>Ga0302326_10000268_pt1 | contig 151795 bp, 119 predicted proteins | sample Palsa_T0_3_FD_202264 | JGI IMG/M metagenome (GOLD analysis project Ga0302326, IMG submission 202264) | Peat permafrost microbial communities from Stordalen Mire near Abisko, Sweden - Palsa_T0_3 | ecosystem: Environmental > Terrestrial > Soil > Palsa > Peat permafrost | place: Sweden: Abisko... | reverse complement strand
TTGTTGCCATGGCCCTCGAAAAGGATTTTTATCATATGGTGGCCTCCGGCAAGGCGCACATCGGTATCGCAGTCGATACTCCGGAAGGCTTGCTGGTGCCGGTGCTTCGCGACGTCGCTGCAACCAGCCTCACGGATCTGGCTCGCCGGTCTCGCGAGCTGATCGAAGCCGCCCACGCGCGCCGCCTGCGCGCCGAAGACCTTACCGGCGGCACGTTCAGCATCACTAATCTGGGCGCATTCGGCATCGACGCGTTCACGCCGATCATCAATTTTCCCGAAATAGCCGTGCTTGGAGTCGGTGCGATCCGCAAAGAGCCCGTGGTGCTTGAGAGCGGCGAACTGGCGGCGCGCGAGCAGATGACGCTGAGCCTGACGTTCGACCATCGCATGGTCGACGGCGCGCCGGCCGCGCGATTCCTGCAGGCGCTGGTCCGCTTGATCGAAACCCCGCCGCAGGTTGTGCAACCCGGCTCTTAGCCGCTGACCACGTTGCGAGCCGGCTTGCCGTTCAAAACGTCATGAATGATCTCGGCGGATTTACGGCGCATCTCCGTGAGCGATTCCTGCGAATAGAAGGCGCAATGCGGAGTAACCAGACACTTTTTTTGCTGCCGCAGCTCTTCGCAAAGCTTAGGCTCATGTTCAATCACGTCCAGCGCGGCGCCGGCGAGCCGTCCGTTCGATAACGCCTCTGCCAGTGCGCGCTCGACAACCAGAGGACCGCGCGCCGTGTTGATCAGAAACGATCCTGGCTTCATCCTGGCCAGTTCGGCCGGCCCAATCAGGTAGAGGGTTTCCTCAGTCAGGGGAAGATGCAGGGTAACCACATCCGACCGCTCGAGCAGTAAGTCACGATCCCAGAAGCGACCCACGCCCAAGGCCTTCTCATAACCCGAAACCACGTAAGGATCGTAAAAGCCAATCTCGAATCCAAATGCTTTGGCCCGCATTGCCACGGCGGTTCCGATCCTGCCACAGCCGATAATGCCCAAACTCAACTCCCGGAAGCGGCGGTTTGACTCGCAAACGCGCCAACTCCAGTTACCGGCAGCCACATCGGCCGAGGCTGCCGGTATTCCGCGAAGCAGTGCGAGCATCAGGGCGAGCGCGTGGTCGGCGACCTCCTCGGTGCCATAATCGGGCACGTTGCAAACGATGATCCCGAACCGCGTAGCTTCGGCAACATCAATATTGTCGTACCCTACGCCGTTGCGCACGAGTACTGTCCCCGGCCGCATGCGGCTTAGAGAAACATGGCTGATCCTGGCATGATACGCCACGATACACGCGTCAATTTCGCCGGCGATTTCGGCGAATTGATGTTCGTCGTCCACCTGTATGTGCTTAACTTCCGCGGCGTCGTCGAGCACCGCGCGTTCGATATCACATTCAGAAAAGCCGGGAACAATAGTGGAGTCCAGCACCACGACTACGGGAGACATGCGGATAACACGTCTCAGAGTCTGGCAGCGACTGATTTGGTCTCGGTGTAGTGCTCCATCACTTCCTTGCCCATTTCGCGGCCCCAGCCGGACTGTTTATATCCGCCGAAGGGCCACGCGGGATCGCCGTAGTTATGAGCGTTGATACAGATGGTGCCCGCCTTGATCTTGCGCGCCATACGGTGTGCAACGCTCAAGTTGCGCGTCCAGACACTCGCCTGAAGGCCATATTCGGTATCGTTGGCGAACTTGGCAACGGCATCCAGATTATCGTCGTCGAACGACTGCACGCAGACCACCGGACCAAAGATTTCCTCGCGGACTACACGCATGTCGCGATTAGTCTTCGCCAGCACGGTGGGCTCGACGAAGTAACCCTGATTGCCGGTAACCTTTCCACCGGCGACCACCTCCGCGCCCTGTGAGCGGCCTGAATCGATGAAACCCGTCACCCGCTGATGCTGCTCTTTCGAAACAAGCGGACCGAGATTAACCGTTGGATCGAGCCCGTGGCCCACTTTGAGTTTGCCGGCTGCAGCCACCACGCCATCCACGACACGGTCGTAGACGGACTTATGCGCAAATAGCCGCGAGCCCGCCGTGCAGCACTGACCCTGGTTGTAGAAGATGGCATCGGCTGTACCGGCAATGGCGAGATCGAGATCGGCATCCGGAAAAATGATCGCCGGCGACTTGCCCCCAAGTTCGAGTGAGACACGCTTGAGATTTCCGGTGGCCGCTTTGACGATCAGCTTCCCAACTTCGGTCGAGCCAGTGAACGCTACTTTATCGACGTCCATATGCTCAGCCAGGGCCGCGCCCGCCGTCTCGCCGAAGCCGGTGACGATATTGACCACACCGTCCGGAATGCCCGCCTCCTCAATGAGCTCACCAAAACGCAAAGCAGTGAGAGGCGTCTGCTCGGCGGGCTTGAGCACGATCGTGCATCCTGCCGCCAGCGCCGGCGCCAGTTTCCAAGCCGCCATCATGAGCGGGAAGTTCCACGGGATGATCTGGCCCACCACGCCCACCGGCTCCCGCAGAGTGTAGGCGTGCCAGTTGCCAGGACTCGAAACGGGAATCGTCTCGCCGTTCAGGCGGGTCGCCCATCCTGCCATGTAGCGGAACATGTCGATCGAACCTTGCACGTCGCCCTTGCGTGCATTGGTCACAGGCTTGCCGTTATCGAGAGCTTCGAGTTCGGCGAACTCGTCGGCATACTGCTCCAGAAGATCGCCCAGGCGCCAGACCAGCCGCGATCTTGCGCCAGGCGAGATGCGCGACCATGGTCCGGACTCGAAAGCCCGGCGCGCTGCCGCGACAGCCAGATCGATATCGGCCTTGTCCCCGGCCGGTACATGGCCAATGGTCTCTTCGGTCGCCGGATCCTCGACTGGGAAAGTTTTTCCGCTTTTCGCGGCGACCCATTTTCCGTCGATGAGCATCTTGTGCTCTTTCGCTAAGAACTTTTCAGCCGCCGTACTGAGCGATGGCCTTTCGATGGTTACGGTCATATCGGACTCCTTATATGATGAGGTAGAACGCCTAAAGCAAGATCATACCGCAAGGCGTCTTTGCGCGGACTCCCAAACTTCGATATCCTGAACGCTCCCGAGCCTCGAATGAGTCTCTCCCTCACCACACTCGACTGGATCGTTTGCCTGGTCGCGCTGGTCGGCAGCATCGGATTCGGGCTGTCTCTCGCCTTGCGCCGCCATTCGAGCGATAGCAGCGCGAGTTTCTTCCTGGCCGGCCGCAGCCTGACCTGGCCCATCGTAGGAGCTTCGTTGTACGCAACCAATATCGGGGCCGAACACCTGGTGGGGCTATCGGGCGACGCCTATCGCTATGGACTTTGCGCCGGAACAGTGGAGCTGTGTACGTGCATTCCGCTGGGGATCGCGGCCGGGTTTCTGTTCCCCTATTATCTGCGCGCCAAAGTTTATACGATTCCGGAATTTCTCGAGATGCGCTACAATCCAGCGGCTCGCACGTTCTTTTCCGCGCTGATGCTGGTGATCTCCATCATGACCAAGATGGCGTTCCATCTGTACGCCGGAGCACTCGTCCTGCATGGTCTGATCGGCTGGAACATCATGCAAGTGGTCGCACTGATGGGCGCCATTGCGGCGGCGGTGACTATCGTCGGCGGATTCACCGCGGTCGCTTATACCGACTCCATTCAAACCGGCATCATGATTCTGGGCTGCGGTCTTATGCTCGTGGTGGGGCTGGACAAAGCCGGCGGCTGGGCCGGGCTTATGCAGAAAGTGCCGGAAGCGGTGCACATTGCCAAGCCCGCCTCAGATCCGAATTATCCGTTTTGGGGAATCGTCGCAGGAGCGTTCTTTGGCGGCACGTTTTACTGGGGCATGGATCAGGTTAACGTGCAGCGGGTTCTCGGAGCGCGCGATCTCCTGCAGGCGCGCTGGGGGGCTATGTTCACCGTGCTACTGAAATTGTCGCCGGTTTTCATATTTGCGCTGCCAGGCGTCATCGCGCTCGCGTTGTTCCCAGGGCGTGAATCCAAGACCACTTTTATCACGCTCCTCAACGAGCTCCTCCCTACCGGGATCCGGGGCCTGGTACTGGCCGCGCTGCTGGCCTCCTTGATTGGCTCAACGCTTTCGGTAATGAATTCCGTTTCCACGCTGGCAGTCCGGGATTTTGTCTTACGCTTCCGCCCATCCACGAGCGATGGCACGCAAGTGCTGCTGGGACGGTTCGCAATTGTAATTGCCGCCGTTCTAGGAGTGATGGCGGCTTACCTGATCTATCAGACTCCCGATGGGCTTTACAAGTATCTGCAAACCATCTCGATCTATCTCACAATGCCGGTAGCGCCTGCCATCTTTTTCGGGATTATGAGCAAGCGAGTCACGGTGAAGGGAGCCGTTGCTTCGGTCCTGGCAGGTAGCGTGCTGGCGGCCTTGTTCGTGTCGGATCAGTTGATCGGCGAAGCTGCCGGACAGAGATTGTTTCCGTGGCTACACAAAGAGTTCACTCTGAATTATACCTACCGCGGGCTCTGGGGGACTCTTGTGGTCGTCGGTTCGCTATTCGCCGTGTCGGCGTTTACGCCTCGCGCAGCTCCGGAGACATTGCGAGGGCTGACCGTTGACTGGAACAGGGCGCCGGAAGCACTGCGTGGGCTCACCGACTGGCGCGTGCAGCTTGTGGCGCTGGTCATAGCCAGCATCGCGCTGGTTGCGTGGCTCTGGTAGCCGATCGCCGGACTCCACATGATAAACTGCTTTCGTGCGCGCCTTGAGCGCCCTAATAAAGCCGGAGTTACTACGCGCCTGGTGAAATCGACCTACTACGGCTGGACTATCCTTGCGGTTGCGGCATTGGCCATGGTGGGAACGCTGCCAGGACGAACACAGGGACTCGGGCTGGTGACGGAATCTCTGCTGCGCGATCTCCACATAGATCGCGTTACCTATGCAACTATCAACCTTTGGGCAACGCTGATCGGCGCGGCATTCTGCCTGCCATGTGGCCGCCTCATCGATCGTGCCGGCTCGCGCATCGTTCTCACCAGTGTTCTGTTCGCGTTGGGCGCGACCGTAGTTGTCATGAGCTGGGTCACTCGCTCGATAAGTCTGAGCATCGCCATAACACTCACTCGCAGCTTAGGCCAAAGTGCCCTCTCGGTAGTCAGTTTGGCACTGGTGGGGAAGTGGTTCGCGCGAAAACTGAATCAGGCCATGGGAGTTTACTCTATCCTGGTCGGCGTCGGATTCATCGCCGCGTTTCCATCCGTCGGCCAGGCGGTGCTCCGGTATGGTTGGCGGGGAACCTGGGCCGGCATCGGCTGGGTGTTATTGCTCGTCTTAACGCCGTTGGCGTGGTTCCTGGTGCGCGACCAACCCGAGGACCAGGGACTCAGCCTGGATGGCGACGGAGCGACGCAGCAGCCCCGTTTCGCGGACTTCACCTTGCTTGACGCGGTGCGTACTCCGGCATTCTGGGTGTTCTCACTGTCGAGCTCAATCTTCGGACTGGTCTATTCCGGGATCGCCTTGTTCAACGAATCCATCCTGGCCGAGCGTGGTTTCAGTGCTTCCACGTATCACGCCGTGCTGGCGATCAGCGCCTTCGTCGGGCTCCTGGCGAATTTTGGGGGCGGGTGGATTGCATCGCGTTGGTCGGTGCCGCGGCTGATGGGTCTGGGAATGGCAATGCTCAGCAGTTCTCTGATCGCCTTGCCCCTGGTGAGGACCCTCCCCCACGTGGTGCTCTACGGTGTAACCATGGGCGTTTCGGGCGGCGTCGTAACAGTGGTCTTTTTCTCCGTTTGGGGACAGGCATTCGGACGGTCTCACCTTGGACGTATTCAGGGCTGTGCACAGACGATGACGGTGCTGGCGTCGGCCATAGGGCCTCTTTTGCTCGCTGAAACCTTGCGGCATACCGGCTCTTACGATTCAATTTTCTACGGTTTGGCCGGCATCGTCGCGATTTTGGGAATCGCCTGCTGGTCTGTTCGCCTCCCTGCGCGCGACGTAGCCGGGCAATCGGCCGGCTCACAGGTCCAGGCCGCGGTTTGAGCGATGAGAAGCTTACTCGCGATCATTCTGGCCGTCATTATTCCGGTGCTGGACGGCTGTTCCAGGAAAAGCGGCACGAGCTCCCAGGAGAATCTGGTCAAACAGTTTCAGGAGATGATGACTGGCGCTACGTTAGTCGGGCACTCCACTGAGGATAACCGGGACGGAATATCCGCCGAAGAGCGATACTCTATTGAGTCGATCTCGAGGATCGGCTCTGAAACGTGGCTCTTTCACGCGCGGATGAAACTAGGTTCGCACGAGGTTTCTTTCCCTATTCCGATAGTGATCAAATGGGCCGGTGACACGCCCGTGATTACTCTGACGGATTTGCCGATACCTGGAGTTGGCACCTATACTGCGCGTGTGATCTTATACCGGGATCAATACGCAGGAACCTGGAGCGGCAAGGATCATGGCGGACAACTGTTCGGCAGGATTATTCACGGCCGGCGCTGAGAGTGAAATGAGACGAAGCGATCTCGTAAAGCTCGTTTGTATGCTTGCTATTCTTTCCGGCTGCTCAGGAACGGCGAACAAGGAATCGAAGGCCGCGGCGAAGGAGGAAGAACCTGCCCCTTATTTCAAAGTGGATCCCGCTACGGCGGGGATTCTTCAAGGGACCATCCGATTTACGGGGAGGAAGCCGGCCCGAAAAACGATCGATATGAGCAACGATCCAGCCTGTGTGGAGGCCCACCACGGCAAGGCCTACGACGAATCGGTTCTGGTGAATGCGAACGGGACTCTGGCCAACGTGTTCCTTTATATCAAGAGCGGACTGGAAGGGAAGAGATTCGCGGTGCCCGCCAATCCCGTAACCATCGATCAGCGTGGTTGCTGGTTTCATCCGCGAGTTATGGGTATACAGACAAGCCAGACGCTCGAAGTGACTAACTCCGATCCTGTGACTCACAACATCCATCCTTTGGTCCAGATCAATCGCGAATGGAATCACAGCCAGGGAGCCGGAGAGCCCCCACTTGTGCGCAGGTTCGTTAAACCTGAAGTGATGATTCGAGTCAAATGCAACATACATAGCTGGATGCGCGCGTATATTGGAGTCCTGGAGCACCCTTATTTCGCGGTAACCGGATCGGACGGGGCGTTCGAGATACGAAATGTGCCGCCGGGAGATTACGTAGTCGAAGCCTGGCAGGAAGCCCTGGGGACGCAGGAACGGAAGGTAACGGTTACCCCGGCAGGCAAAGTCGCAATTGATTTTAGTTTTAAAGGAGAATAGTTTGTGGTTGATCTAAGGTATCTGCTTCCTTGTATGTGTCTTGTCCTTTTTGGCACGGGCTGCTCTACTTCCGCGCCAGTGCAGCCGGCCGAGACAAAAGCTCCGCAGGAGTCGTCGGCGCCCCGGATCTATGTCACCAATGAAGTGTCGGGAGATATGACTGTGGTCGACTCCGGAACATACAATGTGATCGCCACGATCCCGCTCGGCAAGCGTCCGCGAGGTATTCACGCCAGCCCCGACCGAAAGACGATTTACGTGGCCCTGAGCGGGACACCGATCGGGGGTCCGAATGTTGACGAAAGCACTCTTCCTCCGCCCGACAAGAGCGCCGACGGGATCGGGGTGTTCGATGTGGCACAGAATAAGATTGTTCGTGTAATCAAGGGAGGGTCCGATCCGGAGAACTTCGACGTTAGCAAAGATGGAACTCAGTTGTTTATCTCCAATGAAGATGACGCCGCAGTCAGCGTCGTCGACGTGGCTTCGGGTGCGGTGGTAGAATCGGCGAAAGTAGGGGAACAGCCCGAAGGAGTCAAAGTTACTCCGGACGGAAAGCTTGTCTATGTCACTTCAGAGGAAGCGGGGACCATTTCCGTATTCGATCCGGCGGCGGGCAAGGTCGTCAAAACGTTCAAGGTCGGGCACAGACCCCGTTCCGTGGCTTTCTTGCCGGATGGCTCAAAAGCTTATATCAATGCCGAGAACGACGGAACCGTAGTTATCGTGGATGCCATCAAGCAGAAGATGATTGGGACGATACCGATTGGTAAGGCGGGCGTAGTTAAGCCCATGGCTGTACTGCTCTCGCAGGATGGCGCGAAACTATACGTGAGTACCGGGCGAGGTCATCAGGTGGTCACTATCGACACCGCCACTAACAAGGTCGTCGGGTCCGTGGAGGTGGGGCAGCGCCCCTGGGGGATCGCGCTTTCGCCCGATGGCAAGACACTCTACTCAGCCAATGGTCCCTCGAACGACGTTTCTGTCGTGGACCTCGCCACTAACACGGTCACCAAGAAAATCAAAGCGGGCACAAGCCCGTGGGGCGTGATTGTGTTGGAGCGCTGAGCGGTCAAGCATCATGAGGCTGAACCAATCGATAACCGCCACTATCGTGATCGTAGTGACAGCGGCTCTCTCTCCCGTCTTACACGCGCAGGCGATCAGGTGGCGGATCGACCCGCTTCACAGCAGCGCCCAATTCAGCGTCAGACACATGACCATTTCGACGGTGCGCGGACAATTTGGCGGCGTTAAAGGAACAGTTGTCTACGACTCCAAAAATCCCGCGGCTTCATCGGTGGAAGCCACCATCGATTGCACCACCGTGAACACGGGCGAACCCAAACGAGACGCGGATTTGAAGAGTCCGGAATTCTTCGACGTGAAGCGCTATCCGGAGATGACATTTAAATCCAAGAGTGTCGACGTCGCCGGTCCGGGAAAGCTCAAGGTGACCGGCGACCTCACCATCAACGCGGTTACACGCCAGGTGATTCTCGATCTGGACGGTCCCACTGCGCCCATCCGGGATACGCAAGGCAGAGAGAAGATCGGCGTGAGCGGGGCGGCCAAGATCAGCCGGAAGGAGTTCGGATTTCTTTATAACCCGCTGATGGAAGCTGGCGGCGTGGCGGTGAGCGACGAGGTCACCATCAACCTGGAAATCGAGCTGATCAGGAATCAGAAATGAGTGGTGACCGCCGGCGCCACGGCCGGCCCTTGGTAAACTATAAACAGGCATGCCCTTCGATTTCCAGCAAACCTGCTCGAGCCGGAAAGCCGGACTCGTCGCGGGAGTGCTGGCCCTTTTAACGCTTCAACCGGTGCGAGGCGCCGACAAGCCCAAGTTACCGGAGGGACCCGGCAAGGCTACCACCGTGAAGGTGTGCGGAGTTTGCCACGCCGCGGAAATTGTGATGAGCCGGCGGGAGACCGTCGACGGGTGGAACGCCCTGGTTGTCGATATGATCGCGCGCGGCGCGAAAGGCACCGACGACGAGTTTGGCGAAGTCGTCGATTATCTGGCCGCCAACTTTCCGAAGACCGCCGCGACCGACAAGATCAACGTGAACCAGGCCAGCGCGAAGGAACTCGCGGCCGGCCTGGAAATTTCTGAGAAGCAGGCCGGCGCCATCGTAGACTATCGGGAATCGAAGGGCAAGTTTAAGTCGATCGAGGATCTGCAGCGCGTGCCGGAAATCGATTCCGCGGCCATCGCCGCCAAAAAAGACAAACTGGAGTTCTGATCTCCGCGCCGGCGGCTCATTCGCAGTACAATTGCACACAGTGAGTTGGGAAGCTGGGAATCAGGATATTATTCATGCAAACTAAACTCGCCGTGTTGGCGCTCTGCGCGACTGCCGGTTTGGCGGTTGGGGCAGAATGGCCGACCGACGGCGGAAGCCCGCAACGAGACGCGTGGCAGCGGAACGAGAAAATCCTCACCAAAGCCAATGTGAAAAATTTGAAGGTGCTGTGGAAGCTCAAGCTGGACAATCAGCCGCAGGAAATGCACTCGCTGTTTCCCGCGCTGATTGCCGAAAAAGTAAACATCGCCGACGGTCCGAAACAAATCGCAATCGTGGCGGGGAGTTCGGACAACATTTACGCCATCGATGTGGACGCAGGCAAGCTCGTTTGGAAAAAGCATTTCGAGTATCCCACCCCAGCCACACGGGGACAGCCGGGCGATCCGTTGTGCCCTCCCGGATTGACGGCTACACCGGTGCTTGGTCCTCCGAACGCGGCAGGCGCCCGGTTGGTCTACACCATGGCCGGCGACGGACGGTTGCACACCTTGAATATCGCCAACGGAGAGGAGATGGCAACGCCGTTTCAGTTCGGTTATCCGAACGGAAAGCACTACTCGCTGAATCTTTGGGACGACGTTATCTTTACCACGACTTCTCAGGGTTGCGCCGGCAATCCGAATCAGATGTGGGCGGTCAACCTCAAAGATCCCGACAAGAAGGTAATGACCTTCCATCCGAAGAGCGGTGGATTATGGGGACGCAGCGGCGCGGCGATCGATTCGAGTGGAACGGCATGGGCGCCCACGGGGGACGGCCGGTATGATCCCGAACAACACGTTTACGGCAACGGGCTGATCGGCGCGCACGTGGAACAAGATCAGTTGAAGCTGAAGGATTGGTTCGAGCCCTCCAATTGGGTCTGGCTCCAAAAGCGCGACCTCGACATGCAAGTCACTCCGGCGATCTTCCCTTTCAAAGGGCGCGAGCTGATGGTCACCGGAAGCAAAGAGTGCCGCGTCTACCTGCTCGATACGAAATCGGCCGGCGGCCCGGACCACATGACGCCGCTCTATCGAACGCGCCTCCTCTGCAACGAGGAGGTTGATTTCCAATCGGCCGGCATCTGGGGCAGCATGGCCAGTTGGGAAGAATCGAACGGCAAGCGCTGGACGCTGACGCCGTTCTGGGGCCCCGTACACCCGGACTTCAAGGCTCCGGTTTCGCACGGTCCGGTTACCCATGGCGCGGTTGTCGCTTTTACCGTGGAAGAGAAGAATGGCAAGTTCGAATTGTCGCCTGCCTGGATCTCGCGCGATATGAATCAAGCTGAACCTCCGGTGATTGCCAATGGAGTGGTCTTCGCGTATGGCAGCGGCGAGAATACCAGACAGTCTTACTCCGATAAGGGTCTTGCCGATCTCAGCCCGCTGCGCATCGAAGCCTCCACGCATGCGGTTCTGTACGCCCTGGACGCCAAGAGCGGCAAGGAGCTCTACAACAGCGGCGATGAGATTACATCTTTTGTCCACTTCGGCGCCTTGTCGGTGGCCAACGGGCGCATATATCTCGGCTCATTCGACAGCACGCTCTACTGCTTTGGTCTTCCCGGCCACTGATCGGACATGGGCATGTCAATCGAATTCAGGCACGGAGACTCACCGATGAGGAATGTCTCAGCGTTGGCGATTATCGCTCTTCTGTTTCGCGGCGTGGCGACGCCGCAGGCTCGCCCACTGGATTGGCCATCGTACGGAGGCGATGCACGCCGCACGGGATGGGAGCGAAGCGACACGCGTATCACCAGGGAAAATGTCAAAGATTTCCAATTGGTATTAAAGAGAAAACTGGAAGGCGCCGAAAGCGGACCCCGTTCGCTCACCCCTCCGGTAGTAATCGGCCTGTTGATCTCCTATAGGGGATTCAAAGAACTGGGCGTACTCTCCGACAGCGCGGGCGATCTTTGGGCGCTGGACGTGGATTTGAACAAGATTTTCTGGAAGAAGCGGTTCGGGGAATCATCTTCACAGCAGTCCTCGTCGGTGTGTTCCGGAATTGCGGCCACTCCGGCGCTCATACCGCCGGTCACGTTTGGAGGAGTTCGGCGTCCTCCCGCGGCGGCTTCCACCACCAAAGCCGCGACCATCTCTCCAAGACTGGGTGGAGCGGGCTTCGGTCTGCCCAGATCCATCTTTATGCTCGCGCCCGATGGGAAACTGCATCAAGTGAACAGTTCCGATGGCAGTGACCAATTCCCGCCATTGGATTTTCTGCCCCCAGGAGCGCGAGCATCGAGCCTGACGGTGAACCACAACACCGTCTATGCGAGCACCAGTGGCAACTGTGCCGGCACAGAGAACGGAGTCTGGGCGATTGACCTGAGTGAGGATGAGCCGCGACCCGTACACTTCGAATTGAACGGCAGTGACGCGAACGGACTCGGCGGCTTTGCGATTGGCAACGACGGGACGGTTTACGTGCAGACCGGGGCCGCAGAGACCGGATCAGCGACCCATAAATGGGCGAACACCCTGCTAGCCCTGGCCCCGGGCGACCTGAAGGTGAAAGGCAACTTTACCATTTCCAACAGCGCCCCCGGGACTGGCAACGCCGCGACACCGGTCGTCTTCGAACATAAGGGCCGGGACATTGTTGCTACGGCAGGAAGTGACGGCCGCATCTACCTCCTGGATTCTGCTTCGGCCGGCGGTGAAGATCACAAGACAGCGCTTTACAAGACTGTGCGTATCGCATCCGAGGGCGGCGGAATCTGGGGGGGACTGTCAACCTGGCAGGATGCCGACGGGGTACGCTGGCTGAGCGCTCCTGTCTGGGGGACTCCCAACGCCGGCTTGGGCCTGCCGGGTACAAACGGCCCGACACCACACGGCGCAATCGTCGCATTCAAGGTTGAGGATCAATCGGGTGGGCTGTCTCTTGCGCCCGCTTGGGTATCCCGCGATCTGATCTCGCCTGTACCGCCTGTAATCACCAGCGGCGTGGTCTTCGCATTGTCCACGGGAGGTGGCCAGGCGCACGAACGCGCGACCCTCTACGCGCTCGATGGAGCCACCGGCAAAGAGGTTTACTCTACCGGCGACCAGACCGGGGCCCCCGGGAGTCTGACCGGTCTGTCCGTGGCCAACGGGCGCGTGTATTTCACGACCATCGATGGCACGCTCTATGCGTTTGGAATTCGACTGGAGATTTGAAACTTTCGTCGGTCATTCCGCTTTAGGTTTCGGCTTCCAGTCGCGAGCGAGCCGCGCAGCTTCCGCAACTTGTTCGGCCGTCATTCGTGCGGCGGTCGAGTCGCGCAGTTCCAGGATAGACTCCTGATCGCTCCCGGTAGTGTGGCTCGCCGCGAGATAAAACCACTTGTATGCTTCGACGTAGTCTTGAGCCACACCCTTGCCGAACCGAAAGAGAAGCGCGAGACTCGCCTGTGCGAATGGATCGCCTTGTTCGGCAGCCCGCAAATACCAGCGTCTAGCTTCCGCGTAGTCTTTTTTCAATCCTCCCCGGCCCGCTTCATAGTTCTTGGCGAGGTTGAACTGCGCTTCGGGATCGCCCTTCTCCGCCCTTTCACGCAGGCTGGCCCTGCGCGCCTCCTGCCCTGCGCTCAACGCAAGGCCTAACAGCAGAATCGCTATGAATCGGGCTGGCATTCTCCATTCATTATCGCGCCGCCCGGCTCTGTCCCTTCGGAACGCTATCCGCTGCTATTATCGATTAACGATGGCGTGTCGAAGAAGTGAGGCCCGTCTCGCGCACGGGTTTCTGAGTTTCTTGCTTGGTGCGATTATGGCAGGCGCCGTGATCGTGCCGCTGCGAGCTCAGGTAGCGGCGGCGATCTCCGGAACGGTAGAGGATACTTCAGGCGCGGTCATATCGGGCGCCACAGTCACGGTGAAGAGCGTCGAGACAGGCGCATCCAGGACCGTCACTACCGGCCCGTCGGGGAATTACACGGTGGTCTCGCTTCCTCTTGGCCGGCAGGAGTTGAAGGCGGAGAAAGCCGGATTTAAAACCGCAATCAGGACGGGTGTGAATCTGGTGGTCGGACAGGAAGCCATTGTGAATTTCCGGCTGGAGTTAGGAGAGTTCGTTCAGCAAGTCACTCTGGTCGACGAAACGCCGCTGGTCAATACCACGACCTCCGCGGTATCGGGCGTGGTGGGAGAGCGCCAGATCAAGGACCTGCCGCTCAATGGCCGCAGCTTCGATAATCTCATCACGCTGAATCCCGGCGCGATCAGCTACAGCGCGATGAAGAGCCCTGAAACCAGCACCAGCAACGGCAACACCTTTTCCGTGGATGGACGCCGGACCTACGAGAATTTGATCCTTCTGAACGGCATCGAGTATACCGGATCAAGTCAGCTCGCCATCACCCCCGGCGGCGTCAGTGGCGAACTGTTGGGTATCGACGCCATCCGCGAGTTCAACGTGCTGACGGACACGTATGGCGCCGAATACGGCAAGCGTGCGGGTGCGCAGGTCAGTGTGGTGACTCAATCGGGGACCAATCAGTTGCATGGCTCGGCGTTTGAGTTTCTCCGCAACAGCGATCTTGACGCTCGAAACTTTTTCGACCAGATCTCGGTTCCCCCGTTCCGCCGAAATCAGTTTGGAGGGTCGCTCGGGGCGCCCCTCAAGAAAGACAAGTGGTTCCTGTTCGGCAACTACGAAGGCTTCCGGCAGGTGCTGGCGGTGAGCAATGTGAGCGTAGTTCCCGATGCGGAGGCACGCCAGGGATTGCTACCCAATGCCGCGGGCGTGTACACGCGTGCGCCCAAGCTAAACACCGCGATGCTGCCATACATGCAACTTTGGCCGGTAGCCAACGGACCAGAGTTGACCGTGGGCGGCTTGCCCAGCGGCACAGCCCTCGCGTACAACAATCCTAAACAGACCATCCGCGAGAATTTCGGAACGCTTCGAACCGATTACATGCTGACCGATCGGGACACTTTGGCGGCCACATACATGATCGACGATGGCAGCAGCCTGATACCTTTGGCCGATCCGCTGTTCGGCTCGTACGAGACGTTGCGCAGCCAGGTGGCCAGCCTGGAAGAGACGCACGTCATATCTCCGCAGATCCTGAATACGTTTCGGGCAGGCTTTTCGCGTGCGGCATTCAACTACGATTCGTTCCCCCTGGCGTCATTTCCCGCGAGCACTGACTTCGTCACAGGCCTGGGCCCGGGCGGCATCGTGGTTGGCGGCGGTGTTACCACTACCGGCGGAGGAACCATCACTTCGGCCGGCCCAAACAATGCTGCGAATGTTTGGAACCGTAGAAACCTGTTCACTTACACCGACGGTTTGCAGATCATCAAAGGACGTCACCGCATCAGCACGGGCATCTGGCTGCAGCGCGTTCAGGATAATGAGGACGCCGCCTCCCGCCAGCTCGGGCAAGCCAGCTTCGCGAGCCTGCAGACCTTTCTGCAAGGTACGGTGACATCGTTTCAGGTTGTGCCGAGCCCCAATGAGTTGGGTTGGAGAAGTGTCTTCGGCGCCGCCTACTTCGAAGACGCCATCAAATTAAGCTCCCATCTGACTTTGCAGGTGGGACTCCGATATGAATTCACCACTGGATGGAATGAAGAATCGGGCAGGGCCGCCAACTATCTCACCAATTCGGACGGCATCCTGATTACAACTCCCCGCGTGAGCAGCTCTGTCTTTACCCAAAATAACGCGACGCACCTGCTGGGTCCCCGAGCCGGCCTGGCGTGGGATGTTTTTGGAAACGGGAAAACGGCGGTTCGCGCAGGCTACGGCACTTACTATTCGCTGATCGACGATTTGAGTTTTCTGCTCAATTCCATCCCTCCGTACAACGGCTCCATTTCCAAGACGGGATCGCTGCCATCGCTGGTTCCGATTACTCCCGGCTTGCCGCTCGCGCCCGGCACCATCTTCGCCCCGCAGGGTGTCCAGCCCAACGCCAAGACTCCGACGGTCCAGGAATGGAATTTTACGGTCGAGCAGCAACTGACTCACGACACAGTCATCCGCGTGGCGTATGTCGGCTCATTCGGATACCACGGTCTGTTAAGCGTCGATCCGAATACCATTCCTACACAGATTTGCTCCGATGCGAGCGGCTGTTCCGCGGGAGGTGTCGCCAGCGCCGCAAGTTTGAGCAACATTCCTCACACGGTGCCGGAAGGGGCGCAGTATATTCCAGGCCCCGGTACGAGCCGTCCGAATCCGAAGCTAGGCGCCGGATTCTTCTGGTATACGGAAGGCAACAGCAGTTACAACGGCCTGCAGGTGGACGTGAACCATCGTTTCAGGGGCGGCCTGCAGTTCCGGGCGAACTATACATGGTCGAAGGATCTCGACATGAATTCGGGATTAACCGGCGCGCAAGCCAACAATCAAGCGCAGATGATCCTCGACCGCAACGATCTGGGCCGCGACTGGGGACCGTCGGCGTACAATATCCCGAGCCAGGCGAGCGTTTCGGGTACTTACGATCTGCCGTTCGGCGAAGGCAAGCCCTGGGCCAATAATTTCGGCGGCATGCGAAACCGGCTGGTGAGCGGGTGGCAATTCAATACCATCGTCACACTTCTGAGCGGGTTTCCTTTTACACCGCAGATTGGTTCAAATCGTTCCGGCGACGGCGACACAAGAAACCCGGACCGGCCTTCGGTCAAGCCCGGATTCTCCGGTCCTGTTGTTCTGGGAAGCCCCAATCAATGGTTCAATCCGGATGCATTCGTTCTGCCCATCGCCGGAGCCTACGGGAATCTTGGCCGTGGTGTCTTTAGCGGGCCGGGCCTTGCCAATGTGGATGCCTCGCTGTTCAAAACGATGGCCGTCACTGAGCGGGCCAATCTTCAATTTCGCGCGGAGTTTTTCAACGTTCTGAACCACGCGAACTTTGGAACGCCGAATGCGACCGTCTTTGCGAATGGCGCCATCAGTCCCTCGGCGGGATTGATCACGACCACAGCTACGACATCCAGGCAGATCCAATTCGGTCTGAAGCTGATTTTCTAGGCAGCATCAGCGCGCGGGCCCGAGCGCGTTGGTCAGATCACCGAGCGGTTCGTCCCCGTTGGCTTTCACTTTCTCGTCACGAGCTTGAATGCCGGGCAGTAGCGGCAGACTGAAGCGCCTGGTAATCAAACGTAGAATCGATGTCGTGTCGTATGGGGTATGGTCGACGAAACCTTTCTTCGCGAAGGGGGATACGATGATTGCCGGTATGCGCGAGCCCGGACCCCAGCGATCGCCTTTCGGCGGCGCTACGTGATCCCAAAACCCGCCGTTTTCGTCGTAGGTAACAATCACCAGCATGTGGTCCCACTGCGGGCTCTTCTGCAGGTGGGCGATCACATCGGCGATGTGCGCATCCCCCGATTGCACGTCCGCGTAGCCGGCATGCTCGTTCAGGTTGCCCTGAGGCTTGTAGAAGACAACCTGTTCGAGAACGCCGGCGTCGATCGCCTTGATAAATTCAACGCCGCCGAGTCCACCGTCCTTCAGACGCCTGGCGCGTTCCTCGGTCCCTGGAGCCATGCTCGCGAAGTAGTTGAAGGGCTGATGATGATATTGGAAATTCGGGACAGGGCGCGCGTTTTTTCCGGAGAGCGCCGCCTGCCACGCCCCGGCGTACCATGCCCAACTCACGCCTTTCCTGGTCAGCAGGTCCCCAATGGTCGTTTCGGTCTGTGGCGGCAGCGTAGTCGGTTTCGCCGGATCCGCGAACGCCGGATCTCCACCGGGCGCCGGCTTGTTCCCACTCGGCTGATACGCCGGCTGCATGGTGTTGACAGCGTAAAAATCCGGCGTGAGATTGCCGTCGCTTACAAATTTGGGAACACCATCGAGGGCCGATTTCGGCGAATTTCCGGCCTGCTTCAACGTCACATTGTCGGCTTCCAAGGCCGAAATCTGGTCTTTTGCCGGACTATGATCGGCGTTCGGATATTTAGGGACACATGCGCAGATCAGCCAGATGTGATTCAAGTAGGAACCGCCGAACGCACCCATAAAAAAGCTATCCGCGAGGGTGTACTGTTTGGCAATCTTCCACAACAGTAAATCCGACCCATTGTAGTGGCCCATGGGCAACGCGCCCGAATCCGCCCACGCCGCGAAGCGGTCGTTCTTGCCGCCATTGATCTGCATCTGGTTTTCATAGAACCGATGCCACAAATCGCGCGTCACCACGCTGAGCGGTGTGTGGAAACCAGCCGGGTCGTCGATGGCGAACGGCTTATTCGGCAGATGCGCCGTTTGGACTTCGGTCACAGGTGGAGTCACGCCTGCCGCTGTCAATCCCGTCCAAATCGGCGGCAATTCCTTCAAGACGGACCCGTCGCGGTCCCTCTGGGTGAAGCTCGCCGGGTCTGCCTGACTCAGTCCGTTAGCGCCAGGAAAGGATCCGTAAAGAACATCGAAGCTGCGATTTTCGGCGAAGATCACCACGATGGTATGGATGGCGCTCAGGCCCGATCGCGCAGTCTGCGCATAGGCCGCGGTGAGCCCGGCAAGGATCAGGCCCAGTGGCCAGCAGCGGATTGTCATAGTGAACTCCTTCACTACTCTAAGCGACTTCCGCGGGAAATTCACGTTGCTTGCCTGTAACGATTCCATGCGAACATGGCCCTGTGGTGGATTCTCGCGCCCGCCTGCTGCTCCTCTGTGGCGTCCTCGCGGCACGAGCCTTTGGCCAGGATGAAACGCCGGGAATGACGCGCAGCGAGGCATTTCACCGGGCAGAGGCGCTGGCCTCGCTCGGCCGGAAGATGTTTTTCGATCCGTCTCTGTCCGTTTCCGGCAAAATGGCATGCGCGTCGTGCCACGATCCGGCTTTTGCGTACGGCCCCCCGAACGCACGATCTGTTCAACGTGGCGGCGCCCATAGCCGGCAGACCGGAATTCGAGCAGCGCCGTCGCTGAAATATCTACAAGCGGCCCCGGCGTTCGCCGAGCACTACTACGACTCTGAGACGACCGGGGACGACAGCATGGACAATGGCCCCACCGGAGGTCTCACCTGGGACGGAAGAGCCGACCGCGGGCGCGATCAGGCTCGCATTCCGCTGCTGTCCCATGGTGAAATGGCCAACGACACTCCAGACAGCATCGTTGCACGTGTCCGGGCAGCTAACTATGCACTGGAGTTGGCTGCGCTTTGCTCTCCCGGCGCAGATGCCGGCGCCGCTTTCAACACGATTCTTGAGGCATTCGAAGCTTGGGAGCAAGACGGCCGGGAATTCTACCCCTACAGCAGCAAGTACGACGCCTGGTTGGCCGGCAACACCCGGTTGAGCGAAGCGGAACAACGTGGATTGAAGTTGTTCACCGATCCAGACAAGGGAGATTGCGCACGATGCCACATCGCTACCCGAGGGGTGAACGGAACGCCGCCTCAATTTACAGACTACGGGCTCATCGCGCTCGGTGTGCCGCGCAACTACCGCATTCCGGCCAACGCCAATCCGGCCTGGTACGATCTCGGGTTATGCGGTCCGGAGCGCCTCGATCTACAGTCCCGGGATGAGTACTGTGGGCGCTTCATGACGCCATCCCTTCGGAATGTCGCCACGCGCAAGGCCTTCTTCCATAACGGCGTGTTCCATACGCTCAGAGAGGTCATCGCGTTCTATGCGCAGCGCGACACAAGTCCCGAAAAATGGTATCCACGAAACCGCGACGGAAGTGTAAAAAAGTTCGACGACCTGCCGCCGAAATATCATAGCAATATCGAAATGGGACCTCCTTTCGGCCGCCGCGCTAATGGCGGCCCTGCGCTTACCGGCGGCGACATTCAGGATTTGATTGCGTTTCTGAAGACCCTGACGGATGGCTATCACGCCGCCGGCGCTCACAATCCGAAGCAGAGAATATTCGGACCAGCCGCTACCGCGACATACTGCTTTCCTCGCACGCTGAAGGTCATCGGCGAAGCCTTCATACGCACGTTGGTCGGAAAGTGCCAGAGCGTTTTCCCCAAACGCTGGTCAACCGCGTCAAACCCACCGTTGGGCTTGCCATAGAAGACCAGGCCGCCCGCTGTGGCCAGCACGCCTGACCATGACTTTGCCTTGGCCGGACCCGGCTGCGCAATCTCCCAGGCAATGACCCCGTTCTCGATGTCGACCGCCCGCAGATACCGTTGGCCAGTTTGGTCCGGGTATCCCATTGGATGCCCCAGGCACTCTTCGAGCGCCATAAAGTAATAGAGGTGTGTCACCGGACTGTAGGCGGTCGAACTCCAATTGGCGGCATCGTCCGGGCAGCCCTTAGGATCCTTCACCTTCGGGCGTCCGCCGGCCCCTATCTCCGACGCCCAATCAACACGCCGCAGAAATGGCTTGGCCAGCAATAATTCTCCGGTTACACGGTCCAACACATAAAAGAACCCGTTGCGGTCCGCGTGCAGCAGTAATTTGCGCGGCTTACCCCGGTACCGCGCATCGATCAACACGGGCGGCTCCGTCGCATCGCGATCGCTCATATCGTGTGGCGTGAACTGATAGTGCCACCGGAGCGCGCCGTCGGCGGGATTCAATGCCAGTATCGAATCGGTGTAGAGATTGTCGCCGCCGCGATCGGCATCTTCCGAATCAGGAAACGGATTCCCGGTTGGCCAGAACAGCGTATCGGCGGAAGGATCGTAGGAGCCGGTGAGCCAGGTGGACCCGCCTCCTATAACCGGCTCGCTGCCTTTCCAGGATTCCGACCCCGGTTCACCGCGCCGCGGAACCGTCCAGTGGCGCCACAAGAGTTCTCCCGTGCCGGCCTTGAAGCATGCCACAAATCCACGAATACCCTCGTCGGCGCCCGAGACGCCTGCAATCACCGTGTCTCTCACTACCAGGGGAGCTAGCGTTCCGCCATAGTGTTGCGGCTCGTCGGCCATGGCCGTCTCCCAAACAAGACTTCCCGTAGCCCGGTCGAGCGCGATCAGATGCGCGTTATCGGTGACCAGGAAAACCTTATCGTTCCGAATTGCCACGCCGCGGTTGGTCCCGAGCGACGCATCGCCCACCAGATCCGGCGTCTGCGGCCGGGAGTATTTCCAAATTTCAGCACCCGTGAGCGCGTCAATCGCGTATGCCTGGTTGGGTCCCGTAACGTACATTACTCCGTCGGCCTCAAGCGGCGTGACCTCCAGACCAAAATAGGGAATGGGAAAAAGCCACTTCAAGCGCAGCGTGGCCACATTGGCGGTGTCGATCTGCTTCAATTCACTATAGCGATTGGCGCTGAGCTGGCCGTTGTAGGTCAGCCAGTCGCCGGGTTGCGGCTCGCGCCACGTCATCCGCCGTTTTGCGGCCGCGGCCGCCGCCTGCACTTCAGCGTTAAGGTCATGGACATAGCGGGCGACCGCTTCGAGTTGGCTTGCCGGCAGGTCAAAGGACGGCATACCCGAAGCCGGAGAGCCGCGCCGGATCAGCATCCGCAACTGTTCGATGGACTGACCGGCCAGGCGTGGATTGGCGATCAATCCCGGCCCTTTGCCGCTGCCGCGCGCGCTACTGCCGTGACAGCCCGCGCAGTGACCGGCAAAAACCTCTATGCCGCTACTCGCCGCCAGCAATGGCGCGAACAGCAGGCCGATCGCAAACCTCCTCATCGTCGCCGGCACCTGGCGCCAGTGCTAGAATCAATGCATCTGCCTTCGAGGAATCAAGCAGGTGGCCCTTCGGTGGTTACGGAGATCATCATACCAGCATCAACGGTTGCGATGTTGCGTAACTTATGACCAGGCGCCGGGCCGCCATGATTCAATGTTCAGGGTTGGAGCATGCCTCGCGGCGTCCGCCGCAAACTTCGCAATGAGGGAAAACGATGGGCACACAGAATTCCAGTAGCTCGCCAGTCAGCGATTCGGCCGAGATCTCCACAGTTCCACAAAGGGAGCTATTGAAAGCGCTCCAGGCCGTGCGGGGTGGTGACTTTTCCGCCCGCTTGCCTGGGGATCGAACGGGGATCGAAGGAAAAATCGCGGACACCTTCAACGACATTGTTGCCGCAAACGCGCTGATGGCCGCTGAACTCAAGCGCGTTGGCTCGGCAGTCGGCAAAAAGGGACAGACGCGGCAGCGCGTCCGGTTCCTGCCGCTGCCCGGCAAGTGGGGCGAGATGGGATCGTCGATCAATGAACTGATGGACGATCTGCTCTGGCCTATCACGGAAGTCACTCGCGCGGTCTCGGCTGTCGCTCAAGGCGACCTGCTTCGCACCGTTCCGCTGGAGGCCGATGGGCGGCCTTTAGAGGGTGAGTTCCTGCGGTCGGCCACCATCGTCAATACCATGATTCAGCAGCTCGTGGTCTTCACCTCGGAAGTGACCCGCGTGGCGCGCGAGGTGGGTACTGACGGCAAGCTCGGCGGCCAGGCCGAGGTTCGTGGAGTCAGCGGCGCCTGGAAAGACCTGACCGACAGTGTCAACTCCATGGCCAACAACTTGACGGCTCAGGTCCGTAACATCTCGGACGTCACCATCGCGGTGGCCAGCGGAGACCTGTCGAAAAAGATCACGGTGGACGTGCGCGGTGAGATTCTGCAGCTCAAAGAAGCCATCAATACGATGGTGGACCAGTTGCGGTCGTTTGCCAGCGAAGTGACTCGCGTAGCCAGAGAAGTGGGTACCGAGGGCCGTTTGGGCGGGCAAGCTGTCGTGCCTGGGGTAGCCGGGACCTGGAAAGATCTGACGGATTCAGTCAACGCGATGTGTGGAAACCTGACTGCGCAGGTCCGCAACATCGCCGACGTGACCACGGCTGTGGCGCGCGGCGATCTGTCGCGTAAGATCACGGTGGACGTCAAAGGCGAGATTCTCGAGCTGAAGAATACCATCAACACGATGGTCGACCAACTCAACTCCTTTGCTTCGGAGGTCACACGTGTTGCGCGCGAGGTGGGCACCGAGGGAAAGCTTGGCGGACAAGCCGCCGTTCCGGGAGTGGCGGGCACGTGGAAGGATCTGACCGACAACGTCAACTTCATGGCCAGCAACCTGACGGCCCAGGTGCGCAACATCGCCGATGTGACCATTGCGGTGGCCAGCGGCGACCTGTCCAAAAAGATCACCGTGGACGTTCGCGGAGAAATTCTACAGCTCAAAGAAGCCATCAATACGATGGTGGATCAGTTACGCTCTTTTGCCAGCGAAGTAACACGCGTGGCGCGCGAAGTAGGTACGGAAGGCCGCTTGGGAGGACAGGCCATCGTTCCCGGCGCCGCGGGTACCTGGAAAGATCTTACCGACAGCGTGAACTCCATGGCCAACAACCTGACCGCGCAGGTGCGCAATATTGCCGACGTAACGACGGCCGTGGCGCGCGGCGACCTGTCGCGCAAGATCACGGTCGACGTGCGGGGAGAGATCCTCGAGCTTAAGAACACGATCAACACCATGGTCGACCAGCTCAATGCATTCGCGAGCGAGGTCACCCGCGTGGCGCGCGAAGTGGGCACCGATGGCAAGCTGGGAGGCCAGGCGCAGGTGTCCGGCGTGGCGGGCACGTGGAAGGACCTGACCGACAACGTGAACTTCATGGCCAGCAACCTGACCGCCCAGGTGCGCAACATCGCGGAGGTGGCGACGGCCATCGCCAACGGGGACTTATCCCGAAAGATTACGGTCAACGTCAGCGGCGAAATTCTGCAGCTTAAAGAGACCATCAACACCATGGTCGACCAGCTCAATGCGTTCGCGAGCGAAGTCACCCGCGTGGCGCGCGAGGTCGGCACGGAGGGCCGGCTGGGCGGACAAGCCAACGTGCGCGGGGTGGCGGGCACCTGGAAGGATCTGACCGACAGCGTCAACTCCATGGCCAACAACCTGACGGCGCAGGTGCGCAACATCGCGGAAGTGGCCACCGCGATTGCCAATGGCGACCTGTCGCGAAAGATTACGGTCAATGTCAGCGGCGAAATTCTGCAGCTTAAAGAGACCATCAACACCATGGTCGATCAGCTCAACGCTTTCGCCGGTGAGGTGACGCGTGTGGCGCGCGAAGTGGGTACCGAAGGAAAACTGGGAGGTCAGGCGCAGGTACATGGCGTGGCGGGCACGTGGAAAGATCTGACCGATAGTGTGAACTCCATGGCCAGCAACCTCACGGCCCAGGTGCGCAATATCGCTGAGGTGGCCACTGCGGTAGCCAGCGGAGATTTGTCACGCAAGATCACGGTCGACGTGCGCGGCGAAATCTTGCAGCTCAAAGAGACGCTCAATACCATGGTCGACCAACTCAACGCATTCGCGGCGGAGGTCACCCGCGTGGCGCGCGAAGTGGGCACCGACGGCAAGCTGGGCGGCCAGGCAGTGGTGACCGGCGTGGCCGGCACCTGGAAAGATCTCACCGATAGCGTTAACTCCATGGCGGGTAACCTCACGGCCCAGGTGCGCAACATCGCTGAGGTGTCCACAGCCATTGCCAGCGGCGATTTGTCGAAGAAGATCACGGTCGATGTTCGCGGCGAGATCCTCCAGTTGAAGGAGACGCTCAACACCATGGTCGACCAGCTTAACGCATTCGCCGGCGAAGTCACGCGTGTAGCGCGCGAAGTAGGCACGGAAGGGCGCCTGGGCGCCCAAGCCAAAGTTCCGGGCGTGGCGGGCACCTGGAAGGACTTGACGGACAACGTAAACTCGATGGCGGGAAGCCTGACGGCCCAGGTCCGCAATATCGCGGAGGTGACCACGGCGGTAGCGCGCGGCGACCTCTCGCGCAAAATCACGGTGGACGTGAAGGGCGAAATTCTCGAGCTGAAGAACACCATCAACACCATGGTCGACCAGCTCAACGCGTTCGCCAGCGAAGTCACGCGTGTAGCCCGCGAGGTAGGCACCGAAGGCAAACTGGGCGGCCAGGCCGCCGTGCCTGGCGTGGCGGGCACCTGGAAGGATCTGACCGATAACGTGAATTTCATGGCCAGTAACCTTACGGCTCAGGTCCGCAACATCGCTGAAGTGGCCACTGCCATCGCCGGTGGCGATTTGTCCAAAAAGATTACCGTCGATGTGCGCGGCGAGATTTTGCTCTTGAAAGAGACGCTCAACACCATGGTTGAGCAGCTTCGGTCGTTCGCCGCGGAGGTAACGCGCGTGGCTCGGGAGGTGGGTACCGACGGCCGGTTGGGCGGCCAGGCGGTGGTTCCCGGAGTCGGTGGCACATGGAAAGACCTCACCGACAACGTCAATCTCCTCGCCGCCAATCTCACCACCCAGGTTCGCAACATTGCGGAAGTCACAACCGCAGTGGCACGCGGCGACCTTTCGCGCAAGATTACGGTCGATGTCAAAGGGGAGATCCTCGAGCTTAAGAACACGATCAATACGATGGTGGATCAGCTCAATGCCTTTGCCGCGGAAGTCACGCGCGTTGCCCGCGAGGTCGGTACCGAAGGCAAATTAGGCGGCCAGGCGCAGGTGCCGGGGGTAGCAGGTACGTGGAAGGACTTGACCGACAACGTTAACGTGATGGCCGCCAACCTTACGGAGCAGGTCCGGGGGATTGTGAAGGTGGTCACCGCCGTTGCCAATGGCGACCTCAAACAAAAATTGACGGTGCGGGCCAAAGGAGAGGTAGCCGCCCTCGCCGAGACCATTAACAACATGACCGATACACTGGCTACTTTTGCCGAGCAAGTGACCAGCGTGGCCCGGGAAGTGGGCGTGGAAGGCCGGCTGGGCGGGCAAGCCAATGTTCCTGGCGCGGCCGGCACCTGGAAAGATCTTACCGGCAACGTGAACCTGCTGGCCGCCAACCTGACCACCCAGGTTCGAGCCATCGCCGAAGTGGCTACGGCGGTTACCAAGGGTGACCTCACGCGCTCGATCATGGTGGACGCACGCGGCGAGGTGGCGGAGCTCAAAGACAACATCAACACCATGATTACCAACCTGCGGCTCACCACCGACCGCAACAGCGAGCAGGACTGGCTGAAAACCAACCTGGCGCGCGTGACCGGGTTGTTGCAGGGGCAGCGGGATCTGAGCACAGTCGGCCGCACACTGCTCTCCGAGCTGACGCCTCTGGTGAACGCACAGCGCAGCGTCATCTATCGTATGGAGGCCGAAGGCGAAGAACGCAGCCTCAATCTGCTGGCCTCCTATGCCGGTAACGGAACAAACGGCACGCCTGCACGTCTGCCGGTAGGTGAGACGCTGATAGGCCAGTGCGCTGTCGAAAAGCAACGTATCCTGATCACGCAGGTGCCCAAGTCGACCGCTCCGGTGCGTTCCGGGCTGTTCCAGTCTGTGCCGCGGAACGATGTCGTTCTTCCGGTTCTCTTCGAAAACCAGGTCAAGGCAGTAATCGAGCTGGCATCGCTCAGCGAATTTTCAGCCTCGCACCTTGCGTTCCTGGAACAACTGACGGCCAGCATCGGGATCGTTCTCAATAGCATCGAGGCGACCATGAAGACCGAGGGACTGCTCAAGCAGTCTCAACAGCTCACGGCGGAGCTGCAAAGCCAGCAGAAAGAGCTGCAAGAGAAGAACGAGCAGCTCGCCCAGAAAGCGCAACAGCTTGCCGAACAGAACGCCGAGGTCGAACGTAAGAATCAGGAGATCGAGCAGGCCCGCCGGGCGCTCGAAGAGAAAGCGGACGAATTGGCGCTGACCTCCAAGTACAAGTCGGAGTTTCTAGCCAACATGTCGCATGAGCTGCGCACGCCGCTCAATAGCATTCTGATTCTTGGTCAACAACTCGCCGAAAACGCGGATAACAATCTGAGCGCCAAGCAAGTGGAGTTTGCCCGCACCATTCGTAGCGCGGGCACCGATCTGTTGAACCTGATCAGCGACATCCTGGATCTTTCCAAGATCGAGTCCGGGACGGTGACGGTAGACGCCGAAGAAATTGAGTTCAACAGTCTCCTCGAAACGGTAGGCCGCACCTTCCGGCACGAGGCAGACAGCCGGCAGCTTACCTTCGACGTTTCTCTGGACCCCAAAGCGGATCGCGCCATCAATACGGATTCGAAGCGGCTTATGCAGGTACTGAAGAACCTGCTCTCGAACGCCTTCAAATTTACGGAAAAGGGCGGTGTGCGGCTCAGCGTCGCGTTGGCCTCGAGCGGCTGGAGTCCGGACCATCCCGTTCTCAAGAGTGATAAGGCGGTGGCGTTCGAGGTTTCCGACACCGGTATCGGCATTCCTCCGGAGAAGCAGCGGATCATCTTTGAAGCATTTCAACAGGCTGATGCCAGCACCAGCCGCAAGTACGGCGGAACCGGTTTGGGGCTGGCCATCAGCCGTGAGCTTGCATATTTGCTGGGTGGTGAAATCAAACTCCAAAGCACGCCGGGGCTGGGCAGCACATTTGTGTTATACCTGCCGATCAAATATGCAGGTCCTTCGCTGCCGACGAAAACGCGGAGTATAGAAAAGGTAGATGCGGGTTTGGTGCGGCTGCCCCCCGTGCGGTTGGCTGAGCGCCCCATGGAATTGATTGCGGACGACCGCGGGAACCTGCTGCCCGATGACACCACTCTGCTCATCGTGGAGGACGACCCTCATTATTGCCGGGTGCTGGTCGATTTGGCGCGCTCTTCCGGGTTTAAGGTGTTGGTCGCTATGCGCGGAGTAGACGCCTTGGCTTTGGCGCGCAAGTATCACCCGGCCGCAGTCTCGCTGGATATTTTTCTTCCGGACATGCTGGGCTGGACGGTCCTTAGCCAGCTCAAGCAGGATCCGGCTACACGTCACATTCCCGTTCAGATCGTCACTTTGGACGAGGACCGGCAGCACGGCCTGGCACGCGGGGCCTTCGGATTCATCACCAAATCGACCACACCAGAGAACCTGGGAGCCGCTTTGGCGAAGATTAAGGATTATGCGACGCCGCGCCGCCGCCGCCTTCTGGTTGTGGAAGACGATGCCGCGGACCGGTTAAGCATTCGGGCGCTGCTCGAGCACGACGATATTGAAATCGATAGCGTGGGATCGGGGAAAGAGGCCCTCAGCGAACTTCACAACCAAGCCTTCGATTGCGTGGTCCTGGACTTGCGTCTCCCGGATATGTCCGGATTCGAGGTCCTGGAAGACCTCAGCCGCGACGAGAGTCTGCGCGACATTCCCATTGTCGTATTTACGGGCAAGGAACTCACGCTCGAGGAGGACGCGCGGCTGCACACCATTGCGCGCAGCATTGTGGTCAAGGGGGTGGAATCGCCGGAACGGCTGTTGGACGAAACGGCATTGTTCCTGCATCGCGTAGTGACCGCGCTGCCGGCGGAGAAGCAGCAGATGATCGAGCGCTTGCACCGCTCCGACGACGACCTCGTGGGTAAACCCGTTCTGATCGTTGATGACGATGTGAGAAACATCTTCGCCCTGAGCAGTGTTTTGGAGCGCCGGGGAATGAAGGTCGTTTCTGCATCCACCGGGCATGAAGCTATCGCCACTCTCAAATCTACTCCGGAAGTCTCGATCGTGCTTATGGATATTATGATGCCGGGGATGGACGGGTACGAAACCATGCAGTTTATCCGTCAAAATCCAAAGTATCGCCGGCTTCCGATCATCGCTTTAACCGCCAAAGCGATGAAGGGCGATCGTGAAAAGTGCCTGGAGGCGGGGGCTTCAGATTATCTTGCCAAACCAGTGAATACCGAGCAGCTCTTATCCGCTCTCCGTATGTGGCTGCATCGGTAGCTCCAGGGTGACACCGTAATTGGATGAACTTATGGAAACAAGAGAACCGGTCAACATCCTGTTAGTGGATGATCAACCGGCGAAGCTTCTGAGCTACGACGCGATTCTCTCCGACTTAGGAGAGAACCTGATCAAGGCCAATTCCGGCAGAGAAGCTTTGGAATGCCTGCTGAAAAATGAGATCGCGGTGGTGCTGGTCGACGTTTGCATGCCGGAGCTGGATGGTTTTGAACTGGCCTCGATGATCCGGAATCACCCGCGCTTCCGGAAGACCGCGATCATTTTGGTATCCGGCATCATGATCGAAGACGTGGACCGGCTCAAAGGCTATGTTTCCGGGGCTGTGGACTATGTTTCGGTCCCCATCGTTCCCGAGATTTTGCGGGCAAAGGTCTGCGTTTTTGCCGATCTTTTTCGGAAGACCGGAGCGCTGGAGCAGCTCAATCAGGAACTCGAGCTGCGCGTGGAACAGCGCACGGCCGCATTATCGGAGACCACCGAGAAACTGGCCCGCGCTTACGAGGCAAGCCACCTGCTGGCCTCTATCGTCGAGTCTTCCGATGACGCCATCATAGGACAATCGCTGAACGGAATCATACGCACCTGGAATGCCGGCGCGGAACGGCTCTATGGCTACAAAGCCGAGGAAATCCTGGGCCACAATATCAGCGAGCTGATGCCGCCGGATCGCCTCGACGAAGAATCGGGGATGCTGGAAAAGCTGCGCAACGGCGAGCGTGTGGACCACTTCGAAACCGTGCGGCTTGGCCACGACGGCGGTCTTGTGGAAGTCTCGCTAACCATCTCACCGATACGGGACGAGAGAGGCGACGTTATCGGGACATCTCAGGTAGCCCGGGGCATCACAGAACAAAAGCGCAATGCTGAATTGATGCGCCAGACCCAGAAGCTCGAGAGTCTGGGTATTCTGGCGGGCGGCATCGCACACGATTTCAATAACCTGCTGGTCGGCATTTTGGGCAATGCCAGTTTGGCTCTCGACCTGCTTCCCCCGCAGTCGCTCGTAAAGACGCTCCTGCAGGAGGTCGTGGCTGCCGGCGAGAAGGCCGCCGCCCTCACGCGGCAGATGCTGGCATATTCCGGCCGGGGTCACTTTGTTCTGAACCGGATTGACCTTTCTACGTATGTTCAGGAAGCTATCCCGCTGATTCAAGCCTCGGTGCCCCGCACCGTCGAATTGCGGCTGGATCTGGCGGAGGATCTGCCGGCCATTGAAGCCGACACCACCCAGATGCAACAAATCGTCATGAACCTGGTGATCAACGGTGCTGAAGCGATACCCGAAGGTAGATGTGGAGCGGTAACCATCGCCACCCGCCGGCAGGAAGTCGATGAACAATACATCGGAGCCCAAGAGGGTGCTGTTACCGGCGAACTCAGGCCTGGCACTTACGTCGTGCTGGAGGTCCATGACAACGGCTGCGGTATGGATGACGCCACCAAGGCCAGGATCTTCGAGCCCTTCTTCACCACTAAGTTCACCGGACGCGGCTTGGGTTTGTCGGCCGTTCTCGGCATCGTGCGGGGGCATTCCGGATCGATCCAAATCTCCAGCGTTCCTGGACACGGCACCGTTTTCCGTGTGCTGTTCAACGCGCTGGCAGCCAAGCTGGATGAGAAGCCGCTGCCGCAGCAGCACACTGCGAATTTCACCGGTCAGGGAACCGTTCTCATTATTGACGACGAGCAGGTCGTCCGCAGCCTCGCGCGGCAGGCTTTGGAGCACTATGGCTATACGGTGCTGCTGGCCGAGGATGGCGAGTGCGGGCTCGATGTGTTCCTCCGCAACGCCGACCGCATTCAGTGTCTGGTGCTGGACGCCACTATGCCGGTGATGAGCGGGGAAGAAACGCTGCTTCGACTGAAAGCGCTGCGAACGGATGTTCCGGTGATCCTGTCGAGCGGCTTCAGCGAAGCGGAGATGGTCCGCCGATTTGATGGCAAGGGTCTGGCGGGGTTCATCCAGAAACCGTACAGAGTCTCTACGTTATTGCAGAAGATCAAAGAAGTGATCGCTCCAGTGAACGTGCCCCCAAGGGTGGCTGGGGCGTAGCGCGAGATTTGCCTATCATGGGCGTATACTAACGTGGGCGGCTTGTTTTCCATTTGCAGACTGGCGCTCGCTGCGCTATTCATCCTCCCCCCTGCTCTGTCGCAAGATGACCTTGCAAAGCTGTATTCCGAAGCGCAGAAGGCCCAGGCGTCAGGGGATTTGGCGACAGCCAGCCGCAAATATGAGGCGATCGTAAGCCTGCAGCCGCAAATGGCCGAGGCGTACGCGAATCTGGGCAACCTCTATTATCAGCAGGGGCAGCTCGACCGCGCGAAGACGGCCTATCAGAAAGCCGTACGGATCAAGCCTGAGTTGGCCGGGCCCTATTTCTTTCTGGGTGTGATTGCTTTCGGCGGACACGATTACCCGGCGGCGCTTCGCAACCTGCAACGCGCTGAGGCGCTACAGGGATCTAATTTCCTAATACATTCCTATCTGGGATACACGCAGTACGCCCGTTCCTCGTTTCGTGAAGCCGCCGACGAGTTGGAGAAGGCGGCGGCGCTCGATGCCACCGACATCGACGTGCTCTATCACCTGGCGAAGTCTTACGGTCACTTAGCCAAAGACGCCTTCGCCGACCTGCAGAAGCGGTTTCCGAATTCGGCATATACCAATCTGGCGCGTGCCCATCTGGATGAAACCAGGGAGGACTGGAAGGCTGCCAGCGAACAGTATCATCTTGCTCTCCAAAAGATGCCGGACAATGCGCGACTACGGAAGAAATCGGATTGGATCGCGGCCAAGGCTGCCGGCGCATCGGCGGCGGACGATACGGGCGCGGCTGATGAGTTGATTGACGCCTCCCTCGCCTACAAAGATGCGGTACTATCCGTCGCCAAGGTAAGCGAGGAAATCAAACGATGGCAATCCAAAATCCAGGCATCGCGGAATCTCGATCATAACGATCGCCAAGTTTATACGGTTGGCGAGGGGTACCAGGTACTTTCCTATCTGTGTTCGTTGCAGGTATCCGAGACAGATTCGGATTCGTACCGCGCCCACGAGCTCAGGGCGCAACTGCTTGAGGAGTCTAATGACGATGAAGGTGCGATAGCCGAATACCGCGCCGTACTCAAGCGGAAACCGGAATTGCAGAACATTCACTTCGCCATCGGCACACTGTACTGGAAGGACCAGCATTTCGACGAGGCGCGCGCGGAATTGCAACAAGAGCTGCGGACTGATCCGAACCATCCGCAGGCGCTGTATGAGCTCGGTGATATCTCGGCTTTCACCGGCGATGCGCAGGGCGCGGAAAAGTTCTTCCTCGAAGCTCTAAAAGTCGAGCCGAACATGTTGGAAGCCCATCTCGCTTTAGAGAAGATTTATACGCAGAGCGGCCGTTACCAGATGTCTTTGGAGCAGTTGCGGGAGGGTCTGCGAATAGACTCATCAGACCCGACCATTCACTATCGTCTCGCGGCGGTGTACCGGAAGTTGGACAGAAAGCAGGATGCCGACCGGGAACTCGCGATTTTCAATCAGAAGCACGCCGATTCGGGCGCCAGCAGGTGAAGTTACCAAGCAGGGCTCATCGCGGTTCCTCTATCGTCAAGTAACGATCCACAGCCAGGTTTTCGAGAATCTGGCGGCGGCCGCCCGGCCAACTGATACTGAGCCGCTCTACTTTCGCGCACGAGCCCAGCCCGAAATGAATCCGGGGATCATTTCCCGAGAGATAGCTTCCACCATTCCGCACGGTCTCGAATTGCGTGTTGCCGCAGGATGCGATCGTTACCTGTGCGCCGATTCCATCCCGATTTCCCGCCGTTCCGCGCAATTGAAGGCCGATCCAATGAGATCGCGATTGCGTCTTATTCTCCAGGAGTAAAGGATTGCCTGCAATCGGTAGTATGACAAAGTCGATCCGGCCATCGTTGTTGAAGTCGCCCGCACAGCCTCCACGAAAAGAACCCAGACGCTCGCTTTCCGAAATACCTGGCACACTTACAAACTTTCCTCCCCGGTTTGCAAGCACAGCAAAGGGTTGCAGGTAGCTGGTTGAGGGTAACCGATCGGCATTTGGATAAACGTGGCCGTTGGCCGCCCATAGGTCCTTGTGACCGTCGTTATCAAGATCGGCGAACCCGCAAGCCCACCCCACCCAAGGTAACGTTACAACCGCAAGGCCCGCCTGTGCCGAGATATCCTCGTATAAACCCGGCGATTGCTGTTTGAAAAGCGGGAAGTAGTCCTCGGAAAACGTTGTGGTCAGCACGTCTAGGAGACCGTCATTATCGAAGTCACCCACAGCCACACCCATGTTCGACTGTGTCTGCCCGTCTCCGCTGACGGCGACGCCGCTGGTAAGAGCCGCCTCCTTGAATATGCCATTGCCCTGGTTCAAGTATAAATAGTTCGGATCGGAGTCATTGGCAACAAAGATATCGATCTTGCCGTCTTGATTGAAGTCGTCAAAGACTACGGTGAATCCATGATAGAGTCCGGTATCTGTGACGCCAGCCTTGGTGGTTACGTCGGTGAAGGTCATGCCGCCGTTGTTGTGGTAGAGAATATCGGGCTCACCTTTCAAACCCTTCGGTCCGCAAAATCCAGTTATTCCACGATAGTTACAGACAGGCGGTTGCTCATCCAGCCGCAGCACCCGCAGATCCACATAGCCGCTAACATACAGGTCTAACTTGCCATCGCCATCATAATCGCCAAACGCGGCGCCGGTATGCCAGGCGATTTTTCGGCTCAGGCCGGCCTCACGACCGATCTCGGTGAAAGTCCCATCGCCATTGTTCTTAAAGAGAAGGTCCAGTCCGATGTTAGTGACCAGAATATCGGGATATCCATCGTTGTTAATGTCGGCGACAGCGACCCCCGTGCCCCAGTATGGGTTAGAGAGCCCAGCCTGGGCAGTCACATCTTGAAAATGTCCGTTACCGAGATTTCGGTAAAGATAGAGGCTACCCCCGCGGGCGGGTGGTACTTTGCCCGACACAATCTGGCGCAAATCGTCCATGCTCGAGCCGTTGACGATTAGCAGGTCCATCCAGCCGTCGCGATCGTAATCGAGCCACGCCGCGCCGGAGCCGTTTGCCTCGGGTATCCATTTCTTTTCCGGCCCGCCACAACGCATCTGAGCGCGGATGCCGCTTTGCGCGGCAACGTCATCGAAGCGGATCGGCGCAGAGGGAACGCTGGAGGGCCAAGCCCACAATAACCAACCCGCGGCGCAGGCCAAAAGCGCAAATCTCCCGAAAATGCCCGTGTCAGTCACGGTTTCCGGTATTTTTCAAAAAGCGTGAAATGCTCTTGAGCTTCGTCCTGTCTGCCGGATTTTGACAGCAATAGAGCCAGGCGATAGTGCGCTTCGGCATTCCGTGGCTCGATCTTGATGGCCTCTTCCAACAGCTTGAGCGCGTCGTTCGAGAGCTTTCCATTGGATAGCGCCACGGCGAGCTTGATTTTGGCTTCCGCGAAGGCCGGGTTGCATGCCAATGCCTGGCGAAAGTAACTGATGGCGTCGTCTGAACGGCTATTGTTCAGGTACAACAGGCCCAGATTGTAGTAGGGCCACTCCGATTTCGTCTTCTGGTCCCGATCCAGCTCAATCGCCTTCAGATAGGCGCGCTCCGCATCCGCCGTACGGCCCAGGCCTTCGAACGTCTGGCCGAGGTGATTATAGTCGCGAACACTGGAGGGATCGAGAGAGATGGCCTTTTGGAACGCCGCCAGAGCGGCTACCGCATTATCGGCGCTGAAATACAATCTGCCAAGGTAATAAAAAGCGTCCCCATCGTCCGGCGTCAGTTCTGTGGCGCGCTGGACCTCTGACAACGCTTCACGTGGTTTCCCAAGCATGTACTCGTCCATCCCCAACAACTTGTGACCTGCGCCGCTATTCGGATTTCGTTGGACGAAAGGAGAAACCACATCGAAACATTCCTGATATTTGCCGGAGTTAAACAAGGACAGTGCTTGTTGCAGCGGGTTAACAGCTGCCTGCGGAAAAGCCGGCCAGATCAAAACAGCCAGCGGCAGGGCGACCCTGAGCATGAAACCAAAATAACACCGGACGAGAGAGTCGCGCTCTCCCGTCCGGCCGCCCGCGCTTCAGAAGTAGAACTTGGCAGCGAGCTGTCCGTTTCGTGGAGAGTTAGCCTGGCTGCTTACCTGGCCGAAGTTGGAATTGTTGATGCTGGCCGCGGGGCCACCGAAGAGCACCCGGTTGAATGCGTTGAAGAGCTCAAAGCGGAATTCAAAATACATAGTATCTTCTTTGAGGTAGAACTTCTTCATCAGGCCGAGGTCCTCATTGTACACGGGGCATTCCCTGGCGTTCGGCAAGACTTGGGCCGAAGTACCAAACTGGTTTGCTCCCGGAACGGTAAACGCGGCAGCATTCAGCAGAAGATCCGCCGCCGGATTGAAGTTGGAGCACGACCTTCCCGGTCTCACACCGGCGACGGAGTCGGGTGACTGGGCGCCATTGAACAGCGGCAAAGTATCATTCGCCGAAACGACGATCGGGATGCCGGACTGGTAGTTCAAAATTCCGTTCACCTGCCAGCCTCCAAGAATCTTGCTGGCCACGCCATGGCTGAGCAACGGTTTTCCCGGGCCAATGGGTAGCTCGTAGTTGAATGCTACGACGAGCCGCGCCGGCACGTCATAGTAAGCCAATGCCTTCTCCAACGACAGATTGTAGGCGTCGCGCGACGAACTGGAGAAGAAGCCTCCCAGGCTGGAGCTTGAGTCCGTGAGGGTCTTCGACCAGGTGTAAGCGGCCAACATGAAGAGCCCCTTGGTCAGCCGCTTTTCCAGCTTTGTCTGCAGGGCATTATAGGTCGAGTTTCCTAATCCCGCCGAATTCTCCGTGCCTACGCCGATGTACTGCGGAAAGGGTCGCAGGGCTTGTGCCAGCGTTCCGCTGAAGCCTGTATAAGGCGGCTTGAAGCCAGCCGCAACCACAGCCGGCGACGTGATACTATCCTCCAGCAGGCTGCCCAGACTCAAATATTGCGGGTTGACCTGGTCGGGGTTGACAATGCCGGTATTCAGACGCGTCGCGTGCGAACCGACATAAGCGACGTCGAGGACCAGAGAGTTGGTGAGCTGAGTCTCCGTGGTGAAATTCCAGTCCTGTTTGTACATGGGCTTGGTAGCATTGTTCCACCACATGTTGGCGGAGTTTCCGACGTTAAGGCCCGCACTGACAAATGGAGGATGGGGAAAATTCTGTGGTAATCCGCTATCCCAGTCAAATGCCGGATGCACGCCATTGTCAGGGCTGATGAAATTCGCCGTGGTTGAATAACCATCGGTGACGTTGGTTACGTTATCCCCGCCCAATCCTCCGTTCGGATAATAGCTGAGTCCGTAGGCCGATCGCACTACAATACGATCGGTCGCCTTCCAAGCCAGGCCAAGGCGTGGCGCGAAATTGTGTAAGTCGGTATTCGAGTCGGCGGTCAGATACTTGGTCCCTGTGTAAGGGGGATTCGAGGCGCTGCCGCCGGCAAACACATAAGCACCGAGGACGCCGCCCGCGTCTGGGTTAGGCTTGGTCGGGTCCATGATCGAATATCGGTTTTCGACCTCCGACCAGGGCGTGAAAAGGTCCCACCGCAGGCCCAGGTTCAAGGTGAGCCTGGGGCTTACCTTCCAATCATCCTGCGCGTAAACGCCCAGGTACCACTCGCGCTCGCCCACGACTACGTTATTGATGAATTCGCTGGCCCCGTCCACCTGCCCAAGAAGGAAGCTGGCGAATTCATTTCCCGTAGAGTTCTGCAGGGCGCCACTCGGATACGCCGTCTCGAGAGGACTGAAGCTGAAGTTGGCGGGTTGACTGGGATAGATTCCTTGGTGCTGCAGTCTGCGCAGATCGGCCCCGAACTTGAAGTTATGTTTGCCCTTGGTCCACAACAAGGCTTCGGCAAGCAAGTAAGTGTTCGAAATTGGTCCGATGGGGGCCTGGTTGAGCGCCCAGGGCGTGAACGAATTGCCGCTGACTGCGATTCCCCCGGATCCGAACGAGACGGAAGGAAAGCCCAGATTGATTCCGCTCAAGCCCAGCTTCGAGGTCCAATCCTCGGTCGATTCCACCGATGCCAGGTACTGAAACTGGCGGTTGTAGCCCACGCGAAGCGAGTTCAGCAATGTCGGGCTGATGGTCCAGTCGTAGTTGATGCGCCCAGTGTACGCGTTACCGGCGCCATTGCGCGAGTCCTCCACGGGGTGGGGCAGGACGGAATAAGGACCGTTATTGTCGTTAATGCCCTGGTTCCATGCTCCGCTCAGGTGATGGTTTTGCGAGAAATATTCGTCGCCTTTGAAGGTCTCGTCATTATAGTTAGTGACGGAACTACCCGAGGCCGGGTAGTTGTTGTAGACACCCGCCAGTGTTGCTGCCGGGACAAACGCCAGCATGGCCTTCGATACGCTACTGATCTGGCTTGCGGGAATGATATTTCCAGGGAACGGTGTGCGCGTATAGACGCCTTGGGCATTCTGCGTGGTGGAGGCCGGATTGTAGATCGGAATCAGATTGCCGCTGGCGTCCACGAGTTGGGAAAAATCGCCATTGCGAAACGCGGTATCCGGTACCGACCCGATCGAGTTCTGCACGCCGCCGCGCAGCTTGTACTCGTTCTCATTGACGAAGAAGAACGTCTTGTTCCTGCCGTTGTATAGCTTCGGGATCCACACGGGACCACCAAGAGTGCCGCCAAACTCATTCTCGTGATGGACGGCGACGCCCGAATTGTAGAACCCGCGGGCGTCGAAATCGGTATTGCGCAGGAACTCGTACAGGCTTCCATGAAAGCCGTTGGTTCCCGACTTGAACACGAACTGCTCCACGCCTCCCCCCGTGTTGCCGAACTCGGCCGGGTAACTGCTGGTCGTGATCGACATCTCCTGTACGGCGTCGGGCGGAAACGTCAACTGGCGCGGATCGCCTTGCACTTCCGCAATCTGAGTGCTCATGCCGTCAATTTGCATTTCCTTCGACAGAGTCTGGCTGCCGTTAATGTGCGCGTCGAAGGTGTTGGTAGCGCCATTCTCCCCGGCGGTGACTCCAGGCGAGAGAAACATGAAGGCTTCCGAGGATCGGGCACCGGACGAAGATAGCGGCAGATCGGTATAAGCTTTCGGATTCACTACCGTGGCTACCTGGCTGGTTTCGGACTGCAGCAGCGCGGCCGAAGCCGACACCGTAACGCTCTCAGTCACCTGGCCAACTTCCATCTTCAGGTCCAACCCGACGACCTCGGCCACCTGGACCAGCACATTCTCCTGCACGGCCTTCTTGAAACCGCTACACTCGGCTTGCACCGTGTATGTGTCCGGAGGTAACTGCGGGACGTTGTAGTTGCCCGCGTCCGTGGTATGCGTCGACATTCGCACGCCGGTACTGACATCGGTCACGGTTACTTCGCAGTTCGGCAACACGGAGCCGGATGAATCCTCGACCGTGCCGCGGATGCTGCCCCTTTCAGACTGTGCGTACAGCGCGGCTCCGCACAGGAGCACAACGCCGAACGAAATAATTGTACGTTTAATCATGAATACCTTCCCCCCGTGCTTCTGCCAGCCTGGATTCGACCGATGAACTAGTATCAACACAGTACTGCATTCACCGTTTTCGGTCAATAAAAAACTTTGGCCGACGGCGCTGTTTTGCAGGGCAAAACGCCGCGAATCCCTTGCACGCTGGCGAAGTGATAGATAACAATCCGCTTGCGTATTAAAACGCAGATTCCCGCTAGAGACAGCGCCGTTTTTTCGTATGCGCCTTCGATACTCAGCGCGACGGCGAGCGCGCCGATGTCACGGTATACGGCTTGTACGTGAGGTCGTGGACGAACGGATAGCTTGGTTTGCGAAAGCGATTGGATAGATGTTCTATGTCCTGATTAATTGCTCCATCGGACAGGGCCATCAAATTCGGATTGGCGATGGGTGCAAGTTCGGGTGAAAGATAGCCGGACTTCACCACAATGAGTTTGAACGCCTTTGGCTCCAGGCCGAGCGACCTGAAGTCCGCAATGTCGTGAAAGGGACGGCGGCGAGCAGTTAGAACTACCTTGATTCCCTGAACGTCGATGACTGCCTCGCGCTCCGGTGGGTGATCCGTTTGGCGCAGGAAGACAACCTTGGCCATCGTTTTCACAGGGACGCTACCCGCGGGATCCAGAGTTGCGCCGATCCGGAGAGGCAGAGTGGTGCCCAGCCCACTGCGGTAACAGGCTTCCGTCGCCGGCCTGTCCGCGATCCCGGCAAAGGCAACATCGCGAAAGTTGCGGCGAAGCAGTTCCGCCAATACCTCGGCGCCGTCGCCGGTGCCGCCGCCGGTTGGGTTGTCGCCGGAATCGGCGAGGATGACGGGGCGCGTCTGGGACTTCTGCGCGCGGTCGACGCACTCGGCAATGGTACAGGTCTCCGAGCCGAATTGGAATTCCTTACGCGCATCCCAGTACTGCTGCGCGAGTGATAAGGCTGCCTTGTTCAGCACCTCTGGCGATGTCCCTGTCAGGACCGCGCTCGCCGACGCACGCGGTTCGTCGGCCCAGACATAGCCAACCAGCAGGGAAGCGTCCAGAACACCGGCTTGCGCGTTCACGGCCGGTAACTGCGCCCACAGCCTCTTACCTGGCTCCCATTGCGTGCTGCTACGTTCCCCCGGCATGAGTACGGGGATGGGGGCCCATATCAAAGTCGGTTGAATGCCTTGGTCGAGACAATGGATCAGCATGCCGCAGGCGCGCCGCATAGTCTCTTCGCGATCGATATGAGGCGCGGTGCGAAAGGCCGACAACATATCCAGATTGTCGATGACCCGCTTACTGATATTGCCGTGCAGATCATAACTGGCACTGATCAGACACTTCGGCCCAACGACCTTGCGGACACTGGCATACCAATCACCTTCGGCGTCCTGCATGCCATCGACGAACATGGCGCCATGCATGGGAAGGTACAAGCCATCGAGTGGCAGCAGCTCCGTGACCCGCTTCAGGAAATCCGCCTGGATCTGACGATATGCGCTGCTATCGACCGGACCGCCAGGTACGGCGGTGGCCACCAGAGTGGGAAAGAACGGATATGGATAGCTTTTCACGAAGGCAAATGTGGAGCTGCCGGCAAGGTCGTTGCCCCGCAAAATCGTAAAATCTTCTTCTCTGGCTCGAATCCTGCTGTAGGTGCTGCATTCGATACTGATTCCGCCGAATGCGATTCGCTTTCCGGCTCGTCGCGACACGGCCATGGAGATAGCTGCTTCCAAAAACTTCCGGCGCTTCAGAAGTCCCGTCTCCCTGTCATGAGTTAACCACCGATCGTACTCCAGCCCGGAATAGCGAAGCAACTTTTCGGGGAACATGACACGGTATAATGGCGCCGCTATGGATCGGGATATTCGTCCGCGTCTACGATACCTCGTGCTGTATCTGTTGCCCTGCATACACGTGCCGTTCGTCGCGGCTGCCGCCGATGGACCGGACGCTGAGGTACAACAGTTCCGGTTGGATGAGCTGGAAGCAAGTCTACCGACGATGCAACCCGGTACCGAGCACGACTACTTCGCTGGGTTGCTGGCGAATCGGACGGGTCACATTGAGGAATCGATCCGTTTGCTGAATGAGGTTCTCCCGGCCATACGAGGATCACAGCCGCTGCGGGCGGAAGTCGCGTTGGAGGCGTTAGCCGACGATTACAACAAAAGCTTCCGCTACTTCGATGCGGCGCGGACCTATGATGATTTGCTGACGCACTTCGCGGCGCAAGTGGACCGTCGCCATTTGCAGGGAACAAAGGATGATGCAGGCGTCGTGCGCCTGCTGCGGGATGCTCCCCCACAGTCCATCAGCGGGCCGGGAGCAGTAAGGCTGAAGACTGTGCGAAATGCGATCGGCTCCCTCAATACGGAACTGACGGTGAACGGCGTGCGAGAGGCGTGGTTGTTGGATACGGGCGCGAACCAGTCGGCGGTGAGCGGGAGTTTTGCCCGCCGGCTCGGGCTCACGCCTCTACCCGGTTATGGGCAGACCACTGCCGGGATTACGGGCGTCGAGAATCGGCTGCAGGTGGCCATCGTGCCCACAATGCAACTAGGCGGGGCGACGCTGCATAACGTAGTGGTGCTGATATTGGATGATGCGAACCTGAAAGTGGAAATGGGAAAGGAAGCGTACCAGATCAACGCCATAATTGGCTACCCCGTTTTTCAGGCACTTGGGGTGATCACATTCCTACAGGGTGGCTGGCTGGAAAGCGGCGATACAACTCGACGGCATGCGGGCGGCGCGCGAATGTTTATGAAGCTCCTGATGCCGGTGATCGAATGCGGAGTCGCGGGCACGGATCTGCCGTTCGCTTTGGATACGGGCGCGACCGGAAGCAACTTTTCGATTCGTTACTACGAGCGGTTTCGCACCCAGGACAGAGCGTGGACCAAGAGCGAGACCAAGAGCTTCGGCGCCGGCGGAATTCGTCGTCGGGTGACCTATCTGCAACCGAGGGTCTCGCTCAAGGTTGGCGACCGGACCGCGACTCTGGAGCGTGTGCCTGTCTTTCGGACCAAGATGGGATCCGATATTGATGAGCTGTATGGGAACCTGGGCCAGGATCTGGTGGCGAAGTTCGAAAGCTTTACGCTCGATTTTGCGAATATGACTTTCAGTTTGGGAGCGCCATTGCCCTAGCGCTTGAAGCGCAGCCAACGTTTCACATCAGGCGCGAACTCATGGAGGACATTGATGCTTGCATCGATCAGAACGGTGTCGGATCCAGCAATGAAGACGGCTGAAGCATTGTGATATTGACGTGGCCACCAAGTGCGCGAAACCGCGGCCGCCCCGTAGTCACCGAGAAATTCACTGAAGGCGGGCATCATGCCCCCGTTATCATTATGGCGCCAGACGGTCTGCACCAGCGCATCGCCCAGACGGTTTTTAAAGTTCGTACTTGTCGAATGAAAGTACCGGGTATCTTCGTGATCGATTGCCTGCACCGGACACATAATGCTGCGCTGTACCACATATTGCCCAAGATGCGACGCGTATCGTTCCGCGAAGGCGTCAGCTCCCTCGCCCCATTGCGAAGGCCGGTCCCGCAATTGGTCAAAACCAGCACCCATGCCGGCGAAGACGACGTTTTGCACGTCGAAGAGGTGGCGCAGATCGTAGCGGAGTTTCTCCTTCACGCTCAAGGCGCGCCACTGCGGCGACAACGGTCCGGAGGTTGTGGGGGAATTGGCGGCGGGTGTCGCGGAGCCTGGCGTCTGTGCCAACGCGTAGCTGGAAATAGCCAGGATCATGAGCAGTCGGTCCATCATATGATAGACGCCGCCGGCGAATCGTCGCGTTCCCGGGGTGATGCAGTGAAGTTGAAATAAAACGTACCAAACGACCGGTCACGCGGGCCCTGGTACATTGAAACAAATGGCGCATGTACTGACGGGCACGCGCGTAGAGCGGACGCCGCAGAGCGACTATCGGCGCTTTAGCCGGTTTGCGTGGGGCCTTCTCGCGTATAACCTGCTGGTGGTCTTGTGGGGCGCTTTGGTGCGTGCGACGGGCTCGGGTGCCGGCTGTGGCGATCGCTGGCCGCTGTGTAATGGCGTGGTCGTACCGCGTGCGCCCCGCATCGAAACGATCATCGAGTTTACCCATCGGGCGACCAGCGGTCTGGCACTCGTGGGTGTCGCCGGGCTGTGCCTCTGGGCGTTTCGCCTTCTCCCGCGGGGCCACCGCGCCCGTTTCTTTGCGGTGCTCTCAATGGTTTTCCTGTTTGCGGAGGCGCTGCTCGGCGCAGGTCTGGTGCTGTTTCAATATGTCGAGCACAATGCCTCGGCCGGACGCGCGGCGTATCTGGCGGCGCATCTGGTGAACACGCAAATCTTATTGGCGATGCTCGCGGCGACGGCATGGTTTGGCGCCGGTGCGGTCTCACGCCGGTTCGAGCGACCGCCAAAACCGATCATGGCGGCGCTGCCGGCGGCCCTTATCGTCGCCGTCAGCGGGGCGATCGCGGCCCTGGGAGACACTTTGTACCCGGCGGCTTCGGTGGCTTCCGGGATGCGGCAGGAGTTCTCGAGCACCGCACACGCGCTGCTGAGGCTGCGGGTGCTGCATCCCGCGCTGGCAGTCCTTTCGGCAACCGTTCTGGTGTGGGCAGCCGTATCGGTACGGCGCACGAACCGGCCGGCAGCGTTGCGGATGGGTAGCGTGGTGACGCTGCTGGTCTTTGTGCAGCTCGCCGCGGGCGTGGTCAATATGGTGCTGCTCGCGCCGGTTTGGATGCAGATTCTGCATTTGTTGATCGCGGATCTGCTATGGGTCGCGCTGGTAATTCTTACGCTCGAAGCGGGACATCAATCATGCGAATTTTAATCGTCGGCGCCGGAGCGGTCGGCGGATATTTCGGTGGGCGTTTAGCTCAGGCGGGGCGTGACGTCACCTTTCTCGTTCGCGCCAACCGCGCCGCGGAGTTGAAGACCAAAGGCCTTCAGATCGTAAGTCCACATGGGGACCTGACCCTCGATCCGAAAACTGTCCTCGCCGATCAGATTGACGGGCCATATGACATGATTTTGTTGGGTGTTAAGAGCTACGCGCTGCCCGGAGCGATCAATGATTTCGCCGCGGCCGTGGGACCGCAGACCATGATTCTTCCGGCTCTCAACGGCATGCGTCACCTCGACATCCTCGTCGGGCGCTTCGGAGAGAACCCTGTCCTGGGCGGTGTCTGCATGGTCGCGGCGGAGATCGATCAGGAAGGGCGCATCCGGCAGCTTGCGGATTTTCACAAGCTCATCTATGGCGAGCGCAATGGCCACACCACGGCGCGCTTGCGGGACCTTGACCAGACCCTCCAGGGCGCGTGCTTCGACGCGGCGATCTCCACTGATATCTTGCGTGACATGTGGCAAAAGTGGGTGCAGCTCGCAACCCTCGGAGCCGTTACCTGCCTGCTGCGTGGCACTATTGGTGACATTGTCGAGATCCCGGGAGGCGGGTCCATCGCTCTCGCGGCCCTCAGTGAATGCTCCGGCATCGCCAAAGCCTGTGGGTATGTGCCGGCCGCCGCCTTCCTTGAGCGGCAAAATCGTGAACTTACGGCCAAAGGTTCACCGCTCACTTCTTCCATGTACCGCGATCTCAAAAAAGGGGCGCCTGTCGAGGTAGATACGATTCTGGGTGATCTTCTCGAACATGGGCGAAAGCATGGCCTGGCAACGCCTATCCTCGAAGCGGCCTTTGTCAGTCTCTCGATCTACCAACGGAAACTTAGAAGTACTGCTTGAGCGCGAGTTGTAACTGCCGCGGCGATAGCCCCATGAACCTCTCCGCTTAGTATTCGCGCGTCGTCTTGATGCCCGGCTCCGGTATCGGGTACTTCCCGTCAGCATCGGCGCGTAAGGGCGCCGGGCCGTCCAGCGTCAGTTTATCCACGTCGGGCGCGAACTCGTGTTCGTGATTCAACATCTGATCGAAGGTTACGATCTGACCGGTGTGCGCGGCGAACCGGCCCATCGAGGCGACCAGGCTGGCCTCGGCTCCGCGCTTAACTTCGTTATAAGGCTTATCGTCGCGAATCGCGGCGATCAGGTCGTCCCACTCCCAGTCGTAGGGCGAGCGCTCCGGTTGCGGAAATGCCCACACCAGGTTCTCCGGCGCCGGTTCCTTTTGACCGCTCTGCCAGCGCGGAATGTTCTGTCCCTTATAAATACGCGTATGTCCGGGCGTGTGGGATTCCGTTGTAACCACGGCCGACCCTTTGGACCCGTGAATGTAACTGGCGAACTCGTTGTGAACCCCCGGCATGTTGCGGCCGTCAAAGAACAGCCGCGTGCCGTCGGGATAGCTGTACTGCACTGAGTAGACGTCGAAGTTCTGGTCGACCGAGTTACCGCGGTACTGACGTCCGCCCAGAGCCATCGCCTCCACCGGCCACGCACCTTTCATCCAGGAGAGCTCATCAATCTGGTGGATGTAGTAGTCGCTATAGACACCACCGCTAGCCCACAAAAAGGCGTGGAACAGGCGGATCTGGTGCATGAGTTCCGTGATGCCCTCGGGCTTCACCGGAGCAGTGCCGCCGCCTGACCCCATGCGATAGCCTCGCAGCGCAATGATGTCACCGATCTGCCCGTCGCGAATGCGGCTGAGCAGCGCCTGCCGTGCGCGGCAGTGCCGCACCATCAAACCGACCGCGACCTTCAGGTTCTTGCGTCCCGCCTCTTCGCCCAGCGCAATCATGCGCCGCGTGGTGGGGCCATCCACGCTGACCGGCTTCTCCATGAATACGTTCAGGCCTCGATCGATGGCGTAGCGGAATTGCACCCAGCGGAACGCAGGCGGCGTCGCCAGGATAGCGACATCGCCTGGTTTGAGGCAATCCATAGCCTTACGATAGGCATCGAAACCGATGAACTGGCGCTCCTGGGGAACGTCCATCTGGGAAGCGAACCGGGCTCGCAGCTTTCCGTGGTTGTCGCTGAGCTTGGCGGGAAAAACGTCGGCCATCGCCACCAGCTTGACAGGTCCGTTTTTGATGCCCAGCGCGTTTTCGGCCGCGCCCGTCCCGCGCCCACCGCATCCCACCACAGCAAGCTGAATCGTATTATTCTCCGCCGCATGGACGTTGGGCAGAGTCATTCCAGCCAGTGTCGAAACTCCGGCGATGCGGCCCGCGTCACTCAGGAACGCGCGGCGCGATGTAGTGTCCTTCGTTTCAGTCATCGCAGATACCTCGTCGATACATTACTCTATTTCACAGCGGCCGCAGTGCGCCCGCAAGCCCGCCGCAGCGTGGCCGCCACCTCGCGTGTAGTCTCCTCATCCGCCAGCAGCGCGCGGTGCGGCAGCCAGAATGCATCCGCGACGCACCCCTCCGCCACCGGGCAGGGTTCCACGCGACACCCCCCGTCCCGATAAAGGGGATTGCCGTAAAGCGGATGCGGATAGAATGGCGTGCAAGGCACTCCCGCCTCAGTCAGCTCGCGATGAAATTCGTCGCGCGTGCGGCCCATACGGGAGGCGTCGATGCGCCCCAGCAGCAGATACCAGGAGTTAGCATTTTGCGCCTTGGGCACAGCCTGCAACGCAAGTCCCGGTATATCCGAGAGCTCCGCCCGCAGCAGGGATGCGTTGCGCGTGCGGCGGCAGATCTGCTCCGGCAGCCGCTCGAGCTGCGCCAGCAACACGGCCGCCTGCAACCCGGTAATGCGGTAATTGCTGCCGGTCACGTAGTGGAAAAACCAGCCGCCACCGGGTTTGCGGCCCTGATCCATGATCGACCAGGCTCGTTCCGCAAAAGCGGCGTTGTTGGTGGTGAGTATGCCGCCTTCACCCGCCGTCATCACCTTGGAATTCTGGAAGCTGAACGAACCTGCCAGACCCAGGCTACCCGCGCGCCGGCCCTTCCATTCCGCACCGTGGGCGTGCGCAGCATCTTCGATCAACGCGAGGCCGTGCTCTTCGGCCAGCGGCAGCAGCCTGTCCATGTCCGCCATGGCGCCCCCAAAGTGCACTGCGATAATCGCTTTGGTGCGCGGTGTCACCGCGGCGGCGGCCCGAGCCGGATCCATGTTGAAGGTCAGCGGATCTATGTCCACGAATACCGGGAGGGCGCCCACGCGCGACACCACCATAGCCGTCGCCACGAAAGAGATGGCCGGCACGATGACCTCGTCGCCCGGCCCCACACCCGCCGCCCAGAGCGCCATCTCCATGGTGACCGTACCATTCATCGCCGACACGCCATGCGCGCAATGTACGAACGCGGCAAACTCGCGCTCGAAGCGTTCCACAAACTGGTGATAACCGCCCCAGCGCTCGCTCTCGATTACCTGGCGCAGCAACTCCATCTCCCGCTCAGTGGAGACCGGCCAGCGAAATTGATCCTTCTTCATCTGTGATTACATCCCCTGCAGGAAATAGTTGAACTGCTTCTCTCGTCCGAGCGTAGTCACCGGTCCGTGCCCAGGCACCACGACGGTCTCATCCGGCAGCGCGAAATATTTATCGTGAATCGACCGCAGGATCTGCTGGCCGTCTCCACCCGGCAGGTCCGTGCGCCCGATGCTGTCCCGAAACAGAGTGTCTCCGGCCACCAGCTTTTTTTCCGAGGGTATCCATATACTGATGCTTCCCTGTGTGTGGCCGGGCGTATCCAATACGTGAAACTCCGCACCGGCGGCCTTCAGGATGTCTCCGTCGCGTACCGGGTTATCAATTGCCACACGCTCCGGTGTGCGCACGCCCAGCCAGGCCGCCTGCAGGTCCATCATGTCCTGTAGCTGCTTGTCGTTTTCGTTCATGTATACCGGCGCTCCCGTGGCCTGGTGCAGCTTTTGCGCGCCGCCGATATGGTCGATGTGCGCGTGCGTAATCACGATGGCTTTCACTCGCAGGCCGTGCCGCGCCACGATGCGCTCGATCTCCGGAATATTGTCGCCTGGGTCGATCACCAGGGCTTCACCGGACTGCTCGTCTCCGAAAATCGAGCAGTTGCAGTGGAGCGCGCCCACCGCAAGAATCTCATGCACCATAAGCTCGATTGTATACTCAAGGCATGTTCGAGACCCTCGGCATCTGCATGCGCTGGTTGCACATCGCTTCGGTCGCCACCCTGGTTGGAGGCATGGTCTATGGGTGGCTGGTATTGGTTCCGGCCGCCGCGGTCCTGGCAGTCGACGCACGCAAAGTTTTTTTCGAAAAGACCGCGGCGCTCTACCGCCCGCTGGTCTTCGGCGCGATCGGCGCACTGCTGGTCTCGGGCGCTTATAATCTCATGACCAATCCGGGACACCACGCCCGCTATTACATCCTGCTGTCGATCAAGCTGCTGCTGGTGGCGCACGTCTTCGCCGTAGGGGTTGTGCTCGTGACGAAGAATCCGGAGCACCGCGGCCGGCTATTCGCTGGAAGCGCCGTCTCCGGTTTGCTGATCATTCTGATTTCGGCGTATCTGCGCCGGAATTTTTAGCTGAACAGCCCGGCCAGCGGCACGGCAATATCGGGATCGCTGGTTCGGAGCACACCATCTTCTACCGCTTTGACCGCGTGCATCGGCAGTGCATACGGAGATAAAGATACAGATTGCCCTGCGCCTTGCTGTGCCCTTTTTCACCGACGTTGCGATCCTCCAGTTCGCCGTCGGCGTAGTCGCAGTCAGGATCGTAGGACGTGCACAGATATTCTTCGAGCGATACCGCCGCCGCGGCGCCCATAACATAATTATGCACCCGCTCTTTCTTCCAGGTGCCGCCTGCCCGATTTCCCGATGCGCCCCCGCTGCCGCTGGCGCCATGCTGAAATCATGGAAAACGAATTAGTGGCTTTATCCAATGAACTGGCCGCGGCCGTCGAACAAGCCGGCCGCGCCGTGGTCGCGGTCAATGCGCGTCCGCGCTTCGCTTCGAGCGGGGTGGTCTGGCGCCCGGGGGTAATCGTCACCGCCGAACACACCATACGCCGCCGCGAGGAAATCGGCATCACGCTCGCGGATGGCCGCTCCACTTCCGCCACGCTCGCCGGCCGCGATCCCGGCACCGATATCGCAGTGCTCAAACTCGCCGATGCGAGTATGCCCGCCGCTACGCTCGGCTCAACCGAAGCGCTTCGCCCTGGTCACCTCATTCTGGCGATCGGCCGCTCGGCGGATTCGGGCGTCAACGCCACCATGGGCGTGATGAGCGCGGTGAGCGGCCCGTGGCGCTCCTGGCGTGGCGGCCAGATCGATCAGTATCTGCGCCTCGATCTGACTGTTTATCCCGGCTCCTCAGGGGGCGCGGTGGTCGACACCGCGGGCCGCGTTCTGGGCATCTCCACCAGTGCGCTTTCCCGCATTGCCGGATTGGCCGTGCCCGCCTCCACCATCAATCGCGTGGTCGATGAGTTGCTGCGCACCGGCCATGTCTCGCGCGGCTACCTTGGTCTGGGACTGCATCCGGTATCGCTCCCGGACGGCAGCACCGGCCTCATCGTACTCTCCGCGGAACCCAACGGACCCGCCGCCGGCGCGGGTGTGTTGCTGGGCGATATTCTCGTGGCGCTCTCCGGCAAATCGCTGCGCGACACCGACGAGATACAAACCATACTGGACAGCCAGTCCGTCGGCAAGCCCGTCGCTGCGCGCATCGTACGCGGAGGACAGGTCATCGAACTAACCATAACGGTCGGAGAACGGCCGCGGAGGGAAGACTGACATGCCGCGCGCTTTGGGAGAAGTGGCGGAACGGCTGCGCCGCTCGACCGTGCAGGTGCGTCTTCGCGAAGACCGTGCCGGCGGAACCGGCGTGATCGCGACAGGCGATGGACGGATCGTCACCAACGCGCACGTGGCACGCGCCAAACAGGTCTCCGTCGAACTTTGGGACGGCCGCGAACTGCCGGCGACTTTGCTGACCCGAGATCCCCGGCGCGATCTGGCCGTGCTGCAAGTCGCGGCCGGCGGGCTGCCTGCTGCAAGCTTCGGCGACTCGAGCGCGCTGCGCGTGGGCGAGCTGGTCATGGCTATAGGCAATCCCATGGGCTTCAACGGCGCGTTGACCACCGGAGTTGTCCATGCGCTCGGTAACCTTCCAGGATTCGGCATGCAAAGCTGGGTGATGGCGGACGTGCGCCTGGCGCCCGGCAATTCCGGCGGTCCGCTCGCCGACGCGCATGGGCGCGTAGTGGGCATCAATACCATGATCGTCAACGGTCTGGGAGCCGCCGTCCCCAGTAATGCCGTCAGTGCATTCCTGCTCCGCGGCGCGACAGGCTACTCGCTCGGCGTGACCGTGCATCCGGCGCCGCTCGAAAACCGCCGCATTGGCCTGCTTGTGATCAAAGTCGAGCCCGGTAGTCCCGCGGCCAACGCTCCGTTGCGGGTCGGCGATCTGCTCATCGGCGCAGGCGGGCGGCCATTCCGTTCCACCGACGATCTCTACCAGGCGCTCGACAACGCGGGTGGCCTGATCCGCCTCGAATTCCTGCGTGGCGATCGTAGCGTCACGCGCGAAGTGACCATACGCCTGGGGACTGCCGCCGCGGAGGCGGCGTGATCCGTCTGCTGATCGCGGCCTCGTCCGCGATTGTACGCGCAGGACTCGAATCGGTAGGCGCCTCCGGCTCCGGAATGGAAGTCGTAGGGGCCTCCGATCTCGAGGGCCTGAGCGCAGCTAGTGACCGGCATCAGCCGGATGTCGTGCTGGCCTCGAGTGAATCGCATCACGACGAACCCCCCGAAGATCTGATCGCGCTGGCCAGTCGCGCCGGCGCGCCTGCGATCGTCGTGCTGGCTCCCGATCTGCAGCCTGCCTGGACCGCCGAAGCCTTGCGCGCCGGCATACGCGCCGTGCTGCCCGGCGATCTTGGCCCGCGCGAAATCCTGGCCGCCATCGAAGCAGTGGCCGCCGGCCTGGTCGTGCTGCATCCTCAGGATCTCCCTGCGCTGGCCTCCGAGCGAACTCTGCCGGCCGCCCAGCAAACGCTCAGCCCGCGCGAAATTCAGGTCCTCACCATGCTGGCCGAAGGAGTCGGCAACAAGAACATTGCCTGGAAGCTCGGTATTTCTGAGCATACCGTCAAGTTCCACGTCGCCTCCATCATGACCAAACTCAACGCCGGCAGCCGTACCGAGGCCGTAACTCAAGGCATCCGCCGCGGTCTTATTCTCATCTAACAGTCCGTGCCTGCCGGATACGACGCTCTTCGTGGGGCCGCTGCCTGGCTCGATCTCTCGCCGCGAGGCCTTATCCACGCGAGCGGAGCGGACAGCGCGCGCCTCTTACATGCCATGACCACCAATCATGTGCAGGAGCTCAAGCCGGGCACGGGCTGCTACGCTTTTTTCCTGAATGCCCAGGGCCATATCCTGGCTGATGTCAACCTGCTTCGCCTCGAGGATCGTTTCCTGTTGGATACCGAGCCGGAAACACGCGAGCTCGTCTATCGCCACCTGGACAAATACATTATTGCCGATGACGTGGTGCTAGAAGATATGAGCGATGTGCTTGCGTGCCTGGCGGTCGAAGGCCCGCATGCGGCGGCCGTTCTGGCGGCCATAGGCGCGCCTGTTCCGGATGCCGATTACGCGCATGCCGCCTGGAACGGAGGCATCGTCGAGCGCGCCAGTTTCACGGGTCAGCCCGGCTTCCGCATCTTCCTTCCTATTGCAGGGAAGGCCGAATGGATCGAACGGCTGGAGTGCGCCGGCGCAGTGCCGGCGACTCCTGACGAGGCTCGCACCGTGCGCCTGGAGCAAGGCAAGCCGCGGTACGGCGAAGATATTTTCGACACCACGCTGCCGCAGGAGACCCAACAAATGCATGCCGTTCATGCTGCCAAAGGCTGCTATTTGGGCCAGGAAATCGTGGAGCGCATTCGCTCGCGCGGCCACGTGAACCGCCTGCTGGTGAAGCTGGAAATCGAAGGCGCCGCGCCATTACGAAGCGAAGCAAAAGTAATGGCCGAAGGAAAAGAAGCCGGCGAGGTCACCTCTTCGGTGTTCTCCCCAGCGCTCGGTAATACGGTAGCGCTCGCTTACGTCCGGGCGCAATACACAGCTCATGGGACCGTACTCGCGGTTGACGGGCGCGCGGCTGGTATCGGCAAAGTGAAATCGTAGTTGGCTAGGGTGCCAGGGAGAAAACTGTGGCGGCACCGCTGCCGCCACAGTCTCCATAGTGCGTGGTGCCGTAGAGAACCCCGCCACTGGCGGCGAGTCCCGCATAAGGGCAACCGCCGTCGCTGCCGCCGGTGAAGCTGTAGAGGATGGTCGCGGTCCACGCGTCACCCGGCGATGCCGGCGGGGCCAGCGAGAAGATCGTACCCTGATCGCCGCTCCCGCCCGCCGTGCTCGTGCCGTATAGCACGCCATCTGAGCTGACCACCAAGCTACCCCTCGGATTAAAAAATTTATGCTCGCTACCGGGGAACCTGTAGAGGACGGCCTCGGTCCAGGCGCCGCCGGGCTCGGAAGGCGGGGTTAGCGAGAACACGGTCCCACAGCCTAACCCGCAGTAAGAGTCTCCACCGTAGTAGGTGGTGCCATAAAGCACCCCTCGGGGTCCGATGATGACGCCGGCATAGGGGTTAGCGCCATCGGCGCCACCACCGAAATTGTAGAGTACGGTTTCCGTCCAGGAACCGGAAGGCGTCGCGGGTGGGGTGAGCGAGAAAACCATTCCATCGGCAAAGCTTTGACATTTTTCTGTAGTGCCGTAGAGCACGCCCCCGTTGCCGACTACGAGCCCGCCTTGCGGCGAGCAGCCCCCCTCAGCGGAAAAATTGTCAAGAGTCGTTTCGGCCCAGGAGCCGCCCGGAGTGGTTGGCGGAGTCAACGAATACACCGTGCCGCTCACCACCCTGAAGCCAGGCCTCGTGAATCCGGACGTGGTGCCGTAGAGCACGCCGCTTCCGATGACCGGGGAGGCCTCCGGCGAGGCCCCCAAAGGAAAACCTTCCGCCGATCCTCCGCAGAAGCTGAGCAGCGATTGCTCAATCCAGTTGCCTCCGGAAGAGGACGGCGGCTTCAATAAGAACACAGTGCCCCCAGGCAACGTGGTGCTCCCAACGCAATCCCCACCATACGCTGTCGTGCCGTAAAGTCCTCCGCCACTGTTCATTGCGACACCTGCATAGGGCTGGTAACCTGCCTTCGGGAATGGAAAGGAGTAGATGGACTCGGTCCACGTGCCTTCCGGAGTGGCTGGTGGTGTTAACGAGAAGACCGTGCCGCAACCATCAGCCCAGCCCGTGCAGGGACCGGTGCCCCCGTACTGAGTGGTTCCATAAAGGACTCCGCCGGGGCCGACGACGACACCGCCGTAGGGGTTGGCGCCATCATTCGGAGCGCCAGTGAAGGTATGGAGCGTGGTCAGCGTGGCTGCGTGGGCTGGCCAATACGCTGCACAGCTCACGCCTGCACAGATCAGGAATGCAATGACTCGAGCGTTCATGTTCCTCCTCCGATCGGGGTTGCTCAGACTATTACCCGGAGCAGCGGCGCGTCCAACCCTATGCCATAATACATGCTTATGAAAGGCGTTGTGCTCGCGGGCGGGACCGGAAGCCGGCTCTTTCCCCTCACCAAAATCACCAACAAACACCTCTTGCCGATCTACGAAAAGCCCATGATTTATTACCCCATCGAGACTCTCGTCGATGCGGGCATACGGGATATTCTGATCGTCACCGGGGGCAAAAACGCTGGAGATTTCCTGCGGCTGCTGGCTAATGGCAAGCAGTTCGGACTCACCCACATCGACTACACCTACCAGGAAGGGGAAGGCGGTATCGCCGATGCGCTGGCCCTGGCTGAGCACTTCGCCGATGGCCAGAAGCTGTGCGTCATTCTGGGCGATAACATCATCGAAACCAGCATACGCGCGGCGGCCGACGAATTCCGGCGGCAGGAAAGAGGCGCCCGCATACTGCTCAAGGAAGTCACCGATGCAGAGCGCTTCGGCGTGGCTGAGATCGCCAACGAACGCATCATCAATATCGAAGAAAAACCACGGCATCCCAAGTCCAACTACGCGGTAACCGGCATCTATATGTACGACGCGACGGTGTTCAGCAAGGTCCGCACCCTGGTGCCCTCGAAGCGCGGTGAGCTGGAAATCACCGATGTGAATAACGCCTACATACGGGAAGGCTCCATGACCTTCAGTTTTCTGGACGGCTGGTGGACCGACGCAGGAACCTTCGAATCGCTGCTGCGAGCGGCAAATCTAGTGGCACACTCGGTGACTGCGCGCCGGCGGCAGGAAGCGGAAAAGTTGGATGCACCATCCGAAGGAGTGATCCGATGAGCCGTAGCGCTCCGTCACGGGAGCGCGAATCGATTGCCTCGTTCGGCTCGCTCGAGCTGGTCTTCCCCGAATGCGCCAAGGGCGTCGGATCGCTGATCTCTTCTCCCTCGGCGTCCGGCCTGATTGAAGGCGTGCGCATCGAGCCCATAGCGCTGTGGCCCGACGACCGCGGCTACTTCCTCGAGGTGCAGCGCATCGGTCGCGGGCTCGCGGCGCATTTCCCTCCGGCGACCACCCAGGTTTCGACCGCATTGAATTACCCCAATGCCATCAAAGCCTTCCACTACCATTTGCACCAGACCGATTGCTGGACGCCGGCCATGGGCATGCTGCAAGTCGCACTGGTCGATCTGCGCCAGGGCTCGTCCACTTTTGGCCAGCGCAATACCATCTACGCCGGCGCGCTGCGGCCATGGCAGATTCTCATTCCTCCCGGGGTCGGGCACGGCTACAAAGTGATCGGGAACGCCCCGGCCATGTTGATCTATATGACCGACCAGTTCTACAATCCGAGCGACGAAGGCCGTATTCCTTACGACCATCCGGACATCAATTACGATTGGGAAACACAGCATAAGTAGGCGCAGGGCATGAGCAAACTCCTGGTCACCGGAGGTGCGGGTTTCATCGGTTCGGCGTTCGTCCGGACAACGCTGGCCGCAGACGCATCCGTCCACATAGTCAATCTCGATAAGCTCACCTATGCGGGCAACCTGGAGAACCTGGAGCAAGTGGCGGGCGATGCGCGGTACCGGTTCGTCCATGGCGATATCTGCGATGCCGCTTTGGTCGAGACAATCCTGGTGGAGGAGCGCCCGGATGCCATCGTGCATTTTGCCGCCGAGTCGCACGTGGACCGCAGCATTCTTTCGCCCGAGCCGGTATTTGAAACCAACCTGCGCGGCACTTTCACGCTGCTCGAGGCGGCCCGGCGGCATCACATCCCCCGCTATTTGCAGGTCTCGACAGACGAAGTCTACGGCAGCCTGGAGCCTCCGCTCGAAGCCGACGAGGATTTCCCGCTGAACGCCAGCAGCCCTTATTCAGCGTCGAAAGCCGGCGCCGACCTGCTCGCGCGATCGTACTTCCTCACCTATAAGCTGCCGGTGGTAATCACGCGCGCGTCCAACAATTACGGGCCATATCATTTCCCCGAAAAACTCATCCCGCTGATGATCTCGAACGCGCTCGAGGATCGCCTCTTGCCGGTCTATGGCGACGGCATGCAAGTGCGCGACTGGCTCTTCGTCGAGGATCATTGCAGCGGCATTCGCGCGGCACTCGAAAAGGGCCGCGACGGAGAAATTTACAATATCGGCGGAAATCGCTCGCTGCCCAACCTGGAAGTGGTCAGGCGTATCCTCCAAGCCGCAGGCAAGCCGGAAAGCCTGATTCAATATGTCACCGACCGCCCGGGACACGATCGCCGCTACGCGCTCTCGAGCGCCAAGATCATGCGTGAGACCGGTTGGGAGCCGCAGGTCGGTTTTGAAGAAGGGCTGGCGCGCACAGTCGACTGGTATCGCCACAATACAGCCTGGGTCTCCAGGGTGCGCAGCGGCGAATACCTGCACTACTACGCGCGCAATTACGAAAACAGGCAGACCGAATTGCGCACGGTGACCGATGCGCGTGGCCATTGACGCGACTCCTCTGACCCTTTCAAGCGGTGGCCTGCGCCGCTATACCCTGGAGCTCAGCCTGGCTCTCGCCCGAAACTTTCCCGAGGACGCTTTCTTTCTGGTTTCCGATCAACCGTTCGCCGCTCCGCCCGGCTCCCCCGTCAACCTGCTGCGAGGAAACGGGCCGCGCCACGCGGCGGAGCGGCGCTGGTGGCTTTGGGGTTTGGATCGCGAGCTGCACCGTTTGCAAGCCGGATTGTTTCACGGCACGGATTTCGCGGTACCGTATGTGCCCAGGCGCCCGAGCGTCCTGACCCTGCACGACCTTTCGCCATGGATGGATCCGGCGTGGCATTCTAACGCGCAGCGGGTGCAAAGGCGTACGCCGTTGCTGATCGGCCTCGGTCTGGCCACTATGATAGTGACCCCCAGCGAAGTGGTGCGGAAGCAGGCGATGGAAAAATTCCGGATACACGGTAGCCGCATACGGGCCGTGCCGCACGCGGCTGCGCCAGTCTTCCGGCCGGTCGCCGCACCGCCCGCGGCGTCACCATATTTCCTGTATGCCGGCACCCTCGAGCCCCGCAAGAATTTGGACGGGCTCCTGTCTGCGTGGCGCGAGGTCCGCAGGCAACATGCTGTGGATCTGGTACTGGTCGGCCGGCGAAGAACCGATTTCCCGCAACTTTCACCGGAGCCGGGGTTGCAGATTCTAGGGGAACTATCCGACGAACATCTGGCGGACCGATTGAGCGGTGCGCTGGCGTTCGTTTACCCGTCATTTTATGAAGGTTTCGGGTTTCCTGTGCTGGAGGCCATGCAATGTGGCGCGTGCGTCATTACCTCCACCGACCCCTCTATCGCGGAGGTTGCGGAGGACGCGGCGATACGGACGGCCTCGCCGGTGGAGTTGGCGCGAGCGATGTCGGCTATTGCCGCGCATCCCGAGCAGGCCCGGCCGTGGCGCGAGCGGGCGCTCAAGCGCGCCGCCGATTTCTCCTGGGCCCGGAGCGCACGCCTCACTCACGAAGTGTACGAAGAAGCCTGTCGCAGGTTCACGTGATTAGACAGGCGTTGTTCATCTCGCCCGAAGCTCCCTACCCGCTGGCGGGCGGCGGCGCCATGCGCAGCGCCTCGCTGCTCCATTTTCTGGCGCGCGGCTATGAGGTCGACCTCATCGTATTCCGCGAACCGCGGGCGAACGATCCCCGGCTGGACTTGCCGCAGGGTCTGGTACGCGCTGTTCACATCGTGGATCTGCCCGGTCATTCCCGCCATGCTCTGGTTCGCGCCAGTCGCAACGCCGGCCGCCTCGCGCGCAGGGTTCCTCCGCTGATGGATCGCTTCGCCGGTTTCGGCGATCAGATTGCCCGCGCCACCAGCGGGCAACATTACGAATTGGCAGTCATCGAGCACTTCTGGTGCGCGCCGTATTGGCCACAGGCTGCGGCGGTGAGCGAGGCCACCATCCTCAATCTGCACAATGTGGAATCGATCTTGCATGAACGGTGTGCGCGCGACGAGACCGGTCCGCAAGCTCTGGCGCACCGCGCATTTCAAAGTGTTTGCCGTGCTTTAGAGCAGGAATGGTTGCCGCGTTTTACTCATTTACTGGCCCCTTCCGAGGAAGATGCGCGCCTGTTGCGCAACATTTCGAGCTTGTCAAATGTATTGATTTACCCCAATTCCATCCCATTTACTGCTCTGCCCCCCGCACAGCCGCAGCGAGAGAAGGAAGATATGATCGTGTTCTCCGGAAATCTCGAGTACCATCCCAACATCTCCGCGGTGCGCTATTTTTACTCGCAGATTTGGCCGGCGTTGCGCCGGCGATGGCCAAAACTGATCTGGCGGCTGGTTGGCAAAAACTGCCAGGCTGTGGAGAAAATTGTGGGCGGCGATAGTCGCATCGAACTATCCGGCCCCATTTGCGACGCGGTTCCTGAGTTGGCTCGCGCAAAGGTAGCTATAGTACCGCTACGCGCGGGCAGCGGCACGCGTCTCAAAATCATAGAAGCCTGGGCGGCGGGCGTACCGGTGGTCTCGACTTCGCTGGGCGCCGAGGGCCTTCGAGCGCGTGATGGAGAGCACTTATTGATCGCAGACGATGCGCGCAATTTCGAGCAAGCGGTCTCGTCCTTGCTGGCGGATCCGGAGAGCGCCGGCAAAATTGGACGGGCTGGACGGTACCTGTTTGAGTGTGAATTCACATGGGAAGCCGCCTGGAAGCGATTGCAATTGCTAGATCCTTGTTACCATGGTGATTCTGATGCGTTTCGCAATTGATGCTCACGCCATCGGCCGCCACCTCACGGGAAACGAGGTTTATGTTCGAAGCTTGCTCAAGAGTTTCGCAACTCTCGATCTGGAATCGGAATTCGTAACCTATTTCTCGGCGGAAGATGCCAGACAGTGGACCGCCGCGCGTTTCCGGTCACATCAAGTCTCGGCGAATCCTTTCCTTCGGCTGGGATTGGAACTGCCCATGCGGTTGCGGCGCGACCGGCCCGACCTGCTGCACGTTCAATATACAGCGCCGGTGGCCTGCCCTGTTCCCGTGGTAGTGAGCGTGCATGACGTCAGTTTTCTTGAGCATCCCGAATATTTCCCCAGGCTGCGCGCGTGGCAACTGCGCCACACCGTCAGCGCCACGATTCGCTCGGCCGCGCGTATCCTGACCGGCAGCGAATTCTCGCGCGACGCCATTGTGCGCAACTACGGGGAAGCCTGTGCCGCGAAGATCGTGGTGGTCCCCAATGCGGCTGCCAGCGGGCTGCGGCCCATCTCGCGGGAAAGCGCCGCGGCGGCTGTGCGGACGCGCTTCCGCTTCGCCAAGCCCTTCGTCCTCTCGGTGGGGGACCTGCAGCCGCGCAAGAACCCCATTGGCCTGATCGCTGCTTTTGCCGAGTTGATCCGGGCTCACCCGCAACTGCCGCATCAGTTATTGCTGGCCGGCAAAGATACCTGGTTCAAGCCGCGCATACATGAAGCTGCCCGCCAATCAGGCTGCGCCGATCGCATTCAGTTCGTCGGTTTCGTGTCCGACGAAGAGCTTTTGCAACTCTATAACGCCTGCGAGCTCTTTGTATTTCCGTCATTCTACGAGGGCTTCGGCCTACCGGTGCTCGAGGCCATGGCGTGCGGCCGCGCCGTGGCTTGCTCGCGCACTTCCGCTATGCCCGAAGTGGCCGATGGCGCCGGCATCCTGTTCGACCCCTACTCCACCACTGAAATCGTCCGCGCCATGGCCGACCTGTTGCTCGATGCGGAACTCCGCGCGCGTATGGAACGTCTGGGATTGCAGCGGTCCTCGCGCTTCAGTTGGCACGCTACGGCGCAGAAGACCCTGGAGGTATATCACCAGGTGGCCGAACACAAACGCGCCATGGCCAGAGAGTACGTGCATCGATGAGTACCGCTCTCGCGTTAATTTCTCTTTCGGCGGGAATGCTATTATTTGCCGGCACGGCGACCGTTCCCACACCAACAGGATTTCCCTACACCAGCGAATCGCTCGATTATACGCTTAGCTGGCCCACCGGCTTGAGCCTGGGCGAAGCCCACCTGCGCGCCGCCAAGAGTGGCGACCGCTGGCAATTCGACTTTACGCTCGACGCCGCCGTGCCGGGATTCAACTTCTCCGATCATTACCGCTCGCTGGCTAACGCGGATTTGTGTTCTCTCGAGCTCAATAAGAACGCGAGCCACGGCCAGCGTATCGACAAAGAGAAGACCGTATTCGATTATCACGCCGGCAGCGCCACGCGGACCACCCTCGCGCAGGGAGGCGGCCACACCGATATCGATATCAACAACTGCGCACACGATGGCTTGGCCTACGTCTTCTATGCGCGCCGCGAGCTGGGGCAGGGCCGCATGCCTCAACAGGAAAACGTGCTGTTCGGCGCCTCCTATTCCGCTCGCATGGTGTACACCGGCGCTCAGGACGTGACCATAAACGACAAGCGCCGGCAGGTCGACAAGGTTCTGCTTTATTTGAAGGGGCCCGCCTCCGATTTCACCGTGGAGATCTATTTCGACCGCGACCCCGCCCGCACGCCGCTGATCGTCAAAGTACCGCTCGCGCTCGGCACGTTCTCGATGGAGCTTGCGCGCTGAATGCGTGTGGCGTTCTTCTCGCCGCTGCCGCCCTCCCGCAGCGGGATCGCCGACTACTCCGAAACATTAATCGAACATCTGAAACCGCTTGCCGAAGTGGAAGTTTTTTCGGGCGATAACCGGCAGTTTGTTCCGGCCGACCTTTCGCGCTTTGACGTGGCCCTGTATCACTTGGGAAACAATCCGTACCACGGTTTCGTCTATCAAGCCGCGCTCCAGCATTCCGGCGTGGTGGTGATGCATGAATCCAACCTGCATCACCTGTTGGCCGACCTCACCATCCGGCAGAATAATTGGGAAGCCTACTTGCGCGAATGCGAATACGATGGCGGCCCGGAAGCTCTGGCCTATGCGCGGCGCGTGCGGGCTCTCGAAGTAGGGCCGGATTACGAGGGTGTTCCCATGCTGCGGCGCGTGCTCGAATCCGCTCGCGGCGTGATCGTGCACAGCCACTTCGCGGCCCGGCAGATGCTCGCGGCCGGATATAGCGGTCCTGTCGCGCAAATTCCGCACGGCGCCTGGATTGGTGCCCGGATTCCGAAAGCCGATCGCAATGCCTGGCGCTACCGCTTGGGGCTGGACGAATCCCCTCCACTCATCGGCATCTTCGGTTTCCTCAAACCGTATAAGCGCATCGCGGAATCCCTGCGGGCATTTCGCCGGCTGCTGCGCGTCGTGCCGGCAGCCAAAATGATCCTGGTGGGGGAGCCGCATCCGGACTTTTCCGTTGAATCCCTGATTCGTTCACTGGGTTTGTCGGCCGCTGTGCGCGTGGTGGGGTTCGCGCCTCTCGACGAATTCGCCGGCTACATGTCCGCCTGTGATATCGTGCTGAACCTGCGCTATCCGACGGTCGGCGAAAGTTCCGGCAGCCTGCTACGCGCGCTGGGACTGGGCAAGCCCGTGCTGGTCTCCGACGTAGGCGCTTTCAGCGAACTCCCCGATGAAGTCTGCCTCAAAGTGCCCGTGGGAGACGGCGAAGAGGAGCTCGTCTTCGAATATCTGAATCTGCTCGCGGCGCGTCCCGAGGTCGCTCGCGAGATCGGCGAACGGGCTGCGCGCTATGTTCAGGAACAATGCAATTGGGACCGCGTTGCGGGCCTTTACGCCGCGTTCCTCGAATGCATAGTCAAGGGCGCACCGTGGACCGTAGCAGAAGCGCCAGCCATCGGTCCGCCTCAGCCGTCGGCGGCCGGGGCTGTTTCGCCCGCCTACATCACCGGCTGGGCCGCTGACGAGGAATCCCGCGGCTACCTGGACACGCACCTGACGCGGCTCACCAAGACTCTCGAAATTACGCCGCCCGGCGGCCCCGCGGATCGCATTCTCGAAATGGGCGCTTATCTCCAGATCACGCCCGCATTGCGCTCCAAGCTCGGCTACGGTTGCGTGCGCGGCTGCTACTTCGGCCCCGCCGGCAAGATCGACCATCGCACCGTAACCTCGGCCGATGGCGAAATCTTCACCTGTGAGCTGGATCTGTTCGATGCCGAAAAAGATCCCTATCCATACCCGGACGGACATTTTACAACGGTGGTCTGCGGTGAGCTGATCGAACATCTGACCGAAGATCCCATGCACCTGATGAGCGAGATCCACCGCATCCTCAAGCCCGGCGGACACCTGGTGCTCACCACTCCCAACATCTCGAGCATGCGCGGCATTGCCGCCATTCTCGTGGGCTACCATCCCGGCGTATTCAGCGCTTACATACGGCCGCGAGCGGAAGGCGAAGTGGAAGCGCGCCACAACCGCGAGTATGCCCCGCAAGAAATCCGGCAGCTCATGGAGAATTCCGGCTTCACCATCACCCTGCTCGAGACCGGACCCTTCCGTCAGACGCCGCGCCCTGAGGAAGCCTGGGTGCTGAACGTGCTCGAGCGGTTCGAGTTGCCGAAGGAGTTGCGCGGCGACGATATCTACGTGGTCGGCCGCAAGACCGGCGCCCTACGCCAGCGCTATCCGGACTGGTTGTATGCATGACGGCGCGCGTATGATGAGCGCAGCCTATGAGCGGACCGACGTAAAGCTCTCGGGCGATCTCGCCGGAGAAGCCTGCTTCGATCTGCGGAACACCTCGTCCGAGCCATGGCATCCGCAACAGGGCTTCGCCGCGGGCTATCACCTCTTCGACGCGGAAACCGGAACATTGATTGTCGACGGCGAACGCCAGTCTCCGCGCGGCGACGTTGCGCCGGGTGAGGCTGTGCCCATCGATCTGTGCTTCGCGCTGCCACCCGAACCTGGCCGCTACGATGTCTTCATCTCGCCCATGCGCGAAAACGTATGCTGGTTTTACGCCAGCGGCTGTCCCTTCCTGCGGGTGGAAGCAGTCGTTGAAGACGGCCGCGCGCGGCTGACGCACGTGGGTGTAGCCACGCTCGGCGCCGTTCGCCGCGAACGCCTGCTGCGCTCCATCGGCCGGGCCTTCACCCTCCCGGTCCTTACCATCGCACGCAACCGCAGCCTGATCCGCACCATGGTTCGCCGCGATATCGTGGGACGCTACCGCGGCTCTTTCGGCGGCGCCTTCTGGACCGTCTGGAACCCGCTGCTGCTCATGCTGACCTATTTTTTCGTATTCGGCGTGGTGCTGCACTCGCGCTTCGAAGGCGATCCCAGCCGCGCCGGCTTCGCCCTGTATTTTCTGGCGGGAATGCTGCCGTGGCTGCCGTTCAGCGAGGCTGCCGGGCGCGCGCCCACCGTGATGCTGGAGCATCGCAACTTCGTTCGCAAACTCGTTTTCGCCGTCGAAACGCTGCCGGTCAACCTGGTGGTTTCCGGCCTGGTAACCGAGATCTTCACTCTGCTGCTGTTCATGCTCTTCTTCCTGATCACGCGCGGCGCCCTACCCGTCAGCGTGGTCTGGCTGCCGGTGTTGATCATCCCGCAACTGCTCTTCACCGCCGGCCTCTGCTGGTTTCTCGCGGCGCTGGGCGTGTTCCTGCGCGATCTGGGACAAGCCATCGGCTTCCTGATGACGCTGTGGTTCTTTCTCACCCCCATCTGCTATCCCGAAAAATCATTGCCGGCCGCCGCTTTGCCGGTGCTTTCGAAGAACCCCCTGTTCGTTCTGGTGCGCGGCTACCGCGCGGTTTTTCTGGAAGGCCGTGCGCCCGACCCCGGCTCCTTGTGGAAGCTTTGGCTGCTCTCGGCGGTAGTGTTCATTCTCGGATACGCGTGGTTCCACAAGCTGCGCCGGTCCTTCGCCGATATCATCTGAGACTCGTCCATGCTGGCCCGGCTGACCGCTCTGCTTGTCTCTTACGGACCTCTGGGCATTCTGCTGCTGGCCTTCATCGATTCCGCCGGTATTCCGGTGGCCTCGGGCATGGACGCGCTGGTCATCCTGGTGGCCATCAAGGCTCCCTCACGCGCCTATTTCGCGGCGTCGCTGGGCGTCCTCGGATCGCTCGCCGGCAACTGGACGCTCTTCATGGCGGCCAGGACGGGCGCCCGGCGTTTCGTTCGGGATGTACCGCATCCCGGCCCACGGCGCTTTCACGACTGGTTCGCACGCTACGGTCTGTTGACCGTCTTCATTCCAGCGGCGATGCCGATCCCGCTGCCCTTGAAAATATTCGTGATCTCCGCCGCCATAGCGCGCACGCCCTTACGGTCGTTCCTGGCGGCGATCGGGCTCGGCCGCGCCATCCGCTACTTCGGCGAAGCCTACCTGGGAGTGGCGCTGGGCCGCGATTCGCTGCCCTTCCTGCGCGCGCACACCTGGCCGCTCATCGCGGGTGCGCTGGCGCTGTTCGCGGCGCTATACGTGGCGATGTTGCTCAACGAGCGCCGCAAGCGCAGGCGCGCCCGCGAGGCTTGAAAGACCTTCTATCGCTACAATGGTGCGTGGGTGGCCAAAAGAATCGCAATCGTGGAAGATGAAGCGGAGCTGGCCGCTCTGCTCGAGTACAATCTCACTCGCGGCGGCTACCAGGCTTGTATCCTGCCCGGACACCGCGATACTTTGAAAAATCTCGAAGTCTGGAAGCCCGACCTGGTCATTCTCGACGTCATGCTGCCCGGAGACGACGGCTTCGATCTGTGCCGCCAGATCCGCCAGTCGCCGGTGCTGGCGCGCACGCCGGTGTTGTTCCTGACGGCTCGCTCCGATGAAGTCGATCGTGTGCTAGGCCTCGAAATAGGCGGGGACGACTACATGACCAAGCCGTTCAGCCCGCGGGAACTGGTCGCGCGCGTCAAAGCCCATCTCCGCCGCAGCGATCGCGAAGAGGAAACTTCCACCGCGGAGGTGGGTCCCTTCAGGCTGGATCGCAGCGCGCACCGGGTATTTCTGCGCGATCGCGAGCTGAACCTTACCTCCACCGAGTTCAAGCTGCTCGAATTCTTCCTTACGCACGCGGGGCGCGCCTATAGCCGCGATCAGCTCCTCGAAGAGGTCTGGGGGCAGCAGCGCTTCGTCACGCCGCGTACGGTTGACGTACACATACGGCGCCTGCGCGAGCACATCGAGGACGAGGCCGACAATCCCCGGCGCCTCACCACCGTGCGCGGATTCGGTTACCGCTTCGAGGAACAGACGTAACTTAATCCCGCGTTCACGCTTCCGTAACGTCTTCTTAACTCTTTGTTGTGTACGCTCGTAGACGGAGTCGCGGTTATGAAGAAAATTCTCTTGATCGAAGACGACGCCGATCTATTTGCCTTACTGAAGTACAACCTCGAGAAGGAAGGCTTCAAGATGAACGGCTCGCAGACCGGAAAAGGCGCGTTGGAGCTGTGCCGCCAGACATTGCCCGATCTGATCCTGCTGGATATCATGCTGCCTGACTACGATGGCCTGGAAATCTGCAAAGCCGTGCGCAAGGACCCGGATTTGGCCGGCACCCCGATCATTTTCCTGAGTGCGCGCGCTTCCGAGACCGACCGAATCGTGGGACTGGAGCTGGGCGCCAACGACTATGTGGTCAAGCCCTTCTTCGTGCGCGAACTGATCGCCCGCATCAAGCTGCAGTTCCGTAATCAGACAGCCCCGGCGCGCGTGCTCGAGGCCGGCGGCGTGCAACTGGACCGCAGTAGCTGTCAGGTTCGCCTCAACGGCGTCCTGCTGAACCTCACCGCTACCGAGTTCCGCCTGCTCGAATTCCTGATGAGCCGCCCCGCCGTAGTCTTTAGCCGCGAGCAACTGCTCAACGCCGTGTGGGGCCAGGACCGCGCCATTACCGACCGGGCTGTGGACGTCTACGTCTTGCGGCTGCGCCAGAAGATCGAGGCCGATCCGGCCAATCCGCTCTTGATCCATTCGGTGCGCGGTTTCGGATATACTTTCGAGCCGCGCTCGGCTAACGCCACATCGGCGGCGTGAAACTCCGCTACAATAGAGAGGGAAAGGAGGCCGAATGGGATCCATGGATACGGTCTACGCCGGAATTGGTGGGCTCGGCATGCAGGAACTTTTGCTGATCCTCATCGTGGCGGTGCTACTGTTTGGCGGCAAGAAAATTCCGGAAGTCGCCAAAGGTTTGGGCGAAGGGATCCGCAACTTCAAGGACGCCTTGAAGAGCGACGAGAAGGTCGACGAGAAGAAGCAGGTATAGGGCTTCGAGAGGCTGCCCGCAAGCTGGGCGATCTCATCTCGGCTTCAACATATCCGGCAGGAAACGAAAACCCCGCGAGCTGCGTTCAGCCTCGCGGGGATTTTTTTTCGGGCTTTAGCAGCCGCTCTTATTTCTTCTTCGGCGGTACGATGGAGTCCTTAGCGGCTTTTGCCACGCGGAACTTGACCACCTTCTTAGCCGGAATCTTGATGCTTTCCCCGGTCGCCGGATTGCGGCCTGTGCGCGCCTTGCGGTCCACACGTACCAGGCGTCCGATCCCGGGCAGGACGAAGACACCATTCTTCTTCACTTCGCCGATAGCCAGGTTGGAAAGCGAATCCAGGAACTGCCTGGCCACTTTGTTATTTACTTCGCAGCTCTCGGCAAGGCTCCGGACCAACAGTGTCTGTGTCATACGTTGATTAGCCATAGATCTCCTTTGATTCTCCCGTTATAAATTGGCAGCCGCCGAACCGGCAGGCGCTTGCACGCCATCCATCGACTGAGGCGCGGACGCGCGCTTAGGTGAGCGATCTTCTCAATTCGTCTCCATGATACGGGAAGCTGAAAGTCGATGTAAAGAGAAAATACGCGAAAACGCCTTGTTTTTGGGCTTTTTTTGGAGAGCGACGCGCGCGAAGCCTGTCAACCGGCCTTTTTGGAGCCGATTTCTACTGGAGAGGCTGCCCCCAGCGGTTTGCGCGGTTGTTCTTCCGCGCCCCCGAGGCCCAGCGCTTTGCGCAACTCTCCATCCAGATTCCGGCATAAGTCGGGGTGCTCCCGCAGATGTTGCCGTGCATTGTCGCGTCCCTGGCCGATTCGCTCACCGTGATAACTGAACCAGGACCCGCTCTTTTCCACCAGGCCGTGTGCCGCGCCCATGTCCAGCAGGTCTCCCTCGCGGGAGATCCCCTCACCGTACAGGATGTCGAATTCGGCTTCGCGGAAGGGCGCAGCGACCTTGTTCTTCACCACCTTCACCCGCGTACGGTTCCCGACCGGGGTGTCTCCATCCTTGATCGCCGCGATACGCCGTATGTCCAGCCGCACCGACGCGTAAAACTTCAGCGCGCGGCCGCCCGTGGTCGTTTCAGGACTCCCGAACATTACCCCGATCTTCTCGCGTATCTGGTTGATGAACACCATGCACGTGCCCGTCTTGTTCACCATTCCGGTCAGTTTGCGGAGCGCTTGCGACATCAGCCGCGCGTGCAGGCCCATGTGGCTGTCACCCATCTCGCCTTCGAGCTCGGCCTTCGGCACCAGGGCTGCCACCGAGTCGATCACCACCAGATCCAGCGCCCCGGAGGCGATCAGGGCCGAGGCGATCTCGAGCGCCTGCTCCCCGGAGTCAGGCTGCGATACCAAGAGATTGTCCACGTCCACGCCCAGTTTGCGGGCATAGCCCGGATCGAGGGCATGCTCGGCGTCGATGAAGGCCGCCACGCCACCGGCCTTCTGCGCCTCTGCAATAAGATGTAGAGTCAGCGTGGTCTTGCCGGAAGACTCCGGCCCGAAAATTTCGACTACCCGGCCGCGTGGGAAGCCGCCCACCCCCAAAGCACTGTCCAGCGCCATCGAGCCGCTCGGAATAACGGCAATGGGCACCACCGCACCGGAACCCAGGCGCAGCACCGTGCCCTTACCGAACTGTTTATCCAGTTGTGAAAGCGTAAGATCGATTGCGTGTCGCTTCTCTCGTTCGTCCATAAAGCTCCTTCTAAAACACCGGCCAAATAACGTCGTGTCCTCAAACGCAAACTTCTCTCCGGAATTTGGCGCCCGATGCGAATCGCATCGTTATACTGGCTCTGTGAGGTGGACCTGGAAGACGATTCTCTACCTGTTGCAACGCAGTGTCATAGCGGCGTCCGACGACAGTTGCTTCAGTATCGCGAAGGGCGCCGCCTACTCGGCTCTGTTGTCCTTCTTCCCCGTGCTCACCTCTGCGGCGGCGATCCTGGTCCAGACGCGCGCCCAGCTCGTCTCGAAAGCTATTGAGAATTTTCTTTCCCAGGTTGTCCCACCCGGCTCCGAATACCTGGTTTTCCGGCAGTTTCAGGTCCGCGGCGCGCGTCCGTTCCTGGTGCTGGTAGTCGCCGGCGCGATCTCGCTATGGGCCGCGTCGAGCGTGATCAAGAGCCTGATGGAGGGTTTCCAGGCGGCCTATCGCGTCCCCCGCAGCCGCGGGTTTTGGAGCCGTACAGGCATGGCGATGGCGCTGGTGCTGATGTCCGCCGTGCCCCTGACGGCTGCATCCCTGCTGGTCGTATTTGGCAACCAGATCGAGAGCGCCGTCCTCCACTCGATGAAGGTGGATCCACTGTGGAACCCCTTCGCCTGGGTGTGGCAATTGGTCAGCTTGCTGGCGCGCTACGCTGTCGCCTTTGCCACCATGATTCTGGTGACCATGCTGCTCTACTACTTCGGGCCGTACCGGCGGCAGAGCTTTCGCGCGCTATTCCCCGGCGCCGCGCTGGCTACCGTGTTCTGGATGCTGGCCACTATTGGCTTCGGTTGGTACGTGCGGCACATGGCGCACTACAACGTGATGTACGGCAGCGTGGGCGCCAGCATTGCGCTGCTCGTCTGGATGTATCTGATTGCCGCTATCGCCCTGGTAGGCTGTGAGTTCAACGCCGAGTACGAGCGTCTGGGCAAGCTCTGAGCGTCACCCGGCCGTAGTGCGCTTCAACTGCCCGCAGGCCGCATAAATATCGAGGCCCCGCGGCTTGCGTACGAAGCATGGCAGCGCGCGCCGCACCATCGCCTGAAAGCTGAGTACCCGCTGCGCGTCAGGTGTCTCGAACGGGATACCGGGACCGGGGTTCAGCGCGATCAGATTGACCTTAGCGTCGAGATTAGCCAGCAATTTCACCACGCGCCGCGCGTCCGCATCACTGTCGTTGACGCCCTTGAGCAGGACGTACTCAAACGTCAGTTTCTCCCACGGCCGCAGCGGATATGCCTTGCAAGCCGCCAGCAGTTCCTTCAGATGATACTTGCGGGTGATGGGCATCAGTTGCCGCCGCACATCCTCTGTGGAAGCGTTCAGCGAGATAGCCAGTTTGGGCCGCACGGGCGCGCGTCCCAGCTCTTCGATTTGGGGAATGAGTCCAGCCGTCGAAAGCGTCATACGCCGCGGCGAGATTCCCATGCCTTCCGCATCCGTCAGCAGGCGGGTGGCCTTGAGCACGTTATCGAGGTTCAGCAGCGGTTCGCCCTGTCCCATCATCACGATGTTGAGCCGCGCGCGGTCCTCAAGCAGCCCATTGTCGCGGGTCACTACGAGCACTTGACCGACGATCTCGCCGGCCGTAAGATTTCGCTCCAGTCCGAGCAGTGCGGTCATGCAGAATTTGCAGTCGACCGCGCATCCTACCTGGCTCGAGATGCAGATGGTATCGCGCCCGGGCTCCGGCATGAGCACCGTCTCGACCGTACGCGCGTCTTCCAACCTTAGAAGATAGCGCCGCGTGCCGTCCACCGACTCGTAGCGCTGTGCGATCTCCGGCAAACCCAGGCGGTGGCTTCCGGCTAACTCCTCCCGCAGACCGGCGGGCAGTGTCAAAATCTGCACAAGATCGCCGACTTTTTGCCGATACAGGGCGGTGTAGATTTGTTTCGCGCGGAATTGCGGTTGGGCGGGCCCCAGAACTTCCCGAATTTCAGCCAGTTCCAGGCCCAGCAACGACTGCGGCATGTACTTCAATTATATCGGGCAATTATATCGGGTACATCGGGCGGTTCGAGCCGCTTTGTTGAGCCGCCCTGGTCGCCCAGTGCAGGCCGATTCCACCAAAGATATACCCGCGCGCCTGGACCGAAGCGTAGCCAAAATTTTGCAGGCGGGCGGCGAACTCCCGCATGGAAACGAACGAGCGCAGCGAGTCGGGAATATAGGTGTAGACGCGTGGCCGTCCATGCAGCAGCAGTCCCCAGAAGGCTCCCTGCAGATACAGGTAGCTCAGATACAGCTTGCGCAGCAGGGCATTCGACGGGAGGAAAAAATCCAAGGTAACCAGAAGCCCGCCTGGGCGGGTCACGCGCTGGATCTCCTGAAGCGCGGAGTCCAGGTCCGGAAAATTGCGTAGCCCATAGCCGATGAAGACGCAGTCGAAGGTATGCTCCGCAAAAGGCAGTATGGTTGCGTCCGCGCACACCGCGCGATCGACGCCACGCGCGCGCGCCAGGCGAAGCATCCCTTCGGTAAGATCCACGGCAACGGTCTTAGCTTGCGGACGCCGGCTCGCTACCAGGCGGGAAAAGTCGCCGGTTCCGGAAGCCAGGTCCAGGACAGTCGCATTATCCTGCAGCCCCGCAATCTCCACGCCGCGGCGTTTCCAGCGCCGGTCCATTCCGTAGGAGAACACGCACGTGATGAAATCGTAGCGCGGAGCGATGGTGCTGAACATCGCCCGCATCAGGCCGAGATTCTGCCTTTCGACTGGAATTGGCATTCGCAGCCGAATTGTACCACCCCGTCACACGTGGCGGAGCGCCGCCTACCGCCTGGACGCTCGCGAATGTTGAGTGCGAGGAGCTTCTATAGCGGTGCCTATGGCTAGCGCGCCCGCCGTGGGCGAGACCGGAGGATCTACCATCTGCATCATGGTATATGGTTGCATCCCCTCGACTTCGGTGTAGAAGGTCATGCGTCCCAAATCTTCGTCGTAATCCACTCGGATGAGATCCCCACCACAAACCTGCTCGGTGGCAATCAGGTTCGAGAGCGGATGCACCAGCGAGCGATCGATCGCCCGTTTAAGGTGCCGGGCGCCGTACTTCATGTCCGTACCCTCGCGCAACAGATGATCCTTCGCCGCTTCGGTGAGCGAGAAGACGAACGCCTGCCCGTTGGCGGAACTGAAGATGCGATGCTGCAGAATATTCAGCTCAAGACCCAGGATCTTGCGAAGTTCAGCTTCGCCTAAAGGACGGAAGACCACCACCTTGTCGATCCGGTTCATGAACTCGGGCGAAAACTTCCGTCTGGCGGCTTCTACGCCGGCGCGAGAAATCTTATCGGTAAGCGCGGCATCGATCACACCCTCGGAACACTTACGTTCCATCTCGGAAGCCGCGAATCCCAAATTGGGACGAAGAATCGATCCCATTTCGGCAGCGCCCAGGTTGCTCGTCATGAAAATCATGGCGCGCGAGAAATCCACCCGGCGATTGTCCCCCAGAGTCAGGGTGGCTTTGTCGAGGATGCCCAGCAGCAGATTCCACAAGGAATCGCTGGCTTTCTCGATCTCATCGAAAAGTACAAAACTGAGCTTGATCTTGTCGGTGTGATACTGCTCGAGGACTTCTTTGCTTAGCAGCGGATGCGTCTCGCGATGCCCCAGGTATCCGGGAGGCGAACCAATCAATTTGGCAATCTCATGGCTGTGTTGGAATTCCGCGCAGTCTATCTTCACTACCGCGCGCAGATCCCCAACCAGGCTCTCCGCCGCAGCCTCAACCAGCCGGGTCTTACCCGACCCGGTCGGACCCAGAAACAGGAAATTCCCAATCGGCCTTCCGGGGCTCGACATACCCGCCAGGAACATCTGATAAATGTTGACGATATGACCGATCGCCTCATCCTGACCAACGATGCGCTTTAACAAGTCGCTTTCCAATCTCTCCGCTTCTGATCCGGTGAGCGTCGGGTCGAGTTGCTTATTCGTCCGGCCCATTCCTTTACCTCTTTCCAGCCTGAGTGCCATCATCTCACTCTGGGCCTTAGCACGCGGCGGGCCAATCCCGAAAGGTTACAAAGGTGTCTGATTTAACTCATTTTTGAGGCTTTGAGGGCCGGATTTCGATGCGGCTTACTAAGGTTCGCGACGGCATACGTAACAGCATCGATACCACCTCCGCAATATCCTCCGGCTGAATCTTCCACGGCGCCGCCCCCGTGCGATGGCTGAAATCCGTATCCACGCTGCCCGGCATGATGTAGCTGACCCTGATGTCGTCGTACCGGTGGTCGAGCATCATTGCTTCGCTGAATCCATTTAGTCCGAACTTCGAGGCGTTGTAAGCCGCGCCCCCTGCGAAGGCATTCTTGCCCGCCAGGCTGCTGATGTTGATGATGTATCCCCCACCGCGCTTGCGCATGCGCGGCAGAACCTCGTGGCTGCAATAGTAAACCCCACTCAAATTGAGGTCGATGGTCCGGTGCCACTCTTCCGGCGTGAGATCCGCTACGCTCTTGAAGATCCCGATTCCGGCGTTGTTGACCAGGAAATCGATGCCACCGAAATGTTTTTCGACGCTGTCGAAGAAGCGCCTTACATCTTCGAGCTTAGATACGTCAGCCACCGCGCCGAAGACCTCCCCGCCGGCGCCATGTTTCCATTCCCGGACGACCGCCTCCACGCTCTCGGACGCACGCCCGCATACCGCGACAGTGGCGCCCTCGCCAAGTAACCGCACCGCTACGGCCCGCCCGATGCCGCGCGTGCCGCCCGTAACCACCGCAATTTTTCCGGATAGACCTTGTTCCATACTCCCATTCTAATTGGGCGCTTTGGGACGAACGCAATATCCTGGGTGGATGGAAAGGAATGCAAGACAACATGGCTCAAGCGCCACTCAGTCCAATGATGGCGCGTGGATCTCCGTGTCGGGAGCCGGCAGTTGCGGCGCGGCGACGGATTTCAGCGGCACCAACAGTGCTTGTTCAAGTCTTCCAGGGCCTTAGCTGCTGTTAGAATCAATACAGGTGTCCTCCTCTGCGCCCTCGCCTTCTCTGCAGAACCTGTTCGCGGACCTTGAGCAGTTGCTGCAGACTGAAACCGACGCACGTGTCTCCGCACATGTACGCACCGCGGAGAGGGTGCAGTCTGAACATCTCAATCAGTCCATGCGGCGCTTGCGGCAGGCCGCCGGGTTCGCGGAAATCGCCAGGATTCTGTGCGATGCGTCCGCCCCGTTTTGCAACGGCTGTGCTGTCTTCCACGTCGATCATGATGTGGTGGCGGGCACATGCGGGCGTGGTGTGGAGTATCAGAACGATGTCCGTTTTTCAGAAGTGCGCTTCCCGAGGAAGGACGCAGCCGCTTTCGCCGCCGTCATCGAATCGCGCGAACCCGTCGTAACGATCTGCTCTGCGGCGGAAATCTCGCCGGTGCTTCTCGACGTTTGGGGGAACGCGGCACCCGATAAAGCACATCTGTTTCCGCTCACAGTCGATGGCGCTACCACCGGTATACTCTGCGCTGCGGGCGAGGTTGGAAGCGCTGCTCTCGAACTATTAGCGCAGAGCGCCGGTATGGCCCTCGAAGCGCGACAAAGACCTGCCCATGCGGCTGCCCCGGATGTGCTGCGCATCGATCCCGCGCCGTCGGCTCACAATTCTTCCAGTCCCGGCGATCGGCGTCTGCACCTGCGCGCCCAGCGATTCGCCCGTGTTCAAGTGGCTGAAATGCTTCTGGATCACTCCGAAGCCGTCCAAGCCGGACGTGCGCGCGGTGATCTTTATTCCACTCTTGGGGAGCCTATCGATCACGCCAGACAAGCCTACCAGCAAATGTTTTTATCGGCTACGCCGACTATGGCCGATTATTTTCACCAGGAGTTGCTGCGCGTTTTGGCGAATCACGACGCGGCCCGGTTGGGGGAGAAATATCCTGGGCCACTGGTTTAGTTTGGGGAGCAGAGCCGCACTTGCCTGGGTGGTTCTGACGCCGGCGTCCGCCGTCTTGGCCCAGATGGGCCAACCGCCGGGGTCACTCGGCCGGGCTTATCGTGAATCGCCCACCCCGCCGCGGCGCCTGGCTCTCGAGAGATTCGCGGCAAGCCATAAAGATGTTAAGGGCGCGCTCGCGCACTTCACTCTGGGCGTCGTCTCATTTGAACAGAGGCAGTTTCCGGATGCAATACAGCATCTCTCCTCCGCGCAGTCCCGCCTTCCCAAACTGGCAGACTACGTCGCCTACTACCTGGCGGCAGCGCGCGTAGAAATCGGCGATTCTACGGGCGCCGTGCACGACGCCGCTTCGGTGCGGTCGGGACCGCTCAACTCGCCCTTGGCTGTCAAATCTCTGGTGATCCAGGCGCGCGCCCTGGCCGCCTCCGGGGCGGCGCGGGAAGGCATCCGCATACTTGCAGAGCGCTCTACCGATCTTCCCCAGCCCGATGGCGCGTTGACCATGGCCATAGCCTACGAAAGCGCGCGCGACCTGCCCCACGCGGCCGTCTGTTACCAGCGCGTCTATTACGAATTCCCGGATAGCGATCAGGCCACTCGCGCCGCAGCCGCGCTCCTAGCCCTTCGTGACGCCATGGGGGCATCGTACCCCGCCCCCGCTCCGCAACAGATGATTGAGCGCGCCAATCAATTGCTGGCCCAGCGGGAATACCCACGCGCCCGCGCCGAATTCGAGACGTTGGTTCCGCAGCTTGCCGGTCCCGCGCGCGACCAGGCCCGCGTGGGAATCGGGGCCGCCGATTACCTCAATGGCAACGTCGCCGCCAGCTATCAATATCTGCGTTCGCTCGAAGTCTCAAGCCCCGAGCCGGATGCCGAACGCCTCTACTATCTTGTCGAGTGCGCCCGCCGGCTGAACGATGACGAAGAAATGATGCGCAATATCCAGAAACTCTCCAAGCATTACGGCGAGTCGCCTTGGCGTTTCAAAGCGCTGCTCTCCGCCGCCAATCGTTTCCTGGTGACCAATCAACACGAGAAATACGCGCCCCTCTACAAAGCCGCCTACGAGAACTTTCCTACCCAGGCACTGGCTGCTTCCTGCCATTGGAAGGTCGCCTGGGACGCCTATATTCACCGCACTCATCAGGCCGGGGAAATGCTGCGGGAGCACCTGACGCGCTACCCTGCGCACCCCTCCGCCAGCGGCGCGCTCTACTTTCTGGGCCGCCTCGCTGAATCGGATAAAGACTACGACGCCGCCCGGACTTACTACACCAGGCTGTCGTCGCTGTTTCCGAACTACTATTACGGCGTCCTGGCCCGCGAGCGGCTTAGCGAGGCGAAGATCGTGGCCGCGGGTCCTTCCTCGAAGACAGCCCGATTCCTCGAAACGGTCGCATTTCCACCGCGCAAATCTGCAGTTCCCAGTCAGCCTGACGCCCAAACCAGCTTGCGTATCGCCCGCGCACGCCTGCTGTTATCCGCCGGATTGGCGGACCTGGCTGAAACGGAGCTTCGTTTCGGCGCCCGCAACGACGCGCAACCCCTGCTCCTCGCCATCGAACTGGCGCACACGGCCAACGCCCCGCATGAGCGGCTGCATAGTATCAAGAGCGTCGCGCCCGACTATCTGGCCATGTCCCTGGAGGATGCGCCTGCAGCTTTCTGGGAACTATTGTTCCCTTTGCCCTATCAGAAGGACCTCGAGCGCAGCGCGCGTAAACAGAACCTGGATCCCTATATGGTGGCAGCGCTCATACGCCAGGAGTCGGAATTCAACCCGCAGGCGCTATCCGCCAAGCACGCCTACGGCTTAACCCAGGTGGAACCGGCTACCGGACGCTCGCTCGCGCGCCGCGCCGGAGTGCGCTCCTTCACCAATCGCTCGCTTTTTCAGCCGGCCACCAATCTAAAACTGGGCACCTATTATTTGCGTGCGTTGCTCGATGAATGGGGCGGCCAATGGGCGCAGACGCTGGCCTCTTACAATGCCGGCAAATCGCGCGTCAACGATTGGATCACTTGGAACACCTACCAGGAACCGGCCGAGTTTGTGGAATCCATTCCGTTCGCCGAGACCCGCGAGTACGTCGAGGCGGTGCTGCGGAATGCGGCTGTTTACCGGCAGCTATACGCCACCCGGTCGGCTCCGGCCGATGCCGGATCGCGCAAGGCCGCCCGTCCCCACCGTTCCCGCCAGCAGCCCGCTGCCTGAGGCAAAATACATCCTCGATTGCTTCCCTTTTGACCAAAAATGTGCGAATCTTAATCTAAAGGTTCACGGATATGCTACAAGATTTCGTTCTGCCGGAGACCACTATCCGCGAGGCCGGTACTGGACCCGCGATGGACCTGGGGGGTTCCCGGGGCGGTCTAATTCTGGTGACTCTCGGCATTACCCGTATCATCGAGCAGGAAAGCCTGGATGTCTCAATCTGGGGTTCTACCGACACCGTCGAGTGGGGAGCCAAGCCGGTGGCCGCTTTTCCACAGAAGTTCTATTGCGGCACTTACCAGATTCTACTGGACTTGCGCGAACATCCGGACATCCGCCACGTACGCGCGAAGTATCAGGCGACACGTTGGGGTAAGGGCGATCCCAAACCGCTGTTCGGCGCTTATGTCTTCGCCCAGGAAGTCCAGCAGCATACCTTGAGCATGACGGCATGACCATCTGAACGAATGATCACCCGCGACGAAGCGCTTGACCTCTTCCGCTCCGACGATCTGATCGGCATCGGTATGGCTGCGGATTCTGTCCGCAAGAAATTCCATCCCGAAGGTATTGTTTCTTACATTATCGATCGCAATATTAATTACACGAATTTCTGTACCGAATATTGCAGCTTTTGCGCGTTTTATCGTCCCATGGGCCACCCGGAAGGCTATGTTCACGAAAAAGAGACCATCTACGCCAAGATCCAGGAGACACTCGATCTCGGAGGCACCGGCGTGCTCATGCAGGGCGGCCTGCACCCCGGGCTGAAGATCGAATGGTACGAGGACTTGCTGCGCTCCATTAAGGAACGCTTCCAGATTCACCTGCACTGCTTCTCCGCTCCGGAAATCACCAACATCGCCGAAGTCAGCGGCCTGAATCTGCGCGATACCATCGCGCGCCTGCGCGACGCGGGCCTCGATTCCATCCCCGGCGGCGGGGCCGAGATTCTGGACGATGGCGTACGATATCGCATCAGCCGGCTCAAGTGCTCGACCTCCGAGTGGATCGATGTACACCGCACCGCACACGCGCTGGGCATGCGCACCACCGCTACCATGATGTTCGGCTGTGGCGAGACTCTCGAGCAGCGCATGCATCATCTTGAAATCGTGCGCGAAATTCAGGAAGACACCGGCGGTTTTACAGCCTTTATCCCGTGGACCTTCCAGCGCGAGAATACCTCGCTCGGACGTTTTGTCAAAGAAGAGGCCACCGCCGTCGAATACCTGCAGAATCTGGCCATCTCGCGCATCTATCTGGACAACATCGAAAACGTGCAGTCCTCCTGGGTCACCCAGGGACTCAAGACCTGCCAGCTTGGCCTGCGCTTCGGCGGCAATGATGTCGGCAGCATCATGATCGAAGAGAATGTGGTCTCCGCCGCCGGCGCCCATCATCAGGCCAGCGAGGAAGAGCTCCGCCGCATCATACGCGATGCCGGTTTCGTCCCCAGGCAGCGCGACACTTTGTACCGTACATACTTCCTGAATTAGATTTAAACTCCAGCCAGAACCTGGTGAACAAACTGCACCGCCATGGATCCTTCGCCCACCGCTGAGGCGACGCGTTTCACGCTGTTGGCCCGTATATCTCCCACCGCGAAGATTCCGGGAAGGCTGGTTTCGAGCGGAAAGGGAGTTCGCCCGAGAGGCCATTCCGTCTTGATATCCGCGCCGGTCTTGATGAATCGCCTGGCATCGAGCGCCAGGCATTCTCCCAGCCACGCGGTGTTGGGATCGGCGCCCGTCATCAGGAAAAGGTGGCGGATTTCGTGGGTCTCCTCCGATCCATTCTGCGCATTTCGCCAGCGAACGCGCTCCAGGTGTGCGTCGCCCTCCAGTGCTTCGACGGTGGTCTTGGTCTGAACGGTGATCTCCCGGGACGCCTCAATGCGGGAGATCAAATATCGCGACATGGTATCGGCAAGCCCTGCCCCGCGAACCAACAGATACACATGCCTGGCGAAGCCCGCCAGGAATACAGCCGCCTGCCCGGCCGAATTTCCCCCTCCGACAATCGCGATCTCATTATCGCGGCACATCGGCGCTTCCACTTGGGTTGCGCCGTAGTAGATCCCGACGCCTTCGAATTGGCCGATGTTGGAGAGATTCAGTTTACGATAACGGGAGCCGGCCGCAACAATGATGGTGCGGCCCTGAACGCATCCGCCGTCGTCCAGTTCCACTGCGTAGGGAGGGTGAAGGCACTTGAGCCTGCTGGCGGTCCGGGCGATCGAGATCTGAGCCCCGAACTTTTCTGCCTGGACAAATGCCCGATCGGCGAGTTCCTGCCCGGAAATCCCCATCGGAAAGCCGAGATAATTTTCGATTCTCGAACTGGATCCGGCCTGGCCGCCCGGCGCATTGCTTTCGAGGACCAGAACATTCAGCCCCTCCGAAGCTCCGTAGACCGCGGCGGCCAGGCCGCTCGGGCCCGCGCCGATCACGATCAAGTCGTATATGCCGGCCTGATCGATTCCCGCGTTCAATCCGAAGCAGGCCGCTGTTTGGGCATTGCTGGGATTCCGCAACACCAGTTCGCCGCGGCAAATCAGCACCGGGATGTCGTTCACGTTAACGGAGAAATGGTCCAAAACAGCCTGGATATCATTATCGGCATCTACATCCATGTAGGTGTAAGGGTGGCCATTGCGCCCCAGGAACGATCGCAGACGCAGTGTGTCGCTCGAATGGGTCGAGCCAATCAATACTGCGTCGCCAACCGAGTTAGCGATGAGATACACGCGGCGCAGCAGGAACGCGCGCAGGAACAAATCCCCGAGCACGGCATCGCTCTGCATGATTCGCCGCAGATTCGACCGGTCAATTTCCAGCAGTGCGCTGGCTTCGCGCGCACGTCCCAGGACCAGACTGCGCCGGCCCGAGAGCAGATTCACCTCGCCGGTGAATTGACCAGGCTCGACAACCGCGAGAACAGATTCAACCCCGTTCGACATACCGACGACTTCGATCCCGCCCTTGAGGACGACAAAGACGCCATGTTCCGAACTTCCCTGGGCGAAGAGGGTCTCGCCCGCGTTCACCTGGCGCGGCGTGCCGGACGCCCGGAGCTGAGCAATTTGGGCATCATCCAGCTTGGGGAACAGCAGGGCGTGTTGTTCAGGCGTTTCAGGCGAGGCTGTCTGCACATTTTCCATGACACCACATTGGGCGTTATTGTGGGGTATCCGCTGGTGTAGAGTAACTCGTGAGGGGCTAATCGAATGTCCACCACCAGACGTCAGTTTCTGGGCGCGGCGGCCGGCGGCGCTGCGCTCGCCGCGCACAGTAGTGCGGCGCAAAGCGGCGGGTCGCGCGGAGTGCGTTTCGGAGTGCGTACGCCGCTTCCCAAAGTGAGCCTCCGCGAGCGCGCATTATTGGTCAAGCGACTGGGTTTCGATGGCATCGAACTCGGCCAGGAGTGGCTGAACCAACCGGTCGACTCTATCCAGCACGAGCTTTCCGGCGTCAATTTAGCAATAAGCGCGATCGTGGGATCCATCGCGCTGCTCGATACCGACCCTCAGAAGCGGGCAGAAGCAGTGGACCTGGATCGCCGCCGCTTGCGTATGGCCAAAGAACTGGGAGCCTGTTGCATCATTGAAGTGCCGGTGTTCGGACCGAACCGTTATCCCGATATCTCTCCGATCATGACCGCGCGCGAGGTCGAAGAGAAGCTGCTGGTGGCGGGCCTCAAACAGCTTACCGGCGACGTACGCGAGACCGGCATCACCCTCCTGATCGAGCCGCTGACCCGCAAGGAGACGCACTTCATCAACCTGCAAAGCCAGGGCGCACAGATTATCGAAGAGGTCGGCGCGCCAGGTTTCAAACTGCTCAGCGACTTCTATCACATGCAGTTGGAGGAAACCGATATCGGCGAGACGCTCAGCCGCTATGGTAAGTACACCGCTTACGTGCACCTTGCCGACGGCGAGAAACGCACCGAGCCCGGGTCACTGCCCTTCGACTACCGCCCTGGTTTTCGGGCGCTGAAGAAGTGGGGCTTCGCAGGCTGGTTGACGGTCGAGTCGGGCGCAACGGACAACCCCGAGGCGGCGCTGGGGCGAGCCCTCGAATATTTGAAGGGGCAGTGGAGCGAGGCGTAACTGGGTTTCCCGCACGCTTCATCGCACGAAAAGAGACAAAGTAGCCGCTAGCAATACCCTAATGTGGAGAGGATCAGTTTCGGGTCGGCGAAGCGAAAGGCACTCGTGGTTCTGCAGCGGGGGCAGACCTTCTCCGTATCTTTGGAGTATTCGGGGGTGATCAGCAGATCCTGGCAAACCGGGATCAAACGCTGGAGCAGGCGATTGGTCTCCTCGAAGCTTATGGGGTGTCCCGGCTTCCGATGGTCGCGCCAAACTGTTTCCATCTCAGCGGGGTCGACCAGTTCGGCCAAACGCTGGAAATCCGTAACGTGTTTGGACGGTGTCGGAACTCCTGCGGCAAGGTCGAGCGCCAACCTCGCCGCTCTCGCTACCAGATCTTCGAGGGAAATGAGTTGGATCGGGCCGGTTGAAAGATCCAGATTGGATGTCCGACTCATCGCGCCGCCATATGCACGGAAAACGTCGATGCGCAGCGCACTTTCCCGATCGATGGCCTGCAGCATCGTCCTGCCGGGGGGATCCAGAGGATGGATGTGCCGGAACAGGAAATCGTCAGCTAGACTTTCCGGAATGCTGTCGAATGAGTCGGCGATGAAGTCGATGTCGTTCAAGCTACGTATCGAGGGACGGCACCTGCGGCGCAGGCGGTGAATCTCAATGGCGAATCCACCGGTGAGCGCCAAACGTCGCATGTCATGGCGGGCAAGCTTCCGAAAGATACACAATGCCCGGTCCGCATCGGCGAAGGACAGAAATCGCTGAAGCATGTATCGAGCATCTTCCCACTCGGGCGGCCGCCAGAGCAAACGGTTCCGCGCCTGCGAAAATCGCGGTCCACGTATCCACCCCGTTTGACCTTTGTACGGATGCCGACATCCGGCAACTGCCCGTCAACCTCAGCCTCCAGCGTGCTATTCGCGATCGGGCATCCATGGTGCACCGATCGCCAATTCACGCGCATCGAATTGTTTTGGAGGAAACCGTTATGAAAGCTGCAGTCGTCCCCGCCGTGAGCAGTGCATGGCAGATCAACGACGTTCCGCAACCTCAACCCGGCCCCAATCAAGTGCTGGTGAAGATGCATGCAAGCGGCATCTGTTATACCGACGTGCACCTCACGCTGGGACATTTTCCCGGTGCTTTTCCCCGAATCTTAGGCCACGAGCCAGTCGGGGAGATCGTTGCCGTGGCTCCTGACGTAACGACCCGGCACGTGGGCGACCGCGTGGGCACGGCATGGATCCAATCCACGTGTGGACGTTGCGAATGGTGCCAGCGCGGCCGCAAAATGTTCTGTCCCTATATGAAGGGTACGGGCGTCGATGTACAGGGCGGTCACGCGGAGTACATGCTGATGAATGCCGACGCCACCTATCTGATTCCCGACAAGGTTTCCTACGAACAGGCAGCCCCGATCTTCTGCGCCGGTTACACCGTCTATAGCGGGCTCCGCTGGGCCGATCCCAAGCCGCACGAGCGCGTGGCCGTGCTTGGGATTGGCGGCCTTGGGCACCTGGCAGTGCAATACGCGAAAGCTGCGGGCTTCCCAACCATCGCCGTTTCGCACTCCCCTGATAAAGACCAGATGATCCGCGATCTTGGCGCGGATGAAATTGTCCGCGATGGAAAGAGCCTTGCTGCAGCGGGGGGCGCAGATGTAATCCTGAGTACTTCCAATTCGACCAAATCCATGGTGGACAGCATTCAGGGGCTGCGGCCAGACGGCCGGCTTGTCGCCATGGGCGCCGATGGGGAGCCGCTTACGATTTCTCTGACCGACCTCATCGTGAAGCGCATTCGGGTGATTGGCAGCCAGCAAAACGGCCCCGAATATCTTTACGAGGCCCTTGATTTCGTGGCGCAAGGCAAAGTTAAAACGATAGTCGAGACGTACCCATTGGCTGAGGCACCGAAGGCCTACGAGCGCGTTGCGGAGGGGAAGGCCCGGTTCCGCGCCGTTCTCACCATGTAATTGCCGACCCGAGCACTCACCGCCGGTTGCGGGTCGGATTACGCGCGACCCGGAGAATGCTGTCCACGCGTCCACCGCGCTTGACCCTACCTGCGAAAATAGACTCATGCGCCTAGACGATTATGCGCCCCGGCCCGCGCACCTCAAATGGCTTCTCGATTCTGACCCGGCCATCCGTTGGCAGGTCATGAGGGACCTTACCGGTGAAGCCCCCGGCGTGATCGCAGCCGAGCGGTCTCGCGTCGCCACCCAAGGTTGGGGAGCCCAACTGCTCGCCCTCCAAGCTCCTGCAGGCAACTGGGGCGGGGGCCCCCGCGGGTGGAGAGACGATTTGCCGGAGGAGGACCGGGGCTTGCTGATTACCCTCTACACTCTTGTCGTCTTGAAGGACCTTGGCCTCGACCCCGCCAGCAAACAGGCTCGCAAGATGATCGACCGCGTCGACAAGCGGCTGGTGTTTAAGCGGCTCCACAACCGGCCTTTCCTTCACGGCGAAACGGAGCCCTGCATCAACGGCAGAATTCTGGGCATCGGCTCGTACTTCAAAGAACCGAACGACGCACTGGCCAATCAACTCCTGGGCGAGCAGCTCGTAGATGGCGGCTGGAACTGCGAAGCACCCCAAAGCCGCCGCTCTTCGTTCCATACCACCATCTGCGTGCTCGAAGGACTCCTCGAATACGAACGGGCTGGGCGCAAATCGGTGGCCGTCACGAAGGCCCGCAAGAGGGCCGAAAACTATCTGCTCGAGCGCCGCATGTTCCGCTCGCTGCGAAGGGGCGAAGTCATCGACAAACGATGGCTCCGCTTCTCGTTCCCGACGTTTTGGCACTATGACGTCTTGCGCGGACTGGATTATCTGCGGAATGCAGGAGTCAAACCCGACAGCCGCGTCAGTGACGCCATCGAAATCGTGATCGAGCGCCGCCACCAGAATGGGCGCTGGCCGCTCAACCTCCTTCATCCCGAATATATTCCATTGGAGATGGAGACCGGCGTCGGCAGGGCAAGCCGCTGGAATACATTGCGCGCTCTCCGCGTGATCAAAACAGAAGCTTGAGCCCGAGTTGGATGTCTCGTGGGTCGGCGGCAGTACTGATTTGCCCGATATTATCGCCGACGTCCTGGGGCCCTGGCGCACAGGTCGCGGTCGAAGTAAGTACGCATGAAGCATTGGGCGCCCCGAAGTTCGGATGGTTAAGGATATTAAAAGCCTCAGCGCGGAATTGCAGCCGCACACGCTCAGTCAGGCGGATCTTCTTGATGAGCGCAAGGTCAAGATTTACAATGCCCGGACCGCTCAGGACATTGCGGCCGGAATTGCCGAATCGCGGCGTTCCGGCTGCCAGAGCCGCCTGCAGTGCACTGGTCGTGAAGCAAGCCGGATTGAACCACTCCGAAACGGTTTGCGGACCGACACCGGAGCAGGTCCGATCAGGCCGGGGACTTTGAGAGTTGCTGTTGGAAAAATCCGTGGCTGAAACAACTGTGAACGGAAGGCCCGTCTGCTTCTCAAAAATTCCAGAAAGCTCCCAGTCTCCGACCACCCGGCTGATTATTCCGCCGCCGTTCAGCCACCGTTGGCCTTCGCCAATCGGTAGACTCCAGCTCGGGCTGACCACGAAGCGCTGGCGGGCATCGCTCTGTGCGCGCGCCCAGTTGGCTCTTAAGTTGTTATCATCCTGCGGGTATTGGCCGCCTTCGTTGCCTTCCTCGTCGCTCAACGTCTTGCCCAACGTATAGGACATCAGAAACTGAAACCCTGCTGCAAGACGCTTGGTCAGCTTGGCTTGCAACGCATTGTAATTTGAATCGGCGTCGCTGCTGAAGTAAGCGATGTTGTTGAAGTCCGGATACGGCCGCCGCGGCTGTATGGCGCCCACTCCTGGCAGCGGTTGATTGCCGAAAATATGAATGTCGTCAAGGTGCCGACCGGTCGACCCGACATAGCTGACGTCCAACGCCCAATTGGCCGCCAATTGAGATTCCAAACCGAAACTCCATTCCTGGACCCGCGGACTAACGAAGTGCGGGTCGAGGTACAAGGCGGAATATTGCTGGCCCAGCAAGGGGGTGGAACTGCCGGCAAATACGGTTTGCAAAGTCGTTGGCGAGCCATTGGTCAACGGAGGCGGGAACCCGTAAGTCGTGTTGAAAATCTGGGTGGGAGAAAAAATCGGATTACCGCTGACGAACTCCTTGGTATTCAAGTTCGCCATGTCGTAAAAAATGCCGTAGCCAGTTCGAACCACGAGCTTATCGGACGAGGTCGGCCGCCAGGCAAGCCCGAAGCGTGGCGCCAAGTCTCCGCGGTCGGGAAAGACGAGTGTCTGCCGCGTTCGCCCGGTAAACCCCATTTGCCGCCTCATTGCCGAACTCACTACCAGGCACTGGCCTGTGGCAGAAATCAGGTTTGCGTGACTTGGCATGCTGCAAAGCGCATCATTCTCAGCGTCCGGCAGGTCGGTCAGCAGCGCCGCGTTTCCCGGGCCGCTGAACGCCGGGCCAAGCGGCACCCACGATATTATGTTGTCCGATTTATCCGTGGGCTGCCTCCGATACTCATAACGGAGGCCGACGTTGATCGAGAGGTTTTGCCTCAGCTTAATGTCGTCCTGCGTGTAAAAGCTCCAGAAAGTACTCCCAACCTGGTTGACGTCGCGGTAGCTCAACGAGCGCTGTCCGAGGGCGGGGTAGCCTGTTTCCAAATCGGCAAGGTCGGCTACCGAGCCTACACCCGGAATTTCGCCGCCTAGCGACGTAAACTCTCCGTTGAAGTTGAATTGTCCGCCGGGAGAAAATGGATTCTGTTGGCGCAGGTTCTGCAGCCACTGCAGATCTGTGCCGAACACAATGTTGTGCCGGCCGCGTGTCCACGTCAGATCGTCGCGATAATCTTCAGTCATCTCTACGTTGCTGATGGGACGGTAGCCGGCATCTCCGACTCCGGTGAAGTTACTGAAGCTGAAGAATGGGAACTGTTCGATACCGCTGCCGATGGACTGCAGGCCTTCAATCCCGAAGTTCTCCTCGAAACCCGCCGCTCGTGGGCACGACTGGCAGTTCTCTACCGGATTGTTACGTTGAAATCCGACGGTCGCTTCGTTGAGCAGATGTGGCCCGAAGGTATGAATCCAGCTGGTTACGACGTTCTGACCACGAAAGTAGATCTTGTCCCCGAAGCCCGGCAGGACCGAGTACCCCGCGCTGGGATCGGTAATGCTGGACTGCGCAAAAAGATATCTTCCAAAAATCTGGTCCTTTGCTCCCAATGTGTGATCCAGCCTGATACCGAACTGATTGTCGGATCGGTCTCGCGGTGTCTGATTGACGTAGTTGGGGTACCCTGAACGGTTCGGATCAGGGAATGCCGCCAGCACATTTTGTGCGACTGGATTGATATTCGTGATGATGTTATTAGGGATAGGATTGCCCACAAGCACCGTTGAGCCGGCGTTGGCAGAGCCGCTCGGGCAGGTGAACTGGGACTCGGTGGCCGGGTTAAAAAGCTGCCCCGAATCGAAGTTGAGATTTCCGGGACCGCCCGCGCCGCATAGATTGATGGTCTGACCAGTGAGTAAGCTGCTGAAGTTGCCGGCCTTCTCCTGAGCCGTCGGGACGAAGCTCCCGAGCGAAAGACCCTTTACCTCCCGAAGCGCATCGTAGTAGACGAAGAAGAACGTCTTATTCTTTCGGATCGGACCGCCAAAAGTCGCTCCAAACTGGTTGCGGCGATACTCCGGACGCTCACCAGCAAAGAAATTTCGGGCGTCCAAGTCACTGTTTCTGAGAAACTCGTATAAATCACCGTGAAATTCATTCGTTCCAGATTTGGTAATGGTGTTCATCGTGGAGCCGGCGGTCTTACCGAACACTGCCGAGTAGATGTTGGTTTGAATCTTGAACTCCTGGATGGCGTCAGGCGGCGGGGCGAGTGCAAAGCCGCCGGTGTCGTAAGCTCGAGTCTCCATTCCGTCGATCAAAAGCGTGTTGCTTGAGTCCCGCCCTCCGCCGGCGACATAGGTCGCTTCACTGAAGGGTGATCCGCCCACAATATAGGAGGCATAGCCAAACCCGCTCGCGGATATCGTGCCTGGAACAAGCGTCGCGAGCGAGGTGATGCGCCGCAGGTCCAAAGGCAGGTCCACGATCTGCTGTGCTCCGACGACCGTACCCACACTCGCAGTTTGCGTCTCCACTATGGCCGCCGCTCCGCTAACGTTTACGGTCGAGCTCACCTGGCCGACTTGCAGCCGGGCATCCACCCGGGCGGTCTGGTCGACGAGCACGTTGATTCCGGAAAAAACGTTGGCATCGAACCCTTGTTTTTCGACCCTGATGTTGTAGGTCCCCGGCGGCAGGGAGGGAAAGCGATAGTTTCCACTGGCATCCGCCGTGGTCGTCGGCGATACACCCGTGGCAACATTGGTAGCTGTCACAGCCGCCTCGGCGACACCCGCCCCGGAGGGATCGGTAACCGTTCCGTAAATGGTTCCCGTCACGACCTGCCCAATGGCTGCGGGCGTGGTCAGCGCGAGGCACACTGCCGCCACGCACAAGAGCTGTACCATCCTGTCCAAACCACGGATCCGACAAGTACCACGAAGCATGCTTCCTCCCAACCTTTCGTCCGAAACCGATAGGTGCTACCCGTGCAAATGTTCACAACCGGGTGGACTTGCGTAAAAGGCGTTGCCTCTGTACCCCAGCTCAGTCAGCCCCACTCTGGACGTATAGAAACCGTCGATGACGCGCTCTTTAAGGTACGCAAAAAACTGTGTTCCGGTATTCACTCCCGGACTCTGGCGAATATCCGAAATGCTTTCGACAATGGCCACTTGCTGGGGGTTCTCCAGTGCATTGAACTCATGCCCGTGTTGCCGGCGCGATTCCGCATCGAGCCAGGCGAGCCCATCGCGGGAAACGCGCTGCGCGCCAAATTCCTCTAGTTTCTGAACCGGCTCGGCGCCGTAGAAATGGACGGCCACGGCACGATACGGGCTCGGAAGAGCCCGTGCGGCGGAGCGAACTGCCTCAGCCTCGGAGACCGTGAGGTCGATCCACTCGGCGACCTCGCGGACCACGGGCGTTTCGGGCGTTTCCCCGAGCATCAGGGCCGTCAGCCGCAGGAGAGTCTGGTATTCGTCACGAGAGAAAAATGCCGGTTGAAATGGCGCCGTCCGTTGTTGGACTAGCTCCGTCTCGCCGTCTGTGGCAACGGGATTGCCCGCCAGCGCATGGCCGAGATGCTCTCGCGAAGGCTCGTAAACCCCGGGCGGCAACTCGGCTGCCTCAAGATCAGCGCCGGTCCAGCCCGCCAGTACCATGCCTCCGCCCAGTTGCAACAACCACCGGCGTGTCACAGTTCTCCTCTGCGAAACTGCTCGGCAATGTAATCGCCGGCGCGCGCCGAAATGGCCATGATGGTTAAGGTCGGCTCCGAGCAGCCTTGTGTAACGAAGCTTGCGCCGTCGGTGACGAACACGTTCTTCACGTCGTGCACCTGGTTGAACGCGTTCACCACGCTGGTCTTCGGATCGTTGCCCATGCGCGCGGTACCGCACTCGTGGATATTCTTGCCGAAGACACTGAGCTCGTCTTGCGGGGGCTTGCGATCCTCAAGTTTCAGCGAGTCCATGATCTCGCCAAGCTGGTCGCGCATCGCCTTGGCCATGGCATGCTCGTTTTCCCCGTAACTCGCGCTGATGTGGAGCGCCGGAATACCCCAGGCGTCCTTCTTCTCCGGATCCAGCTTGACAAAATTGTCGTAGCGCGGCAGGCATTCTCCCTGCACAAAAAAACCGAAGGAGTACGGAATCCGGGTACGCACTTTTTCGCGAAATTCGCGCCCAAAACCCGGCGTTCCGAATGCGTGCCCATACAACTCCTGGCGACCGTCACCGCCGAAGTAGAAGCCGCGCAGGAAGTTCTTATTGCGGCTGGAATCCACCGTGTTCACATACTTTGGAATGATATAGCCGCACGGCCGTCCGACGGGCTCACGCATCGCCGAGAGGAGGGCCGCCATGGTTCCGCGCGCGTTTTCCACGGTAAAGTGATCCATCAGATAATGGCCCAGAACGCCCTGGGCATTTCCCACTCCGTTGGGGAATCGGCGCGAACGCGAATTGAGCAAAATACGCGTGGATTCGAGCGCGCTGGCAGCCAGCACGACCGCTTTTGCGCGCACTTCGCGAGCAGCCCGCGTACTGCGATCGATGTACGCCACGCCGTCGGCCCGGCCTTCTGCGTTCATCATGAGGTGGCTCACCACGGCGTCGCTCATCAAATGCAAACGGCCGGTGCGCGCCGCCGCCGGCAACGTTACCGAGGGGCTGTTGAAATAAGACGCAGTGAAGCATCCGCGCTGGCATTGGTCGCAGTAATGGCACGCCGGCCGGCCGTTTAGCGGAACGGTAAGGTTGGCGCTGCGATCCACGATCAGCTTCCAGCCGAATTTTTTCTCGACGATCTCCTTGGCGACCAGTTCGCCGCAAGAAAGCCGCATTGGCGGCAGGAACTTGCTATCGGGCAATTGCGGCAGTCCTTCGTACGATCCACTGACGCCGATGTAGCTCTCTACCCGCTCGTAATAGGGCTCCAGGTCTTGGTAGCTGATGGGCCAGTCCTGTCCGTAGCCGTCGCGGCTCGCGGCTTTGAACTCGAAATCGCTGTAGCGGTAGCTGATGCGCGCCCAGCAAAAAGTTTTGCCGCCGACCTGACGGCCGCGAATCCACATAAAGGGCTTGTCGGCCGGGAATGTGTACGGATTTTCGTTGTCGTTGACGAAGAACTGGTGGCTGTAGTCGTCGCAGGCGTAACAAAGGCGCTGCACGGGCTGGTCTGTAAGCAGCTTCTTCTGATTGCCAAAGCCGCGGTACTTGAGCTGGTACGGCCAGATGTGCTCGGTAAAATCGCGGGTAGGGACACGCGGCGGGCCGGCCTCCAGCATGAGCACCTCCACGCCTTTCTCAGTCAGTTCCTTCGCGACCCAGCCGCCGCTGGCCCCGGAACCGACCACGACCGCGTCATAAATTTTGGCCGCCATTGCGAATTAAAAATGAGAGTGTACCATGCCGCCTGAATTATGCGCCGGCCGCTTCGCGAAAAACGGGTTATTCATGCTTTCGGCCATACGAAAAAAGGCACGGCCGATGCCCGCTCGTTGCGCGCCATGACGTGATGGAATTACACTTACTGGTAGGAGTATTACCATGCAGATAACCAGCAAGGGGCAAGTGACCATCCCGCAGGAAATTCGTAACCGGTTGGGCCTTCTGCCCCATACCAAAGTCGAGTTCGAGCTGGCCGGGGATCACGCCCGCATTCGCAAAGCTCGGCGTCCGCCCGGCGAGAGCGTCCGGGCACGCCTGGCCCTGGAGGTCCTCCGCGGCACCGCGGACACCGGCATGAGTACGGACGAGATTCTGGCCCTTACGCGGGGCGAGAGCCGCGCTACAACGCGACGGAAGTGATACGGGCTATCCCCAGCTTGCCGGCCCGCCTGAGCGCCTGCCGTGGCGTCCTCGTGGATAGCAACGTCCTGCTTGACGTCGCCACAAACGATCCGGATTGGGGGGAGTGGTCGGGGCGCGCACTTGCCGAAGTCGCCGAGCACGCCGCCCTGATCATCAATCCGATCATTTATGCGGAGGTATCCATCGGCTATACGACCATCGAAGCTCTGAACGCGGTTCTTCCGGCCACTTTGTATCAGCGCGAACCCCTTCCGTGGGAAGCTGGTTTCCTGGCCGGCAAGTGCTTCCTGCTTTACCGGCGCCGCGGCGGCCTGCGGAGCTCGCCTCTGCCGGATTTCTATATTGGCGCGCACGCCGCCATCGGACAGTTTGCCCTGCTTACTCGTGACGCTGCGCGCTATCGCAGCTATTTTCCGACGGTCGAGATCCTTACTCCCACAAAAGGCCGGACCTTGGTACGACCCCTTTCCCACTAACCTGCGGGCTCGATATTCTGCTGAACCGGGCCAAAGTTAAACCACAACCCAGAGTTCGAGGAATCAGCCGGCTCTCAGAATTTCAGATCTCCAGCCGTCGCCGTACGCCCGCGCCAGTTGGTGAATGACTCTCTGATGACATGGAATACCGTGCCCCTGTTTTCCGCGATCACTTTCAGCCATGACCAAGCTCCCTTTTGCGGAAAGTAGATGCCGCGGAAGAACATCCGTGCGATCAAATGGCTGATCTTGTACGGAGCCGGCTCGTTCGCGATCGCATCGATGCATCTCCGCGTGACCGCGGGACTGTAGGCGTTCGCCCAGGCATACTGGACTTCGTCCTGCACCTCGGCAGCGGTCATGCGCAAAGGCGTGTGCGCCATGTGGAACGGCGCAAAATCCAGCCAGTGCTTCGGCCGCGTGAGACGCCCCTCCTTCTCGAGACGAGTGTAAAGCGGCGTGGCCGGAAATGGCGTGATTTGTCCGAAGACCGGCAGCACCGGCGGCCATTCGCGAATCTGGCTCAGGGTACGCTCGGCAACTCCCGGCGTGTCGTTGTCCAAGCCGAAGATGAACGAGGTGATCGCATAAATGTTCCGCCGCGCCAGGCGCTCCAGCACGGCGGCATACTCGCCAGGCTTGTTGAAGCTCTTGTTGACGCTGGCCAGATTCGCCGGGTCCAGCGACTCCATGCCGATGAAGATCCACCTGCCTCCCGAATCCGCGATCAGGTCCACCAGTTCTTCATCGCGCAACAGGTTGGCGCTGATCTGTCCCACCCACGAGACTCGCGCATCGGCCGCGATGATGTCGCGCAAAAGCGATTTGGTACGCTTCCCGTTGATGGCAAAGTTGTCGTCGACAAAGAACACGGCCATCTTCCCCTTGGTCCGGCGGGCACGGGCTTTCAACACCAACAACTCTTCCACAATGCTCTGGTTGGATCGGAAGCGGATCGAGTCGCCAAAGAATCCCGTGACCGTGCAGAACTCGCATCCGTAGGGACACCCGCGCCCCGACTCGATCGGAATGACGTGAAACGTTTCCCACTCGCGCCGGAAGTATTCCATGATGGGACGCACAAAACCGGGAACACGGTTGAACTGGTCGATGTCCAGCGAGTCCCAAGGGATCTTCGGGTAAGCCTGGAGATCCGGTTTGCGCTCTTGTCCGAACGCATCGACCGGCACGTATCTTTTCTTCAGTGTCCCGCGTGCCGCGTCGTCCACAATTTTCGGCCAGGTCTCATCCGCCTCACCCAGCGCCACGGCATCCGCATGGCACGGTCCACCGTCACACCCTAGCGCCTCATCCGGTAACTCGGTGACGTGTGGGCCGCCCATCACTACCGGCACCCCGGCGGCGCGAATGGCGTCGGCCACCCGATAAGCCTTCGCGATCATGCGGGTCATCGCGCCGATTCCCACCAGTCCGATGCCCTTGGCGAGCACGAAACGCACGATCTCAGCGTCGCTCATCGGCCGCGTGTTACCGTCGATGAGCAGCACTTCGTGTCCCGCGGGAGTAAGCGCCTGAAGGAGAAACATCCAGAGGTGCGGCATGAAATTTGCAGTCACCCCATTGTCTGGGTTGTAGAGCAGAATACGCATTGAAGCACCTCTTCCGGCCCTCTTTAGGCGCCTGGTCGCTACGGACAGACTTATCGCTGAGCCCGCAGCCAATCTTCTTGTTGCGATCCATGGTGAAAGTTCGGTCGAGCCGGAACCCCTGCTTTGACCAGGTGGGGCCCGGCAGGCGGGCGCCCGGCTCCCGGCGCCTCACAGCGCGGCCGTTGGTCATATCGCAGCCGATCGTTTAACCGTAAAGCTCCGCAGTTCTAGTAGGAAGTGGTACGGCAGCAAAGATCATCGTGACATAGAGTGCTACTTACCAATAACAATAATAGTAAATGAATCGGCCACGATCTGCCCGCGCCGCTGCCCTGCCGGTGGCGGCCTGAACTCCGCCGTGACTGTGAAGATCTGATTTGTCTTAGTATCGACCGTCATGGTCCGGGCGCCCTGCCGCGTCCCCACATTCTGCTTCACCACGAAGCTGGTCGGGCTGTTCTCTCCGATGACTGTCAGCGTTCCGTCACCCTGCGAGCTGAACGCCTCCATGGTGTTCGGATTGAATCCGCCGCCGTCCACCCCTTTGCCGATTGGCAGGGTCGAGATGATCTTACCATCTTCAGCGTCGAGAATCACCAAGGCCGCCGGTTCATGGCATGCCGCAAACAGAACATGGTTCTTCTCGTCTAGCGCCAGGCCGCCCGGCCCGCCCCCTTTGCCTGCGAGATTATAGTGGGCCGTCACCTTGAGTGTCTTGGCATCCACCACCGCGATGTTGTCCTTATCTTCGATGTCGACGTAGATATGCCCGTTATGGTCGGTGACGGCCTGTTCCGGCGCGCCGCCCAGGTCAATCGTGCCCACTACCGCCCCATCCTTCGCATCGATCACGGTGGCGTTGGGCGCGCGGTGGCTGAAGACGTAGACTCGCTCGTTGAACGCGTCGAACAGGATACCGTCCGGTGCGCCTTCGACGTCGATGGTCTTGATGATCGCCAGAGTGTTGGTATCCCACATCGCCACTGGTTTACTGCTGCCGAAACCGTGATGCGACTTAGGATCGACGGCCACACCACGCGCGTTGGTGTTGGGGATCTCACCCACCGGGGCCAGTGAATCCAGGTCGAAGACAGTGATCCGGGCACCGGTGGCTTCAGGACGCGGGATGTACAAGCGCCGGCCGTCGACATCTGCATAGACATAGTCAAAACCGCCCGCACCGCCAACTTTAACTGTCCTTACGACCTTGTAAGGAGCCGCCGCTGGGTTCTGCCGTGCCAACCCGATGGCCGCGAACATCGTGAGCCCTACCGCAGACATCAGGGGAAGCCGTCGCATAAAGAATCTCCTCAATTGAATATGCCTCAGTGGCAAAAATAGGCGCCGCAACCTCGCAAAATGCGCGCATCACGCCCAAAGTCTTCATGCGTAGTATCCTGGACAACCATTATCCACATCGCACATGAACAGACTGTGAATCCCGAAAAGTGCTGGCGCAACACCGGGATTCCTGGACCCTCAGCGAATCGATGCACGGGAGCGGGATGCGGGGGGCTGGCAAACGTCCATTATGTCAAACCTTCCAGTGTCTCGCCCGACCAGGCTTTCCAGTTATGCTGCCACCTACCAGCAGGGTCACTCCCGGCGCCGGCGGTGAAGTGCGCATCGACAGCCTGGTGAAGACTCATACCGTCCAGGTCGTACAGCAGGGGTACACCTTCGGCAGGCGGGGCGCATCAGCCATGTCTCCGGTTACATAAAGCCAGCCCCCAAGTGATTGGGTCTACCGGGCTCGCCATTTGCTGCCGATATGCGCATTACATGGTAAGTTTCTTGAAATCGACATTCCTTACGTTCCTTGGGCTAAGGAGTGCTTTGGCTCTGTTTACCGCTTGGATGCTCCTAACCTCTCATACCAGCGCGAGCGCACAAGTCCCGCCGGTTCCGCCGGCGTTCCAGGATCTTTCTAGTTCGCTCGATACGCAGCTCGCCAATTTCAACGCGAAGCTCGGTTCCGGAAACCCTTCTGCGTATCCGACACTGTTGACTGGATCGCTCAAGGCGGCTGATAGCAATCTTGGCCCCACGTTGCTGAGCGACACGAACGGCATAGAGCTGCAGCTCAACGCATTGAAGGCCATGGGGGCCAAGGCGATTCTGGTACAGGTCGGCTTCCCCATGCTTTACGAACCCTTCTTGACCTTGCAGGGCCAGTCGTCTTCCGCATACGTCGCCTTCTATCAAGGGCTGGCTACGGCGATCAGGCAGGCGGGTTTGAAGCTGATCGTTGAAAACGATACGCTCCAAGGCAATGATGTGGGATCTGGTTGGGACGTGGCGACCTTCTATGCCACCCTCAACTGGGTGCAATACCAAGAGGCCCGGGCACAAACTGCCGCAGTGATCGCGCAGACCATGCAGCCGGACTATATGGTTGTCCTGGAAGAGCCCGACACCGAAGCGGCCAATACCAGTCAGGCGAGCGTGAACACGGCCAGCGGGGCCACCTCGATGTTGAGCATGATCCTGGCGAGTGTACAACAGGCTGGCGTCCCCAAGCTCAAAGTAGGCGCCGGGGTTGGAACCTGGCTGGATGGATATCTGAGCTTCATTCAGGGCTTCGTGACCTTGCCGCTGGATTTTATCGACATGCACATATACCAGGTAAACGACAGTTTCCTGTCTAACGCCGTGCAGATCGCGAGTACCGCGGCGGCGGCCGGTAAGCCCGTAAGCATGTCGGAATGCTGGCTGTCGAAGGAGCGGGATAGTGAGGTCGGCGTAATTTCAGCGAATCAGGTCCGGGCGCGAAATCCGTTCAGCTTTTGGGCGCCGTTGGACGCGTATTTCATACAGACCGTGGAGAATCTGGCGAATCACACGCAGATGCTTTTCCTGGATCCCTTTAACTCGGATATGTACTTTGCGAATCAGCCGTACAGCGCTTCCACCGGAAGTCTTACGCCCGCGCAGATCCTCACACAAGAAAGGTCCCTGGTGTTCACGGCTAATCAGCAAGCCCTCTACACCAGCGCGGGGATGAGCTACTACGATTTGGCTGTGGTGCCGGCCGATACTGCTCCGCCATCGGGTCCCGGCGGACTGACCGGGGTATCGGGCAATCCCGCCACAGTGTTCTTGAATTGGAACGCCTCTACCGACAATGTTGGCGTAGCCGGCTACCATGTTTTTCGCAACGGCGCCTTCGTCGGAACCACGGCCAATACATACTATCAGGACTCCGTGTTGACGGAGAGCATGACGTATACATATTGGGTGGAAGCCTTCGACCTGGCTGGGAACATTTCCGGTCTTTCGCAAAGCGTTAGCGTGACGACGGCTGACGTGAAGCCGCCAACCGCGCTTCTGGCGACACCCATCTCCGCCACCAAGATCAGCCTGACCTGGTCCGCTGCGGCGGGCGCAGGTCTGCCGATCCAGAATTACCGCGTATTCCGGGGCGCCACGAGTTCCAGCTTGAGCCAGGTGGCGAGCATCGCGCAGCCGGCGTACACGGACGCTTCAGGATCCCCGGCGACGAGATATTACTACGCCGTCCAGGCGATCGACACGAGCGCGAACCTGTCGGCGATGTCCGCGACTGTCTCGTCGGCCACCCTGGCTCTACCGTCGGCCCCCACTGGTCTCCTGGCGACACCAGTTTCGACCACGAAGATCAACCTGATTTGGTCTGCGCCGGCAACGCAAGGCGGCATGCCCCTGGCTTCGTACAGCATCTATCGGGGGACCTCGCCTTCCAGCTTGACCCCCCTGCAGATTGTCGCGACCGTACCGACTTCATTCACTGACACGAGCGTAACACCCGGCTATAGCTATTATTACGGAATCCAGGCGAAGGACACAGCGGGCAGCGTTTCGGCAATGTCGGCTGTGGTGGCCGTCACCGCGCCGGCGGACGTGGTGAGCGTGGCAGGCTTCGGGGCCCGCGGAGATGGCGTGCATGACGACGCGCCCGCGGTTGAAGCTGCGGCCAACGCCACGCCAGCGGGCGGGACGCTATTTTTTCCTTTGGGCATCTATTTGTTCAACTCACAGACCACCACCAGTGGAAATCATTGCTCCGTCCAGGTGCAACATCTCGGCGGAATACATATCAATCTGAACGGATCGACAATTAAGGCTGGTGCCGCCCTAACCTCCGGGTTTCTCTTTTGCTTTAACGACGCCGGAGGCATTCTTCCACCTTCCATCCATGGCGGTTTTACTTATGAGAACGGCGTGGCTACTTTGCACCCCGCCAATACTATCCATCGCGGCGACACGACAGTTACTTTGACCACCGCTTCTAATGCGCACTTTTTTAACGCAGGAGATGTCGTATACATTCAAGGCGAGACGACTGACAATAATAATCGGGGGCTGAACATCGTGACCATCGTGAATAAGTCCACCGGCGTGTTGACCATGCAAAATGCAATTGGCAAGACTTACACATCCTCGCCCAAGATCGGCGACGTGCAGGCGTATACCGGGTTTCATTTCTCCCTGGAAAACGGTACGATCCTCCCCGGGGCTTTAGAAGCCGTGGGCGCTGAACAGATTTACGATTTCAGAATATCCAATATCACGCTGACAACAAACACGGCTGCACGGGGCATGGAGCCGTTTCAGATCAATTATCTTTTTGATGTATTGTTTGACGGCAACACCCTCACTTCCAATTCTGGAAATCTGATTGAGTTTGCCGGGAGGGGCTGCACGGATTGCAAGGCGATAGGCAACAGGCTGACACTATCATTATCGAGCACCGGTGCAAATCCAATGGGGGACGCTGTTGACATCGGCGAGGGAGCCGAGCGCGCCGTAGTTTCCGGCAATGTCATCACCAGTCCCGGTGTTGCCAATACTAATGCTGTGGATATGACTGCGAGTTATGATTCAGTTGTTTCCGGCAACACCATCACAGTTGGGCCTACTCGTAACGCAGGAGCTATCGCCACATTCAGTGGGATTTCCGGCGCAGCGCCCTATTCGCCGAGCGTCACCAACAATACGATTCTGACCTCCGCGGACAGTGCCATCATACTGGGTGCGGCAGATCAGGCCATCGCCACGGGCAACGTCATGACCATGCTCTCTCCGGCAATCATCGGGTACCATGTAACCTATGGCCCCGCAGACATTACTGGCGGATCTATCACGGTATCGGGCGGGTCTCTCCATGAAGCCGTGTTGATTGAAAATGCACCTGGCACGATGGGTACGCAGGTACGTGGACTTACCATCAAAGGCAATTCGGACTGCGTGTATGGGATCTATGTCGCTGGTTCGCGATCTCCCCAAAACCAAGAGCCCGTCCTGGTGAACAACCAGATCAGCGGATGTACTCATTAGGTTTGCTTCGTAAACGCCGTCCCACAAACGCCCAGTCACACGCTTTGGCAAATTTTATATTCGACTCAAGCTGCCCGGTCAGGCGTCGATCCTGGGAATAGCCTATGCAAGCGCCGCGCTATAGCCCGATGCCAGACATCGGCGCATGGCCTCGCATTAAATTCCGCCACAACAATGGCTTACGAACGCCGTGCCGCCGGGCGGAAGATTTCCATGCCAGCCATGGAATTACTTCCTGTCCAAGCTCACCGATGCCCTATACCAAGCGATCGCGCCGGCTACGATGACGGCGGCAACAGAACAATAGACTCAGCGCGACTGTTATAGTGCGATTGAAAAGGAGAGTGCCGCATGGCGTTAATTATTCCTTTAGGTTCTGTCACAGCAAGTAGCACGTCAATTCTCGCGAACGTGCATGCCCATCCGCAGTTCTCGTGCGAACCTGCAAACGGCAAACGCGAGCGATTTTGCGTTCGTAGGACTGACCGGACTCGATAAGACGGCCGGCACGCAAGTAATCGGAGTGCTGCCAGCCGGTCAGTCGATGGTGAGGTCCGGCTTTTATTTAATCCTTCGGAGATGGGTTCCACTATGAGAAGACTAGCTACGTTGGGACTATCATGTGCCTTGGCCGTCTCAGTTATGTTGGCGCAAGTTGGTATCGGCGGCGGCGGGGCCCAAGGCCCTGGCACGTCATCTGGCGGTGCGTCCTTTCGGAACGGTACAGTCGCACCGTCAAGCATCGTCGGGACAAATGGCGATTTTTACCTGAATACGAGTACCGAATGCCTATACGGCCCCAAAGCGAACGGCGCGTGGCCCGCGGTCTGCGTGTTACTCATCGGCCAACCAGGTGCGCCCGGTCCACCACTGGGTTATGTTGCCGAGAATACGGCTAACAAGGGCGTGGCCGGCGGATATGCGCCGCTCAATTCGTTGGCCCAGATTCCTTTGACTAATTTACCGGTAATCCCATACGCGCAGATCGGCGGAGCACCGCTGGCCCTGGGATTTATTCCGCTGAACCCCGCGAATAACCTTGGCGATTTGTCGAACCCGGCTACGGCGCGTTCCAATCTCGGGCTGGTCGTAGGGACGAATATCGAGGCGCATTCCGTGTTGTTGGACGGCTTTGCCGGTCTGGCTGGCAGCGGCATCGTGGCGGTTTCCGGCGGTTCGGCCACGTCGGGAGTCCTGAGCGGCGATGTCACTACCAATGGACTTGCCGCGACGGTCAACAGTGTCGGAGGGTCCACCGCAGCACATCTGCACAGCGCCGAAGTGCTGGCTAACGCGGCTACTTCGAACAACACAAACTCGACCATTGTCATGCGGGACCCTGCCGGCAATGTGAACGCCACTCAGGTCTTCGCTGGCGGGACGGCCGTCGAGAACACCGCCAATAAGGGAAAGGCAAACGGGTACGCTCCGCTGGATGGCAGCGGGTTACTGCCGGCGGCTAACCTGCCAACTTCGGCAATGACCGCTGCGGCGATCAATAGTGGCACTCTGTCCGCGTCGTTCGCGAACCTCTCGGCTTCCAGCATGATCTCTGCCTCGGCCACCGGCGCCGGGGCGTTCATGATGACCGCCGGGGCGGCTCAGACGCCACCGGCCAATACCGTAGGCTTGCAGGCGCCACCATCCGTCCCAGCCTCGTTCAACTGCACGTGGTGGGGCGTTCCCACAACGGGCCTGATCCACGCCACGGCCACTACCCCGTGCATTCTCAGTCCGTCCCTCGTCGATCTTGCCGCGGATACCAACGCTACCCTGTTGCCGGTCGCGAACCTGCCAGCCATCCCTTACGTCAACCTGCCGAATCCCAAAGTTACCGCCGGCGCGGGCGGCGTCACCGGCGGGTATCTCGTGGCACGGGATACCAGCAGTCCGACTCGCTACGTAGCTACCAGCACGGGCGGTTGCGGAAGTGGCTTCGCGGCTTCGACGGCCGCCGCCGGCGCTACGTTCCAGTTGTATTCGATGCCAGGCACTCTGATCGCGGCTGTTGCCGACAACACCGTTACGGCGGGAGACGTGGTGGTCGGCGGATCGGTGATTCCGGGTAGAGTGGCGGACAGCGGCTTCACCAGCCGCAGCAGTGTCTCGAGCACCACCTGCGTCGTAGGCATTGCCCAGGCCAGCGCCGTGGCGGGCGGCACTTTTAACGTTCTCTTCGACGGCACCGGCACGTACGGCACGCAGGTCAGTTCTTCGTCGGTGGTGGCCGGCCTGGGCTATACTCCGGCTCCGAGCGTGAGTCCGGCTTTCACCGGAGTCCCCACGGCACCCACCCAAACGGCGGGCGATGCCTCCCTCGCCATAGCCACGGACGCCTTTGTCGCGGCGGCGGCCAGCGCAGCCACGGGCGTTACTACCATCAGCAACAATTTCTTCGGCCCGGCTGGCGTTGCGAACAAGACGGTCGCGTATATAGGAAACTCCACCGTTTGGCAGGACACCGGCTGGTTTGACACCATGTGCAAACAGACCGTCGCCAACGGAGTCTTTGCCGGGATGGCCTGTTTCAGCGCAAATTCAGTGAGCGTGGACGCCAGCAACAACGTTACCGTGACCATCTGCGGAGCCACCACCGCCTGCACCAACACCATCAACTACGGCACGGCCCCCTTCGCCCTCACCATCGGCAAGTTCGCGTCATTTGAGACCGCCGATTCCAGCATCGGGGCTTGCAGTGCCTCGTTTCCAGTAGCATCTTCCACATCCAGCGCTTATGTCTTCAACAATGCCGCTTGCGGCGCCGCGGTTCTGGCGGCTGCCGGAGCTATCAACACACCCTACACCCCGGCCGGCACCACCACCATCAGCCCGCAAATCTTGAACTTTGGAGTCAACGGCGGGACCCTGGCCAGCGCGCTTGCCAATACCAGTCCGACCGGTATGGGCATCGGTGGCGTCCTGGCAGCCAATCCCGATCTGGCCATCATGCGCGGCTACGGGATTAACGATGTGCGCTTGGGAGCCTGCAATCTCGCGTGCCTCGAGGCGGAACAAAAATCCTGGATCGATCAGCTCCGCTTCAACAATCCGAAAATCTCCCAGATTCTCATCGCGGAGAATTCGCTGACGAACAACGCCGGGTGCTCGGCCTACATCACCCCCACCACGTCGGCGCAGGCGTACTCGCAAATTCTGGAACAGGCCACTATGTCCTGGACCGGCTATCCCACGGTCATCACCCTCGACACGCAAAAAACGATTTACGGGTCCGTCTCCCCCACCTCTTCCGGCGTGGCCACCCTGGTCCTGAATGCCGGCGGCTCTGCATACGCGGTCAATGACATCCTGACCCTGGCCACCTCCGGGGCCACCCTCAAGGTGTTGACCGTATCGAGCGGCGCCATCGTTACCTTCCAGCTTCTGACGCCCGGAAGCTCCGCGATAGTAGCCAACGGCGTCACCTCGACCGACAGCGGATCCGGAACCGGCGCAACCTTCAACGTCACCGTCCTGACCACCGATCCCTACATGGCGGCGCTGCCCACCGGCTGCCTGCACCCCAGTACCATAGGGCACGCCGCCGAGGCCTTGCAGGATGTCCAATTCCTGACGAACCTGGCCTACAATGCCGGCGCGCAGACCATCCCCTTCAGTCCCTTCTACGCCAACTGGACCGCCGCCAGTTCCTACCTGGCGCAGTACTGCCGTTCCACTAATTACGCGGCCCCCTGGAGCGTACCGGGATGCGCCAACGGCTGGGCCGATCCGCTGTACTACACCCTGATCGGTTCGGGCACGGCAGCGGCGCAAGCGGCAGGCGCCACATTCCTGTCAATCGCCTGGCCTGGTCCAGCCGCGCCGCCCAACGTCGCGCAAGCCTTCGATGTGATCCAGTTGCAGGACGGCAACACTTACCAGCTGCCAGCCAACTCGACCACCGCATACTCCGGGAATTTCTCGCCAGGCGTGGCCCGCACCACCTTCGGCAGCGGCGCGCTTACCTATCCGACGATGGCCGGCGAAAAGCTGAATGTCCTCCGCCCCGCGCTCCCTCAGCAGGCCTGCGAGGCATACTTTAACAACATCGTCGGCTTCCCCTACAGGCGGCGCTTCTATGTTCCAACCGGCGGCGGTGGCACCAATTTCATCGACGTGGTCTTCTTGCCGAATGAGGGGCTCAACGCGCCCGTCTCCAATATTCCGACTTATGGCACGGGCGACGTGCTTTGCCTGTCATCAGGCGCGGTGATCCCTTTGACCAGCGCCACGTTTACTACGCACTCGTCCAACACCCTGCAGGTCAACGTCACCGGAAGCTTCGCCAGCTACGTTGGCTCGTGGGGCATCATCTTCGGCTCGCAGCCCACCGAAGGGCAGCCGGATGTCAACGGCAAGGTCGCCGTACAGACCGTCGCTCTGCAGCTTGGCGGCATTTACCAAATCACGCACGGTACCAATGCGACCGCGGGGGTCGTCACGCTGACAAGTGGTACAGCGACAGTCAATACCACCGCAATTACAGCGCTGGCCGCGCCCGGTGCGGCGGGGGCTGTGGTTGTTCTGGCATCACAAAGCTGCTCGAGTTGCGGTAGCCTTTCGATAGGGACCGTCACAGCTGGAACAAGTTTCGTAATCAATTCAACAAACGCGTCGGATGCCTCGAAGGTGTACTGGGAAATCAAGGGGCTGAACTGAGGATCAGAACGGACTCGCGGAGGAGGGTAGCGGGAGGGGAGTACGATGGGGGCGGATATACGTTGATGCGGCGCCGATCCTGGCGTTCAACGCGTCGGCTATTGCTTGCCGTACTGTGACAGTTCACCGTTCCGAATTGCTAGGAATACGTCCTGGTCTGCCTTGGCAAGCGCACAAATATCCATGTACTGTGGAGGATGGCCATTGCGGTTTGCGAAAAAATGGAACAAGTCCTCGGCTACCGAGAGGCTGGATTTGTCGCATGACGTGAGGTACTCGCCGGTGTTGGCGTAGAACAGGAAGTATCCATACCCGCAACTCAGCAGCAAATCGAACAAACCGTACCCCGGCCCTCCGCAGTCCCGATCGGAAACCGGTTGGCATTCCCAAAAGAGCGCAGGACAGTGTTCTTGTAGCCATGACGCGGCGCCCGATAAAATTCTGCCGTCGTAGCCTTCGGTGTCCACTTTAATCAATCGTACGCTTCCCACTTCGGAATGGCTTGCGAGAATATCGGGGAGACCCATTGACTCTATCGTCCCGGAAGATCCATCTACGATTCTCCCACCCCCGTTTTCCTCTACGAACGTCCCCGCGCGTCGACCAGACTTATCGTCCACGACTGCTTTGACTACCAGAGTCTCGCCCAGCCCCTCGGTGTTGCGCTTGCAGATCGAGTAGTAGTATTCTGACGCCTCGATACACAGTATCGACATTCGTGAGTACTGGTAGATCACTACAGCAGTGTCGCCCGTATTTGCACCTATGTCGATCGCCCATGAGCCTGCATACTTACCTGCAACGGCTCGCGCTATCCGTCCGAGGTTATGGCTGTAGCCTGGATGCCTTGACTTCACCGATGGAAGGCCTGACCCGGCAGGTAACAGCATGTCGTGACCAAGGACATCAAAGCGAACCATCTGTTTAGCTCCGATCACTTTGTTCAGGGCGGCATAGGCCCGCCAAATAATGGCCTTCCTGCTTCGCCCTCCGCTTCTACCCAAGACCACGGCACGATCTAAAAGGTACTGGCTTAACATTGAGTATCCTTAGTGCAGACCATTTACGACGATGCCAGGGCCATCTCAGGGCTGGCTGGGCGGATCGGGTTTCGGGCCGCTGTCAAGGGCCAGATAGTACAAAATCGCCACGAAGCCGAGAATTGCGCCACCCCAAAGTAGCATTTCCCGTCGTGTGCGCTGCCAGGCTCTTCTGCGCTCTTCCGGGCGTTTTCGGGAGGTCCCCCGGGCCCTCTCCAGCACATCAGAGGTCTTCAAAAAGGTGCGGGATAGACATTCGCGGCACCGGTAAGGGTAAAATCCGACCAACCCGCACACTCGCTCCAGCGGCCCTGTCCGGCGCGACTTTTGGATATTCTGGCTGCCGCACCTCGGGCAGATCGCCTCGGTCTGCTGCTGCCCGGGCTTGGCGGGGGTCGATGTTCGCCGGTGTGCTGAGGCCTGCTTGGAAACCACCGCCTGCTTTGGTTCGGGTGCTGACGGCGGAGCAGTCTCGATGGCAAACTCCTCGTAACTGGACTCGGTGCGGAACTCGCCCGTCGCTTCGCGGAAAAAGAAGCCGGCGCGGGCGGGTCGTTCCGATTCGGGACGAATAACCAAAGCGATCTGAAACGGAGCGTCGAAGTGACGGAAATGGATTTGCCGATCGCGTTCGGAGAGAAAGATCTTACTGCGAAGATGGGAGTGATACCAACCTAAAGCCTGCAGACCCTTCAGCTCGGGATCAGTGGCAGGGGCTGAGATGAGATGCGCGAGACGCTTCTCATCTTTTTGCGAAAGAACAAACCCCGAGCCCATGGCATGCTCGCATTGGAGTGGCCGGCAGGTAAGGATGCGAGTGCGGCCGGACTCGTGGATGCCGTACAGAACGCCGCCTGTTTCCCGTTCCCCACGGTTCGAATGGCGGGCTTCCTCGACCTCCCGGCGAATCTGCTCGAGCACCGAGCAGGAGCATTCCATCAGAAAAGGACACTGCGGGATACACCAGGCCTTGAAGGCTGCGGCGGGATCGGTTCGCAGCCGTCCTTCGCTAATCTCATCCACAGGAGTAGACAGCATTATTAGATCACAATTGAGGCTCTGGTCGCACTCGATACACTCTCGTGCAACCCCACAACGGAGCGGCCGCCCATTCATTCATACAGAGTCCAGGGCGCAGCCGTTGCGATGGTAGTCATGAATGGAGCGCGCTGGCTGCCGCTAAGTGGCGAGACTGGTACCACTCAATCGTCTTCCGAAGCCCGATCTCAAACGGCGTTGTTGCGCGGAAGCCAAATTCCCGCTCGGCGCAGCTCACGTCGAGACACCGGCGCGGCTGTCCGTTGGGCTTGGTAGCGTCCCAGACGATGCGGCCTGAGAAGCCCATCATGCCGGCGATGGTCGCGGCCAGATTGCCAATGGAAATCTCCACGCCGCTTCCGAGATTTACGGGGTCGGGCTTGTCATATCGCTCAGTCGCCAGAATAATGCCCTCGGCGGCATCTTCCACATAAAGAAACTCGCGCGTGGGTGAGCCATCGCCCCACAGGACGATCTGATCGCGGCCCTGGTCAACCGCTTCGGCGCACTTGCGGATCAGCGCCGGAATGACGTGGGACGATTCCAGGTCAAAGTTGTCACCGGGTCCATAGAGGTTGACCGGCAGAAGGAAGATAGCATTCATGCCGTACTGCTCGCGGTAGGACTGGCATTGCACAAGCAACGCCTTTTTGGCGATACCATAGGGCGCGTTGGTCTCTTCCGGGTAGCCGCTCCACAGGTCGTCCTCGCGAAACGGCACGGGTGCGAACTTCGGATAAGCGCAGATGGTCCCCAGCACGACCGTCTTCTCTATCCCGTGGCGCCGCGCCGCATCAACGAGTTGAATACCCATGATCGCGTTGTCGTAAAAGAACCGGCCCGGGTTGGCGCGATTGGCGCCGATTCCACCCACCTTCGCGGCCAGATGAATCAAGACCTCTGGCCGATGCTTCGCGAAGAGGCGCTCGATGGCATCGCTGTGAGTGAGATCGTATTCGGAGTGATGCGGCACGAAGATTTCGCGGCAGCCCATCTGCCCCAGCCGTCGGACGAGATTGCTCCCCAGAAAACCGGCGCCACCCGTGACCACGATGTGCTTGGACTGAAGACGGGTCAGAAATGCCTCCCCTCGGCGGCTATGGCAAACTGAAGAGCCTCGGCGCCGCCTTGGAGCCGGGTTTCGGCGGCTTTCGTGTCCGCGTCAACCATGATGCGAACCAGTTCGTCGAACGCCACATCCGGTTCCCAGCCGAGTACTCTGCGGACCTTGGATGCGTCCGCGCACAGGTAATCTACCTCGGCGGGCCGCAAGTAGCGCGCGTCGACCTCCACGTGCTCCTTCCAATCCAACCCAGCATGCGCAAAAGCCAGTTCCACGAATTCGCGCACGGTGTGGGCTTCTCCTGTGCCGACGACAAAGTCGTCCGCGGTTTCCTGCTGCAGCATCAGCCACATGGCGCGGACATAATCCGGTGCGTATCCCCAATCCCGGCGGGCATCCAGATTGCCCAGGTAAAGCTTTTGCTGTACACCGTTCTTGATGTGCGCCACTGCGCGGGTAATCTTACGTGTGACGAATGTTTCGCCGCGCCGCGGAGACTCGTGGTTGAACAGGATCCCGCTGGAGGCGTGCAGCCCGTAGCTCTCCCGATAATTGACTGTAATATTGTGGCCGAAGACCTTGGCGCAGGCATAGGGGCTGCGGGGATGGTGCGGCGTAACCTCGCTTTGGGGAGGCGGCGCGCTCCCGAACATTTCGCTCGACGACGCCTGGTAGAAGCGGCAATTCACGCCCGTGCGCCGCATAGCCTCGAGCAGGCGAAGGGTTCCGCTGGCGACCACGTCTGCAGTGAATTCGGGAACCTCGAAGCTGACCTTCACATGGCTTTGCGCACCGAGGTTGTAGATCTCGTCGGGACGCAAGTCGTAGAGCAGCGTGGCCAGCGAACTCCCATCGGTGAGGTCGGCGTAATGCAGAAGGAATCGTGTGCCCGCCTCGTGGAAGTCCTGATAGATATGATCGATCCGATCCGTGTTGAAGCTCGAGGCGCGGCGTTTGAGCCCGTGCACCTCGTAACCTTTGGCAAGAAGGAACTCGGTCAGATAAGAGCCGTCTTGGCCGGTGCAACCTGTGATCAAGGCTTTGGGCATAACACCAGTTTCGAAAAGGACTAATGCCGAAACAGTTTACTGCGGACGCGGATCGGGCGTAGGCTTCCATGCGCCCGACAGGCTGTAGAACGCAAAGGCCACAAGGATGGCGAGGCCGTCGTCCAGGACATCTCGCCACTCCATACGGTTCCGATTGACGAGATACTGCAGGAATTCCAGTGAGAATCCGAGAACGAAAATAGTGCAAGCTCTCAGGATTTCCTGACGGCGGGTCTGAGACAAGGTGAACAGCAAGAGTGCTGCTCCCGCGAAAGCCGCCCAATGGATTTCCCGGTGAACGCGAGCGGCCATGCCTGGCCTCGCCCGCTGCAGGGACCCGATAATCAGCAGTGCAAACCAGATCCCCGCGACGGTGCGGACTACGACTCGTGAGACGGCAGCGCGTCTGACCGGTGATTCTCGCTTTTCAACTCGCACCACCAACTCGGTCTTGAGAATAGCGTGGCCGTCACTTTGACACCTGCAGGTCCGCATATTGTCTTTCGGTTTGCAGAGCAAATCCCGATGCTACGGCGTCCGAGTAAAACATCTTGACGGTATCCAGCGAATAATCGGAGAGGTCTTTTCCCAGCAGGGTGAGTTTTTTAAGAATATCGTTGGTTGCCGTGATGATATGGCAGCCAATCGCGTCGCCTTGGAAAATGTTCAGCAATTCACGCGGACTCGCCCAAATCAGTTCGGCGTTGGGAGCCTCACGCAGCATTTCCACCGAGGCGGTCATCATCGGCACCGGGTCGCGGCCCGTGTCGGCTATGCGCCCGGCAAAGACCGAGACGTTTGACGGTGCGCCTCCTGCGAGCGCTGCCGTCACCTCCCGAACCTGGTCCAACGTTAGAAGTGCAGTCACATTTACTTTGATTCCATCTTGACTGAGTCGACGAACCAACTCAATCGAGGATTCGCCCTTTGTGTTCGTGATCGGTATCTTGACGTAGACGTTATCCGCCCAATCCGCGATTGTCCGCGCCTGATCTTCCATCTTGGAGAACTCGTCGGCAAATACCTCCAGAGAAATGGGCCGATCCGGGATGAGAGCGAGGATTTCCCGGGCGAAGGCCTCGTAGTCCTGCACTCCGGCCTTGCGCATCAATGTGGGATTGGTAGTGAACCCCCGAATGATAGGATTTCGATACATCTCTAGCATCCCTTGCTTGTCGGCGCCGTCTGCGAAGAGCTTGATTCTGAGTTCAGAGACAGATTTCATCATTTAGGTTGGTCCTCTTTATATTGGTGTTAAGATTCGCGGAAAAAATCTCAACTCATCCGGAGACTAATCGCTTACCGCACCGATTCCCACTTTGTCTCCGCCATTTTGATGGCCGGATGCGAGACCACCAGGTGCCAGACGATGGCCTGGAAAGCCTCCGCATGCGGCGTGACGTGGACCGGGTTTACCGTGGGGATGATCACGCAGGCGTCCGCCATTTGGGCGGCGTACCCACCGTCGCGTCCTACGATAGCCGCTATTTTCGCGCCAACGGAGCGAGCATACTGCATTGCCAGCACCAGGTTAGGACTGACGTTTTTTTCCAGGTTTCCGCCTCCCACCGAAAGGACCAGGATGCAATCCTCCGGCTGTAGCCGGCTGGTTCGCAGCCAGGACTCAAAAACTCCCGGCCAGCCCTCGTCATTGGTGCGCGCCGTTAACTCCGAAACGTTATCCGTGGGGGCGTAGGCTTCCAGTCCGGCGATCTTGCGGAAATCATTGACCGCGTGGGACGCGTTGGCCGCGCTGCCGCCAACGCCCAGAATGAAGAGCCGGCCGCCCCTGGAGCGGGTCTCGGCCAGCGCCGCAACCACGCCATCGATCGCAGCGGTATCCAGTTGCGCCGCGATCTGCCCTACTTCCTGCAGGTAACTTTTGGAAAACTCACTCACGATATCCCACCCGTCCACGCCGATCATAATCTCACGACTGGGCCAGCACGCGCGTCCCTTCGAAGTCAAACCGGAATCGTACCTCGCGCAAGCCCGTTTCGTGCATCGCGCGCCGCAAACGAGTCTTGTCCGCGGCATAAAACATCAGGAAACCCCCGCCTCCGGCGCCGATCAGTTTTCCTCCCAAGGCCCCGTTGTTTCGCGCAAAGTCGTAATAGTCATCTATGATACCGGAGCTCATACCCGAGCTTCGCTTCTTCTTGTTCTGCCAGTGCACGTGCATGATTTCGGCAAATCGAGGCAGGTCGCCCGACTCGAATGCCGCTTTGGTTTCGTAGCCTAACTGTTTTGCGCAATGCAGATTGTCGAACATGTCCTGGTCGCCCTTCTTGCTGCGATCATCCTGGTCTTTCAGGATGGCCGACGCATCTCTCGTGTAGTTTGTAAAAAACAACATCAAGTTGTCTTCCAGGTTATGCATCGTCATCGAGTCCAGGTGCAGAGGCTTCACCCTAACGCCGTCGTCGGGTTGGAATTCGAAGCACGTGACGCCGCCGAACGAAGCAATGTATTGATCCTGCTTGCCGATGGGCTCTCCCACCAGATCCAGCTCGATATGGCATGCTTGTTCCGCAAGCTTGTGCCTGCCTATGCTGTCCCGTTTCATGCTGTAGAGCGCCCGCAGCAATGCGGTTGTGAAACTGCCGGAAGATCCCAGGCCCGTTCCGGCAGGAATGTCGGACATGCTGGCAATCTCCAGGTGCGGATCTCCCACGGCCACCAGTTTCAACGCCTCGCGAACGATGGGATGCTTCACGTCCTCCACCCGCGAGACAATCTCCATCTTCGAATACTTGACAATCACTTCGGGGACAAATGTCTCATGCAGGGTAATGTAGACATACTTGTCGATCGCCGCGGAGATCACGAAGCCGCCGTGCTTGCGATAGTACGACGGAAGATCCGTTCCGCCGCCGCCTAAAGAGATTCGCATCGGACTGCGTGTAATAATCATCGGGCTGCCTCCGCGTATATCTTCTCAATAACCTGCAGCGCCGCCTGCGCATCTTGAATGCCGGGAATGGGGTCGCGCCGCAGCCGGATATCTCCCAGGAAATCCGCGAACTCCGTGTCCCAGGAGTTATCCGCCATGGGATACTCCCAAATCGTTGCCTCCGGCGGACCCATCTGCGGCGACATCTGGTAGAACGCCAGCCGCTCCACGCCATAACTGCCGCCTAATCCCGAAATCTCCAGCTTGCCTTGCCGTCCGTAGATCTCGAGCGAAAACAGATTCTTCCATTCCGTCCAGGTGGCATGCAGGAATGCCGCCTTGCCGGCGAGCGTGGTCAGGATGAGAAATGCATTGTCTTCCACTGGCATGTTCCAGAAGTACGTGCCGATGTGACCTTGCACACGCTCGAAGTCTCCCAGGAACCACCGGGCCAGATCGATCAGGTGCACGCCCTGATCCAGCAGTTCTCCTCCCCCGGACACATCCGGATCAGCCCGCCACTCTTGCTCGTACCCGACGCGTCCTCCGTGGCCATACCGTCCCCGTACGAACATCATTTCGCCCAGCGATCCCGACGCAAAAATCCGCCGCGCCTCCTGAAGGGCTCGGTGATACCGGTGGTTGAAACCCACTCTGACGGCCACCCCAGTACGCTGCGCTTCCCGCAGCACAGCCTCCAATTCCGAAGCCCGCCGCGCCCCGGGCTTTTCAATGAGGACGTGCTTTCCAGCCGCCGCGGCCGTCGCTGCGACCATGGCAAGCTGGTCGTGGGTGGTTGCCACGATGACGATATCGACCTCCTCGTGAGTCGCGGACGTGCGCCAATCGGTGGACGCTTCGGCGCCCGGGAACTGCACTGCCAGTCTTTGCGCCCGTTCGAACACCGCGTCGCAACAGATACGGACCCTGCAATCGCCCACCGCCTGGGCGCGTTTTGTGCCGATCAAACCGCTACCGATGATCGCGACCGCACGCTGCTCAGGCACTGCCCCACGCCTTTCCCCGTTCTTCGGGTACAATCCTCCTGAGCGTGTACACGTCCGTGTCCCGGAGATCCTCGACATGGTCATGTAGGTTGCGCCAGGGATCCCATACCGCGCTGATCAGCTTTCCGGTGATGCCGGCCGATTCCTCCGAGACCAGATATACGATCAGCTGGGCGGCGACTCTCGCGTCGGACGCGCCGCCGGCCACCAGCTTCCGCACCCGCTCATACTCGGTTGCGCCGGCGCGCTTCATTCCCGCGCGCAAAACGTCTTGCAGCATTTTTGTGTTCAGGACTCCAGGCGCGATGCAGTTCACTCGAATCCCGAGATTCGTCACTTCGGCGGCAATTGTCTCGCTGAAGCGCACCAGGGCGCATTTGGCGGTAGCGTACGCCGAAAAATTCGGGCGCGGGCCAGTCGCGCCGCCGCCAGAAAGGTTCACGATGCATCCACCGCCGGTCTCGCGCATCCACTCGATCGACAGCTTACACAATTCCGCGGGGGCCATCAGGTTGACCTGGATGGTGTCGCGCCACGCGCTCCAGTCATTGTCTGCCAGCATGCCGATCGGTCCCGCGATTCCGGCGTTGTTCACCAGAATGTCGACGCGGGGCCATAGCCGGCGCGCCTCTGCCAGAACGGCCTGCGGGGCAGCCGGTTCACTAAGATCGGCGGGAAAGGCGTGGGCCTGCTGTTGCGTCGTAGCGCTTCCCGCCAGACGGTCTCTAACTTCCCGCAAGGCGGCTCCCGAACGGGCCACCAGCATAAGGTCGGCACCCTCCCGCCACATGCCGTCGGCGACTGCCGCGCCTAGTCCGCGCGAACACCCCGTGATTATGGCTTTTTTGCTGTGCAGCTTCATAAAAAAGCAGATGGGCGGTGGTTTCAGCCCGAGCTACCGGGTATTTTCTGCTTCTCCGTGGTGTGAATGGATCATCGCGCCATTACCTGTGTTTCCAGGTGCGTAGTGATCTTCTCCAGGACCACGGTACGATCGAACTTGCTTTCGGCGACCCGGCGGCCGTTCAGGCCGAACTGCCGCATTTCTTCGGGATGTGATTTCATCCAACGGATCGAATCCGCCATCAGAGCGGGGTCTTCCGGCGGCACAACCAGGCCCACCGCATGATTCCGGATGAAACGCCCCGTTTCGCTATCCTCACTCACTGAGCCGAGGATCGGCCGTCCAACAGCCATGTAATAAAGCATCTTTCCAGGGAATACGACATCGCGAACCGTCTTTCGTTGCGTGATCACCAGCACATCGGCCGCCGAGAGTTGCGCGGGCAGGTATTCCCGGGGTTGCAGCGGAAGGAATTGGAAGCGTCGTAAGCCGAGCGCGCCGGCGGTTTTCATGAGCTCCGGCAGATAGGGTCCTTCGCCGATCACGCAACAGATTACATTCGGATCCGCTTCAAATTCAGCGCCCGCCGTAACGAACGTTTCCAGGCCTTGCTTGCCGGCGACGCTGCCCGAATACATCACTAGAAACTGTTCCCTCCCGATGCCACTGCGCCGGCGAAAACCATTCTGCGCGGATACCGGCTTCATGAAGCTCATGTCGACATAATTGGGAAGCAGTGTGACCTTGTGCTCGGGAACCCTCTTGGCTATCAGGTTGGAGCGCATGCCATCGCAAATGACACCAATGCTTTCTGCCGTCCGGTACGCAAACCGTTCCAAAGCCTGGGCGGCGAGGACCGCGCGGCTGCCCTCGCGCAATGCTCCGACGGCGACCGCAGCGTCCGGCACAAGATCCTGGAGCTCCAGAAAGACACGCGCTCGCGTAAGCTTCCGAATGAGAAATGCCGTGATCGAGAGTTGCAGCGGGGGAGAAATCACGATCACCAGTTCTGGAGACTTGCCGAACAGGGCTCCCATGAGGGCGGATACGGCGAACGAGCAATCGAAAAGTATTCGTTGCAGGACCTTCTTTGGGTGCTTGGGCACATAAAGATATGTGCGTGTCACAGGCACGCCGCGGATGACCTCCCGTAAGAAAAGCTTCCCCTCATACCCTTTCCAAACCTTCCACTGTGGCGCAATGGGAAAGCCGGTGACGACGCGAACGTCGTGACCGTGACTCTGCAAATATTCGGCAAGGTCGGCCGTGTACGGTCCAATGGAGGTGGATTCGGGTAAGTAATTCAGGCCCAGAATGAGAGTTTTCACCGGGCTCCGCTCTTGTTGCAAGTTATGTGCCCGTCCCCGCGAGAACCACCCACGCCGTGCGTGCGATAAGTTTACAGTCCAGCCATAGGGACCATTTTTCAATGTATTCAAGATCCATGCGGACCCAGTCGTCAAAGTTGCTGATGCGGTTTCTTCCCCGCACTTGCCAAAGACAGGTGATGCCGGGCATAACGCTCAATTTCCGCTTATGCCAGAGCTCGTACCGCTGCAACTCGTGCGGTCCGGCGGGCCGTGGCCCCACCAGACTCATATCCCCCTTTAGCACACTCCAGAACTGCGGCAACTCGTTCAGGCTGTACTTTCGCAGGAAGCGTCCCAGCGGCGTCACACGGGGATCATTAGCGATTTTGAATACGGGGCCGGTCATTTCGTTGCGCGACATCAGATCCGCCTTTTGAGTATCGGCATCGGCAACCATCGTAGTAAACTTGTATCCCGTGAATCGCCTGCCTTTATACCCGACCACGCTCCACGGGTAAAGCACAGGCAGCCGAGGCGTACTTATCTTAATGGCAATGGCGATCAGCAGTAATATAGGAGACAGCAGCACCAGCAAGGCAGCGCTCACAACGACATCCAACATTCGTTTCAGGAAGACCAACTGCGGATCGACACTTACTGGATCGAGCTTTACTAGCGGGCACGCGAGTGGCGAGTCCAGGCGAACAGGTTTGAGGTCGCTGAGTTTGGCTTTGAGTAAAGCCTCGGGAATAATATATGTTGTAACGCGGAAGTAATCGCATGCGCGCAAGACGCTCTCGATCCATGGCGCGCTTTGCTGCGGCAGGCCGATCACGATGTCTTGAATGGGCGTGTGGATCAGCGCATCTCCGAGCTGCAGGACGCTGCCCAGCAAAGGAATCTCACTTCCGTTGTGCAGGCATGGAGGCGGCTGGCCTGATGCCAAAGCGAAATAGCCGACGATATTATATTCCTCGGGCGCCCCGCATCCAAACGCATCGATGATCCCCTGTAGTGTCTCAGGATCGCCGATCAGCGCCATCTCTCGCGCCAGGTAGCCATTCCGTAGTCTTTCGCGGTAGGCTACCAGCGCTGCATAACGTCCGGCCGCAAGCAGCAGGGCGCTCAACAACGCGAATGAAAAGACCAGCAGCCGGCTGTAACCAGGTAGCTTCAGAATGAACAACAAGACAGTTAGAACCCCGACTCCCACCATCGGAGCATTCAGGCTTGCAAACGCGATGGAACGCACCGTCTGCTTCCGAATTGGCCGATACGCTCCAAAGAACTGATAGCAAATGATGGTCGTAGGACACATGGTTACAAACACCCACACGAAATCGCCGAGACTGAGTGTCGCGTTTCGGGAGTCAGCGGCGGGCGCCAGGAAACTGTCGATCCATCCTGCGTGAAGCGTTCCTCCAGACACCAGAACTGAGTGCAGCGGTGGCACCAGCTTGGCGGCGAGCCAGAACGCTATCGCAAGGATAGTAAAATCACAAGTCCTTAGCACTAGCCGGCGCGTCGCGGCCATGGAATTATCCATCCTGTGACTTGCATATGATGGGGCGAGAGCTTCTTGCCCCTGGTCAATTCACGGTCGCCGCGTCTCGGCAGGCTTAGGCATGCCGACCCGCAGGGTAGCTCCATCGAGTGTGATGCCAAGTTCGCCCGCAGCGGGCAATTCGGCCGGCACGCCCGGATTCAACGGCAGCGTGTGTCCCGCCGAAGTGGCGGAGACGGCAGGCGCCCAAGGCTCCGTCCGCAGCCGGAAGGTAGCGCCCGCAAACTCATAGTGCAGACCGATCAGCATAGCCGGGACTTCGGGCGCCACCGCGCTTCCGGTAGCTTTCGCGACCTCTGCCCACAGACCAGACAGCGTCCGTTGACGAGGTTGGAATCCCTGCCCAAAGCGCTCCTGTGCCGCGGAGAATTGCATATTCAGCCGCTCGGATGGATCCATCCAGGTATTCATGCCGTCGTCACTGAAGGGAACCGCGCACCGGTGTACCTGGTTGTGACGCACCAGCGTGTCACGGAACCCGGGATAAACGTCAATTCCGACGGGACTGTCTTCGACGCTGTTTCCTTCGATGACTGTATCCTGGGCTACATACCCGGAAGCCACAGTAACTGGATGTGGACCCGGACGAAAGGCGCCGATCGTATAATGATCGCTAACGTGATTGCCTCGTACAATGTTGCCGACCGCGACCATGGCCGGGGGCTGTTGCCCATCGCAGGCAAGGGGTGCGGCGTCCCCACAAGTCACTGGCCCGAGAACTCCATGCGTCCAATACCCGTATTCGTACACGAAGCCTTCGTGGAAGGTATTGTTCAGCCATTGGTTGAACATGGCATAGGAGTAGCGGCGAGTCTTCTGCTGAGAATTCTGAAACTTCCAAAGCAGATCCCATGTCATCGCATACGAGCCGCCGGTCCTCTCGGCCAGATTTCCGTCTATGATGATGCCATAGGTCATGGAATAGAGCTGAGGAGCCACGCTGGCGTCCGAAAAATGATTGCGCGTGATGACGATCTCGCTGCGGTTTATGTCAAACACGATGTGGCTGGTTTGATCTGGGATGACCTGCCATGGAAGACTTAGAGTTATGGTTGTGTCCGTATTATCGGAAATCGGAATATATTCGCCGAGACCCTTGCCGTACACAATCAGACAGATCGTTCCCTTGAGCTGGCCAGGAGTCCAGCGTTTTTGAGTACCGTTATAGTCCACCGTTTCAAAATTATTAGCTGCGGCATGGGCAACTTGGCCCATCCAAAGTGGTGTGTATGGTGTGTCGAAGGTTATGGCCTCGCGTTCGTCGCCATACGCGTCCTGCAGACGATTGCCGGCATAGTAGATGCGGTAGCTGCCCGCCTGGAAGCCTCCGTAATTCGCTTCGAGATCCCTACCCTCGATAATGTTGTTCTCGAAGTCGGTCTCCTTAGTATCGAACAGACCGTACCATCCGTTTCGGCCGGTATCGAGACGATTGTTCTCGATCCGCAGACGGTTGCCGCTGAATACCGCAATTGGCATGCCCGAACTGATGACTTCGGAATCGGAAAGATCCAGATCGTCGCCGGAAAAGTAGATGGTGCTGTACCCGTTTAGGATATTGCGTCGCGGATCATTAGGGGGGACCCGATGCGCGAACAGCAGATGCTGCAATCGTAACCGATGAAGGCGAACGTTCAATGCCCGTTGCTCCGCGGGTGGGATCGCGCCGATAGGTCCCCGGTAGGCGGCAGGCACATCCGGCGCGGCAACCAGGCGCATCGGAGTTTGCCCGGCAAGCGATAACTCTTCAATAGCAAAGTCGCGATCTCCCGCAAACACCGTATCGAACTCCGGAGTCGCTTTCGGCACAAACAGCCAAACGTCTTCACGTTTCTCGCCGCGAACCAATGTGTGCCGTGGGATCAGCAGCTTTACGGAAACTTTGTACTCGCCGCCCGGAAACCACACCACGCCGCCGTCGTTCGCGCGCGCTCTGGCCAGGGCCGCCCGGATGGCGTCGGTGTCGTCATGGACTGCATCTCCGGTTGCTCCAAAAGCCCGAACATCAAAACGCGTCGAAGGCCAGATTACCTTGGGCCCCACCTGTACCGTCATCGGCTGGCCGCGCCCCAGCTCGCCGCCCCAACCATTCGAAAGCCATAACTGAAACTGCCCAGCAGGCGTACCGGACGGAATGGTCAATCGCACGGCGTATCCATCGCCCTTGTCAACCGTCAAGGGAACGTGCGCGCCCCTATTGGCCAGCCATGCGGTAGGGTTCACCCCAAGGTTCTTGCCGAAAACCCGAATCTGCTCACCGGCGAAAGCCGTATGCCCCTCGCCGGCAGAAAACCACCACGGGTCGGTCCGATTCAGGTAAATCGGATCGCTGACACCAGCGGCGCTTTTTATTCGAAGCACGAACATTCCGGGCATCCATTCCGCAGGAATAGCCACTTTCAGCGAAACATCGGAGGCTTGCAGAACTGTGAGCTGCTGTACCGCCGGAGCTGGCCCACTTTCTGCGGCCCGCCATCCTTCCACTGTGGAATTGGGGCCAAGTTGATCTCCAAACAGCAAGGCTGTCTGTCCCGGGCGGATCGGGTCGGACATCCAAAACACAACGGGACGCGCCTGTGTAATCGACCAACTAAACGCGAGCGCAACCAACCAGCGCGTGGCTAACCGTAGCGCCGCTTGTGCATTCAGCAACGAGGAGGGCGGCATCAGCGGGCGCTACTCTGACCGTGCCACAATTGCAATTCGTGTCTCCAAACCTCAGCCACTTCCGCGGCACGGGACGCAAGGCGTGGCGGCAAAGCCAGAAAGTTGGTCCCCCTTGACACTTCCGCCGACATGCGCTCGGCATCAAACAGGCAGTAGCCCCTGTTGCGAAGCGCTTCGAAGACCCGTGCATCCTGGTGAAAGCTTTCGAAAATCAGGACAGGCATGTCCGTATCCAGGACGAACTCCGCCCCCTTGATGACTGCGGCTTCATGCCCCTCAACGTCAATCTTCATGAATTCTACTGGTTTGGCCTGCAGACGAATTGTGTCCAGCGTCACCGTCTGCACCACAAGTGAACCCGGTGAAACGCCATAATGGCGGCCCACGAAGGCCTTGCCGGACGCTTCCAGAGAACCGGTGGCGCCAGAGACCCCGTCGGACGCGAAAATTGCCTCTCCGTTTTGACTGCTTACGGCGCTGGGGACGACTCTGACTCCGGGACCCGCCCATTGCCGCGTTTCCTCGATCAGAGATAAGTTGATGGGATCGGGCTCGAACAGCGTGATCTCTATTTGGGGACGTTGCGACTTCAGCAGCCAGCCATAATATCCGATGTTGGCGCCCACATCCCAGAAGGTTCTCGGCGTGAACACCTTATTGACGGCTAGAAAGAGAGCTATAATCCCCGGTTCTGTGCTGTTCCGCAAGAGCAGGTACGAGAGGTTACGGGCCAGACGCATACGCACTGGATGTTTAATCCCATCCAGCCGCCCCCAGACGGCAATATCTACGGCGCTCAGGGCGGCGCGGAAGAGAGCCACCTTCCGGATATTATGAAGCGGGTGCCAGCGTTCCCGAATTCTCTCAATCAGCACACGAGCCCTCTAGATTGAACCATGCATCCCCGCAAACTTTACCGCTGAACCGCCACGCTGGACGCAGCTGCAACTGCATCTGGTCGCCGACTCGTTATGGCTGGTAAACCAACTTCCCTAACCAAATCCTCGATAGAGATATGGCCAGAATTCAGCCCTCCACGATATTCCGAGATCTTGAAATCCACCACGAGGCGGAACCAAAATGCTTCCAGCAAATGATAGACGAATCCATTCCAACCGCTGAGAAAGCCCAGGCAAAACACGAAGCGATAAACAAAGAAGATCAAGGCCCGTAAATGCAGCGGCATTCCGTACCAGCGATCTTTAAGCCAAATCATACGTTCGTCAGGATTTCCGAAAAGGTTCGGTCGGAGCATTTCCGACCACTTGAGTATGCCTGCGCCGCGCAGAATTTCCTCGACAGCCATACGCCGCGCGAACCTCTGATGTTTATCGATCCAAAAATCTATATCAAGCTCTTTTTGGTTGCTTTCAATGATTGCACCGGAAAGAGTACCTGTTCTTCCGTTAACCGCGAGACGAAAATCGACCAGCTCACTACCGTCGATAGTTATGCGACTTCGGCGAATCAGCCGAAGCCACTTGCTCTTATGACCTATTATTCGAGCATTGCGAAAGTAATGATGGTGCGGATTGTAGTAGCCATGAACGGTCCCGTCATCCGACCGCAACGCACGATCGATGTCACGCTTCAACTCCGGCATTACTACGTTATCCGCGTCCAAGAGAAGCAACCAGTCATGCCGCCAGGGAAGTGATGTAATACTCCATTCCATTTGACTGCGGTGATCCACGTATTCGTGGTGAACGACCTCTACGCCACGCTGCACACATAGACTAATCGTTTGATCGCGACTGCCACTGTCAATAACAATGATCTGGTCGGCCCATCCGACGACACTATCCAAACATGTCCCGATATTTTGCTCTTCGTCACGCGTCAACACGAGCACGGACAAAGGAACCTTCGGCGCGGACCACTTATCTGCAGCGTCTATCTTTTGCATGGAATCTCAATCCTTACTAAATCCGCGCGCCTGCGGCCTCGCGGAAATCACGAGGTGCCGGAGCGAAAGCCGGCGCCGTGCTTCTGATGATATCGCTGACCAGCAGCTTCTCTCTTTGTACCCATTCGATGAGGTGTCGGACGCCTTCTTGTGGAGCAACCCGAGGAGCCCAGCCGAAGTCTCGCGCGGCTTTAGAGATGTCGGCAATAAAGATCTGCTGGTCGCCTGGTCTCCAGTCTGCTCTGGCCGGGTCGATCCTTTGATTGGTCCCGCAGCGAAGAATATGGACCAACTCAATCAACGACAAGGTGTTGCGGGGTCCGCCGCCAACATTATAGATCTGACCGGCCGCAGTATCAATGCGCTCAATCGCTCGGATGTACAAACTGACTAAGTCATCAACCCAAAGGACATCCCTGACCTGTTTCCCGTCGCCATAGATAGTCATGGGTTGGCCCGTGAGCGTAGCGATCGTAAACCAGGCAATCCACCCTTGATCTTCTATCCCAAATTGCCGAGTGCCATAAATGCAAGACTGCCGAAACACGACAGACCGCAAACCGTAGATGCGGTGATAATCCCGGACATATTGATCCGCGGCGCCTTTAGAGCACCCGTACGGCGAGTGCAAGTCCAATGGGCAGTCTTCCGCAATGCCGTCCGCACGGGAAGCATATGCATAGCGCCCGTCACGTTCAACTACTTCGGCCCCGTCGAGGGAACCATAAACCTTGTTCGTTGAAGCATAAATAAAGGCGGCACGAGAGCAGAATTTGCGCGTTGCTTCAAGTACATTAAACGTGCCCAGCGCGTTCACTTCAAAGTCATGTCGTGGATCCTTGACTGAAGTCGTCACAGCCACTTGTGCGGCCATATGAAGGATCGCATCCGCGTCTGCGTGGGCCTCAAATACGCGCTCTACGTCACCTGCGTGGCGGATATCGACGTAACTGAACCGGAACGGACCGCCCTGGCTCTTAATCCACGCCAGATTTTCAACGCTTCCGAGTCGCGAGAGGTTGTCGAAGGCGATGACGGTTGCGCCCTTGTTCAGGAATGTTACAGCCGCGTGGGATCCAATGAATCCCGCGGCGCCGGAGATAAGTACTTTCATGAGAGTTGTCGGTCCCCCTTAGGTCCCGAGACACTACCGTATGCTGTCCGTACTGCCGCCCTTGTCTTTGTTACGACTGACATGCGGTGGTGGCCGCAGCGTTCGTGCGCGGTCGGAAGGTGCGACTGGCGATCTTACGGGCCGGTACGCCTCCATAAACCGTCCAAGGCTCCAGATCTTTAGTAGCGACGGACCCGAGGGCCAGTACCGCGCCTTCGCCGACATTTACCCCTGGTTGCACGGCCGCTCTGGCGCAAACCCACGAATACGCGCCTAGTCTCATTGGAAGTGCGACGGTGCGAAAGGTCGGATCGTTGTAGTCATGAGTAGCCCCGCACAAGAAGGCGTATTGAGAGACTACGGCGTGTGAGCCTATGTACAGTGGCTTCGGATTGTAGACGATAGCGTCGGGACCAATCGTTGCCAGTTCCTCGCAAGTCAGATTCCAGGGCGCCCAAATGCGCGCCGTCGCCGAAATCCGCACAGTGACGGCAAGCCGCGCTCCGCAGGCTTTCAGGATGAACCGACGCCACCTGTAGCACGGGCGGGGTGACAGCCGAATTAAACAAACGTAAGCGATACTCCAGGCGAAGCGTAGTAGCCGATCCCTGAGTGAAGTATGAGGAGCGAGATATGGATCTTCATCGGTATCTCGAGGGCTCATGGCCATCATGGTGTCGAGAGGGACGCGTTTGACTTGGCAAACGTCCCGGAAGCGGTCAGCGAACTTAGGATTCGGATTAAAGACATGGCCGCCCTCCCAATCGCAAATTGCTCTTCGAAACAAGCTTTGGCGCGAAGGCGCATGCGATATCTCTGTTCTGCGCTCATCCCGATCCAAGAGCGCAACAACTGAGTGGCGCCCTGAACATTATCGTCCGCGACCAGTCCCGCCCCGGCATCTTCCACTTCGCGCCAGATATTGACCTTGTTCGAGATCAGGGTGGGTACGCCACAAGCCAGCGCCTCAGCCACTACAATGCCGAAGTTCTCCTGGTGGGAAGGCAGTAGCAGCACTTCCGAAGCGCGAATTGAGCCCCATTTTACGTCTCCCGTCAGCATGCCGGTCCATGTGGTTCGATCGGCAAGACCAAGGCTGTCGGCCATCTCTGACAATTCCCGCTGCCAGCCGATCTGGTCAGGGCCAGCCATAACCAAGTGCCAATCCGGGCCTTCTCCCATGACACTCGCGAAGGCCCTGATCGCCAACTCGCAGCCTTTCTTAGGGTGGATCCGCCCAATGAACAGCACCAGGCGCTTGCCTCTGGTCTTGGGAAAGCGATCGAAGAACGCATTTTTCTGGACCTCAGGGTCGCCATTGGGTAGCGCCGTCCCGTAGTTGACTACCCGCTCTCTTGCCGCGTACAGCCAGAACGAACGGCGGGCCAGCAGCCGTTCCTCTTCGGAGGTGAATATAACAGCACTCGCATCGCGCAGTACCCGGTATTCGGCCCAAGGCCAATAGAGCCACTTCTTCAGGTGCTTGAGAGGGTACTGATGCTTGAACCACGGGTCCAACATGCCATGTGTAAATATGGCGTAAGGTGTTCCTGACTGGCGAAGCGCGCGCCACGTTCCGAAGCTGGCGTATCCCCAGATCCCGTTCACCACCACGACATCGTACCGGCGCGCGTTCTCACGAAGCCAGGGTACAAGCGCGCTGGAAAAGCGGTATCGATGGAACGACGGGCCCAACGCGTACAGCGGCAAAGGAAACGCCTTCGCATATGACGCGGCCGGATCATCCAGCGACGCCACCTCTACCGTGTGGCCCAGGGTGTATAGCGCCGCCGCCAACTGCTTTACCCCTTCGATCGGGCCGCCATTCATCGGATTGACACTATTGACTACGTGAACGATTTGCAAAAGCAACTCCCGCGCGCTGGATCACTAAAAGCGCGAGTTCAGACAGAACTCCCGGGCCTTCGAGGGGCGCGCCAGACGGCGATACACGACCGCCAGGTTCTCGGCGTATCGATCCCAACTTAGGGACTCAGCTCGCCCCCGGGCGGCTCGTCCCATCCGTTCGCGAAGCGGGGAGTCCAGGCACAGCCCTTGCATGGCGCTACGCAGAGCGGGGACATCGCCCACCCCGACGACAAATCCCTCGATGCCATTCCTTACCGCCGAGCCGGCATTACTGGACACAATACAGGGAAGTCCACAGGCTAGCGCCTCGTAGATCACGTTCGAACCACCCTCGCTGAGCGACGGATTCACCAGTATGTCGGCGTTCTGCAGCGCGATGGTGAAACGATTCTCAGGAATGAAGCCCACCAGCCTGCAATTTGCAAAATCTTCTATCGCCGGAGCGTCCCATCCGGATGTTCGGTTGCCGGCAATCGAAAGTTCCGCGCCTGGGATACCGCCCGTCCCCCAAGCCTCCAGGAGATGATGAATCCCTTTTCGGCGGCTCGTTCCACCCAGAAAGAGTACCCGCACCGGCCCCGGCATCCTCTCGTGTTCGCGGGGCCGGAAGCAGCTGGTGTCCACGCCCAGATGCACTCTCACGATCTGCTCTTCATGAGCCCCCAGCACGATCGCCGTTCGCGCGGAATACTCCGATTGAGCCAGGATGAAGTCCGCTTCCTTGATTTCTGCTGCAAGTTCGGACGCCTGGGGGTCGCCAGGTTCCCCAGCGACGCCTCCCAAGAGCGCCGTATCCAGAATCGGAGGTAAGGTCATCTCCAGGACCCGAATCATTCCTTTAGATCTGCCTGCACGAAAGGTTCTTACGCAGGAACCCTGGAAGCCGTGCAGTATCGTCGGAGTGGAACTCCGCCTGTGGGTGGCGATCCACCAACTCGCAAGCCAGTCGTGCGCATTGCCCCACTCCCTGAACCGCCCGGTGGGACGCAGAGCCAGCTCGAGTGACGGACCCAGCAAGCTGACCACGCTATCGTCGTCGAGGCGGTCTATCTTTCGTTTTTCGAGGAGCTGCATCAATCGGCCGCGCAGCGTCCGCGGAAGCCACGGTAACAGAAAATAGGGAAACCGCGCCGGGCGGAAATATAATCCCGTCAAAAAGCGCACATCCATACCGGCAATCTCCGCGGCCCGGGGGCGATGGTAGACATTGCCCTGTTTTGCCGGATGGGACACAATAACACGCAATGCGGCTGGCACGCTGTCTTCAACACGAGGGTCTTCGTCCAGGCCGGTCGCTGCGCCTCCGCCAGGGAGTCTTACAACCGATCTCGGAGACATTGTACTTTTCATCGGAATGAGCCGCGCCGGCTAGCCCGCGGCAACATTTTCTCTGGCAATGTGAGTGTGCATGGCCGGCGCTGTGCGAAGGATTGTCCGGCTTCGGTATGGTCGCCTGGCGGCAGCCAGACAGAGTCCCCCACCCCAAGCCATGAAGCCCAAGTGTGTCGGAAGTTCGATGGTCTTGGTCAGTAGGATTGGGATGAATGCAGACGCAAGTAACGGACCAAGAGTCGAAGTTGACTGTCTGTTGCGAAATGCCACCATCAATATATAGATACACAACCCAACCCGAAACCCCATGAATATCATTCCACCCAGCGGACCGCATTCGAGCATGATACGCGGCCATTCTTCTTCCGCTAAACCGAATCCCATGCTGCCCGTCTGCATGACGGCGGCTACGTTACTTCCCATGCCAATGCCCTGGCCCAGCCACCCGGTGTCAGCCGCAGTTTCGAACGCATCGGTAAATTGGCGCAGGACGCGGGCTTCGACAACACCTTCCAAATCACCCTCAGAGTGAGCGGCCGCATTCCAGCGCTGTTGCGCAGTAGCAAAAGCGTCTTGGAACACGGGAGTCTGGCTGGCAATGGCAGCGGCGCCAATAAGCACCAAGGCAACGCGAATCAAACGGAGCGAATGCTGGGCGCCTGTTAATCCAGTTATTAACATCGCCCATGCAACAACTCCGGCAGTCACGAACCAGACTGTCCGGCTGGTCGACAGCGGGATAGCTATACTGGCGGATATCGCCGCCGGCCACACCAGCATCGGCGAATAGGTCCCGGGCCTGCTAATGGCGTAGAGGAGATAAGCCACAACGAAGGGCAGGAAGCATTCGATTCCCGAATTAAAACTGAAGGTTCCCGGCGGCCGGACGTGAATTGTGGAAAACAGGGCGTGTCGATAGCCGTATCCCGTTGAGCCTCCACCCGCCCCGATATTGAGCCGGGACATTGGCGGTGCATAGTATTGCACTGCCATGAGCGCCGCCATGGGTATGGACACAATCAGGAGCCACCGCCCGAACTTCCTGGCATCCTCGAGCTCCATGGTTTTAGCCATCACGATGATGAGCGGCAAATGCATGAGGTAGCATCGCAAGCCATACGCAGCAATGAGGGGAGTGCTGATATGCTCTGCTATCTGGGCGCACGCCAGGATAATCATGGCCACACTCACCAGCACAAACGGGAATAGCATGGGCGAGTGGAGTCTTCCGGAGCGGTATGCCTTCCAGTAAATAAAAAGGACCACGGGATCGCGAATAATGAGAAGAGGAGCACTGAGCCCTGGCACGATCCACTTACGCAGGACTCCTTCGAATAGCAAGAGCCAAAAATAGAGCCAGATCCCGCGTCTGACCCAGATGAGGTCCCGCCAGTTCTGCTTACTATCGCGGCGAACAGTTCCGGTGAGGTTCATGATTGCAGTCGTATTCCGTGATTCCAGGTTCAGGCTCCGGGCGACCAGTGCAACCATGCGTCCACTGGAGCCATGGAGTCCGCGGGGCTATAGTTAAGCACCTCGGTACGCCTTTTGGTAATAGGCATGGCTGGGTTGCCGACAACGATCGCATAGTCTTCGACGGATTTTGAGACGACGGCTCCCGCCCCGACGACTGCGCCCCGGCCTATCGTCACGCCGGGCAAAATCATTGACCCTTGCGCGACCCAGGCGTAGTCTCCGATGGTGATCTTCGAAGGTACACGCGGCCACGCCGGATCGGAGACATCATGAGAGGCCGTGAGCAGTGTCGCGAAATCATTCACCACCGCGCACCTCCCGATTTCGACCTCCGCATGTAACATGATGAATGCTTTGCCGATGCAGGAATTCGGTCCTATATGAAAACGGCGGGCGGGCCCCATCAGGGTGGCTTCGCCGATAAAAGCCAGTTCGCCGATTGAGGCGCCCGCACGGCGGAGTGTGTTTCTCCGCCTGCATAGGGAAAGGAGGGCAGGCAGTGCGAGAATTCGTTTGACCCAGGTCAGGCACCACGCTCTGCTGCCGAAAGCGTGTCGTTTACGGCGCCTCCAAAGACAGGCAAGCACGGAACCCGAGGCCCCCGCGGAATCGCTGCGCACTGCGGCGGAAAGCCCCGGCGCGGAGCACTGGTTGTCCTTGGTCATACTGTCGGACTTGGTCATACTTCATTCGTGCTCCACCATGCCCGGTTGAACCGGGGGCGGCGGAACATCGCGGACAGGAACTCGGCGGGCGTGTCATTTACCTGTCGGAGCGCCATCGGCAATACAAACCAGCACATCCACACCTCGCCAATCAGGATTGCACTGGCTGCGCCCAGATTGCCGTACGGATGGATCAGCAGCCACGCCAAAGCCAGGGAACCGGAAGTTCCCAGTAGATAGGCCACAGCCATGCGGTGGTGCACGTTGGTGGACATGGGGACCACGGAGCTCGTCAGCCACACAGAATTGGCAATTATTCCAACCAGCAGAACATCAAAGCATGCGCTATCGAAAACTACCGCGTGCCGCACCCAGATACGATACACATAAGGGCCGGCGGCCCATAGCAGGATTCCCGCTAGCAAAGATAACGCCACCCCGAGTTGGCAGGCATTTCGGTGCAGTTTGCGGGCCAGCGGAATGTTGCCCGCACCAAACGCAGAGGACATTTCCGGCCAGACCGCCCGGGCAACCACGGTCAGCAACTGGCAACTGATGCGGCTCAGGGTGCGCATAGTTGAAAACGCCACGACACTTTGCGGCCCCAATAAGGAGCCGACCACTACAGTAAAGCCCTGAAAGCTGCATGCGTGTCCTAAAGGCATGGCCATAAAACCGAGCGCTGGAATCGACAGGTCCCGGATGGTCTTCAGACGCGCATGGCGGAACCCCAAGGTCAGCCACGGACTCAATTGCCGAAGGCGCAGGCCATATGCAACGGTGCCTACAACTCGAATAACCAAATATGCTACTGCCACGGCTAGAAGGCTGCTGCCACGGACCATCGCGACGGCCGTCGACCCGACCGCCTCGATCAAGCGCAGCGCTGTAACCCAAGACATCCCGGTCGCGTAGTGGCCGTCGCATCGGAAGCCACTCTCATATATCCCATTTTGCTGAGCCAACACCGTGTAGACGCCCAGTGTGAAGATTACCGCGGCTGCATCGGAGTTGGAGATGCTGGACAACTTCAGCCATAACTGCCAGGGAATACGCCACATCACCAGGGACGCGGCGAGCAGCACCACAACCGAAGCGACTGCGAGCAATACCCAGGAACTCTGAAATGTGCGAAGAGCGCCTTGCCGGTCGCCGGCGGCCACGCGAACGGTCATGTCGTTCCCGGAAGCGTCCCCGAACCCCATATCGCTTAGCGACAAATAGCCGGGAATGGCCCATAAAAGAAGCCAATCTCCGTACTTAGCCGCTCCCCATGTATGCAGCAAAATCGGCACTGGGCCAAGCTGGATGCACGCGGTCACGATGGGGCTAAGCGCCGCCGCACCCATGCCGCGAAGCAACCTGTGTCGAAGCGCCCTGGAAGCGTCAATGGCGTCTAATAGTGAGGTAGGTGAGGACAATTCGAACGCGCCCCATGAAGTCTGATAAGAGGATTAGTTGACGACCGTGAACGCGACTGACCCACCCGGTACCGAGTATATTTTATAGTTCTTTGAGAACTCCACTAACCACTTTGAAACGCCATTGACGCCCATACGTCCAAAATCGTGCCAGGCGATGACACTGCCCGGATGACAGCATCGGAGCGCATTTAGTGTATCGGAACGAACGTACTCATAGGAATGGGCCCCGTCGATGAAAAACAGATCTACCTTACCCTCGTAGGGTGTGAAGTCAAAGGTCGCACTATCTCCGAACAGGCACTGGATTGCGTTCTCCACCATGGAACCGCTAAAGACATACTCTCGTTTTTGTCCTTCGATATGAAGGTCGTCGATGAAGGTCGTCTTCAGACGGGGCTTCTCCGACCCGTTCCTCGGCAAATCGAGAGTATAAACGCGGGCATCGAGAGGAGCGTTTAGCGCAAAGTGTAGGGTGGTATACCCGCGCAAGGTTCCGATTTCGAAAACCACTCGTGGTTTCAGGACGTGCGTCAACATACACAGGCTTACGATGTCGACCGCATAGGAGGCAACGGAGTGGAACCAGTGTTCATTTTTAGGTATCAGCCCAAGCCGTATATCACAGATTGGGTCACCGTTGCCCAGAACCTCAAACACGTTTTTCTGGGGAATCCCACGTGTATCGGTCACCGACTTATGGAAGAACAGCATCTCCGATACATACCCCGCAAAACGACGCGGGTTGCGCCAAAGAGGTATGGAGACGAGGTTAGCGCCTAAAAGTATGTTACGCGCGGCAACGGCGGAAACTGCACCGAATTGTAATAGGCGGCGAGACTGCATAACTATCGGCGGCCCGCGATGACTTCGACAAGAGTGAAGCTCACGCCCGGCGAGCCTTTGCGATCACAACGCTTCCGAGCCTGTCAGGCATCTCGATGGGAGTTTCAGGTTTATCGGCCACGAATCGGTCAACCGCCTTCTTGGCCCCCTGGTCCCACGACCTGGTGTTGTTGTAGTCATGGACGATCATGACTCCGCCAGGGCTAAGCAGCGGATAGAAAAACTCCAGCGCCGCGGTAATGGGCGCCTCCAGGTCCATGTCGACATGGACAAGGGCGAAGCGGGAGCCCGGCCTGATTGAATCCGCCGTGTCGGGAAAGTAGCCCACGTGAAACTCTACCCTATCCGGGAAGCGGCGTTTGACCGCGTCGATGGAGACATCCTTAAAGTCGTTGGTACTGGCATGCAGCTTTGAATCCTGCTCGCTGAACCCTGCAAATGTGTCGAACAAATGGAGGGTGCGCGTTGGAGTAATCCGGCTGAGGAAGAATGCTGTATTGCCCTGGTACACACCAAGCTCAGCGATATCTCCCGGTATTTGTTGGTCATCGATTCGTTGGAGCTGGAGATACAGAAAGTAGTATCGGATCAAGTCGCCGCGGTCGTTGATTTTCCAGTCCGTTCGCAGCATGTCATAGAGCGTTTGGTCCGCTGCCACCGATGGATTCTCGGCCCGGCAGAATGTCGGCCGGAATTGCAGGAAGACACGATCGCTGAATATCCGCATCGGCCAGGAGTAATAGAGCCTTAAGGTTAGCGCTTCTAGGAGACTCACGGTTGGTTCGCCCCCTGGCTAAGATCGGAGCCCGGCGTTATCGTCACTTGTCGGCTGCCGTGTAATACCGGTTATATTTTCCGTAGTAGCCGTAGTAATAGTGATATGTATCGCTCATATCCTTGGTTACTTCGTTCAGGACCAGCCCCACAACATTGGCGCGCACACGCTGCAGCGTGCTGAGCGCCGAACCCACGGCGTTGCGGTTGGTTTGGCCGGCCAAGGCGACCAGCACAACGCCATCTACGGCGACGGCGAACTGCAGCGGCTCCGGGAAGCCCAGGATGGGCGGGGCATCGATGATTACCAGGTCGTACTCCGAGAGAGCTTCTTCCAGAATGTGGGGGAGGCCGGCGCCGATGAGTTCGGCGGCGCGGCGGCTGGAGGAGCCGGTAGGCAGGATGTCCAGCCCGGGGAGATCCCCGAGTTTGACCAGCTTTCCGCGCCATTGCAACCCATTCTGGAGCGCCGCGGCCAGGCCGGATTCCGGATTGATTCCGAGCTTGCCATGGACCCCGGGGCGGCGCATGTCGCAGTCGATCAACAGGGTCTTGTGCTTCTGCTGCGCGTGGGCTATGGCCAGATGCACCGCAGTGGTGGTCTTGCCTTCGGCCGGCGCGGCGCTAGTGATCATCAGCGACTTGAGATTGCGATTGAAGGTACCCAGCAGGATGGAATTGCGAAGGGTACGGATGGCTTCCTCGAACCCGGTCACGCCGAGTTTCCGTTCCCCCGATTTGGAACTGTCCGCGCGCACCAACGCAGCGGAACCCTCTTCTTGCGTATGGAACGCGGACAGCCGGGCGCGCCATGACTTTACCTGAGGCAGGCTGCCCATCACTTCCGTCTTGAAGAGGGTGGCGATTTGTTCGGGATCACGGATCGATTTGTCCAGCACGTCGCTCATGATGGCGGCCCCTATGGCCAGCAGGCTGGAGAGCAGGAACGCCAGCACGACGTTGAGCTTCATGTTGGGGAAGATCGGCTTTACCGCGGCGCGGGCGGGATCGGCAATGCGAATGGCGCTGGTCTGGAATCCGGCGTTGATGCCGGCCTCCTTGATTTTGCGGACCAGGTCCTCATAAAGCATTTTGTCGGCATCCGCCTCGCGTTTGAGGGACTGGTACTCGAAGCTACGCGCGTTGAGGCGGTCAAACTCGGACTTGGTCTCGGAAACGGCCTTCTGCAGCATGGCCTCGCGGTTGGCGGACTCGCGATACTCGACTTCAACGCGCGTAGCTGCGTTTGCGCGCGCGTCGCGCAATTGCCGCTCAATCTCGTCGACCTGAGCGGCGGCCTTGCGGTACTCGGGATGATTTGCGCCGTAATGAGTCTTGACATCGACGAATTTTTGGCGGGCATCGTCCCTCTTCTGCGAGAGTACCTTGAGATCCTCTCCCTGCGTGGACGCCTGAGCGGCCTCGAGGGAGCCGCTCCGGACCGATCTCCAGGCGGCTTCCTTGCGGACGCGATCCGTCTGGGCGTTGGTGTACTCAGTGTTGAGCTGGAGGATGCGGGCGGAGAGGATGCTGGTCTTTTCTTCCGGATTGATCACGTTCAATTCGCGCTCAAACTGGACCAGAGCGGAGGAAGAACGCTCCATCTTGGCTTTCAATTCCTCGAGCTGCTTTTCCATGAAACTGGCCAGGGCGGCCGAAGAGTGGAATTGAATGTTGTAAGTGTGCTCGACATACGAGCGGGCGATGCCATTGGCCACGTCGGCAGCCAAGCCCCGATCGGTCGAGCGGTAACTGATAAGCAGCAGGTAGGTATTCGTTGGCCGGGAGACTTTAAGCTTCTTCAGGACAATGGGAGCGTCCTCTTCGGCTTGTGACGGTTTCTCAGAAGCCGGCCTTTCCAGATCGAGAAGATGGTACTGCCCTGCGACGGGACGGAGTACGGAATCCGACTGGATGAGCTTGACCTGGGTGGCCAGGAACTGGTCGGCATCATTCCCTGGCGAGCGTGCAGCGTCCTGACCGATGACGGCAGAAGGCATCTGACGATCGACATCCACGATTACGGTGGATTCGTAGACGGGCGTGAGGCGCGCCGAGACAATGATGGTGGCTCCTACAGAGCCGAGGACGAAGCCGAGGATCCTCCAGCGATGGCGGCGGAGTATCCAAAGGTAGTGGGCTAGGGGAACCGCAGACTGCTCAGGCGGCTCGGCATCGTACCCGTACCACGTCGGCTGGATAGCCTGGTTAGGGGCGGGGAGCGACGTTGGTGCAGGCATAATGTTTTTTCCTGGTAAGGTGAATTAGGCCCTAGCGAACGGTGCCGTAAACAAGGGCGGTGGCGCCGGCGGTAGTGCCGAAAGCGGCGATTTTTTCGAGTACACCGAGGGTAAGGCGGCGGCCTTTATTGTCGGGCACGTACAGAATGTCGTTAGCGAGAAGAGCCATGTCGGGTGCTTTGCGCTCCATGATTTGGCTCAAAGGGATGTGGATTTCGTTTTTGCTGCCATTGCCCTCGCGGCGGTAGATATACGCTTCTTTAGCGGCATAGGGCATGAGGCCCTGGGAAAGGGCCAGCATCTTCAGAACGGTTGACTCGGTGCCATCCCCGACGGGAAAAGCGCCGGGCATTTTTACGTTGCCGATAACGTAAACCTTTCCGCTTTCCGGTACACGGATCTCCTCGCCGCCGCTCAAGACGATGTTCAGAGCGGGATCGGCAGCATCGATAAGGCCTTTAACCAGGATGCGTTGGACCAGGGCGGTGGGCGCCGCTCCATCGGGGCCGTGCTGAGCGCGGGTAACCAGAATCTCCGGTCCGGCTTCGGGCGCAAGACCGCCCGCGCGGGTGATGGCTTCGAGCAAAGTGACAGGGCCCGCGGCCTGGAAGGTGAGGGGTTGCCTGACGGCGCCAGCCACTGAAATGGGGTGACTGTTGTATTCGGCCACAGTTACCGTGACAAAGGGGTCCACAATAATCTGCTCGTCCTGCAAAGCTTTGGCGATGGCGGACTCGAGATCGCCGGGCATCAGGCCCTGCGCCTTGATCCGCTGTTTGAGCATCGGAAGGCGAATGAAGCCGTCGGCACCCACTCTCACAGTGCGGGTCAGTTCAGCCGCGTCATACACGGACACCGCCACCAGGTCGTTGGCGCCGATCGGCTGTGCAGGAAGGTTGGCCCCTTGAGTCTCCGGCGCCGTGGCCATGGGATGGGTCTGGGCAAACGCGGCGTGAAGAAAATAAGAGAAGCAAAGGAAGATCGAGACCAATAACACGGGCGTACGATCGGGCGGTATCGTTGTCATTGTTTCACTTCCTCCCGAACAGGATCTGGAGCCGAAAGCATTATGGCTCAGGCTCGGCTGTAGACGGTGAAGGCGGCCGGCGGACACAGGTAAAAGCGCCACTTATGGCGATGGATTGATTTCGGCATGCCGGACTCCTTGGAGCAGGTTTAGAAGCACGTTATTGAATTGGGATTGCAAGGAGGCGATCCCTTGTTCGATAGTTTTGAAGCGGCGGTCCAGGTCCACGTTGCGGGTATCGGACAGGGATTCCAGTACCTCGGAGCGGGTAAAGTCGGAGACGTTACGGGCGCCGCGGCGAGTGCAGGCTTCCTTCAGCGAGCGGTACTCGTCCTCGCTGAGCCGGAAGACGACGACTCGGTTTCGGGGCTTGCTGGTCATGGTAGCTCAACCGGTTGGTTAGCGGAATGGAAGTGTATAATGCCGCAGGCAAAAGACAGTCACATTTCAGTTAAGGACCAAGGAGAAATGCCTTGCCGTATGATGCCGGAGAACATCGCGAGAGGACTAGTTCAACCTTTCCCCATACCAGCAGCCCATGTACACTCGATCTCGACCGCTACCGACCGCTGCAGTAAGTTAATAGAGACTACAATGTGCGTGGTCTTGGATTGGCGAAGCACCATGCCCCGAACGCCTTTTAGCGGACCTTTAATTAATTCGACGGCTTCGCCAATTCGCGTGTAGCCGCAACGGGCCACAGGCAGCCCCGACGCGGCAATTCGCTCCAATGACTCGATCTCTGCCTCGGGTATCGCGCTTGGTCCGCTCCCGAAACCGACGAGTTGAACAAAGCCGGGTGTGGTTACCATCTGAAAGGGATTTTGCAGGTCGCGCACCACAAAGACATAGCCAGGTATCAGCGGATTTTGGCTTTCCCAATTAGAACCTGACGGCCTTGAACGAATGCACCTCAGAAGCGGAAGCGAAGTCTTATACCCTTTAGAGTCCAAGATCGCCTTAACGGATTTCTCGTGACGCGATCTTACGATCAGAGCATGCCAGGGGCGCAAAGAAACAGACATTACAATTAATCCCGCGCAGGCTGCCGCCATTCTCGCCGTTTCTTGGTAAGGAACGAAATGCAGCACAAAACAGGCGCCCCCGCTAACTATGCGGCGGGCTCATGCAGGAGCACCGTTTTGTTATGTCGTAAAAAAGAGTGTATGCGATATGTTTGCAGTATGTCAATAGGATTTTTTTATCGGCCCGATGAATTAAGCGCGGCAAACAAGCCTATAAACGGCTAAATACACAACAGCGTGGAGATATTTGGACCGTCCGGTGCGTTATGAGGTGAACTGTTTCTCACAAATCCGGGGGGGCAATCACAATCGCCCAAGTGACAATTTTGTGACGGCTTAGAACGGCTGTACGCGCCGGCAACGGCCGCGAAATCCTTAGAACGCGCAATATGGCCGCTTCTGCGCAATTACTATCGTTATGTCCGCAACCTCGGCTTGCGCCGACAAATTAGCTAGCAAATGCTGAAATAGAGCACGTTAATTCCCGCCACTCGGAGCGCAAATCGGCTCGACCCGCCGCCGTGGAATGGTCTTTGATGATAAAAAATTCGGCCTTCATAAAAACTTATTCTTGACAAATTGTTCCGGACATTGCAAAGTGAACAGAGAAGTCGGCGGGAAATAGCGGCTTCTAGTTAGGAGGCAGGCGTGAGAACAATTGGGATGATTTACCTACTAGCCGGCATCCCCCTGATTGCCGGCGGCGCGGCCGCAACTGACAAAGTGAACCAGGGCGGCTCGCCGAGCGGGAAGCGTAATTTTTCGGAAGCTGAGATTCAAAGTACCCTGAAGGCGTTAGGTGTTGCGCAGGGCTCGGCTTCCTCGTCAATTGGCTGCATCGTTGAGACTGCTCAAGGGATTCCGACCACTATGGTCACGGCATCGAGTCAACCCTCTGGACCGTTTTATTGGATGCTCTACCAGGGCGGAATCACCGTAACGAAGCAGGTCCGCTTTGTGGTCGCTCCCCTGTTTACAGGTAGCCCGCTCGCGGCTCAAGTGCAGATCTTCAATCCGAATTCGACGGGCGCCGTTCTGACGCCTTTCGGAATTCCCTCCTGGGCGGACGGCCTGACTTCGGGTCCATGGATGCTGGTGGTCGAGAATGATTCAGGCCAGACGGCCACTTGCTACTTCACCGTTCAGTAACTTTCGAACATTAGTGCTGAATCACATGGAAGGAATCGAGAGATGAAAATGCACAAAACCGTAGTCGTACGCTGTCTACTGAGCGCGCTTTTTCTAGGCGTGTCCAGCGGGGCGGTTCTCGTGATCCAAACTGTTCAGACATACAGCGGAGCCTGTGGAAAATTGAACGGTTTTCCCGGCCTGATGCAGAAGGCCGGCTTCGTGCCGGAGGGGAGTTGCAATCCCAGGCCACATGCCTGGGAAGATTGCCATAAACATCGCTGTGTGGTGGACGGCCAGAAGGGGCACTGCGTCTCGGAGCGGCTGCCGCAGCCGGATCCCCAAACGCACATAGATTTTCTTTGTGTCTGCAAACCCAACCCCGTAAGCCGCTAGAGACCGGCCCGTCCTGCGACGGCCAAGTGCAGCCGTCGTACACCTTCCCGCGGCGAACGTTTTAGATGGATTCTTTCGATTCCTTGCGCGCGGACATAGCTCCGAGTAATACGAAAGTCCACAACGCCAGGGCGGGTTTTTGCATCGGAAAATCCACCAGGCTGTGCAAAAACATGGAAACGACGCCCAAACCCCAAACGTACTGCCTCGCCTGCAGGACGCTATAGGCCGCAATCGCAAGCATGCATCCGAGAAAGGGCAAGCCCCCTTCGGCGGCCCACTCGGCCCAGTCGTTGTGCGCATGATCGACGAGTTCGCCCGTGTCAATTATGGCGTAGCCCGGGTAGACATTTTCGAAATTGCCAAGGCCGAAACCTGTCCACGGCCTGGCGCGTACCATGGCCACCGCCGAAATCAGTAACTCCCGCCTGCCGCGGTAGGGATCCGGATCCTGAAACCGTTGCCACAGGCGCGCCCAGCCGACGACTGCCGTGAATGTCAGGCCGAAGACGAGCAGTAACGAGGCGAATACCCCACCGACTCTCCGGGCGGACCTGACGCTGCTTCGTGAGACAAGCAGGAGGACGGCAGCGCTTTCGAGGACGACAAGAATGGACCCGGCACGAGAAGCGCCCGCCACGACGGAGGCCACCATTGCCCCTGCCATGACAGCACCGGAGAACCTCTTCCGGCGATCTGAAATGGCTTCGTAGAGAGTGATCGGCAGAATGAGTTCGATAAAAGCTGCGTAATGGTCCCGGCTGACGAAGGGGCCAAGGACATCTTCCTGGTATCCAGACTGAAATAGCCAGAAGACTTTGCCAGGTGAAGTGAAGAACTGCAGAATGGCAATCACGCTGAGGCCGAAGCCAAAATAGAGCAACGCGCGCCGGAATGCTCTTCGAACGATCGCCGGGGAGCAAATCTGCGACGTGAGCAAAAATGCTGCCAAATATACCAGCCATTTTAGGACCGCATTCCACGTTTCCCAGCGATTGACCGTGGTTCCGGTCGCCAGTTGTACAAGTCCGACGACCACGGTTCCGGCCATTGGCACCAGGACTGGGATACCGCGTATAGTGTAGGGGCGTAAGGTGAAGCGTATGGCCCACGCGCCACCTAGCGCAAGCACACCTGCCTCGGCCAAGCCGAACGTCCAGTCTTCCGGAACCCAGAGCGTCAGAATGGCCCAAAACAGCATTACCGCCAGGGCGGCCGCGGAGCCCGCCAGGAGCCACGAAGGCGGCGAGGGCAGCTTGGATACGCGGCTCATGAACCGAAACCGAGAGCCACGTTTCGCAGCGAAAGCGAGCCTTCGATGCGCACGGTGCCGAGCGCCCGGTCGTAAGCAAGTACCAGCTTGATCAAACGAGCCTGTGCCGGGGTGAGGAATTTATACGTCTCGGCTCTTTCCTTGCGGTCACTGGCAATTACGTGCCCGGCTCCCAGCAACAAATCGGCTCCCGTTTTAACATCCATCACCCGCCATTTTATTCCGGTATCATCATTCACGCCGTCAGTCGAGTAGCGAACGACGAACTGATACCGCCGCGCAGGCTCTACCGGCGCCCACTCAGTCAGGAGTTCGCAGCTTTCCGGTTGCTTTCCCGAAAAATTGAAACGGAGCGGGGAGGAGGAACCATCTCCATATCGGATAAATACCCCACCGACCGCGGAAACACGCCAGTCGAAACCGATTCCCAGGAAAGGCTTCTCAAAGGCGCCGTCAGTCAAACTGCGGCCCTGAGCGACTGCCAGCGCGGGATATGGCAACAGCCGTTTGGTGATCATTGCGTTCCAGGTTTCCACCGCCCTTGTTGAGTCGTTCGTCTGCAGCAATCGCTCACAATAGCCGAGCAGAGATGGAACAGTATCCGGGCCGGCATCTCTCATGACCCGGTTGGCGATGGCATCGGCGGCGTCCAGTCGATTCTTCGCCAGCAGAAAATCGAAATACTGCCGCAACACGTCGGCGCGGTTCGGCACAGCGCGATCCAGGATGATCCGGGGCTCAGGAGCGAAATTCCAGCACAAGTCAAACAGGCGCGTGATGTCATCGTAAGACGTTGCGAGCGCGTCGCGCGCGGCAGGCCAAAAGCGGGCCTCGTCGTGCCGCCGGGCATAATACTCGGCAAGCAGCCAGCGGGGAGCGAAGGTCTTATCCAACTGCACTGCACGCAGTAGCGAACGTTCGGCTCCTCGAAAGTCATGATGGTCTTCCGCAGCGCGGGCAAATTCAATCCGGACAGATGATCTCAGCGGATTCAGGTCCGCCGCCCGTTGCATCGCAGAGAGCGCTTGAGTAGGATCGGCTTGCGCCAGACGGACGTAAAATTGTGGATTACCGGGCGCCAGGCGTAACGCATATTCGATACCCGAGCGGGAAAGATTTCTCGCTTCATAATCCGCGAGGGCCCATCGAATCGCCCAGTAACAGCCGTACACGCAGAGAATACCAGCGAAAGCAGCGATTATCCGAGCCGGCATCTCGTTCATGTTTCCCCAACTCCTGCGCGTCATCCCGGCCGCGCGTGCGACTCTATAGGCGAGGGCAGGCCTGTTTTTCCGGCCTGCGCTCTGTGCGTCTGATAACTTTAGAATAACGCGAGGAAATGGGTCCGCGCATTACCCTTTAAAACATTTAATAGGAAAACTGTTTTGGCTTTGACGGCCCACCGCCTGGCCTGTCTTGGTCGGCAAGGGGGCATTCATCTTTGGTGAGGAACGCCAATATTCTACAAACAAAAGGTCTGAGGTTACAGGCGCGTTGTTCACTACTCAGACGCTATCGGTATCCACTCTCTTTGTTCCAATCCAACACTCCCGGATATGTTTCTTTTGGTGATCTCATTGACACTAAGTTATTTCTACGCTGGCTGGCCGGTCGCCTGCTGGCCTTTCTTCCAGACGGCTTGGGTGCTATCATGTAGCGCCAACTAAAATTCGATGGACCATGAATCATTGACGCGCCGCAAACGGAACCGTGGGAAGCGTGCGTGCGCTGTTTTTATGCTATACGCGACGACGGCGATTGCGCTACCCGCGCAGACTCTTACTACGCTGTTCAGCTTTGATGGCATCGACGGTAGAGGGCCCCAGACTCCACTCGTCCAGGGCACCGACGGCAACTTTTACGGGACCACGAATGTAGGCGGCGCCAACGGCTATGGCACGGTCTTCAAAATCACTCCGAGCGGCGCGCTGACGACGCTCTACAGCTTTGCGGGATATCCGGCGGATGGCAACTGGCCCACCGGGCTCGTCCAGGCAGCCAATGGGGACTTCTACGGGACCACGGAGTATGGCGGGGCCAGCTGTGGGGACATCGGCGGCTGTGGGACGGTCTTCAAGATCACGCCGAGCGGCACCCTGACGACGTTGTACAGCTTTTGCTCTCAAGGCGGAGTGTGCCAGGACGGTAGCCAACCCTTCGCGGGGCTCGTTCAGGCCACCAATGGCGACTTCTACGGGACCACGGGCGCTGGCGGAGCCAACTGTATCACCTCCGTCGGCTGTGGGACGGTCTTCAAAATCACCCCGAGTGGCAGGCTGACGACGCTATATAACTTCTGCTCCCAAGGCTCCCATTCCACCTGCCTTGACGGGTTCCAGCCCTACACAGGGCTGGTCCAGGCCACGAATGGAGACTTCTACGGGACAACGTTCCAGGGAGGCGCCAGCGATGTCTGTAACTCCGGCTGCGGGACGGTCTTTAAAATCACTCCGGGTGGCACACTAACGACGCTATACAGCTTCTGCTCCCAAAGCGGCTGCACCGACGGCGGAGGCCCCAAAGCGGGCCTCGTCCAGGCCGCCAACGAGGATTTCTACGGGACAACCTTGGAGGGCGGGGCCAATGACGACTTATGCGCACCAATTTCTGGTTGCGGCACGGTTTTCAAGATCACCCCGAGTGGCGCGCTAACGACGCTCTATAGCTTCTGCTCCCAAAGCGGGTGTACGGATGGCCGGGGACCCCAGGCAGAGCTCGTCGAGGGCACCGATGGGAACCTCTACGGGACAACGGTCAGCGGGGGGTCCCATGATGAGGGGACGGTCTTTAAAATCACTCCGAGCGGCACGATCAGGACGCTATACAACTTCTGCCCGCCAAGCGCGTGCCCGCACGGTGAAAATCCCTTCGCGGGGCTGATCCAGGGCACCAATGGCGATTTCTATGGGACCACCTCGGGGGGCGGCGCCATCGGCGATGGCACAGTCTTCAGCCTGTCGGTGGGCCTTGGTCCATTCGTGAAAACACTGCCTCACAACGGCGAGGTGGGGGCGGCCATTACCATTCTGGGAACGGATCTGACGGGTACCACCAGCGTCAGCTTTAACGGAACGCCGGCCGCATTCGAGGTCGTCTCAGCTACCGAAATCACGACCACCGTACCAGCCGGGGCGACCACCGGCAGCATCCAGGTGACTACGCCTGGAGGCGCGCTCGTCAGCAGCGGTCCCTTCCTGGTGCTGCCGTAGTACGTCGCGCTTCAGGAGCATATCGATGAAGCCAATCGTTAACGCGTTATTGTGCGCAGCCACGGCCATTCCCTGAACGCGCAGACCGTGGCGCAAAAAGTGGTCCGTGCGGATCGTCCACCAGTTGGAGGTCCTGCGCCAAGCCATCGCGGAAGCACGACAAGAGCATTTCCAAGCTGGCCCAGCAACGCCAACGGAACAAGCCACATCACGCCGTACGCGAGCTCTCCTTCAAATGGGCTGCGCGTTGTCTTCCGCTGCTGGAAAGACTGATTGCCCTACGATGAATTTCGTTCGAATTTGTTCAGGCAGTGGCGGCCCTGCTTCAGAAGCCATGGGACTTCAGGAACTCATTCACCAAAGAGAAGAAAACATCTGGCTTCTCCAAATACATCAAGTGTCCTGTATCGGGTACAACCACCCGGGCAGCTCCCGGTATACCCATAACCAAGGCTCCTGCCACGGCTTGGTTGTCTGCGATGTCGCCCGAACCGACAAGGATTAGCGTGGGCATTCGAAGGTCCCGCACATAAGGGAAGACCGGCTTCTCCGGCAACGGCATATCGCCGTGCTCATGATCCTGGGGAGCAGCGGTGAGGAGTTTACGAAGGTGCTCGCGAGCAGCGTCATTGCCCGGAACGATGAAGTAGGTGCTTTGAACGCGCACCTCGGTCTGATCCTTCGCATTCTGAAACGCTATTTGGTTCATGACGAAGTGCTCAGAGTATGGGAAACCCTCCGCCTCCGGACCGATGAGCACCAGTTCGCTTACTTGCGCGGGATAACGCAGCGCAAAGGTAAGCGCAATGTTGCCCCCATGTGAACTGGCCACGAGAGCGGCTTGGGATACTTTGCGATCATGAAGGAGTGCCGCAACATCGTCGGCTTCGAAATAAGGCTTCTTCGTCGCCGGTGAACGGCCGTATCCTCGCCGGTCGTAACGGATTGCGTGGAACTGCTTGCAGAAGGCAGGCCATACGTCATCCCAGACCGCCGAATTGACTACCCCGTCATGAAGCAGGACAACAGCTCTCGGCCCGCTGCCACATTCCTCGAAGTAAAGCCGCGATCCATCGACATCAACAAATGCTCCTGTGGCAGTTGTGGGACCGTAAGTCTGAGCGGACAAAAATCCAACTCGGAGGGACGAGACAAGCAGGAAACCTATCGCGCCAGTTCTCATATATAAATTATGCTCACGGAAGCAAACCGACCGGCCCGGCAAATTGAAGTGTGTCCTATAAAGTCGCTTTTCGGGGAAAAAGAATGTCCAGGTGTTCACGTGCGCTAAACGTCTTCGCGAAGATCTTGCCGACCGCTTCGACGATCTCGCCGACGCCGACCGCAAGTGGAGCGGGTTTGCGCTTGAGCCAACGCCTAAATATGTGGATTAGTGTACGTGCAATTCTGTAAGTGCAGTGGAAGGCCCTTAGGGCTTTGCGGACGCCGGCTGCCAGAGCTCAATCTTATTCCCATCCAGGTCATAGATCCAGGCAAAGCGGCCGTAGGATTCATTCATTCGTTTGGCGTCAATCTTTACTCCCTCTTGTTTTAAGCGGTCGAGCAAAGCATCCAGATCGTCCACGATGTAGTTGACCATGAACGCTTGCGTGGCTGGGATATAGTCAGTGGAGGCGGAAAAAACAGTCCAAACGGTAACGTGTTCCTTTTGCGGGTCGTCGTGTTCGCGCCACGGAAGCATCACGCCTTGGCCTTTGTCAGCGAGTCCAAGATGCTTCGAATACCATTCGCGCATCTGATCGCGATTAGCGGATTTGAAGAAGACACCGCCGATTCCAAGGATGCGCCCGCGCTGCTCCATTTTGACAGGCGGCTTCGACTTTTCAGGTTGCGGAGATTGCACTTCCTGTCCTCCTTTTGAGCTGGCCGAGATGAGCAACAGCGAGCCGAGCGCGATTGTGCTCCAGGGTGTTCCTCGCATGTGTGGATTATACACGTTTCGACTCGAATGCTTCTGATCAAGGATAAATAGCCTCCACCACCTCCCCATTACGCAGAGTCAATTCCGTCGGCAGCGCCACTGCATCGCCCTCCGCCAGCCCACCTGCAATCTCGACGCGCGTGACGCTCGAAACGCCCGTCGTCACCGGCTGCCACACAATACGATCGCCGTGCAATACAAACACTCCCACCCCATTCGCATCGCGCCGCAAACATTCCTTCGCGATCGTCAGCGCATGCGCCACTGTGGCCGTGCGGATATGCGCGTCCACGTTAGTCCCCGGCACCAGCTCCCGGCCGGGATTGTCGATGGTGCACGGCACTTCGCCTACCTGCCGGCTTCCCAGCGGCACAATATTGGCCGGCTTGCGCTCCACCGTCCCTTCCCACCTGCGCCCGGGCAGAGCATCCCAGGTAATGGTTACCGGCTGGCCCGGCTGCACGCGGCCCAGCTCCGGCTCATCCACGTAGACGCGCACGCGCAGCCTGCCTGTCTGGCCGACATTCGCCACCAGATCGCCAACGTTTAGATACAGGCCCGGCCGCGCCGTAAGATTGTAGACCATGCCGGCAATGGGCGCGCGAATCACTGTCTCCGCGATGTGGTTCTTGGCCAGTTCCACCGCCGCCTCGGCATCTCGCAGCCGTGCCAGAGCCACCGCCTTATCCGAGGTGCCAATCAGCGCCGCCCGCCGCCTCGCCAGCGAATCGATGGCCAGCTCTGCCGCATTCAACTTGCTGCGCGCCGCTTGCACTTCGACCGCTGTAGCCGCCTGCTTGTCTGCCAGCCGCCGCAGCGAAGCGTAATCCCGCTGGGCTACGTCTCTGGCCGCCCGCTCGCGCGCCAGATCGTTCTCGATGGCGGTCAATTCCACCTGCTTGCCGCCCGCGTCGATGGTCGCAATATCAGCCCGCGCCTGCGCGGCACGCGCTTCCGCCGTCTCCAGATCCGCCTGCAAACCGGTCTCGCTCATGGTCGCCAGCACCGCGCCCTGGCTCACCACCTGGCCTTCCTGAACCGGCACTTTGCCCACCAGGCCGGCCCGCTCCACGCGCACCGCCTGCCACTCGATGGGCTCCACTTTGCCGTTGGTAGGCAGCGTGCTCACCAGTGTTTCGCGAATGACTCTGGCGAAAGGGACCCGCGGCGCATCGTTCTTGCGGCGGTAAGCCCACCAGCCTACCGCGACCAACAAAATCGGCAGCAGCCACCAAAGCTTCTTCAATACGGATCTCCACCTACCATCTTAAATAGAGATCGCTTACTCCAGCAGGTGTTTGCGTATGAACAGGACGGTTGCGGCGAACTGATAATCGCGATTGCTCTTCTTAGCGAACCCGTGGCCTTCGTCCGCCGCCAGCAGATACCACACCGCCACGCCCTTGGCGCGCATCGCCGCGGTCATCTGCTGGCCTTCCGTGTAGGGCACCCGCGGATCGTTCCTGCCGGCCACGATGAACATCGGCTTGCTGATGTTCCCTACATGTTCGATGGGTGAAATGGAGCCGAGAAACACGCGCATGTCCGGGTCGCGCTCGTCGCCATATTCGACACGCCGCAGATCGCGCCGGTAAGCTTCCGTGTGCTCGAGAAAGGTGATCCAGTTGGAGATGCCCACCACGTCCACGGCGCAGCGGAACCGGTCGTTAAAGTGCGTCATGCTGGCCAGGGTCATGTATCCGCCATAGCTGCCGCCGGTTACCATAATGCGGCTCGCGTCGAGATCGGGCCGCGTACCGATCCAGTCCAGCAGCGCGCCTATGTCTTTCACCGAATCCTCTCGCTGGCGGCCGTTATCCAGGTTCAGGAAGGTCTTGCCGTAGCCGGAGGACCCTCGCACATTCGGGTAAATGACGGCGGTGCCCAACTCGTTCAGCAAATAATTCGTGGCGCCCAGATAGCCGGGTTGATACTGTCCCTCGGGGCCACCGTGGATATTGATAATCACCGGGCGCGGCCCCACGAAGCGTCGCGGCGGGCGGTAAAGAAACCCGGAAATGGTCAGCCCGTCGAAGGACTTCCACTGTATGAGCTCGGGTTCGGAAAACTGCGCAGTATCCAGGCCGCCGGTTTCGCTTTGCGTCCAGCGCTCGAGTTTGCCGGCCGCTACGTCGATCGAGTAAACATCGGACGGGGTGCGTGCGGATACGATGGTGAAACCCAGGTCGCGGCCGTTCGCGTGCCAGCGTACATTGCCGATGCTGCCGTAGGGAAGCTTGGGAAGACCCACTTCCTGGCGCGTCGCGGTGTCGATCACGTGCAGTGTGTCGGAGCCGTCTTCATCCACTGCGTAAGCCAGGCGGCGGCCGTCGCGTGTCAGGTCGTATCCGGTCACATCCCATTTCAGCCCCGGCCGCAGGATGGTCACCTGCCTGGAGCCGATCTTCATCCAGGCGAGCTGTTCGAAGTCCGAATCCTGATTCGTGATCAGGTACACGCCTTTGCCGTCCGGTGAGAAGGTGGCGCTCCGGTAGGCGATGCCGGGTTGCTGTGGGCTCAAGGGCGTTCGCGCGCCCGACGCGGTATCCACCAGGAACAGAGCAGCCTCGTAGGCGGACGTCATGCGCGACACGGCCAGCCATCTGCCGTCCGGCGAAAAATCTTCCGGCTCCCAGCCGCCGCTGTCAGCCTCCAGAATCATTCTGGCGTCGCCTGGTTTGGCCGGATCCACAATATAGATGTCCGTATCCCGCCCGTTGCGGCGCGTGGATGCGTAGGCCATCCGCGCTCCGTCGCGGGACCAGATCGCGCCCGTATTGCGAGACTTGCCATCGGTCACGAGCGTAGCGCGGCCGGTGCGCACATCATAGTTATAGATCTGGTAAAACTCGGCGCCGCCAATATCCTTAGAGAACAGGAAGGAGCTGCCGTCGGGCCGATACCGTCCGCCGCCCACACGGTCGGGATAAAACGTGAGCTGCGTTCGCGCTCCCCCAGGATGGGTGACGCGATGGATCTGCGGCGCCTGGCCAAAGCGTGTCGAGATGAGAATCTCGCGGCGCACCGGATCCCAGTCCACCAGACTGGCGGTACGGAACTCGGCGTAGGGCGCTATCTCTTCCATCAGGCTCGCGGGAATGGCAGGGATGCCTTCCGCGGTAAGATTGGCCGGAACCGGCAGCGTGGCTTCCGCGCCGTTCATCAGCGGGATCAAGCCAAAATACAGGATCGGGATTGGTAGTCGTGGCATAAAGATGATTCAAACACAGAAGAAGTGTGCCGGGCGCCGCGCTAGAATAGTAGTGGAAGTTCCCCAATGATTGATGCCATTCTGGCCAAGATTTTTGGCACCAAGAACAAACGTGAAATCAAGGCCATGCTGCCGATTATCGCGGCGATCAACGAGCTGGAGCCGCGCATACAATCGCTTTCGGATATCGATCTCGCCGCCAAGACCATCGAATTCAAAGAAAAATTGGGGCAGGGCGCCCCCCTGGACGACCTCCTCATCGAAGCCTTCGCCGTAGTGCGCGAAGCCGGCCGCCGCTTCCTCAATATGCGTCATTTCGACGTGCAATTGATCGGCGGCATCGCCCTGCACCGCGGCAAGATCGCCGAAATGCGCACCGGCGAAGGGAAGACTCTCGTAGCTACGCTGCCCGCCTACCTGAACGCCCTCGAAGGCAAAGGCGTCCACATCGTCACGGTCAATGACTACCTGGCCACGCGCGACGCCGAATGGATGGGAAAAATCCATCGCGCGCTGGGGCTGACCGTAGGCACCATCGTGCACGATCTCGACGACCATGAGCGCCAGGACAGCTACAACTGCGACATCACCTACGGCACCAATAACGAGTTCGGTTTCGATTACCTGCGCGACAACATGAAGTTCCGGCTCTCGGATTGTGTCCAGCGCGGGCACCAGTTTGGCATCGTAGACGAGGTCGATTCCATCCTGATCGATGAAGCGCGCACCCCGCTGATCATCTCCGGACCCAGCGAAGAATCCACCGATAAATATTTCAAAGTCAACCGCATCATCCCCAAGCTCATGCGCGGCGAGGAGATCGAAGGCAAAGAACCCGGCGAGAAATACACTACCGGCGATTACACCGTCGACGAAAAGCATCGCAGCGCGGCGCTCACCGAAGAAGGTTTCGATAAAGCGGCCAAGCTGCTGGGTCTTCCCAACATTTACGACATCGCCACCATCGAGTGGAAGCATCACGTGGAGCAGGCGGTGAAAGCGCACGCCATATTCCAGCGCGACAAGGATTATGTCGTCAAGGATGGCGAAGTCATCATCGTCGACGAATTCACCGGCCGCCTGATGCCCGGGCGGCGCTGGAGCGACGGCTTGCATCAGGCGGTGGAGGCGAAGGAAGGCGTTAAGATCGAGCGCGAGAATCAGACCCTCGCCACCATCACTTTCCAGAACTACTTCCGCATGTATAAAAAGCTGGCCGGCATGACCGGCACGGCGGAGACGGAGGCGGCCGAGTTTCAGAAGATTTATAACCTCGACGTCACCGTGATTCCCACCAACCGGAACATGGTGCGGAAAGAGTTTCCGGATGTGGTTTACCGGACCGAGGAGGAGAAGTTCCGCAACGCGGCCAAGGAGATCAAGGACCTGCGCGAAAAAGGCCAGCCCGTGCTGGTGGGCACCATCTCGGTAGAAAAATCGGAGCGGCTATCCGGGCTGCTGAAGCGTATCGGCGTCCCGCATGAAGTGCTCAACGCCAAGCAGCATGAGCGCGAGGCATTTATCGTGGCGCAGGCCGGGCGCAAGGGCGCCGTCACGGTTTCGACCAACATGGCCGGCCGCGGTACCGATATCCTGCTGGGCGGCAATCCCGAGGCTATGGCGCGCGAGGCGGCGCGCAAGCAGGGCATGGATCCTGAGCACATGGCCAAGGAAGATTGGAGCGCTCTGCTGGCTCGCTACAAACAGCAAACCGACCGCGAGCACGATGAAGTCACCGCGCTCGGCGGCTTGCACATCCTGGCCACTGAGCGCCACGAGTCGCGCCGCATCGACAATCAGTTACGGGGACGCGCGGGCCGCCAGGGCGATCCGGGCAGCTCCCGCTTTTATCTTTCTTTACAGGACGATCTGCTGCGCATCTTCGGCGGCGACCGCATGCAGCGGCTGATGCTGCGCCTGGGCATGGAAGAGGACGTGCCGATCGAGTCGAAGCTCATTACCAAGCGCATTCAGAAGGCCCAGGAAGCCGTCGAGGCGCAGCATTTCGATGCGCGCAAACACCTGCTCGAATACGACGACGTCAACAACAAACAACGCCAGGCCGTCTACGGTATGCGCCGGCAGTTGCTCGAAGGCTCGGACCAGAAAGAGCGCGTACTCGAGATGACCCGCGGCCTGGTGCAGTCGCTGGTAGACATGCGCTGCCCGGAAAACACCCATCCCGACACCTGGGATCTGGCGGGCCTCAAAACCGATGTGCTCAGCCAGTTCGGATACAGGGTCGAGACCACCGACTTCGCGCAGATGAACCGCGCCGAAATCGAAGACGCCGTCTTCGACCGGTTGATCCAAAAGTATCAGGAGAAGGAAGACCTCCTTGGTCCGGACATCATGCGCCAGACCGAGCGCATGATCATGCTGCAGGTCATCGACGATCAGTGGAAGGACCACCTGCTGTCGATGGATCACCTCAAAGAGGGCATTCACCTGCGCGGATACGGCCAGAAAGATCCGTTGGTCGAGTACAAGAAGGAATCCTACATCCTGTTCCAGGACATGATGGACCGGATCGAAGACGAGACCCTGCGCTACCTTTTTTTCCTGCAGGTCCGTCGCGATGATCCGAACGAGAACGGTTTCGGAAGACCCGCGCCGGTGTTGCCGTTCCCTGTGGAGGAAGACGGCGAGGAGACCGAACAGGACGGCCAGTCCGCCCAGCTTGAGCAGGAGCGCCGCGCGGCCCAGGCGGCCATACAGGACGTCACGCGCAAGATGCAGCGGGACAAGGATAAAGAGCTGGCCGAGCTGCAGTTGGTAGGCGGCGACGGCACTACTACGCAGAAACAGGTGATCAAAGGCGACAAGGTCGGACGCAACGATCCTTGCCCGTGCGGCAGTGGAAAAAAATACAAGAAATGCCATGGAGCGGCATGATTTAATGATTCGATTCGGAATTGCGTTGCTGCTTGCGCCTTTGGCGATGGGGGCCATCTGGCCGGACGACCTGGGAACTTTTCATCGCGTCTCGGTTCAGGCCGTAACCCCGTCCGCCGATCGGGCAATCTGGGACGAATACGGCTTTCAGGAAGGCGAGACCGCGCACTACCAGGGTCCCGGCGAACAGTTCACGGCTACCGCGTACCGCTTCTCGGACTCCACCGGCGCGATGGCCGCCTTCGATTGGCTGCGCCCCGCCGATGCCGCGCCCTCGGCGCTGGCCAAACTGGCCGCCGGCACGCCCGCAGACAACATCCTCGTACACGGCAATTACCTGCTGCGCTTTGAGGGCTATCACCCCGCCACACCGCTCTTGACTACCATTATCCAGGGGCTTAAGCAGGTGGATAGCTCCCCGCTGCCCGCCCTGGTCGACTACCTGCCGTCGCAGGATCTGGCGCCCAATTCCGAGCGCTACATCGAGGGGCCGGCCGGGCTGCAGCGATTTGCGCCCCAGATCCCTCCTTCCACGGCGGCTTTCCACCTTGGCGCGGAGGCCCAGCTTGGCGATTTCCACGCCCCGGGCGGCGATCTGAAGCTGGTCATCTTCAACTACCCTACACCCCAAATCGCCATGCAGCAGGCCGGCCAGTTTCAGAAAATTGCCGGCGCCATGGTCAAGCGGAGCGGCCCGCTGGTAGCCGTGGTACTCTCTCCCCCCAGCCCGGATGCCGCCGAGAAACTGCTGTCACTCATCCGCTATCAGGCGGCCATTACCCTCGATCAACGCGTCAATACCCGCCGCGACAACATCGGCGATCTGGTAATTAACGCCTTTGTTCTGATTGGGATACTGCTCATCTTCAGCGCCGTCGGCGGCTTGGCGTTCGGTAGCGTACGGGCTTATTTGCGGCGCGGAGGCCGGGGCGACGCGGCTGACGCCATGATCGTGTTGCACCTGCAAGATCGTGAAACCCCACCTCTGAGCCGTTAAAGTACTCGGAAACAGGGCCTTAGAACTGTTACACAAAGCAAAATCTATGTGTTTTTCGGGTTCGCGCCACGCTCTGTGGAAAAGTGGAAAACCCGCAAGTACCTCAAATGCCTATAATTACGCCGTAAGAATTTCAACTGGTTTTTTACTTGACTTGAAGCCCTGGGGGAAATAAGATCCAACTACCAAAGGTTTTTGGCGGGGTTGCGATTCCGTCGAAACTGATTCTCCCATCGAACATCACCCTGGTAGAACAGGGTTGAAAAATGCTCACCCCTCGGGGTGAGCATTTCTGTTTCCGGATATGCGGCCCGCACGCAGGGTATTCCTGCAACTCGTTATGATCGCCTGCCTGGACGGCGCTGGTTTCGCCGCCGGCGGCGCCCGCGTGGACGGCCAAAATATCCGCATAGAGTTCGACAGCGAGATGCACAGCCGCGTGGTCGCCGTATGGGGTGGGCAGGAGCGCGTGATCGGCGATTTTACCCCTTCCGATTTCATCCGCATATCCGGCCGCGCTGTCACGGACTTTTCCCTGCAGGACCAGAAGCGCGAGCCCGTCCGGGATCGGGTCGGGCCGGGCTTCCGAACGGTCATCACCGGCGTGGCTCCCTCGCTACGGAAAGTCGTGACCGTCACGGTGTATGATGCGTTTCCGCGCATGGCGACGTTCGAAGTCGCCTACACCAACACTGGAAAAGACGACCTCTCCGTGAGCGGTTGGACCAGCCAGCATTATTCGATCAGCGCTCCCGCGGCAGACGCTCCGCCGGCTTTCTGGTCGTTTCAGAGCGGCTCCTACGAGAAGCGGCCCGACTGGGTGCTGCCCCTCAAGCCGGGTTTCAAACAGGAAAATTTTCTGGGTATGAATGCGTCCGATTACGGTGGCGGCACTCCCGTCGTGGATGTGTGGCGCCGCGACGGCGGCATCGGCGTAGGGCATCTGGAAATGGCGCCCAAGCTGGTTTCCCTGCCGGTAACCCAAGAGGGGTCCGGCCAGGCTACGCTGGCGGTCGAGTTCAAGCTGCATCAGGCGCTGAACCCCGGCGCTACGCTGCATACCTTTCGTACCTTCGCCGCCGTCCACCAAGGCGACTACTTTCAGGCCTTGCGCGATTATCGCGAGATGATGATCGCCCAGGGCATTCATTTTGACGCATCGCCTGACAGCGCGTTCGGCCCCATCTGGTGCGCCTGGGGATACGGCCGGAAGTTCACGCCCAGCCAAGTCTACGGCGCGCTTCCCATCGTAAAAAAGCTGGGCTTCACCTGGGTCACGCTGGATGATGGCTGGCAGACCGCCCAGGGCGACTGGTTCCTCCAACCGCAGAAGTTTCCCAATGGTGACGCCGATATGCGGGCCCTCGTGGACAAAATTCATGCCGAAGGCTTCAAGGCTCAGTTGTGGTGGGCGCCGCTGACGGCGGATCCGGGATCGGAGTTGGCCAAGAAGCACCCGGAATGGCTGCTGCTGAATGCGGACGGCAGCAGGCAGAAGATCTCCTACTGGAACTCCTGGTATCTGTGCCCCGCATATACGGACGTAGTCGCCTACCATGAGGCCCTTGTGGTGAAGGCGCTCAGAGACTGGGGGTTCGACGGGCTCAAACTGGACGGGCAGCACATGAACGGCGCGCCGCCCTGCTACAACCCCGCGCACAAACACGCCCGTCCCGAAGAATCCGTGGAAGGGATGCCCAAGTTCTTCCAGGCCCTCTACGAGACCGCGCAGCGCACCAAGCCTGGCGCGCTGGTCGAGTTCTGTCCGTGCGGCACGGCGTATTCTTTCTTCACTCTGCCCTTCCTGAACATGTCGGTGGCGTCCGATCCCGAGTCTGCGTGGCAGGTACGCACCAAGGGCAAGACGCTCAAAGCTCTCCAGGGCGACGGGGTAGCCTACTTTGGCGACCACGTCGATATGACCAGGGACGATTTCGCGTCAACTGTCGGCGTGGGCGGCGTGGTGGGGACCAACTTCACCTGGCCGGAAGGGTCGGCGGCCAGGAAGCGCGGCGATCTTACTCCGGCACGCCAGCAGAATTTCGAAAAGTGGCTGCGCATCTACAAGGACAAAATGCTCCCTCGCGGAGAGTACCTCGGGACGCTCTACGACATCGGTTTTGACCGGCCTGAGACGCACGCGGTTCGCAAAGACGGGAGCATGTACTATGCCTTCTTCGCGCCGCAGTGGAGTGGCCCAATCACGTTGCGGGGCCTTTCCCGGGGCGCGTACCGCGTTACCGATTACGTGGATGGCAAGGACCTGGGAACGGTCCAGGGACCGTCCGCCACGCTCGATGTACGGTTCGAGAAGCATTTGTTGCTCCAGGCCGCACCCGAGTAGGCGGTAGTGGTTCAGTTTCAAACTCGCACGAGAGTAGCGCGGAATTACTTGATATTGTAAAGTCCAAAGGTGGCCGTCAGTGTTCCTGAATTGTCGCTATAGCAGCCGGGTAAGAAATTTGCGCACGTGTCCACAAATCCAAGGTAAAGATGCGTAGCTGTCGCGGGGACGACGAATGCTTGGGGTCTTCCGATTCCCGTCCCAGTCAATCCATCCCCTATAAAAAACACCTGCCCGACTTCAGGAGCTAGGGCGGTGAAGCTAGTCTTGATCCCTCCCTCTTTCCCGTCGTAGACGTAGAAGTGTCCTATTGGAGGGGCAACGGTCGGCAACGTGTCCGCCAGAAACATGCCGACCATTGCTCCTACAAAATCCGTTGCATAGAATTGGGAGAAAGTGCCTATGGGCTCGGCAATATACGTTGGCGGATGGCATCCGGGACCTAACGCGGTAATACCATCAGGTCCAAATGGCGGCGTGTTCACATCGCATGTCCATGTTCCAGTGACACTGGAAAACTCCAGAATTCGACCCGCGCGAGCTGAAAAAGCGTAATCTACGGGGGCAGCGCCATCGCTGCCATCATTGAATCCGGCAGCACGATAGATATCCATGTTGGCAGCCGGCGACAACTGTATACCATCTTGTGCTCTAGCCGAGACGGCCAACACGAGACCAAGTTGCAACAACGTTAAAAGCTGCGAGTATTTCATCTTTCGGTCTTCCCCTGAGAGGCGCGTTCAACTATATACAATTGCGACTCGCAGCGCAATCGAAACTCCCGGCGCGTTCCATGGTCGAAGACCTCATCGCTGAAAAGATGGATGGCTCGCCGTTGGAGCAGAAACTGGATACGCGCAACCCTGCTGCGGTCGCCTTAGTTTCAATTGAACCACCACCGAGTAGCCATCAGTTCGATCGCAGCGCCGTAGAGGGTTCGATCCGCGAAGCGCGGCGAGCCGGCAGATAGCCGGCCATCGCTACCACCAGCACAAGCACGGCGGCCATGCCTGCGAAGGTGGTTGGGTCGTTCGCCGTCACTGCGTACAGTAGCCCCCCGAGCGCTCTGGCCAACAGCCGGGACGCCACCGCCCCCAGCAGCAAGCCCACCGCCGCAAGACCGAGTGTCTGGGCGATAATCCCGGCCTGCAGCTTGGACGCCGAGGCGCCCAGAGCCATGCGAATTCCAATTTCCTGCGTGCGCTGGCTCACGCCATAGGAGACGACGCCGTAGACTCCGAGTGAAGCCAGAAGCAGCGCAAACGACGCAAATCCGCCCAGCAGCAGCACCACGAATCGCCTGGGTGAGACCGCCTTGTCGACTAATTGCTGCAAGGGGCGGAACTCTTTTCCAGGAAGGTTCGGAACGATCGGTTTGAGAGCGGCTCGCACGCGGGTGGCCAGTTCGCCCGGCGGCAGTGACGTTCGAAGTACCAGATCGACGGAGGCGTAATCCGAGCATTGCCGCATCGGCAAGTACATCTCCATGCCCGAGGCCTGCTCGAGGGCAAGGTGCCGCACATCGCCAACCACCCCTACGACGCGCCGGTCGCCGCAAGCCACCATGATCTGGCCAAGGGCATTTTGCCCCGGCCAGAGCGTACGCGCCAGCGTTTGATTGATGGCGATTACAGGTTCAGTCGAAGGTGTGTCCCGTTCCGAGATATCCCGGCCGGCGATGAGCGCGATGCCCATCGCTTTGAAATAGCCATCGCTGACGATACGTACAAACGAGTCGGGGAACTTTCCGGGTGGGTAGGTCTGGCCTTTCGCCGGCGACCCCCACGAGCGATTACGGCCCAGCGGCAGAGCATCGGTCAATCCGGCGGCCTGTACGCCCGGTGTTTCTCGCGCGCGCCGCAGCACTTCGTCAAAGTAGGCGTTCTGCTGCGCCTGCGTGGCGTAACGGGCCTCAGGATCGACCCGGACCGTGGCCGCGTGTTCCGGCTGGAAGCCCAGGTTCACCTCGAGCACTCGTAGAAAACTCCGTATGAGCAACCCCGCGCTGACCAGCAGCACACACGCAAATGCGATCTCGGAAACCACCAGGGCGCTGCGAATCCAGTTGCGATTTTTGCCCGCCGTCGAACCACGCGCAGTGTCTTTCAGAACGTCATGCACGGCGTTGACCGGGACATGCAGAGCCGGAGCGAGCCCGAAGATCACCCCGTCAGCACCGCCGCCAGTAAGCAGAAGGCCAATACCGGCACATCGGTGCGAACGTTGGCGAGCAGTGGGATGCTGAGTGTCTGCAGGTGCGCCAGTATACGCGTTCCGGCCACGGCCAGCAGTACGCCCAACAGGCCGCCGCAGCAGGACAGCGCTACCCCTTCGGTCAGCATCTGGCGCACCAGGCGCCACCGCCCGGCCCCCAGCGCGGTGCGCACGGCAATCTCTTTCTGCCGCGCCGCCGTGCGCGCCAGCAGCAGGTTGGACAGATTCGCGCACACAATCAGCATCACCACTCCGACCGCGAATGCCAGCACCAGCAGCGCCGGCCGTATGCGGGAGCTCACGTGTTCCGCGAGCGGAGTCAGGCTGCCTTCGAAGTCGTTGCGTTCGGGATGCGCATGGGTCATCCGGGCAGCCAGGATACGCAGCTCGGCCTGCGCGCTGCTCACCGCGACGCCCGGCTTCAACCGGCCGATAATCGCCATGGTGTTGCCCCAGCGGTTCGTCTCACTGCTCAGCGGAAACGGAAAATACAGATCGAAGTGGCTGCCCGGGGCGAACACAGAGGCCAGATCGAACGATGCCGGCAAGACGCCTGCCACGGTGACCGCTGCGTCGTTGATCGTAAGGGTGCGGCCAACTATTCTCGGGTCAGAGCCGAACCGCCGCGTCCACAGGCCATGGCTCAACAGCACAGCCTTGGGGCCGTTCCATTTGCATTCCGCCGGGGTAAACAATCTGCCAAACTGCGGCTGAATGCCGAGCAAAGGAAAGAAATTCTCCGATACCGGAACACCACTGAGGCGCTCGGGCTCTCCGTCGCCGCTCAGCAGATTGTCGCCGACGCCGTAGAAAGCGAAGTACCCGGCCAGATCGGCATAGGACTGGTTGTGTGCCCGCAGGTCCAGCAGATAGTCGACCTGGGTGGTCTGGCCCGAAAGGCCGCCGGTGTCATGGTTGGTGATCCACACCAGCCGGCCTGGATCGCGAAACGGAAGCGGGCGAAGCAGCAATGCATCGACGACGCTGAACACCGTGGCGCTGGCGCCGATACCGAGTCCGACGATCAGAATCGCGAAGATGGCGAATCCGGGCTCGCGGCGCAAAGTTCGAAACGTATAGCGCAGGTCTTGCAGAACGCTGCCGGGTAAGGACAGGCCGCGGCTATCGGACATAGTGACCCCTCTCTTTATACGGTCACGAGGCGGGTTGGTTACGCCGGATTATATTGTGCATCGCTCTCCAGGGGAAAGAGCGGCCTGCGGCGTCTCTCGTAGGTGAAGCGCCGCGGACTGTTGCCGGTGACCCCCGGCGTGTCGACCAACACGATTTCACCGGCAATCGGTTCGTACGCAGCCCTGGGCGCCACCACCCCTTTGGCAATTACCAGCGCTTTCCGCTCCGGATGTATGCCCAGGCTCAGCACCTGTTCCAGGCTGAGCGGGGGCATGCGCCGGCTGGTCAACACCACGGTGTGCTCCTCGGCGGTCTCGACCACGGCTGTGATGCCCTGGTCCGACGCGCCCCATCCGCCGTGCCGGGGCTGCGTCTCGACGAAACAGCCATCGGAGAGCGTGCGCACCCTTCCCTTGATCCGCACCGGAGTCCCGTGTCGCATATCGGTCTTACCGCCAACCTCGATCTCGATCCCGGACCGCACGCCCGCTTCGAGACAGGCCTGTACAGCGCCGGGGTCGTACAGCACCACCAGCGCGTTGCGAACTCCCTGCCGCAAAATCTCCGCGAACAGAATTGTCGAATCCGCGGGGCTCCCGCCGCCCGTGTTGTCGCCGACATCCATCAGCACGACAGGTGGGTGGAGTGATCGCGCGGCGGCGCGCACGGCGTCGGCAGGCTCTGGAATGTTGCCGAGAAATTCTGCGCGCCGGTCCCAGGCCCGCTGTGCCATCCAGCGCGCAGCTTTCGCGGCGAGTCCGGCGTCCTGATCGGCTATGGCTACGAATCCGATGCCCATCTCCGCGACGTCTGCGTAGTAGAATCCCATCGCCACGCTGGCGGAGAGGATGCCGGGCCAGCCGAGCACCTCGCGAAGATCGTCATACAGTCCCAGCGCGGGCGGCTCGCTGGTATGCTGGCAGGCGATCTCAACCAGCATGGGGGGCGTTTCGAGAGCCTGCACCGGCTGCACCTCGCCCGCGAGCACACGGCCCATCAACGCCGCCGCTTCCCTGCCGCGCGCTTGCTGGTCGAGGTGCGGATTGGATCGGTAAATGATCGTCGCGGTGCTGCCGGCTATCATCTGCGGCGACACATTGGAATGCAGAT
>Ga0302326_10000267_pt1 | contig 152017 bp, 139 predicted proteins | sample Palsa_T0_3_FD_202264 | JGI IMG/M metagenome (GOLD analysis project Ga0302326, IMG submission 202264) | Peat permafrost microbial communities from Stordalen Mire near Abisko, Sweden - Palsa_T0_3 | ecosystem: Environmental > Terrestrial > Soil > Palsa > Peat permafrost | place: Sweden: Abisko... | reverse complement strand
AGTGCAAGCCGCGCGAGACAGGCGTCGAGAATGTCGCCGCCGACGTTGTCGAAGTAGACGTCGATGCCCTTGGGGCAGTGCATGCGCAGACCCTGCGGTACCTCTTGCGTCTTGTAGTCGATCGCAGCGTCGAAGTGAAGCCGGTTCACGAGGTAGCGGGATTTGTCTTCGCCGCCGGCGATGCCGACGACGCGGCAGCCCTTGATTTTCGCGATTTGACCGACGAGCGCGCCGACCGCTCCGGCGGCTCCCGATACGACGACCGTCTCGCCTTCTTTCGGTTTTCCAACTTCCAGCAGCGCGAAATAGGCGGTCATGCCCGGCATGCCGAGCGCGCTCAAGTAGACCGGAAGCGGCGCAGCCGTCGCATCGACTTTAGTCAGCGCTTTGCCCGGCAGCCGCGCGTACTCTTGCACGCCGAAACCTCCCACAACGTAGTCACCGACGGCGAAAGCCGAATCGCCGCTGGCAACGACGCGTCCCACGCCGCCCGCGCGCATGACCTCACCGATGCCGACCGGCGGTATGTACGATTTGCCCTCGTTCATCCAGCCGCGCATCGCGGGATCGAGCGACAGGTACAGCACCTTGACGACGACCTCGCCTTCGTCGGGTTCGGGCACGGTTTCGGTCGTGTATTCCCAGTTACTGCGCACCGGCAGGCCGACGGGGCGGGCGGCAAGTCTGACTTGGCGGTTCTGCGTGGCGACCATCATCGCTCCTCTCGCGCGTAAGGGTGAACGAGTTTAAGCTAGGAGTCACTTTGCCCTCCGTCGCGCCATGCTGAAACGAAGGCGAGCCGGCACAGGCCGCGCGGGGCATCGGCACTAATGCTCCAAAGGTGCGCGGGCGCAAAGAACTGATCGAAGAACTGCGTTCGTACCGGCCGTTCGACGAACGCGAGCGAACGATGGTCGGGCGCCTCGACACGTTCCTGCGCTCGCACGCCGACTGTTTCGAGCGACGTCTTGCGGTCGGGCACGTGACCGGCTCCGCTTGGGTGGTGGATCGCTCGCTGCGCACCGTCTTGCTGACCCACCACCGCAAGCTCGGCAAGTGGCTGCAGCTCGGCGGTCACGCTGACGGTGATCCCGACATACGGAGCGTCGCCTTACGCGAAGCGGTCGAAGAATCGGGTCTCGCGGGAATCGTGCTCGCCCAGCATGCGATCTACGACGTCGACGTGCACAAGATCCCGGCGCGTTCCGGTGAGCCCGCTCACCTTCACTACGACGTGCGCTTTGCATTCTTTGCAGACGCTCTTCGGGTGCCTCGTGCGAGCGCGGAGTCGCACGAAGTCGCATGGGTGCCGCTCGAGAAGGTCGAGCACTTGTCGATCGATGACTCGGTGCGCCGGCTCGTGGCGAAAACCGGCGCACTGGCCACGCGAGTTGATCCGTGAATCTCTCAGGCCATGGCCCGTGGAGCTTGCCATTGCGCGACTTAATCTAGGGTTGATATCCGGCGCCGCCAGCATAAGCCTGCCTTAATTCTGGCGCGTTAGCCTCGTCCCAAGCAGCGCATCATGCGCTCGCGTCATCGAAGGGAGAAACGCATGTTTGGTTCTTTGCGCTTCCGCCTTTTACCGGCCGCGTCCGGTTCGGTTTTCATGACGGCGATCGTCGTGAGTGCGGCCGCGGCCGCGGTGCACTCGGACGCCCTGGTCGGTGGTTCTCCGACCAACGCGTTCCTGCCCACGGGCCAATACATTACGGCGCTTGCAGCGCCGGGGTCGTCGTACCAGCGCATTCGCACCGGGTTGCGCCCCGATTTCAACGCCGATGCAAACGGCGCCGTCACTTCGGCGCTAAGCCCGGACGGCAACACCTTGCTCGTCCTGACGAGCGGCTACAACTGTTGCTTTTATACCGTGAAAGGGCGTTCGATCGAGACGCCCTATATCGACCCCAACACGGGCTCGCCCTCGAGCAGGAAGACGAATAACTTCCAGTGGGTTTTCGTTTACGACGTCAGCAAAGGCACGCCCATCAAAACGCAGCAGATACAGGTTCCCAACGCTTATAACGGCCTCGCTTGGGATCCGAGCGGAACGCGTTTCTACTTCTCCGGCGGGCAAGACGATCGTATCTACATTTACACGCTCGGTTCGGGCTCGCAGGGGTGGCTGCCGGATGCTCCATTCCCAATTCTCCGGCATAACTCGCACGACGAACGGCCACGACCGACCTACGACGGCGGCATCTTGAAGTTCACGGAGGATGGCGCGACCTTCGACTCGCTAGGGGCCGGCTTCGGCGCAATGACCGCGGGAGTCGCGATCGGTGACGACCGCAAGCAGCTTTTCGCGGCCAACCTACAGACCGATTCGCTTTCCATCGTCGAGACGGCAACGCGACGTGCGCACGACGTGCGCTTGTATACTCCCGGCGCGACGTCGCCGGCAGTGGGCGAATTTCCTTATTGGGTGACCCCCTACAGCCGGACGCCGGCCGGCAGGACCGAGAAAGTCTACGTTACGAGCCTGCGCGACGGCCAGGTGCTGGCGGTTCGTCTCAACGGAACCTTCTCGGTCATCCGGGTCGGCGGGGAGCCCGGCCGAATGCTCTTGTCGAGCAACAAGTCGCGGCTCTACGTCGTCAACCCCGACCTCGACGAGATCGAGGTCATCGATACTGCCCGGGACCAGGTCATCTCACGCATCTCAGTAGCGCGCCCGCACTACAAATACCGCGGGTCGATGCCGAACTCGCTGGGGCTTTCACCCGACGGCCGGACGCTGTTCACGACCCTTGCCGGAGAGAACGCGATCGGAGTGATCGACCTGGCCGCGAAGAGCATTGTGGGACGCATTCCGACTGCCTGGTATCCGAGTTCGGTCTCGGTCAGCGCCGACGGTACGCGGCTCTACGTCCTGACGACCAAGTCGGAGTCCGGCCCGAATCCGACCTACGATCCGAAAATTCCCAACCCGGCCTTCCTCGACCCCTATGTCTACAATCTCGAGAAGGCGGGTCTCGAGACGATTCCGATTCCCGATTCCTCGACGCTTGCGTACTTGTCGGCGCTTGTCGATGCGAACAACGGTTTCTCGAATTCGCATGGGACCGATCCTTTGATGGCGTTCCTTCAGACGAAGATCAAGCACATCATCTACATCCAGAAAGAAAACCGTACCTACGATCAAATCCTCGGCGACCTCCCGGTCGGCAATGGCGATCCGCGTCTTACCGAGTACCCTCAACCGATCACGCCGAACTTCCATGCGATGGCGATGCGCTTCGAGGACCTCGACAACTGGTATATGTCGAGCGACGTCAGCGGGGACGGCTGGAATTGGGCCGAGCAAGGTCACGCCAACGACTACACCAACAAGTCCGTTCCCGTGTCGTACGCCGGCGGCGGATTCGATTTCGAATGGAACGGCACGGTTCGAAACATCAACCTAGCCTTGCCGATTTTCAATTCCAACCCCGATCTCACGGATATCCGGCTGACCTCGCTCATCGATTCTTCGGGTAATTCGACGATCGAGCCCGGTCCCAAGGACATCGCGGCGACCGAAGGCGCCGACGACGAGCGGCCCAAACAAACCGGCGGTTACATTTGGGACTCGGTGCTGCGGGCCGGCCTTTCCTATCGGCACTACGGGCTCTACGTCGATGAGACGTTTTACTCGGAGGGGCCCGGCGGGCCGTTCGAAATCCCGATTACGCGCCATCCGTTCGAACAGAAAATCATTCAGGCTGCACCCCTGCGACCGGCGATCGTTCCATACACCGACGTCTACTATCGCGGCTGGGATCTCAACGTTCCCGACGAGTACCGCTACGAGGAATGGAAACGCGAATTCGACTTGTACGTCAAGAACAAGAACTTCCCGGCTTTTGAAAACGTCGTCCTCATGATGGACCACACGGGCGATTTCAGCACCAACGTGCAAGGTCTCGCCAACCCGGACACCCAGCAGGCCAGCAACGACCACTCCGTCGGCGAGCTGGTCGACGCGGTCTCGCACTCGCCGTATTGGTCGAGCACCGCGATCTTCGTGCTCGAGGACGATTCGCAGGACGGTCCCGATCATGTCGATACGCATCGCTCGGTCGCCTGGGTCATCTCGCCTTGGGTAAAAGCCGGCGCGGTGGTGAACACGTTTTACACCGACGGCAACATGCTAGCGACCATGGAAGACATTCTGGGCATCAACCACCTCGGTATGAACGACGCCAACGCGGCCCCGATGGACGACGTCTTCACAACCCGGCCTGACATGCAGCCATACGACGTCATCATTCCGGGCGTGCTGTGCGAGCCGCCGGTCCACCCTTCGCTCGTGCACGACTGCAACCAACCCAAGGCGCGCAGAAGCCGAGCGCTGCCCTCGCTCCACACGCCTCAGTGGTGGAGCCAGCAAACAAAAGGGATGGTCTTCGACGGCCCGGACCTCAACGACGCGGCCGCGTTCAACCGGCTCACCTGGAGAGGGATCGTCGGCGACAAGCCCTATCCGGCGCTGCCGACCGGCGAAAACCTCGCGGTCGATCGCGCTCGCGTGCTCGCCGTCGACAAAGTTCCCCGCTAAAACAGCCTAGCGCACCGCGATAGGTGCGCGCGAGAGCGAAACGAAGCGTTGCGGCGATGCGCAGCCCACGACTCCTTGTCGCTCTCGTTGTTTTAGCGCTCGTCGGCTTCGCGCTTCGTGCCGGATTCGCCCAGCCCGTCGATCCGTCGCTCTTGACAAACCTCAAGTGGCGCACGATCGGGCCGTTTCGTGGGGGCCGGGCGGTCGCGGTGAGCGGCGTGCCTGGCGATGCGCGCACGTACTACTTCGGCGCCGTCGGCGGCGGCGTGTGGAAGACCGAAAACGCGGGCACGACCTGGAAGCCGATCATGGATTCGCAGCCGGTTTCCTCGATCGGCGCGATCGCGGTCGCTCCAAGCGATCCGTCGACCGTCTATGCGGGCAGCGGCGAGGCCGACATGCGCTCCGACATTATCGGAGGCAACGGCATGTACGTGAGCCGTGACGCAGGTGAAACCTGGGCGCACATTGGGCTCGACGACTCGCGACAGATCGGACGGATCTTGGTGGATCCGCGCGATCCAAAAACGCTGCTCGTAGCGGCGCTCGGGCATGCGTATGGTCCGAACGATATGCGCGGCGTCTATCGGTCCGGCGACGCCGGCGCGACGTGGACGCGCGTGCTTTTCCTCGACCGCGACAGTGGTGCGATCGACCTCGCCGCCGATCCGGCAATGCATGTCGTGTTTGCCTCTCTCTGGCAGACGCGGCGCCCGCCGTGGAGCGTCTATCCTCCCTCAAACGGACCGGGCACCGGCCTGTACGTTTCCGGCGACGGCGGCGTTACGTGGCGTCCGGTGCGCGGCGGGGGCTTCCCGGCCGACGGGCTCGGAAAGATCGGCCTCGCAGTGGCGCCGAGCAATCCGCAACGCGTGTATGCGATCGTCGACGCAAAGGCCGGTGGGCTCTACCGCAGCGACGACGGCGGAGCGACATGGCGTTTGACGGATGGCGATCGGCGGCTCTGGAAACGCGGTTGGTATTTCTGTCACGTCGCCGTCGATCCGAAGGACCCGGACCTCGTGTACGTCTCCGACACGTCGTTCTATCGCTCAACCAATGGTGGAATGAGCTTCAGCGCGATCAAGGGGTCGCCGGACGGCGACGACTTCCATCAATTGTGGATCGATCCGGGCGACGGCACCCGCATGGTACTGGGCAGCGACCAGGGGGCGAGCGTCAGCCTCGACGCGGCGCGAACGTGGAGTTCCTGGTTCAACCAGCCGACGGGTCAAATCTACCGCCTCGCAACCGACGATGCGTTTCCGTATCACATCTACGGCAGCCAGCAGGATAGCGGGGCGTTGATGATTCTCTCGCGCAGCGATCACAGCGGCATCGAGGAACGAGACTGGCGCCCAATTACCGCAGGCGACGAGAACGGAGCGCTTGCGCCCGATCCGGGCGACGAAAACACGGTGTTCGGCAGCTTCGTCCAGCGTGAGGATCTTCACGACAATCAGACGCGCTCCGTATCGCCGACGACCGGCGTGCCCGGCCTGTGGCGCGCGGAGTGGACCATGCCGCTCGTCTTCGGCACGGATCGAGCGCTGTACGCGGCGCGACAGTCGATCTTTCGCTCGCGCGACGGCGGCGAACGCTGGACGCGCATCAGCGGCGACTTGACGCGGCGCCACGCCGGCGTGCCGGCGACGCTCGATGCGGCGACCGCGGCCGATGCCGGCGGTCCCGAGCCGCGCGGGGTCGTCTACGCCATCGCCCCGTCGCCCCTTCGCGCGGATACGGTTTGGGCCGGCACGGACGACGGCCTCGTCTACGTCACGCGCGACGGCGCGCGCACGTGGCATGATGTGACGCCACCTGCGCTCGGAGCGTGGAGCCACGTCGATCAGATCGAGGCATCGCATTTCGACCCAGGCGTCGCCTACCTCGCCGTCGACCGTCACCGGCTCGACGACAACCGGCCCTACATTTACCTCACCCGCGACGGCGCGCGGTCGTGGCAGGCTGCAAATGCCGGCATCCCGGACGGAAGTTTCGTGTATGTTGTGCGCGAGGACCCGGCGCGCCGTGGCCTGCTCTACGCGGGGACGGAGACCGGCGTGTTCGTCTCGCTCGATGACGGTGCGTCGTGGCAGTCGCTGCAGCGCAACATGCCCAGCGTATCGGTGCACGACCTGGCGGTGCACGACGGCGACCTGATCGCGGCGACGCACGGCCGCGCCTTCTGGGTGCTCGACGACGTGACGCCGCTGCGCCAGCTCGCGGCCGATCGAGCGGCTGGTGCGCGGCTGTTCGCGCCGCGACGCGCCGTACGAACCCGCGCGCCGAGCGATGAAGCCGAGGCGTCACCGCCCGAGACGCCGCTTGGCGAGAACCCGCCGAACGGTGCGTTCATCGACTACCTGCTTCCGCGCGATGTCATGGAACCCGTTACGCTGTCGATCGCGGACGCGCGCGGAGCGATCGTACGCCGCTGGTCGAGCAGCGACGTTCCACCCGTCGTCGATACGAACGCCGTCGACTTTCCGGCGTACTTGATCGTGCCACCCCAAGTGCTTCCGGCGTCGCCCGGCGTGCATCGCTTCGTTTGGGACTTTCACGCATTACGCAGTGACGGGCCGCTGGCGCCGCCCGGAACGTATGCCGTGCGCCTCGGCGTAAACGGCAGAACCCTGAGCGAACCGCTGTCGCTCGTTCGCGATCCGCGAGTCCACGCGAGCGACGGCGATTTGGTGGCGCAGTGGACGTTGGCGAGCGCCGTCGACGTGCTGCAAGGGCGGCTGCGCGCGGCGACGGCCGCGGCCGAGGCTGTTCACCGCAAGCCGAACGCCGAACTGCACGAGGAGGCCCGGTTGTTGGCCGAACTCGAAGCCGCGGTCGAGAGCGCTGACACGGCACCGTCGCCGTACGAAGTTGAGACCTGGCAGTCGCTGCAGGCGCAGACGATGCGCAGCATGGCCGCCGCCGCGGACGCACCGGCGCGCTAAGGGAGCTTACCGCGCTAAGCCGCTCGCATCGATGCGATCGAAGCCGGTATAGGGCACGAGCGCTCGCGGCATCGCAAGGCTGCCATCAGGTTGTTGGTAGTTTTCGATGATGGCCGCGAGTGTTCGGCCGACGGCAAGGCCCGAGCCGTTGAGGGTGTGTACGAGCTCCGGGCGAGCCCCGGGTTCGCGGCGGAAGCGAATCTGACAGCGCCGCGCTTGGAAATCGGTGCAGTTCGAGCACGAGCTGATCTCGCGATAGCGATTTTGGCTGGGAAACCAAACTTCGAGGTCGTAGGTCTTGGCCGCGTTGAAGCCGACGTCGGCGCTGCACAGCTCCATAACGCGATACGGCAGCTCGAGCTCTTGGAGAAGCGCTTCCGCGTCCGCGGTGAGCACTTCGAGCGCTTCCGAAGAAGCTCCAGGCTCGGTCAGCCACACGAGTTCGACCTTTTCGAACTGGTGCTGGCGGATGAGACCGCGCGTATCCTTACCGGCCGCGCCCGCTTCTTTGCGGAAGCACGGCGAATAGGCCGTGTAGCGCAACGGAAGCGTCCCCGGCTCTAAGATCTCGTCGCGATGCAAGGCGGTGAGCGGCACTTCCGCCGTCGGAATCAAGAACAAGTCGGCGTCTTGGTCCAGGAACATCGCGTCGGAGAATTTGGTGAGCTGCCCAGTCGCCCACATCGTCGCTCGCGTGACCAGGTAGGGCGGCGCGACCTCGACATAATTGCGGCCGCGCGCGCGCGAGAGAAAGAAGTCCGCCAGAGCGCGAGAGAGGCGCGCGGCCGGTCCGCGCATCACGGAAAAGCGGCTGCCCGAGAGTTTGGCCGCCGCCGCGAAATCCAGAATCCGCAGACGCTCGCCGATTTCCCAATGCGGCTTGGGTTCGAAGCCGAGCGCGGGTGGAGGTCCGGAATCGCGCAAGACCACGTTGTCGTCCTCGCCGCTTCCGTCAGGCACCGAATCGTCGAGCAGATTGGGCTGATCGGAAAGAATCAGTTCGATCGCGCGGTCGAGCTCGGGAATGATGGCGGTCGCTTGCGCGACCGCTGCGTCGAGTTGCGCGATCTCCGGCCGGAGGCGCTGCGCCTCGAGCGCGCGGTCGTGCGCCTTCGCGATGCGCGCGGTCAACGCGTTCTTTTCGGCTTTGAGCCGCTCGGCAGCCGTCAGAGCGCCGCGCCGTTGCTCGTCCAGCGCCAGGGCCTCGTCGACGAACGCGGTGTCACCCGCGCGTCGCGCGGCGGCGCGTCGCACGCGCTCCGGGTCGCGCCGAATCAGCGTTAAGTCGAGCATACGCTCCTAAAGGAACAGGAAAACGCCCGGAGGGGCGTCATCGGCTGCCAAGGCGAAGCCACCCCGGCCATTATGCGGGATCCGAGTGCTGTCCTACCCACGCCGCCGTTCGTAACGGAACGCCTGCTGGCGCCCGAGCAGGCGATCGTCGTCTATTTCGGCCGCGCGGTGCTCGCACCGCCGGGCCTCGAGCACGTTTCGCTCGACGATGCGGGGGGGCGCGTTCTCGCCGAAGATGCGCGAGCCCGCGAAGAACATCCGACACACCGCCGCTCGACCATGGACGGCTTCGCCGTTTGTAGCTCGGGGGAAGGCATGCGTCGCCGGATCGTGGGTCGCATCTTGATGGGCGCGGCGCCGCCGCGAGCAATCGCCCCGGACGAAGCGCTGCACATCCCGACGGGCGGTGCCTTGCCGGAGGGCGCGGATGCCGTCGTGCCCATCGAAGGAGTCGACGAAGAGGCGGAGACGATCGTGCTACACGCTCCGGTTCGCGCCGGTGACTGCTTCGTGCCTCCCGGCGAAGACGTTGCCGCAGGCGAGATCGTCTTGCGTGCCGGACGCCGCCTGGGAGGTCCCGAACTCGGTGTCTTGGCGACGCTGGGGATCGCTCGGGTCCCGGTCTACCGTCGACCGGTTTTCGGGGTTATTTCGACCGGCGACGAGCTGGTCGATGCGGCCCAGCCGCTCGCGATCGGCCACGTGCGCGATTCGAACCGATACGCAATCGGCGCGTCGCTCGAGGCGCTCGGCGCGATTGCGTTGCAACTGCCTCGCGTCGTCGACGACCCAAATGCGCTGCGCAAAGCGTTGGCTGCAGCGCTCGAGCGCTGCGACGGAATCGTTCTGACGGGCGGCTCGTCCGTCGGCGAGCGCGATCACACCCCGCAAATCGTTGCAGAGCTCGGAGCCCCCGGCCCAATCGTTCACGGCCTGCGCGTGAAGCCCGGAAAGCCGACGCTGCTGGCTGCGGTCGGGTCGAAGCCGATCATTGGGTTGCCTGGAAACCCCGCGTCCTGCCTGATGATTTTGGAAGCGATCGTGCGCCCCATCGTGGCGGCTTGCACGGGACTGCATGCGTGGCGTCCGGTCGCGCTGGAAGCGGTTGCCGCAGCGCCGTTCGTCGGACGCGAGGGATGGACGTGGTACGTCCCGGCGCGGCTGCGCGGCGAGGCAGGAAAACTCTTTGCGGAACCGGCCCCGATTCGCTCGTCACATACGTCGTTGCTCGCGCGAGCCGGCGGGTACGCCAGCATCGGCGAGTGGCCGGCGCGCATCGAAGCGGGTGCCACCGTACTGATTTCCTTGTTCGCTTCGGGCGGCGCGCCCGTGGAGGCGGCTTGAAGCAGCTTTTCGCATTGCTTGCCCTGGCGTTGCTGGTTGGTTGCAGCGGGACGTCCAACGCGGGCCGGTCCACCGCTGCTCCGCAGGCACTCCTTTCGGACGCCTTCATCTACGCCCAAATAGAGGCGAAGTTTGCCTCGATCGACTCGGATTCGGCGCTGCACGTCGCGCTCAGCGTCAATGACGGCGTCGTGAAAATGAGCGGCAAGACTCGCAGTGCGAGCACGATTGCGCGCTTTATCTCCGCGGCCAAGTCGGTGTCCGGCGTGAAGACCGTCGACGCGCGGCTTCAGGCGGATGCGCGCCTCCAGAGCGCCGGCCAGCTCGCCAAGGACTTCGCGCTGGCGTCCGCGGTCAAAGGCAACATCGCCGCGCAGGCGGGCATCAACGCGCTAGCGGTCGACGTTGTGGCCAATCGCGGAACGGTCGTCGTAAGCGGAACGGTGCACTCCGCGCCGCTCAAGTCGACGGTCGTCGCTGCGGCCAAATCGACCAACGGCGTGCAACGGCTCATCGACGAGATTCGCGTCGCGCAATGAGCGCCGGCCCCCGCCCCGCTGCGGCGATCGCGGCTTTGCCCGTTTCGAAACCCTTTATCGCGCCCGAGGAGCTCGGCAAGCGGGCCGGGCTTCAAGAACTGCTCCGGCTCGGCGCAAACGAGAGCGCGTTCGGGCCGCCGCCGCGAGCGCTCGACGCAATGCAGGCGGAGTTGCCCCACACGGCGTGGTACGGCGACCCGGAGTCCGCCGATCTTCGCGAGGCGCTTGCGACCCGCCATCGGTGCGCGTTCGAAAATCTCTGCGTTGCTGCGGGAATCGACGACCTCTTGGGCTTGGCGGTCCGCGCCTATCTTTCGCCGGGCGACACGGCCGTTACGACCTTGGGAACCTATCCGACCTTTGTCTATCACGTGACCGGTTACGGTGCGCGGCTCGAAACGGCGCCGTACGACGGCGCCGGGCGCGTGCAGCTAGCAGAGCTTGCAGCACTCGCGCATGCGAACGGAGCGCGACTCGTTTATCTCGCAAACCCGGACAATCCCAGCGGTTCGTTCGCCGAGCCGGCTGCGGTCGCGCAGTTCGTCGCAGCCTTACCGCCGGAGACGGTCCTCGTGCTCGACGAGGCGTATGCCGACTTCGTTGCTCCGGCCGAACTGCTCGACACCTCAGGGGATCCGCGCGTGATCCGCATGCGGACGTTCTCGAAAGCTTACGGGCTGGCCGGTGCGCGAATCGGCTACGCGATCGCGGCGCCGCAGGTCGTCGAAACCTTCCAGAAGATTCGCCTCCAGTACGGCGTCAATCGAACCGCGCAAATCGGAGCACTTGCAGCCCTCGGCGAGGACGGGTTCGTCGCGCGGGTCGTCCGCGAGACCGCGCAAGGGCGCGAAGAGTATTACCGGCTCGGTGAAAGCCTGGGTCTAGCGACCTTGCCGTCCAGCGCGAACTTCGTTTGCTTCGACCTCGGTTCGCGCACGCGCGCCGAGGGAATGGTTGAGGAACTGCTGCGGCGGGCCGTCTTTATTCGTAAGCCGGGCGGCCCTCCGCTCGACCGGTACGTGCGCGTCACGGTCGGCACGAACGACGAGCGCGTGCGCTTCGCGAGCAGCTTCACGGCAGCGCTGCAGGCGCTCGATGCAGTTCTCGCACCGTTGTGAGATACGCCATCGTCTCGGACATCCACGGCAACATCGAGGCGCTGCGTGCGGTGTTCGAGCGTTTGAGCGAGTCCGACCAGTTGCTCTGCCTAGGGGACGTCGTCGGGTACGGCCCCAACCCCAACGAGTGCGTCGAGCTCGTGCGCGCTCGCGCCACGGCCTGTATCTTGGGAAACCACGACGTCGCCGCCATCGATTCCTACGGCGTCGAGTTCTTCAATCCGGCGGCCCGCGACGCGATCGCTTGGACCCAGACGGTCTTGAGCGGCGAGAACGCCGCGTGGCTCGACGGGCTGGCCTACGAGCTGCGCATGCCCGATTTTCTGATGGTACACGGCGCGCCGGTCACGTATTTCTCGTACATTCTCGATATCGAGGATGCGGAGCGCGCGTTCGCTGCGACCGACGCGCCGCTCGTGTTCGTGGGCCATTCGCACGTAGCCGAATGGTACGGGCGGGCCGTTGACGGCCAGATCACGCACGCTCACGTGCAGCGCGGCGGCTCGCTCGGACTCGTGGAAGGCGTACGCTACATCGTCAACGTGGGCAGCGTGGGACAGCCGCGCGACCTCAATCCGGACGCCTCGTTCGCCTTCTACGACAGCGATTCGCGCACGATTTCCTGGGAGCGAACCGCCTATCCCATCGGGCTCGTCCAGGCCAAGATCGAGCAGGCGCACCTGCCCCAGACACTGGCCAAACGCTTGAGCGCAGGGCGCTAGCAGCGGGGCTTTGGGCGCCGTCTGCCAATAGATCAGGCCGTGAAAAAAGCCCTTTCGGCGTATTCGCTCGCCGCGTTCTTACTTGCCGCTGCGCTTGCGAGCACGGCGCCCGGCCGCGCGGCGCCGCCCCCCGTTCCCGAGCATCCGAGTGCGGCGACGAGCAAAGCCGAGCGCGACGATTATGCAAACGACAAATTCATGCGGCCGCTCGACGCCGGGCTCAAGGCCTTCTACGGAAGAAGCTTCAAGCCGGCTCAGGCGTATTTCGAATCGGCCCTGAACGTGATCGGCGACAACACGTTCGCGATCTCGTTCCTCAACGCTGCCGCGGTGCAGCAGGAAGGCAACATCGACGTGCTCACCAACGTCGAGGAAGACGCGGTGAGCGGCGCGCCCAAGAACTACGTCAACCACGTGCGCCTCGGCTTTTCGTATATGTTCGAATCGCTGACGGGGCGCGACCGCACCGAAGATGCGCGCGAAGAGTTCAACGCCGCGGTCGCTTTGAATCCGGACGCGCAGGCCGCCCACGTTGGGCTGGGGATCTTGCGTTTCAACGAACGCTCGACCAATCGAGCCAAGCTCGAGTTGCTTTCCGCGCTCAAAGCCGACCCCAACAACGTCCTGGCGCGCGAATACCTCGGCCAGATCTATCAGACCGACCTGCAGGATCCGCAGCGCGGTCTGTCGTACGTGATCGACGTTCCGAATCTCGTGCCCGACTACGCCGACATCCAATTTCACATCGGCTCTTTGCTGCACGATCTCCACGAGCCCGACGAGGCGATCCGCTATCTCAAGAACGGTATCGCCATCGACACAGGCCACGTGGGCGAGGCGGGACAGCACGGCTACACGACGATCGCGCGCATCGAAATCGAGCAGCACCGGCTTGCCGAAGCGCAGCGCTACCTCAATGCCGCCATTGCGGCCGACGTGGACACGATCTACGCCAACACCCTTCTCGCCAAGCTCAAGAAGGGTGACTATGACGCCTCGCCCTCGCCTGGGCCCGCGCGTTCGTGAGCGACCCCGCCGCCGCGGAGCGGCGGCTGCCGGATCCGGTCGATGACGGTCATTGCATCGCGTGCGGATTGCTTTCCCCGATCGGTCTGAAGATGCGCTTCGAAACGCTCGACGACGGCTCGGTGCAAAGCCGCGTCGCCGTCGGCGAGCGGTTTCAAGGCTGGCGCGGAGTCGTCCACGGGGGCATCGTGGCCGTGTTGCTCGACGAAGCGATGGCATACGCGGCCGCGGCACGCGGGCATAAGGGCGTCACGGCGGAGCTCAAGATGCGCTTTCGCCAAGCGGTTGCGGTCGGAAACGAGCTGGTGGTGCGCGGCAAGGTCACGTGGCAGCGCCGCAACGTGTTCGGCGTCGAGGCGAGCGTCAGCGACTCGGCGGGCGCGGTCTTAGCGACCGGAACGGGCGGTTTCGTGAGCCGCGGCCGGCTCGCGGCCGGCGAGCGTCTGGGCGAGGTGCGCGCCGCGGGACTTTGAGTTCGCGCGGAAACTCCCGCGGTGCGGCCGAAACGGCACTTATGCCCGCGACCAAGCCGAAGCCAACCGCGAAAGCGGAGCCGCCCAAGAAGCGACCGGCTCCTGCGCCGAGCATCGACAATCGCCGCGCGCGTTTCGAGTATGAGTTTCTCGAGCGCTTCGAGGCGGGAATCGCCTTGACCGGCACCGAGATCAAATCGGTTCGCACCGGCGAGATCAGTTTGAGGGAAGCGTACGCACGCGTGCGCGACGGCGAACTGTGGCTCTTAGGCCTGCACGTGCCGCCGTACAAACAGGGAAGCTTTTCCAATCATGAACCGCTGCGGCCGCGCAAGCTGCTGATGCACCGCAGCGAGATCGACCGGCTGGCCGGCCGCGCTTCCGAGAAGGGCCTGACGCTGGTGCCGACGCGCTTGTACTTCAAACGCGGCCGGGTCAAGATCGAGTTGGCGTTGGCGCGTGGGAAGAAGCTGTGGGACAAGCGGCGCGACGAGCGAGAGCGCGATGTGAAACGCGAGCTGGCTCGGGCGGTGCGCAGCTGATGGGGCAGCACTCTTGCAGCGGCCCTCGGGCCGCATGAGAGGCGCGCATCGCGAACGCGCGCTCGAGCGCGCGCTAGCCGAAAGCGTGCAGGCCCGTCCTGGTGAGGTGTTGGTGGCAGCCGTCTCGGGCGGCTCCGATAGCGTCGCCTTGGCCGCGCTCCTCGAGCGCGCCGCCCAAGCGGGCGGCGCGCGCTTGGTCGTCGCGCACGTCAACCACGCGACGCGGGCCGGGTCGTGGCAGGACGAGGGGGTCGTTCTGGCCGTCGGATCGCAACTCGGCGCTCGGGTCGTGGTGGCCGAGCTCGAACCGGGTCCAACCTCCGAGGCGCGCTTGCGGCGGGCGCGCTACGCGGCCCTGACGGGCTTGGCGCGCGCCGTAGCCGGGCGGCGGCTGTTCACCGCGCATCACGCCGAGGATCAAACCGAGACGGTGCTGCTCGCGCTCTTTCGCGGCACCGGACCCTCGGGTCTAGCAGGAATTCCGCCGGTCAGGCGGCTCAATCGCGAGCTTTCGGTCGAGCGGCCGTTGCTCGGCATCGCCAAAGCCGACCTCGCGGAGTATGTCGCTTTCCGGCGCCTGCCGGCGGTCGTCGATCCGACCAACGCCGACCTCGGCTACCGCCGGAACGCGGTGCGCGCGGCGCTGGTCGAGCTTCGGCACAGCTTTAGCGGTCTCGACGAAGCGGTGGCGCGGTGCGCCGCGATCGCCGCAGCGGAACGTGCCGGGATCGAACGCGCCAGGCTTCGCCGGCATCTCCGGCAGGAGCTGGGCGCGGTGCTCGGCGAGCACCGCGACGTCAGCTTCGAGCATTTGGACGCCGCCGCCCGGGGCATCGAAGCGGGGCGCCCGGGACGTCACTTTCTACGCCCTGGCCTCGCGCTCGTCGTCGAGCGGCCGTGAATCCCAATTCAGTCACGCGCGAACCGTTGGGGGCGATCGTTTTCCATGCCGACGAAATCGCAGCCGCCGTCGGGCGGCTGGGGCAGGCGCTGACGAACGATCTGCGCGATGAACCCGTCCTGCTGGTCGGCGTGTTGAAGGGGGCACTGTTCCTCGTCGCAGATTTGGCCCGGGCGCTGCCGCCCCGCGCAGACATCCGGATCGACTTCCTGGCGGTGGCCAGCTACGGGAACTCGACCCGCTCCAGCGGCGAGGTGCGTTTACTGAAGGATACGAGCGAGAGCATTGAAGGCAAAAACGTCGTGATCGTGGAGGACATCGTCGATAATGGGCTCACCCTGGACTACCTCCAGCGTTTGCTTGCAAGCCGGAATCCGGCTTCGCTCCGTTCGTGCGTGCTGTTGGACAAGCCATACCGGCGCCTCGTCGACGTGACGATCGACTACACGGGCCTGCTCGCCCCGGACGCCTTCATCGTAGGTTACGGTCTGGACTATCAAGAAAAATACCGAAATCTCCCCTATCTCGCGAGGCTGGAAGAGTGGGCGCTCGAGAGCTAGGGGAGTCGTATCTCCGCGGGCCGGTCACAGCGGCGCGTCCCGGGTGGGAATAGGAAATTCACGTTGGCAAAAAACGTCAGGTCGATCGTCATCCTGGTTTTCGCGTTCATCGCGATCGTCTTCATCGTCGACCGGCTGCTCTTGCAGCAAACCCCGCCGGCTAAGCTGACCTACTCGGAATTCTACAAGAACATCGAGGCGGGCAACGTCGCCAAGGTGACGATCTCGGGTCACGACGTGGCCGGCGAGCTCAAACATCCCGTCGCCGGCGCCAGCGACACGCGCTTCGCGACGACCATCGGAGACTCGCAAGGCATCGAAAGAGAGCTCCTCAAGCACGGCACCGACGTCCAGTTCGACAACCCGCAGACGACGCCGTTCTTCAGCATGATCGTGCAGTTTTTGCCGATCGGCGTGATGGTCGTGCTGCTGCTGTTCATTCTGCGCCAAGCGCAAAGCGGCGGCAGCCAAGCCCTGTCGTTCGGCCGTTCGCGCGCCAAACTGCTCTCGGAGAACCGTCCCAAGGTGACGTTCGCCGACGTCGCCGGAATCGAGGAGGCCAAAGAGGAGCTGGCCGAGGTCGTCGAGTTTCTGAAGTTCCCGAAGAAGTTCCAGGCGCTCGGCGCGCGGATTCCTAAGGGCGTCCTGTTGCTGGGGCCGCCCGGCTCGGGCAAGACGCTGCTGGCGCGTGCAATTGCAGGCGAGGCCGGCGTACCGTTCTTCTCGATCTCCGGTTCGGACTTCGTGGAAATGTTCGTCGGCGTCGGCGCGTCGCGCGTGCGTGACCTCTTCGAACAAGCCAAGAAGTCGGCACCTTGCATTGTCTTCATCGACGAAATCGACGCGGTCGGCCGTCAACGCGGAGCCGGGCTCGGTGGAGGCCACGACGAGCGCGAGCAGACGCTCAATCAGCTGCTCGTGGAGATGGACGGCTTCGATCAGAACACGGGCGTGATCTTGATTGCCGCCACGAACCGCCCGGACGTGCTCGATCCGGCGCTGTTGCGGCCGGGCCGCTTCGACCGTCAGATCGTGGTCGACCGGGCAGACGTGCGCGGCCGTCAGGCGATTCTGACCGTGCACGCCAAGAACAAGCCGCTCTCGAAGGAGATCTCACTCGAGACGCTGGCCAAGCGCACGCCTGGCTTCAGCGGCGCCGACCTAGAGAATCTCTTAAATGAAGCGGCCCTGCTCGCCGCGCGCCGCAACAAGTCGCTCATCGAGATGAACGACTGCGAGGAAGCGATCGATCGGGTGGTGGCCGGCCCCGAGCGCAAGTCGCTCGTGATGTCCGAGAAAGAAAAAGAGAATACGGCGTACCACGAGTCAGGGCACGCGATCGTAGGCGGCTCGCTCGAGTACGGCGATCCGGTGCACAAGGTAACCATCATTCCTCGCGGCATGGCGCTCGGCATCACCTGGTCGCTGCCCGATGAAGACCGCCATTCGCGCACGAAGAACGAACTTCTGGCCAGCATCTCGCAGGCGCTTGCCGGACGGATCTCCGAGGACATCAAGTTCGGCGACGTGACGACCGGAGCGTCGAACGACTTCGAGAAGGCGACCGCTTTAGCGCGCCGCATGGTGACGCAGTTCGGCATGTCCGACTCGCTCGGGCCGATTCAATACGGGCGCGGTAACCACCAGGTGTTCCTAGGGCGCGACATCGGCGAAGACCGCAACTATTCGGAGGAGATCGCAAGCAAGATCGACGCCGAAGTGCGCCGGATCATCGACGACTGCTACGGGAAAGCGCGCCAGATCCTGACCGACAACTGGGCCAAAGTGGAGCGCATGGTGGCTTCGCTGCTGGAGAACGAGACGATCGAGCGCGACGAGATCGTTGCCATTCTCAACGACCAGCCCTATCCGCGCAAAACCGGCGGTGCGCAGCCTCCGATTCCACAGGCGGCCGCGACTCCGGCCGAGCCCGAGCCTCAGCGCATCGAAAAACCGAAGCGTCTGCCGCCGAACATATCGCCGGAACCCGCGTAGCCTGCAGGGCGCGATGATATCTCTCGGGGCGGTGGCAGCCGCGCTCGCGCTCTTGGCGGCCTTTGTACCGGCGGGCGCGGCGACGGGCGACCTGCCGCAGCTTGGCCCGCACGTGAGCGTGGGTACCCTTCAAGCGGGCGGCACGTACATCGTCCGTCCGGCCACCGGCGCACCGATCGCGGCGGTCGAGCTGTGGTATCGCGCACCCTCGACGGGATTCGGTCCCAAGCCGATTCCATCGCTTTCGCGGCTCGCCGCGCAGGTCGTGATCGCATCGAAGCCGCTGATCGGCAGTTCGCTCGGGAGGCTCGTCAGCGACCTGGGCGGCCGGCTGAGCGTCAACGCGTATAGCGACTCGATCGATATCGGGGCCGTGGTGCCTGCGGCCCATGCGCGCGAGGTCGTTAAGGCGATGACGACGGCCTTCTTTGCGCCCGTCATCTCCGACGACGGCTTCCACGCGGCCCAGCAGGACGTCGCTCAGGAAGCCGTATTCGAGAGCTTCGACCCCGCTGCGGTCGTGCGCGATGCGGTGTTCGCGCAACTCTTCAGCTCCGGCCCTCAGCACTACCCGGTGCTCAGCGACGCCAAACAAGTTGCCACCATCACGCCGGCCGACGTCCGCGCCTTCGCAACGCGCGCTTTCCGTTCGCAAAACGCGATCTTCGTTGCGAGCGGCGCGATCGACCCGTCGCTCGCCGCGGCTGCGGTCGGCGGCCGCCCTGCCGCTGCCGGCCTGGCGGTGCCCGAAGCCCCGGCGACGCCGGACGTCGCATCCTCACCGCACCCGGTGAGCGCGTCATTCCCGGAACCTTCCGGCGGCTACGGCTGGGCCGGGCCGCCGATCGCACAAGAGCGCGAGGCGACGGCCATGGACTTTATCGCCGACTACCTGTTTCGGGAGGAATCGGGCGTGGTGAGCGAAGCGGTCGCGGATAAGTTTCCCGACGCCCTCCTCATCGGCCAGTTCATCACCCTGCACGATCCGGGCGTAATGTTCGTCGCATACGCCGGCAAGAGCGTCGACCAGGTCAAAGCTCAAGTCGACGCGGGTTTGGAAATGATGCGCAAACCGCTCGAACCGCGCACCTTTGCGCACGCGCTTGCGGCCTTCCGCTTTCACTTGCTTTCGGATCTGCAGACGCCGTCTGAAATGGCCGACAACTTCGGCTGGTACAGCGTCGAGGGCTCGCCCGAGTACGCGCCGGGTGCGAACGGCGACAAGGGCAGTTACGCCAAAGCGGCCGACTCCCTAACGGCGGACTTTGTCGCTTCGGTCGCGCAGAAGTATCTCAGCGTAACGCCGGTGACGGTGACGCTGACGCCGGGGAAAAAGTCGTCATGAGCACTCTCTCGATCGGCGCCCGAGTTGCCATGCTTTGCGCGGCCGCGCTCTTGGGCCTGACGGCGGCGGTTCCAGCGCAGCCGCAACGTTTTCCGACGGCCGTACAAACCGATCTCGGGGGCGTTAGCCTGATCAGTGAGTCCGACGACGACGAGACGGTCGCCGGCGTTCAGGTTTTTCTGGCCGCCGGGCTCGACCGCCAGTTGCCGAGCGAGAGTGGCATCGCCGCTCTCGTGGCCGACTGCATCACGCGGACGCCGGTCAATGGCGTCGCGGTACGCGATGCGATCGCGCAGTCCGGCGGTTCGCTCGACTTTACGGTCGAGGGACGCTCGGTTCACTTCTACATCGAAAGCGTGCCGCAGATGCTGCCGGCCCAGGTCGAATTGTTCGCGAAAGCGCTGTCGGCCCCCGACTTTTCACCGCAGACGATTGCGGCCGCCCGCAGCGCCCTGACGGCACGCATCAACGACCTCGAAGGCAATGCGCTCTCGGTCGCCGTTGAGATGTTTCGCCGTTCGTACTTTGCGACGAGCGCCGGGTTGCCCGCGCTCGGCTCGACGACCGCGATCGCTGCGCTATCCAGCAAGGACCTTGCGGCATTCTACCAAGCGAACTACCGGCGCAGCGGTCTCTCGGCGAGCGCCGCGGGCGACCTGACGCCGGGTCTGGCCGACGCCCTCAAAACGCTTGCCGCCGGACTTCCGGAAGGCGTGGTGACGCCGGTCGTGCCCAAGGCGAAACCGATTCCGGAGAACGCGCCGCGCATCGTTTCAAACCGCGACGTGGCAGCTCCGATCGTCGTCGTGGGCTACGCGGCTCCGCCGCCGGGCAGCGCGGACTTCGGTGCCATGCTGGTGCTGGAATCTCTGCTTTCAAACGCTTTCGAGCGCTCGAGCGCGACCACGCTCGGCATAGCGGAACGTTCGGTCGGCGCGTTCTACCTCTACGACTCCTCGCCCGCGAGCCTCGTCGTCTACGTCAACGGAACGCGCGTCGATCCCTCGATTGCGCTGCGGGAACTGCTCGTCGCGGCGAAGTCCCTCTCGCTCAAACCGCTCGACGCCGAAGCGCTCAAGCACTTCAAGATCGTCGCCGAGGGGCAGTTCCTCACCGGCTCGCTCATGGTCGCGGACCGCGCGTACCTGCTCGGAACGTTCGCGGCCCAGGGCTTGGGCTCGGACGCGATCAACGCCGCCCTTGCCGCGCTTGACAAGACGACCGCGGCCGACGTGCAGCGAGTCGCGAAAACCTACTTGCAGCGATACATCGTCGCGCTCGTGCTTCCGCGCCAAAACGGCGGCTCATAAGAACTGCGCTCGTCCATGACTACCTAAATCAGCGAGGCGGCGCCGAGCGCGTCTTCGCGCACGTCGCGCGGGCGTATCCCGAGGCGCCCGTCTACACGGCGCTGTACGACGAGCGCTGCAACGGCGACCTGGTCGCTCCCGCGCGCGTGCGCACGTCGTTTTTGCAGCGCGTTCCCTTCTCGAATCGCGCCTTTCGGCTGCTGGCGCCGTTCTATCCGGCGGCGTTCGAGCAGCTCGACCTCTCGGAATACGACCTCATCGTCAGCAGTACGACGGCCTGGTCCAAAGGCGTCCGTTTTCGGCCTGATGCGTTTCACGTTTGCTACATTCACACGGTCAGCCGCTTCGTCTTCGACTACGAGCGTTACGTGGGCGGGTTTACCGCTCGCGGCGCGGCGACGCTGCTGGCTCGTCCGCTCGTTACGCGCCTGGCGCGCTGGGACATCGAGGCCGCCCGCCGCCCGAGCGCTTACATCGCAAGTTCTCACAACGCAGCGGAACGAATCCGGCGTTATTACGGGCGCGAGGCGCTCGTCGTTCCCTGTCCCGTCGACGTCGATCGTTTCAGCATCGGCTTCGGCGACGGCGATTTTTTCTTGGCCGTTTCGAGGCTGTTGCCGTACAAGCGCCTGGAGCTTGCGATCGGAGCCGCCGCGATGGCGAACGTCGCTTTGAAAATCGTCGGGCAGGGACCAGCCGAAGCTGCGTTGCGCCGGATCGCGAAAGGCACGCGCACGGAGTTTCTCGGCGTCGTCTCCGATGCCGAGCTCGGCCGGCTGATGGGCCGCGCCCGCGCGGTCGTCGTCCCGGGCGAAGAAGATTTTGGTTTGGTCGCGCTGGAAGCAAATGCGTCGGGACGGCCCGCCATCGCGTACGCGCGCGGTGGGGCGCTCGAGACCGTACGCGGCGGCGTCACCGGCGAGTTCTTCGAGGACGCGCAGCCGGCGGCGCTGGCCCGCCTCTTAGAGGACTTCGACCCGTCCCGCTACGACCCGCGCGTGCTGCGCGCGCACGCTGAAACCTTTCGGCCCGAACGTTTCATCGAACGGCTGCGCACGACCATCGACGCGCTTATCGCCGAGCGCAACTCAGCCGCGAGTTCGCAGCCGCTGCAACAACGCTAGCACGGCCTTTGCCGGCGCATCGCGGTCGGCAAGCGCGAAGCGCGCTGCCGCGCGCTCGCTCCACGCGCCGGCGCGCCGCGGATCGTCGAGCAACGCGCGCAACGCCGCGCTCCAAGCGGCGATGTCGAACGGGTCGAGCAGAATGGCCGCGTCACCGGTCGTCTCGGGCAGCGCGGCGGCATTGGCGGCGACGACCGGTGCGGCGCAGGCCAGCGCCTCGGCCGCGATCAGCCCAAAACCCTCGCCCGTCGAGGGTACGGCCACGGCGCTCGCGTTTCGGTAGAGCGCGCGCAACGTAGCGTCGTCGGGCGCAAGGCAGGCAGAAGGCACGCGGCGCTCGCGCAGCAGCGTACGCTCCGCTTCGCCGAGCTCGCCCGCGATGACGAGCAATTCGTCCGGCGCATGCAATGCGCGCGCGCACGCTTCGATGACCGTGCGCGCGTTCTTGCGCGCCTCACGCGCACCGACCAGCAGCACGTAGCGTTTCCCGGCAATTTCTTCGGGCAGACGATCGCCGCGCGCGGGGAAAAAGAACGGGTCTGGGGCGAGCGGCACGACCTCGACGCGGGCCGGCGCCACGCCCAGCACGCGTACGATTTCGCTGCGGCTGAAGTGCGAGTCCGTAGCGATGGCCGTTGCCGCGCGCGCGGCCCGCAGAATGGGGTCCTGTTCGCGCCGGCGGGCAATGAAACCGCGGGCGGGTTCCGTGAATGCGAAGACGTCGTGCAGCGTCACCAGCGCCGGCGCCGCAACCCCAAAGCGCATCCCGTTCCACGGGAACCAGACGGCGTCGAAGACATTGCACCGGCCGCCCTCTTGCGCCGTGACGAGCGGAAGACCGCCGAATTCATCGCACAGCGCGCGCTCGTCGCGCCGGCGCGGCGAGATCAACGTGATCGCGACGCCTGGATCGGTCAGCGCGTAACGCAGAACGGCGCGTGCCGCGCGGCCCATCCCGCGCCGGTCGCTTGCGAAGTTCGCCGCATCGATCCCGAGCCGCAGCGGCCGGGTCAACTGTTCGGAAAGAGGAAAAGCAGTGCGACGCTCGATCCGTTAAAAGCGGCGTGCGTGATGACGTTCGACCAGTAACAGCGCGTCGTCCCGTAGATCCAGCACAGCACCAGACCCCCCAGCGCCAGCGGAATCGAGACGGTTACGAGCTGCGCAGGCGCAGCGGCGTGGAAGATGCCGAACACGATGGAGCTGCACGCCGCAGCGACCGGAAACGACGCATAACGCGACACGGCGTTGAATAAGAACACGCGAAAGGTGAGCTCCTCGATCATCGGGGCCAGCACGGCCGCGATGACCACGAACAGCGCGAGGTCGCCAGGCGAGTGCAGCTCCTTGAGCAGCGCGACCGCCTGCTCGGTGTCGTGGCGATGCGTCAACGCGGCAATGATGCCGCCCGCGACGTCGATTGCCAAGACCATGGCGGCGGTGCCGGCCAGTCCGATGGCGACCTCGCGCGGGGTCGGCCTTCGTACGCCGAGTTCTCGCAGCGAGCGCAATGACAGCGCCGGAACGATCCAAATCAAGTAAAGACCGAGCGGTATGTACGTGACGAACTGGGCTCGCAGCAGATCGTGCGCCGAGATGCGATCGAGATGGTGCACGTCGGCGCCGCGAACGCTCAGGACGATCGCCAGGTAAGCCGCCGCGGGAAGCACGTTGAGCACGACGATTCCAACGAACGCGAGGATCGTCAGGGTGGGGTTGAAGGAGCTAGGTTCCCAAGTCGTCGGCGAGGGCTGCAAACGTGCCCAGGTCGAGTTGTTCTGCACGGATCTCCGCATCGAGGTTCAGCTCTCGCAGCGCCGCCCGAACGCGCGCGCGCTCGATGCCGAGCGAAAGCGCCAGACTATTGGCGATGGTCTTGCGGCGGTACGCGAACGCGCCCCGCACGACCTGCATCAGAAAGGCCTGGTCGCGAACCGCCACTGCGGGTTCGCTGCGCACCTCGAGCGTTACCACCGTGCTTTCAACCTTGGGCCTCGGGAAGAAGAGCTCGGGTCCGAGTGCAAATGCTCGGCGCACCACCGAGCGAAACTGAACCGCGATCGATAACGAACCGTAAGCCGGCGTCCCCGCGCGCGCGATCAAGCGATCCGCGACGTCGCGCTGCACCATCGCGACGATGCGCGCGGGCGGGCGCGGGAGTTCGAGCAAGCGCATCAGCAGCGGCGTCGCGATGTAGTAAGGCAGGTTTCCGCCCGCGAACCAGGGCGCGTCACCGGCCGCCGCGCCGTAGTCGAACGTCAAGGCATCGGCCGCGATGATGCGCGCGGGCGCAAGATCCTCGCGCGAGTCCAAGATGCCGATCAGCTCGGGGTCGATTTCCAGACAGGTGACCTGCGCGCCGCACGCGACCAGCGCTCGCGTCAGCGTTCCGGTCCCGCCGCCGATTTCGACGACGCGTGCGCCGGGCTCCGGTACGGTCAGCCGAGCGATGCGAAGCGCCGCGCCTGCATCCATCAGGAAGTGTTGCCCGAGCCTCTTTTTAGGGCGAAGACCGCGCGCCGAAAGGAGCGCGCGAGCGTGGTTCGGGGCTTGCTCTATCTGAGCACGTACACCGTGACGGCTTGTCTGCCGAAACGTTGTGCGTCCTGCTCGTTGTTGAAGCCGAGGTCGATGCGCCGCCCGTTGATCGCGCCCCCGGTGTCGCCGGCCAGCGCCGGCCCATAACCGGGAATATAGAGTTTCGTCCCGAGGGGAATGACGCTCGGATCGACGGCGACGATACCGTGTCCGGCGCGCACTCCGATCGCGGTGAGGCCGCTTCCGCTGCAGCCGTAACAGGTCGCGCTGTAAGCAGTTGCCACCATGTGCATTGCCGATCCGAAAAATTTGACGGCGCCTTCGAAGCCGACCTTTGCAAAACGCGCTAGACTAAGATATTCGCCCACGCCGAGTAAGATGACTTTGGGGCGCGGCGCGCGGATGATGCGCGACGCGATCAGCGCGTGCGTCGGCAAATCGTCGCCGCGCTTGGTGAAACGCACGATCACTTCGCGGATACCGGAGCGGCCGGCATCGGCGGTCTTGAGCGTTCCTTCCTCGAGCGACGCGTCGAAGCGGCGGTGCACCGGCGGCAGGATGGCGCTGTGCAGCTTCTTGGTCCAAACTGCGACGCGCACAACGTGAACGATTTCCTGCGGGGCGACGCGCGCGTCGGAGGCCGGATACACTTCGTCGTTCGGCCCGAGCTTCACGCCCGTCGCGGCCAACATTTCACCGACGCTCGCCGCCGAAGAACGAATCCAGCGGCGTTCGTTTCCGACGAGCAGGACGATCGGAACCGCAGGCCGGTATTCGATCGTCATTCCGCTAGCGATCGTTTGGTCGGGCGGCGCGGAGAGAAAGTCGTCGGCGGCGGGATCGATGCCGCGTTCTTGGATGAATTCCGCGACGGTGTGGGCGCGGGTCGGATAGGTCGCGGCCACGTCGCCTCGGATGAAATTGACGCTGACCGAGGGCAGGGCTGCTGGGTCGCCTGGCGTGGGATCGGCCGAACCGACCGACGTGCCCAGGAAAAACAGGCTGAGGAGACTCAGCGCGACTGATGTCGCTCTTTTTCGATCGCTAACGATCAACGCGGCTCCTTTCAGGAGTGCGGCATGGCCCGTACGCTTTGCCCGTCACTGTTGGGCTAGAGGCGCAAACGAGGCGCCGTTCTAGTGAGGTAGCTGGTTGACGCTTCCTTGGGCGGACACCCATCCGTGGGGGGAGGGACACCCATCCGTTGCCCCGGAGCGTGGCGGAGCGGAACGCGGCCAAGATAGCACATGCCGCCCGACGGAGTCAAATGAAAAGCCCTCCAATCGGACTTTTGTAGGCTTCTGCCGTCCGCCGGGCAGAAGTATCGATTTCTCGTGAACGTATTACGCATCGGACTGTTCACCGAATGTTATCGGCCGATCCAAAACGGAATCGTCGCTTCGATCGATGCGCTGGCGAGCGCGTTGCGGGCGCTCGGTCACGAGGTGATCTGCGTCACGCCGCGCGTGCCTGGATATCGCGAACGCGCCGACGGCGTACTTCGCGTGCATTCGCTACCGCTGCCGACTCGCACGAAATATCGCTTGACGTTTCCGCTTTTTCAGAACGACCGCATCCTGCGCGCGCTCAAAGGCACTTCGATCGTGCACACGCACTCGCCGTTCGTGACCGGCTGGATGGGAGCGCGCTATGCGAAGCGCATGCGGGTGCCGCTCGTCTTTACCTATCACACGCAGTTGGAGGAGTACGCGCACTACGTGCCGTTCGAGCGCGGCGCGACGCGCAAAGCGGCGACGCGCTTAACGCGCGCTTACGCCAACGGCGCCGACGTGGTCATCGTTCCGACGCCCGCGATGGAAGAGCGCTTGCGCGACCTCGGGGTACGCACGCGCATCGCCGTCGTACCGAGCGGCATCGACGTCGCCCTGTTCGCGGGCGGCCGCCGCAGCGACGATCTGCGCGCGCGCTTGGGCGTCGCACCCGGCGTGAAAATGGTGCTTTCGGTCGGACGTCTCGCGCGCGAGAAAAATATCGAGCTTGCGCTCGAAGCGTTCGCGCGTTTGAACGACCGCGCGGCGCAGTTGGTCGTCATCGGCGACGGTCCGCACCGCGCGGCGCTCGAGCGGGTCGCGGCTCGCCTGGGCGTGGCGGAACGCACGACGTTTGCGCGCGAGTTTGCGCGCGAAGCGCTGCCCGACGCTTACAAATCGGCCGATGCGTTCGTGTTCACGAGCGCATCCGAAACGCAGGGCCTCGTGCTGGTCGAGGCGCTGGCGGCGAACCTTCCGGTCGTCGCGGTCGATACGCCGCAGACGCGCGACGTGCTGGCCGGCGCGGGAACGCTTGTGGCGCCCGAAGCCGGAGCCCTGGCTGCCGGCCTGCGCCGTTCGCTTGCGGCCAACGGCTCGCGCGCCGGAACGCTCGGGGTTGCCGAGCGCTACGACGGTTCGGCTTTGGGGGATCGGGTGCTCGAGGTGTACGCTTCGCTGCTCGGCGCGGTAAATTGACATCGAACGTATGTTCGGTGTACAATGCGTGTAAGGAGCTTGCACGATGCGACACCCAAGGCGGCTGGAACCGCTCGCAGTCACCATCGGCTTCGCGGCCCGCGAGGACGGCCGAGGGGTCGCCTATGCCAGCTACGTTCCGCGTACCGGCAGCGGCCGGCATGCATCTCCGGTCAGGGTGGGATTCGCGTGCCGTCCGCAGCCGGTTCTGCGTGGGCGCGACCTAGCCTATGCCGCGCTGACGGCGGTCGCCGGCGCGTTGCTCGCGCGCGACATCCGCGAGGCAACGTTGCGGATCGACGATGCATCCCTGCCGCGTGACCTCGAAGAGCGTGGATCGCTGCCGACGGCGCTGGTCATTCCCTATGTTGCGTTGCGCTGTAAACTCAACGCCTTTCACGACGTGCACGTGGTTGCGGCCGCCGACGAGACGACGCGCGACCTCACCGGCCGGGCTCGTGCCGAGATTGCGCTCCAGACCGCCGCCTAGCGTCGCCCGGAACAGCTGCTAGGCGTGCGTCGCCTGCGACGCAGCGAACTGCCCGAATCGACCGTCGAGCTGGCGCGCTTTCTCATCGGCACCATCCTTGTGCACGATGCGAACGACGGGCGCACGAGCGCGCGCATCGTCGAGACCGAGGCCTACGTTCCGGGCGATGCAAGCTCGCACGCGTATCGCGGCATGACCGCACGCAACCGCACCATGTTTTTGCGGCGCGGCCACGCATACGTCTATTTCATCTACGGCACGTCGTATTGCCTCAACGTCACGAGCGAGCGCGCCGGCACCGGGGCCGCCGTCCTCGTTCGGGCCGGCGAGCCGCTCGAGGGCGGCGTCATCATGCAGCGGCGGCGCGCGTGCGAGCGTCCGCGCGATCTCGCCCGCGGCCCGGGCCGTCTCGCCGCGGCCCTCGGCATCGATATTCGCTGCGACGGTCTCGACCTTTGCGCGGCCGGTCCGCTCTGGCTCGCGCGCGCCGAGAGCCCCGCGCGCGACATCGGCGAAAGTCCCCGTATCGGCATTACTCGGGAAACGACGCGTTTGCTCCGCTTCTACGAGCGCCGGAATCCGTACGTCAGCGGCCCGGCTGCGCTGAGAGCGTGAGGGAGCCGCTTTCCGAGAAGCGTGAAATCGAGGCCTTGAGGTCGAAACCGGTACGGTGCGGTTGCAGAAGTTTTTGGCCCATTCCGGCGTGGCCTCGAGGCGCAGCGCCGAAGAGCTGATCTCGGCCGGGCGCGTTCGCGTCAACGGTGCGACGCGCTCGCTGGGATCGAAAGTTGAGCCCGGCGATCGGGTCGAGGTCGACGGCAAACGGATCGCCTTGCCTGCGCAGGCGCGCTACGTGGTGCTGAACAAGCCCGCCAAGGTCATGACGACGATGCGCGACCCGGAAGGGCGGCGGACCGTCGCGCAGATCGTGCCGAGTGAAGGCCGCCGCGTCGTACCGGTGGGCCGGCTCGACTACGAGACCTCGGGCGTCTTGCTGCTCACCGACGACGGCGACCTCGCGTACCGCCTGACCCACCCCCGCTTCGGCGTCGCGAAGACGTATCGCGCCCTCGTGCACGGGCGGCTGGACGCTGAAGCAGTCGCACACCTGCTGGCGGGCATCCGTCTTGAAGACGGCGGCGCCGCCCCGGCGAAGCTGCGCGTCGTGCGCGCTTCGGGGCGGGTCTCGGAGGTCGACATCACGCTGCACGAAGGCCGCAATCGGCAGGTGCGGCGGATGTTCGAGGCGACCGCTCACCCCGTCATTTCGCTCGTGCGCATTCGATTTGGTCCGATTGCGCTTGGCCCCCTGGCCGTTGGGAACTGGCGCGTGGCGACCGAGCGCGAAGTCTCGGCGTTGCGCGTTGCGGCGGCGGCCGTACCGGACGACGAGCGCCGCCGGGACGGCCGCGAATGATCCTGCGCGGAATCCGCGGGGCGACGACCGTCGAGGAAGATACGCCCCAAGCGATCCTCGAGGCCACCGAAGAGCTCGTGCGCGAGATCGTAGCCTCCAATTCCATCGACTCCGAGGCGGTCGCTTCGGCGCTCTTTACCGTCACCCCGGACCTGCGCGCCGAGTTTCCGGCTGCCGCCGCCCGGCGAATGGGCTGGACGATGGTCCCGCTTCTGAACTTTACCGAAATTGGCGTGCCCGGGCGGCTCGAGAAATGCATCCGCGTGCTCGTGCACGTAAACACCGACCGCGCGCAGAACGAGATGGTGCACGTCTACCTGCGCCGGGCCGTCTCGCTTCGCCCCGACCTCGTCTCCAGGAGTCAAAACCCCCAATGATCATCGTCATGCGCCCGAACGCGCCCGAGGCGGAGTTAGATGCCGTCACCTCCCTGATCGCTGCGCTGAAGTTGTCCGCGCACGTGAGCCGCGGCGCGGAGCGCACGATCGTCGGCGTCATCGGCGCGATCGAAGACAAGGAGATCCTGCTCGCCCAGTTCGCCCAGCTCGAGGGCGTCGACTCGGTCGTCCCGATCTCCCACAGCTACAAGCTTGTCAGCCGGCAAGCGCGCGCCGAGCGTACCGTCGTGCGCGTGCGCGACGGCGTCAGCTTCGGGGGAGAGCAACTCGCGATCGCGGGCGGACCGTGCAGCGTCGAATCGCGCGAGCAACTCGACCTGACGGCAGACGCGGTCGCGCGGGCCGGCGCAAACCTCCTGCGCGGCGGCGCGTTCAAGCCTAGGACCTCGCCCTATGCCTTTCAGGGGCTGGGCGAGGAGGGCCTCAAGGTCATGCGCGCGGCGGCGGACCGCACCGGCCTGGCCGTCGTGACGGAGGTGCTCGACGTGCGCGACGTCGAGCTGGTCGAGCGCTACGCCGACGTGCTGCAGATCGGGGCCCGCAACATGCAGAACTTCGGGCTCTTGCGCGAGGTGGGCGGCGCGCGCAAGCCGGTGTTGCTTAAACGGGGCATCGCGGCAACGATCGAAGAGTGGCTGATGGCTGCCGAATACGTCTACGTCTCGGGGAACCACGAGATCGTGCTGTGCGAACGCGGCGTCCGGTCCTACGACCAGCAAACGCGCAACCTGCTCGACTTGGCGGCGGTGCCGCTGCTGCGGACGCTGACCCATCTCCCGGTCGTGGTCGATCCGTCGCATGGCACCGGCGTGCGCAGCCTCGTGGTGCCGATGAGTCTCGCAGCGATCGCAGCCGGAGCCGACGGACTCCTGGTCGAGGTGCATCCGAATCCAGCGGCCGCCTATTCCGATGGGCCGCAGTCGCTGACCCTTGCGAACTTCGCCGACCTGATGGCTCGGCTCGCGCCCGTGGCGGCCGCCGTCGGCCGCGGACTGCCGGCGCCGGCCCTCATGGTATAACCTGACGGAGCCTGCCTTTCGCGCGCTCGGGATCGTCGGAACCGGGCTGATCGGCGCTTCGATTGGGCTGCGCGCGCGGCAGACCGGCGCCCGGGTCGTTGGATTCGATCGCGATCCGGCGCACGCCGAAAGCGCGCGTTCGGCTGGTGCGCTGGACGTCGTCGGCGCCGAGGAAGCGAGCTGCTTCGAGGGAGTCGATGGGCTGGTGCTGGCGACGCCCCTCGCGGCTACCCTCGAGCTGCTGGCCCGCTTGCGCTTCGCGCGCTGCTTGCCGCCGCTCGTCATCGACGTGGCTTCGCTACAGGTCCCGGTGGCAGCCGCGGGAGCGGCGCTAACCCCGTTCGTGCCGACGCATCCGATCGCCGGCTCCGAGCTCAGTGGACCGGAAGCCGGCCGTCCCGACCTTTTTGCCGGTCGAACATGGGCCTACGAACCGGATCGGCCGGCAGCTGCGCGCACTGCGGCCATTGCGCTGATCCGGCAGATGGGCGCCGTACCGTTCGCCGTCGACGCGGCCGTGCACGACCGGGCGATGGCGCTGACCTCGATGCTCCCCCAGCTCGTTGGCACAGCCCTTGCCTGCCGCCTCGCCCAGCGTCTGAAAGACCCCGCGGTCGCAGACCTCGTCGGTCCCGGAATGCGGTCGAGCGTACGCTTGGGTGCCTCTCCTTGGTCGATGTGGCGCTCGATCCTCGACTACAATCGCGATGCCGCCGCGCAGGAAGTCCGCAGCCTCTCGGCCATACTCTCGGACGTTGCGGATGCTCTCGCTTCGGGAAACCTTGCCGAGCTCGAGCCCCTCTTCCGGACGGCCGCGCAAGCGGTCGCCGGGTCGACCGCCAACACCCCTGCTGCCGATTCCGTTTTGCAATAAGAGACGCTTCCGAACTTTGCAGTCAGACGCTTAGAAATAAGGGAATCCCGAATGCGACGAATTCCGCGCGGTCTTGCGTCCACTCTCGCCATCGCTGCCGTTGCCGCCCCGTTGTGGGCGCACGCGCAACCTGCACCGTCGGGTTACGTCCCGCCGAAGCTCGTAAAACCCGGCAAGAGCACCACGCCCCTCGGCGGCCCCGGAAAAGTCATCGTGAAGGTGCTGGTCTACGCCAACGCCACCTTCAAAGTTATTGAGGTTCTCAAGTCGACCAATCACGCCGACGATGCCGCGGCGTTAGAGATCGCGCGAACCGGAACGTACAAGCCGGCGCTGAAAGCCGGGAAGCCGCAGACCGCGTTCTACGACTACGAACTCAGTTTCACGGCAAGCGGTGCGAGCGCCGGCCAATCCTCGGCCAACACGCCGCTGGACGAGGCCGAGCGCCAGCTCCGAACCAACAATTTTAGCGGCGCGGAAACTGCTCTAACGGGCTACATCGCAGCGCATCCCGGCGACCAGCGAGCGGAGACGGACCTCGGCGTCGCTTACGCTTTTTCGGGCGATCCGACCCAAGCGGTTGCGGCCTTCGACAAGGGTGGCCCCGTGCCCGACAATTACAAGGTCGTGGCCGGAAAGGCGTACGCCGACTACGCCATCGTCGAGTACAAGGCCAAGGACAACGATCTTGCCTTGGCGGCAGCTAAGAAAGCGGTCGCGCTGGCGCCGGCCTTGGGCACCTACAATACCCTCGGCTTAGCGGAGTCCGCCACCGGGGATTTCACCGCGGCGGCTGCCGATCTCGAGAAAGCGCGCGCCCTCGGGGCGAGCACGAACGCCGGCGTCAAGGACCGCGCGCAGGTCGACATCAACCTCGTTTCGACCTATCTCGCCGCCGGCAACGTGGACATGGCGAAGACGGTCGCCGCCGAGGTAGCCCAACTCGACCCGACTCAGGCAGCATCGGCGCAGTCGTTCATCGCCAACTACCTCGTCAAGCAAGCTCAGGGCCAAGAGACGAAGAGCGGAACCGCCGACGCGGCGGGCACGCTCGAAGCGGCCACGCAATCCTTGCCCACGCAGGCCGTGATGCTTTGGTCCCAGGCGGCGATTCTGTACCTCGAAGTCAAGCCGACCCCCGATAACGCAAAGGCCAAAGCCGATGCGGACAAGGCCCTGGCGATCGACCCGAACAGCGCGCTCGGCAACTACGCCGCCGGCATCGCGCTCGCGAGGCAAGGGAGCCGCAAGGAAGCACTCGTTTTTCTCGGCAAAGCCGACGCCGCGGCGAAAACCTCCGGCGACACGCGGGTAGCGACGTTGAGCGAGGCCGCCATCGCCACGATCAGCGGAGCCAAGTGAGGCCGCGCGAGGAATACCCTCGGAGCAAAGGTAAGAGACAGAGCCCGCGACGTGGACCTGGGCGTCGCTTTTCTATAGTCGGTCAGACGATTTAGCAAACATTTCACTGGAGGCGCCGGAGCAAGCGTGGATTTTTTCAGCGGGTTCTACAACTTTCTCGTGAGGGGCGGCCCGGCGATGATCGGGCTTCTGATCTGCTCGGTCGTCGCGGTGGCGATCGTGATCGAACGGCTATGGTTTTTCGCACAGCAGCACGGCGACAGTAAGGACCTGCTGCGCCAGATCGGCTCGAAGATCGCCGTCGACGACATCCCGGGAGCCATCCGGGTCTGCGACGAGCAGAAAGGGATGCTCCCCAAGATCCTCAAGTTCGGGTTGCTGCGCGGCACCAAGAACCGGGCCGACATCACAGACGCGCTCTCGATTGCGTTGATGGAGCACCTGAACTCTTTGGAGCGCAACCTGGCCATCATCGGCACCATCGCGGTCATCGCGCCGTTCGTCGGCCTCTTTGGGACGGTTCTGGGCATCATTCACGCCTTCGACGATATCGCTCTGAAGGGCAATTCGACGCCGGCCGTCGTGGCAGCGGGCGTCAGCGAAGCGTTGATCACGACCGCCGCCGGTCTGTTCGTGGCCGTCATCGCGGTGATCTTCTTCAATTACTTCAAGTCGCGCATCAAGACGTATAACCAAGAGATGATCGTGGCGGCCAACCAGCTTGCCGAGATGCTGCATTTCCACAACGTCGGCGAGCCGATTCCGACCGAGCTATACACTCCGACGGCCCCATCGTCGCGAGCGGCCGCGGGCGCCGCCAAGTAAAGAGGCTTCGATGTCGCTGCTGTCGGCCCAGCAAGAGTCCGACGTCATGGCGGAGATCAACATCACGCCGTTCACCGACGTGTTGCTGGTCCTGCTCATCATCTTCATGATCTTGGCCGCGCTCATTACGCCCCCGGGCTTCCAGAAGCAGCTTCCCAATCATACGAACAACACTCAGAGCAACAACGACGATCCGAAGAAGACGATCGACGTGGAGGTCAACGACCGCGGCGTCATCTTCGTCGACGGAACGCGCACCGACGAGAAGAACATCTATTACATCATGAGCCAAACCTCGCTGCGGCGCGGCCACCTGCACGTCTCGATCACGGCGGATGCGAAGGCGCCCTACGGGTTGATCATTCGTATCCTCGACGCGGCGAAACAAGCCGACCTCGACGACGTCGGCTTCGTAACCTCCTAGGCTTCGGCAGGGACACGCTATGGCAGTTTCAACCGGTCAAGGCGAAGAGGACGTGATGTCGACGATCAACATCACGCCCTTCACGGACGTGCTGTTGGTCCTCTTGATCATCTTCATCATTCTCGCGGCGGTCACCAAAGAACCCAAGCTCCCCGACGCCAAGAACACCGACAAGGTCGAAGCGTCCCAGATCGTCGTGATCGTCGATGAGAAGAATAACATCGAGATCGGCTCGAAGATCGTGAGCATCGCGGGTGCCTCGCAAGCCTTTAAAGAGCTGCAGGACAACACCAATCACCTTTACACGAGTGTCATCATCAAAGCCGATCCGCGCGCAAGCTACGGCACGATTTTGCAAGTGATGGACGCCGCCAAGAACGAGCAGCTCACCAACTTCGGTTTGGCCAATCATATCGAAGGCCAGAAGAGCTGAGGCGTTGATCCGCATCATGAGGCTCGCCCGGTGAGCTCGAAAGAGCCCGTCCCGCCCGTCCCATTGATGCCGGCCGAGCGCGTCCGCTCGTTCCTGGGATGGGCCTTCCTGCTCTCGATCGCGATTCACCTCGCCTTCGGACCGCTGCTCAACTTCAAGAAATTCTCCCAAGACCAAAAGGAAGTCGAGAAAGTCTCGGTCAGCAAGAAAACCAAGGTCGTCGTGCCCACCCCGCCCCCGCCGACCCCGACGCCGCCTCCTCCGACGCCGCCGCCGAAGAGCACTCCTCCGCCGGTCAAGCAGACCAACCCGCCCCCGCGACCGAAGCTGGTCGTCAACGTCCCGAAGACCAATTCCAAGAGCGCGAGCGGCCCCAACGAGAACGCGTACAAGCAGGGTCCGGTCAACGAGAACGGCGTCCCGAACGGCACTAAGGGTTCTCCAGGCCCCGCCTCGACCGGCGTTCCGGCAACATCGGCGCCGGCAACGCCCGTTCCGACGCCGACCCCGACGCAACGGCCGAGTTGCGCCGTCCCGAATGCGGACGCGGCCGTCAAAGGTCAGCCCGTCACGCCCGATATGCCGGAGATCGCAACGCAGCAGGGCCTGCAAGGGACGACCCAAGTCAAGGTGACGCTTGATTCCAAAGGTAACGTCACCGACGTGAGCGTTTATAAGTCAGCCGGGGCGGCCGTCTTGGATCAAGCCGCGCTCAAAGCGGCAAAGCAGACCGCGTACACCCCTGAAATCGTCGACTGCGTTCCCACCGGCGGGTCGTATATTTTCCGGGCCGACTTCACCAACCAATAGCCTGTCCTGACGTTCCTACAGGCGATGTTGCTCGCGGTGCTGCAAGGCGCGAGCGAACTCTTCCCCGTCTCTAGTCTAGGGCACACGGTCCTCATCCCGGCGTTGCTGCACTGGCCGGTCGACCGGAGCGCGCCGAATTTCCTGGCCTTTGTCGTGGCACTGCACCTTGGAACGGCACTAGCGCTGCTGGTCTTTTACCGGCGCGATTGGAGCCGGATCGCGCGCAGCTGGCTAGCAAGCGTTGCGCGCGGCCGGCTCAGCGACGACGCCGATGAAAAGCTAGCATGGTTGCTGATCGCCGGAACGGTCCCCGTCGCCATCCTCGGCGCGTTCTTCGAACGGCCCGTGCGCGCGCTCTTCGGCTCGACGGCGCTGGTTGCCGGATTTCTCGTGCTCAACGGCCTGGTGATGTTCGCGGGCGAGCGTTTGCGCCGCAATGAAGGCGCCGGCCGGCCGGCCCGGCCGCTACCGTCGCTGTCGTGGTTCGACGGTGCGAAGGTCGGATTCGCACAGGCCGCGGCCTTGCTGCCCGGCATCTCGCGTTCGGGGGCGTCCATCGTTGCCGGCCTGCTGCTCGGCCTCACCCACGACGACGCTGCCCGCTATTCGTTTCTCTTGGCGACGCCGGTGATCGGCGCCGCGGCGCTCTTCGAGCTTCCGCAACTTTTCGCGCCGGCCGCACGCACGGTGCTGCTCGAGGCGACCCTCGGCGGGATTCTGGCCGGCGCCACCGCGTATGCGTCGGTCGCCTTTTTGACCCGCTATTTCCACTCGAATGATTTGCGCCCATTCGGATGGTACTGCTTGGCATTCGGGATTACGGCGCTGGCCCTCGTCTCAATGAAAGTGATCTCTTGAAAATCGTCGCGGTCGTTCTCGCCCTTGTCTTCATTCTGGCAGCGGTCATCTACGTCGTGCCGGGCGGCCCCTTCGGCCATCATCCCAAACACTCGATCCTTTTCGGCGTGCTCGCGCTCTTGTCGCTTTTATGGCTGCGCTTCCAAAGCGCCGGCACGTCGGCGCCGAGCTCGCGCTGAGCACCCCGCGCAGTCGCCGCGCTCCCGCCGTCCCGACGCACATCCGTCGCGACGGGAGCTTGACGATGGTCGACGTCGGCGCCAAGCCCGTCACCCAGCGCTTGGCGCGGGCCCGGGCGCTCGTCCGCATGTCGCCGGCGGCTGAAGAGGCTGTGCGGGCCGCGACCCTTCCCAAAGGCGACGCCTTCGTCGCGGCCCAACTGGCCGGTATCATGGCTGCCAAACAGACGGCCTCATTGATTCCGCTGGCCCACCCGTTGCCGCTGAGCAGCGTGGAAGTGGCTTTTGAGTGGGTGGCGCCGGGGCTGCTGCAGATCGAGGCCACGGCTCGCACCGCCGCGCAAACCGGCGTCGAGATGGAGGCCATGACCGCCGCTGCCATCGCGGCCCTCACCATCTACGACATGACCAAAGCCATCGAGCGTGGGATTGCGGTTGAGTCCCTGCACCTGGTCGAGAAGCGGGGGGGAAAGAGCGGCGCATGGCGGGCGCAAACGTGAGCGAAACGGTTCGCTATCGCACGGCCCTGATCGTGCTGTCGGACCGCGCCGCCGCCGGCATCCGTCCCGACGCATGTTTGAGCGTTGCGAAGGAAACGTTAGGCGACAGCTTTGAGGTTGTTTACGAGCGAGTGCTTCCCGACGAGCCGGCCGCCTTGCAAGCCGAACTGATCGATCTGGCCGACCGCTCGCGCATGCCGCTCGTGCTGACCACCGGCGGCACGGGTTTGGCAGCGCGCGACCGTACGCCGCAGGCGACCGCCGCGGTGCTCGACTACGAGATTCCGGGCATCGGCGAGGCGACGCGAGCCGCCTCGATTCCGCTCGTCAAGACGGCAATGCTGTCGCGGGCGATCGCCGGCGTTCGCGGGACAACCCTGATCGTCAATCTGCCCGGCAGCCCGAAAGCCGTTCGAGAGACGCTGACCGTGCTGCTGCCCGTCTTGCCGCATGCCCTCGATCTGCTGGCGGGCGAAGTCGCCGACGGTTGATGCTGCCTCCCAGCGCGATCGGTTTGAGGCGAGAACCATTTCGCGTCGGGCGACGTATCTAAACGTAATCCAAATGACCGACATGACGTATGACGAGGCGACCAGGTACCTGCTCGGCACGATCAACGAAACCGTTTCGCGCCGCAATCCGGTGCGCCTCGAGCGGATGGCGACGTTGCTGCGCCACCTTGGCAATCCCCACTTGACCTATCCGACCCTGCACGTGGGCGGCACCAGTGGAAAGGGATCGACCTCGACGATGCTCGCCGCGGCGTTGACCGAATCGGGTAAACGCGTCGGCCTGCATACCAAACCGCACCTTAGCTCGATGACCGAACGCGCGCGCATCGACGGATGTGCGATCTCGCAGGTGTCCTTCGCGCAGATGCTCGATGAGATGATGCCGGCGATCGAGCGCACGACCGTCGAATGGGGCCGCCCATCGTACTACGAAACGCTGCTGGCGCTCGCGTTCCACTATTTCGCGCGCGAAACGGTCGACGTGGCCGTCGTCGAGGTCGGCATCGGGGGAAAGCTGGACGGCACGAATTTGCTCGAGCCCGAAGTCTCGGTTATCACGAACGTCGGCCTCGATCACATCGACGTGTTGGGCGACACGATCGAGCAAATCGCTCGAGACAAAGCCGGCATCGCGAAGCGCGGCGTGCCGCTCGTAAGCGACGCCGGCGGTTCGGCGCGAGCCATCATCGAGGCTGCATGCGAGCGTAGCGGCGCGCCCTTCTTTGCGGTCGGCGAACATGCCGTCGTGACGTCGCGCGCGGGCGAGCTCTACGGGCAATCGCTCGAAGTCGCGACCGCGGGCGCGCGCTACGATCTATCGCTGCCCGTCCTTGGCGGCTTCCAAAAGCGCAACGCCGCTACGGCAATCGTCGCGCTCGAACGCCTCGGGGAGGGGCTGCGCCCCTCGATCGCGGAGGTCGAGCGCGCTTTCGCGCGGCTCGTGATCCCGGGGCGGATGGAATTTTTCCCGGCCTTTCCGAGCATCGTCTTCGACGTCGCTCACAACCCCGACAAGGCCGCCAGCCTCGCCGCTGCGCTTCGCGAGACGTTCGAAGGACGACGACTCACGTTCATCGTCGCCATCTCGGAGACCAAGGATGCGGTCGGCGTGCTGCGCCCGTGGTTCGCGCTGCCCGCGTCGTTCATCTTTACGGGCTTCGAGACGCCCGGGCGCTCCGCGGCGCGGCCGTCGCGGCTCGTGAACATCGCGCATCTCGAAGGCGTCTCGGCGCGGGCGATCGGCGATCCCATCGAAGCGCTTTCGGTCGCGCGCCGCGGCGCCGACGCCGCCAACGTCGTCGTCGTTACGGGATCGACGTTCATCGTCGGCATGCTACGCGACTGGTGGCTGGCAAACGTGGCCGAACGCTCGCGGAACTAATGGATACGAGTCCCGGTCGCGCGCCGCAGACGGTCATCGGCGGTCGCCGCTTGGTGTGGGGCGCCCGCACGTACGTGATGGGAATCGTCAACGCAACCCCCGATTCGTTCTCGGGCGATGGGCGCTCCGACCCCTCCGCGGCTATCGATTACGCGCTCGCCCAACTTGCAGCCGGCGCCGATTTGATCGATATCGGAGCCGAGTCGACGCGTCCCGGCCACCATCCGATCGACGCGGCGCAAGAGCTGCGGCGCCTGCTTCCGGTCGTCGAAGGCGTGCACGCGCGCGCCCCGCAAGCGCTCATCTCGATCGATACCTTCAAGCCGAGCGTGTTCAGGGCAGCCTTCGCAGCGGGCGGCGCGATGCTCAATTCGATTTGGGGGCTCGACGACGAGCTGCTCGAGAGCGCGGCCGCACGCGGAGTCGCGGTCGTCATCATGCACAACAAGCGCGTCGCGGTGTACGAGCGCGACGTCGTCGACGAAGTGCTGGCGTACCTCGAGCGCCAAGCCGCCCGGGCGGTGGCGGCGGGCATTCCGGCGGAGCGCGTGATCCTCGATCCCGGGATCGGTTTCGGAAAGCTTCCCGAGCACAATCTCGCCCTGCTCGGATCGCTCGGCCGGCTGGTCGCGCTGGGTTTTCCTACCCTGCTCGGGACGAGCCGAAAGTCGACGATCGGGAAACTGACGGGTCGCAGCGTCGAGCAGCGCGAGTTCGGCACCGCCGGATCGGTTGCGCTCGCAGCGGCGGCCAAGATCGACATCGTTCGGGTGCATGACGTCGCCCCGATGATCGACGTCGTCAGCGTGGCGGATGCGATCGTGCGCGGCTGGCGCCCGGCGGGGTGGAGCGAAACGCTCTGAGCGACCGCATCGCGGTACGCGGGATGAGCTTTACCGGCAAGCACGGGGCCTTGCCGGGCGAGCGCGACCGCGAGCAGCGCTTCGAGGTCGAGCTCGAGCTCGAAGTCGACCTGACTCGGGCGCGAGCGAGCGACGACCTTGCCGACACGGTCGACTACGCCACGCTCCACGCAACGGTCGCCGCTGTGGTCCACAACCGTTCCTACGCGCTACTCGAGCGCTTGGCCGATGAGATCGCGCGCACGTTGTTAGGGTCCGACGAACGCATCGGCGCCGTCTGCGTTACGATTGCGAAACCGCGGCTGCTGCGCGGTGCGACGCCGTCGGTCAGCGTACGGGCCGCACGCTGACCGTGAAGGCTACGGTGATCGCGGCGATCGGGCTCGGTTCGAACCTTGGCGAGCCGGAGGGTAACGTCGAACGCGCGATCGGGCGGCTCGCCGAAATCGGGCGCGTCGCGGCCCGCTCGCGGCTGTATTGGACCGAGCCTTGGGGAGTGGCCGACCAGCCCGTTTTCATAAACGCGGTCGTCCTGCTCCAAACGAGCTTGGGCGCGCGCGAACTACTGGGGGAGCTCAAACGGCTGGAGGGAGAGCTCGGACGGGGCGACACCTTTCGTTGGGGCCCGCGCGAGATCGATCTCGATATTTTGACGTACGGCGACGCAAGGATCGACGAAACGGATCTCGTCGTCCCGCATGCCCGGTTGTTCGAGCGCGCCTTTGCGCTTGGGCCGCTGGCCGAGGTCGATCCACGCTTCCGCGAGGCGTACGAGCGGTTGCCTGCGGCGGAGCGCGCCGGCGTCCGAGCGGCGAGCGGATAGACTTACGGACGGCTCGAAGGCGGACGGGTGGATTGGGACAAGGCGCTTGCTCGCGCTCGAGAGGTCGCCGAGTTCTGCGCCGAGGCCGGGCTCGAGCGTTATCGGGTTTCGCAAGAGGACCTGGAGATCGAAGTGCGGCGCAGCTCGCGCCGCGTTGCGGATGACGCCGCTGCGCCGGCTGCGGCTCGCCCGGCGTCCGGCAGTGGCCTTGCAACGTCGAACGGATCGGTTACCCACGAGGGACCGGCCGAGACGCTTCTCAAGGCCGAGTTCGTCGGCATCGTGCGCTTTACGCACCCGGTCGTCGTCGAAGGGGTGCATCTCCCCGAAGGCCGGGAGCTGGCCTATGTCGAGTCGCTCGGCATTCGGAATCCAATTCGCGTCGTCGCGCCGAGCCGCGTGACGGCGGTCTTGGTGAGCGACGGGCAGCCCGTCGAGTACGCGCAGCCGCTTTTTGCAGTCGAGCCGACGACGTGAGCTTCCGGAAGATCCTAATCGCGAACCGCGGCGAGATCGCGGTCCGCGTCAACCGCGCTGCCCATGAGCTAGGGATCGAGACGGTTGCGATCTTCTCGGAGGTGGACCGAGGTTCGCTTCACGTGCGCTACGCCGACGAAGCGTACTGCGTCGGCCCGGGTCCGGCCGCGCGCTCCTATTTGAACATTCCGAACATCATTTCGGCGGGGCTGATCTCACACGCCGATGCGATTCATCCGGGATACGGATTCCTCGCCGAGAACGCCCGCTTCGCCGAGATCTGCGCCGACCATGGAATCGCCTTCATCGGGCCGACGCCCAAAGTCATCCAGCAGATGGGCGACAAGGCCGCTGCCAAGGCGATCATGAGCGCGGCGCGCGTTCCGACGATCCCGGGTACGGACATCCTCGATTCCGCCGCCGATGCGATGCGCGCGGCCAACCAGCTCGGCTACCCGGTGATGCTTAAAGCCGCTGCGGGCGGCGGCGGTAAGGGCATGCGCGAGGTGCGCGGTCCGGAGGACCTGGCCCATGCGTTCGCTACGGCGCAGTCGGAAGCCGAGGTCAATTTCAAAGACGGCCGCCTCTACATGGAAAAACTGGTCGCGCGACCGCGCCACGTCGAGGTGCAAGTTCTTGGCGATCGCTTCGGAGACGTGGTGCACGTCGGCGAGCGCGACTGCTCTGTGCAAAAGCCTTCACACCAAAAGCTGATCGAAGAGGCGCCCGCTCCGGCGCTCTCCGAACGCATCCGCGCGCGGCTTCACAAGGTTGCCGTGAGCGCAGCGCGAGCGGTCGCGTACACCAGCGCCGGGACGCTGGAGTTCTTAGTCAGCGGTGACGACGTTTATTTCATGGAAATGAATACGCGGATTCAAGTCGAGCATCCGATCAGCGAGGCTGTGTACGGGGTCGATCTCGTCAAAGCGCAAATTCGCATCGCCGCCGGTGAACGCTTGGGCTTTAACCAGTCGCAGCTGCACGCGCACGGTCATGCCATCGAGTGCCGCATCAACGCGGAGGAGCCAGGAGCCGGATTCGTACCCGCCGCCGGAACGCTCACGGACGTGGCCTTCCCGGGCGGCCTCGGGGTTCGGGTCGACTCGCACGTCTACGCAGGGCTTGCGATTCCACCCTACTACGATTCGCTGCTCGCGAAGCTCGTCGTCACCGGTTCGAGCAGGAACGAGGCGATCGACCGAATGGCGAACGCCTTGCGTGAGACGCGCGTCAGCGGAGTGCACACGACGCTCGATCTGTGCCGGGCCATCATGAACGACGAAGCCTTCCGGGCGGGAGGGGTGTCGGTCGAGTACCTCCCGAGCTTTGCCGCAACGACCGCCGCCGCGACGTGACGCGGCGTTATGCACGTGAGCTCGCCTTGCAAACGCTCTTCAGCATCGAAATCGGCCGGCACGACGCTTCGGTCGCATTGCACGAGACGCTGGCGCGGCCCGGCGTCGAAACGCAGCGCGGCTTCATCCGCGACCTGGTCTACGGCACCCTCGAACACGCCGCCGAGAGTGACGCGCTCATCGCGCCTCTGCTCGAGGGGTGGACGCTCGAACGGCTGCCGACGGTCGACCGCATTCTCTTGCGCATGAGCGCGTATGAGATGCGCTACCGGCCGCATACGCCCCACGCGGTCGTCATCAACGAAGCGGTGGAGCTCGCCAAGAGGTTTTCGACCGAGGAGTCGGGCCGCTTTGTGAACGGCGTTCTTTCCAGCGTGGGCCGCAGCGCGTGACCGCGATCGCCGCGCGGCGGCGGCGGCAGCGCCGGGTCGGACTTGCGCTGCGCATCCTCCAAGTTTGCGTCACGACCGTCTTCCTGGTGGTGCTTTTCGCGGCAGGGACGGTTGCGGGGCTCATCTACTCGTACTCGCGCCACCTTCCGGACATCAACAAGATGGCCGACTTCCAGCCTTCGCGCTCGACCCGCGTCTACGCACGCGACGGCACGCTGCTCGCTTCGCTTTACCTCCAGAACCGCATCTGGATTCCAATTTCGAGCGTGCCGCAGATCGTGCGCGACGCCTTCGTTGCGACCGAGGACCGGAACTTCTACCGCCACCACGGGGTCGATTTTTATGGGATCGCGCGCGCGGCGTTCGCCGACTACCGGCATGAAGAATTCCAGGGCGCGTCGACGATCACGCAGCAGCTGGCGCGCGCGCTGTTCCTCTCGAACGAGGTCTCACTTTCGCGCAAGGTGCAGGAGGCGCTGCTCGCCCTCGAGATCGAGCGCTACTACACCAAAGACGAAATTCTCGAGCGTTATCTCAACCTGATCTATTTCGGCTCGGGCGCATACGGCATCGAAGCGGCCGCCCACACCTACTTCGGCACCGACGTGCGCCACCTGACGGTAGGGCAGGCAGCGCTGCTGGCCGGTTTGCCCGCGGCTCCATCCGACTACTCGCCATACGTCAACCTCGGACGAGCGCGCGAGCGTCAACAACACGTCCTCGACCGCATGGTGGCCAGCGGCTACATCACGCGCGAACGGGCCCGCGCCGAAGCCGGCGCGCCGCTCGCATTGATCGGCGAGCGCCCGAGCGGACTGCTGTCGTTTAAGTATCCGTACTTCACGACGTACGTTAACCACTTGCTGGAAAAGCAGTTCGGCACGCAAGCGACCTACGAAGGGGGTCTCGAGGTCGACACGACGCTCGACCCGCGGCTGCAAAAGATCGCGGAATCGGCCGTCAATTGGGCCGTCGGCCGGGCCGCGGCGGAAGGCATCAACGCGCACCAAGCGGCGCTGGTCGCAATTCGCCCGAGCACGGGCGAGATCCTCGCGATGGTCGGCGGTGCGGGCGGTTTTTCGCTAAGCAGCCAGTTCAACCGCGCGTGGCAGGCTTTGCGGCAACCCGGCTCGTCGTTCAAAGCCTATGTGTACACCGCGGCGATCGACAACGGTTATCCGCCCACGAGCGTCATCGACGATTCGCCGGTGAGCTATCCGATGGGCGACGGCACGATGTGGAGCCCGATGGACGACGACTTCCGTTTCATGGGCCCGATCACGCTGCGGACGGCGCTAGCCCAGTCGCGCAACATCGTTGCCGTCAAGCTGGCCGAAGAGATCGGCATCGATCGCGTTGTCGAATACGCGCATCGCATGGGCGTCACGGCGCCGCTCGAAGCTAACCTGTCGCTTGCGCTGGGGAGTTCGGTGGTTTCACCGCTCGATCAAGCCAGCGGCTATGCCACCTTGGCGAACCAAGGCATTCACATCGATCCCTCGCCGCTTCGCTTAGTCGAGGACTCGTTCGGAACGCCGCTGCTCGACAACCGCTTCCCGCAAGAATACGAAGTCGTGGGCGCGGGGACTGCATACGTCGTCACGTCGATGCTGGAGAGCGTGATCAAGGAGGGCACCGGCTATCCAAATGCCGACATCGGGCGCCCGGCGGCCGGCAAGACCGGGACGACGTCGGACTTCCGCGATGCGTGGTTCGTCGGGTACACGCCGGACCTGGTGACCGCGGTGTGGTTGGGCAACGACGACTATTCGCGAATGAACGAGTCGTACGGCGGGAACATCCCGGCCCGAACCTGGGCCCGCTTCATGCGCGAGGCGCTCGTCAAGACGCCCAAGCACGACTTCCTGTATCCAGCGGGCGAAGTGCAGAAGATCGCGTTGTGCGGCTACAGCCGGCGCTACGAGTATTTCATCCTGGGCACGGCGCCGCATGCTTCATGCGCCTCTCCGAGTTATGGCCCGGTGCGCCGCGCCGCCGACGTTCCTGCTCCGGCGGCGGTCGCTAACACGATGACGCAGCGCTACGCGCCGGCCGCCGCAGCTGCCGCTCCGCTGGTGCAGCCCGCCGAAGCTGCCGCGCCCGCACAAGCCGAACAAGCCGCCCCATCGCCGGGCGGCGACGCGACCGGCCCCCCGGCGCTACGGTTGCTCACTCCCGCACCGGAGGCTTCAACCGCACCGTGATGCTGCGGCTCGACGCGGCCGGTGCGCCGCAAATCGTCGGCGTCAAGCGCCTGACTGAGTACTTGCGCCGCAAGCTCGAGACGGACGACCACTTGCGCCGCGTGGCCGTGCGCGGCGAGTTGAGCAACTTCAGGGTCATGCCGCGCGGGCATCTCGGGTTCGATCTCAAAGAGAATGACGCGCTGCTCAGTTGCTTCGCCTTTGCCGACGATGCCGCGCGCTTCCCGGGTTTGCGCAACGGCATCGCGGTCGTCGCGACCGGTTCCGTCCAGCTTTATGCCGCCCGCAGCACGTGCCAGTTGCTGGTGCGCGATATCCGGCTCGAGGGCGTCGGCGACATCCAGCAACTCTTCGAGGAGCGCAAGCGGAAGCTCGCGGCGGAAGGCCTTTTCGATGCCGAACGAAAGCGTCCGATACCGCGCTACCCGTTTCGCGTTGCGCTCGTGTCTTCGCGCGGCGCCAACGGTGCGATCGACTTCGAGACGATCTTGCGCGCACGCGCTCCGCATATTGCGGTCGCTTGGTGTGATACGTCGGTGCAGGGGCCGAACGCCGCCGGAGAGATCGTCGGGGCGCTGCACCGCGCCTCGAGCTTGGACGTCGACGTCATCGTCGTCACCCGTGGCGGCGGGCGCTTCGAGGATCTGTTCGTTTTCAGCGACGAAGGAGTGGTCCGCGCGGTGGCCCGGGCTCGCCACCCGGTCGTTTCGGCGATCGGTCATACCATCGATCAGCAGCTCTGCGACTTTGCGGCCGACGTGCATCTCGAGACGCCTTCGGCGGCGGCGCGGGCGCTCGGGCCGGACCTGCACGAATTGCGCGCGCGCATCGACGACCGGTTGGGACGCCTGCGTTCGGACGGACGCCGAACGCTGCAGCGCTTGGGCGCGCGATTCGAACTCGCGCTGATGCGTTCGAAGCTCAGCGACCCGGCGCTCTTTCTAGCGCCGCTCGCGCAGCGTCTGGCGGAAACGGAAGCCGCGCTCGGCGCGCGGTCCGAGAACGGGCTGCAGCGGCGGCGCGATGCGCTGCGCGCTCTGGAGCGCCGCCTCGATGCGCGCGATCCATCGCGTGCGCTCGCCGCGCGCGGGACGGCGCTTCAGGCCGCACGCTTTCGCCTCGATAACGCCATCGCCGCCCGCTTTGCGCGATCGGCCCGCACGGTGTCCGAGGCTGGAACGCGGCTGTTGCCGGCGGTGCGGCGCCTGTCGGAACGCTCCCAGCAGCGGCTCTCGCTCGCGAGCGCGCATTTGGAAGGAAAGAGCCCCGAAGCAATCCTGCAACGTGGGTATGCCATCGTGGAGCACCGCGGCCGAATCGTCCGCGATCCGGCTGAGGTCACGCTCGGCGCGACGATCGTGGCGCGCGTGGCTCGCGGAACGCTCTCGGCGCGCGTCGAAGCAACGCATGTAGATGACGACCAACGCATCGGGTGAATTCGAAAAGGCGCTGACTCGGCTGGAGGAAATCGTCGGGAAGCTGGAACGCGAGAGCGTCGGCCTCGACGAATCGGTGGCTCTCTTTAAGGAAGGGAGAGCGCTGGCACAGCGCTGCGAGCAGCTCCTCAAAGACGCGCAAGCCTCGATCGAGGCCGCGGCCCGCGGAGAAACCGAGCGTTGAGCCAACGTTCCTCGGCGCGCCTCGACGAGGCCGTTGCGGCCCGCGCCGGGGTCACGCGTTCGCGGGCGCGTTCGCTGATCATCGCAGGGCGCGTTCGGGTTGACGGCCGGCCCTCGACCAAGCCCGGCACTGCCGTCACGGCGAGCGCTCTGCTCGAGATCGAGCGGCCGCGTCCCTACGTCGGGCGGGGCGGCGAAAAACTAGAGGCGGCGCTGGCCGCATTCGAGCTCGACGTGCGCGGCGTGCACGCACTTGACGTGGGGGCTTCGACCGGCGGCTTCACCGACTGCCTGCTCGCCCACGGGGCTTGCGACGTCGTGGCCCTCGACGTCGGCTACGGACAGCTCGCCCTTTCATTGCGAAACGATCCCCGCGTCATCGTACGCGAGCGCGTCAACTTCCGTCTGCTGCCCGATGACGCATTCGAACGTCCATTCGACGTCATCACCATCGATGCTTCGTTCATTTCCGTCCTGACGCTCGTCGCTCGGGCGCGTGCCTTTCTCACCGAATGCGGCGCCATCGTCGCGCTCGTGAAACCCCAATTCGAAGCGGGACGCGATCGGCTGAGCACGGGCGGTGTGGTGCGCGAGCCTGCGGTCCATCGCGCAATCCTCGAGGAAGTGCGTGCAGGAATCGTGGCCTTGGAAGTTACGCCGGTCGCCGTCGTGCGTTCGCCTCTGCGCGGCCCGGCCGGTAACGTCGAATTCTTCATGCTGGTGCGGCGGAACGGAGTGGCATTCGGCAGCGCCGAGCTCGCGCGCGCGCTCGAAGGTCAGAGCGATGCTTGACGCCGTCCGGCCCAAGACCGGCACGGTGCTTCTCTACGTCGATCTCGAGCGGGAGCGCGCGCGGGTGGCTGCGGTCGAAACGGCGCGGGTGGTCCGCGAAGCCGGATTCGCGGTCGCGTTCTGCGACGATCAAGCCGGCGAGCTCGGGGTCGCGAACGATCCTGGAGTGCCGGCGGGTGCCTCTCTCTTGGTGACGATCGGAGGGGATGGAACGCTGCTGCGTGCCGCGCAAATCGCCGCGCCGCACGGCATTCCCCTTTTCGGCGTTAACACGGGGCGGCTCGGGTTCTTGACGGAAGTCGATGGTCGACCGCAGGAGCTGGTGGGCCTGCTCGCGCTCCTGCGCGCCGGCTTCTACGTCGACGAACGCACCGCACTCGTTGCCGAACTCGCCGGGCGCTCCTTTTTTGCACTGAACGACATCGTGATCCGGCGAACGGGAACGGCGCACATGACGCCGCTGCGCCTGCTCGTGGACGGACGCGAAGCCGCTCACGTGCCGGCCGACGGCATCATCGTCGCAACGCCGACCGGATCGACCGCCTACGCGCTATCCGCCGGTGGTCCCATTCTGTGGCCCGACGTCCCCGCAATTTGCGTCATCGCCCTCGCGCCGCACACGTTGTTCACGCGCCCGATCGTCGTGCCCAATACGGCAACGATCACCCTGTCGTCCGACGCAGAGGATGCGCGCATCGCGCTCGAGGCCGACGGCCGCGAAGTCGGTGAGCTGCACGCGACCGAAAGCGTGACCGTCCGGCGCTATCCGACGCCGGTTCGCTTTGCGCGGCGCGAACCGCTCAACTTTCCACGCCTGCTCGAAAACAAGCTGCGTTGGAACGCACCCATCAAGGAGCCCGACGGCTGATGGCCGCGCCCGCTCGCACGGCGCGCATCCGGCGCCTGGAGATCGAGAACTTCGGCCTCATTCACCGTGCCGTGCTCGAGATCGCCGACGGTTTGACGGTATGCAGCGGCGAAACCGGCTCCGGTAAGACGATGCTGCTCGGCGCGCTTTCCTTCGTGCTCGGCGGGCGTGCGTCGGCCGACACCGTCCGCTCGGGTGCGGCGCGCGCCCGCGTGACGCTCGAGGTCGAGACCGACGACGCGCTGCGGCGCCAGTTCGATGAAGACGGGTTCGAGCTGGAAAGCGGGGAGCCCGCGATCTTGGTGCGCGAATTGGCCGCGACCGGAAAATCGTCGGCGCGCATCAACGGCCGCGCCGCAACGGTCGCCCAGCTGCGCCTCTTCGGCGAGCCGCTGGTCGATTTCGTCGGTCAGCACGAGCAGCAGCGGCTCCTTTCGCGCGCCTACCAATTGGATCTGCTCGACCGGTTCGCCGCAGCCGAGCTCGAGCGCGAGGAAATCGCGGCAACGCACGCGCGCGCCGTTTCGCTCGAATGGGAACTTCACGTGTTGCGCGAGGAGCGCGACCGCGCCCTGGCCCACAACGAATTCGCGCGGTTCGCTCTGGCCGAGATCGACCAAACGGCGCTCGAAGCGGGCGAGGACGTGCGCTTGCGCGAGCGACGCGACTACCTCGTCAACGTCGAACGAATCGCGGCCGCACTCGCGCAAGCCCACGGGGCGCTTTCGGCCGACGGTTCGGCCGTCGAAATGCTCGGCGTCGCGGCCGCATCGCTAGCCGGCGTCGCCCGCTTCGGTGAGGAGCTCGCACGGCTGGCCGAAACGCTTGCGGGCTTGCAAAGCGACGCGACCGAAGCCGCGGTAGCGATCGCGCGCGAATGGGAACGTTCCGAATTTGACGTTGGTGAGCTCGAGGCAACGGGTGCGCGTCTCGACGCCGTCGAGCGCTTAAAGAAGAAGTACGGCGGCACGCTCGAGGCCGTCCTCGAGGCGCGAGCGCGCTTCGCCGCCTCGATCGCCCAAGTGGAAGAGGGGGTAGAGCGCGAGGACGCGCTCGGGTCCACGCTGCGCACGACACGCGCCGAACTCGTCGGGCGCGCCGCCGACCTCGGCCGCCAGCGCGCCAAGGCTGCGCGCGTGCTGGAGATCGCCGTGTCGCGCGAGCTCGCCGCGCTCGCGATGCCGGCCGCACGCTTCGAGGTCGCAATCGAAACGCTCGAAGCGCCTGGGCCTTACGGAAGCGAGGCGGTCGAGTTCCACCTTGCGCCCAACCCCGGTGAGCCGTTGCGACCGCTCGCGAAAGCCGCATCCGGCGGCGAGCTGTCGCGCGTTCTGCTCGCGATGGTCGTCGTGCTGGCCGACCGGCGCGACCGCAGCACGCTGGTCTTCGACGAAATCGACGCCGGCGTCGGCGGCGCGACGGCCAACGCGGTCGGCGCACGCCTCGGGTTGCTGGCGCGCAACAACCAAATTCTTTGCGTCACGCATCTGGCCCAGATCGGATCGTGGGCCGACCGCCATTACGCCTTGCGCAAGCACGAGGAGCACGACTCGGCTACGATCGAGCTCGTCGAGTTGCGCGAAGGCGACGCGGTTTTGGAAGAACTGGCGCGCATGCTTTCCGGCAGCGCCGCGACCGTTGCTCTCGAGCACGCGGCCACCATGCTGCGCCAAGCGCGCACCCGAAAGGCATCGACGAAGCTCAAGGTCTGAACCGGCGCGCAACGTGCGCTGGCACAGCAATCGACCCGCGCCTTCCCTTTTTTAGTTCAGGAAGAGCGCGGGTCGAAGTGTGCCGGTGGTACGCCGGCTAGCTATCGCCGGCGTTTGGTCGAGGTGTCGCCGTGACTTGCGTTAGCGGACCGAGACGGCGTGGGGCGCCGGCGGGACGGCCATTTCGCCCATGCGATCGCTCGCGTGGCCCAGTGCCGACGCGACGACGCGGTAGTCGAAGAGGAGCGTGCCGCGTCCGCCCTGCGTCTCGCGCACGACGAACGAGGTCGGAGTCTTGTTCGCAACGTACAGGCCGCGCGTGTCGCCGTTCGGCGTCAGAAAGACGTGGTACGGCGCTTGAAGGTCGATCGAGTCAGCGAACGTGCGATCGAGCGCTACCGTTGCCTGTCCATTGACGAGTCGCCCGGAACCAACGTCCTCGATCGTCTGCGTCGTGGTCCGAGGCGCGTAGGCCACGACCTGCTGGTGATGCCTCGTGATCACGAACGAATTGAGCGACCCCTTATAATAGATGTCGCCGTCTCCGTCCGTGTAGTCAAGATCATTGCCGTTGGCATCCGTCAGGACAAGGGGATACGTTGCCGTACCGGCCGGTGCGCGGCCGATGACCCCGATGTATCCGCCCGAAATGTCGGTCCCGTCCGCGCCCGAGGCCGTGGCGCTGACGTAAAAGGATCTCGTATTCGTGGCGCTTGTGACCAGGGAGAGCGCTGGTCCCGTGTTGTCTATGGTTTCACAGGGCGAGGTTGAGGCGCACGTTGTCGTCTTGGGGTTCTTGGTCTTGTCCGGATGAACTTTCGTAGTGGCTGCAACGACGCTAAAGCTTGAGATCGCTAGCGCCGCCCCGACGGCGATGGCGCCGGCCGAAGCAGTTGGTCGCTTGAGAAGAGACTGAACGAGTGAAAGCATCTAAGAGGGATCCTTCCTATTTCGACAATGCCGGAACCTGAAACAGGCCCGGTCATCCAGGCTAGCTTGTGATCCGCAAACAAGTTGGATGGACACTCCACAAACGCTCGTGGAGCTCGCACACTGGGGAAGGACGCCATCGTTCCATGGTTACCTTTTCAGCACCTGGCGCAAGTCGCAGACCTGGTCGGAGACCTTCAGGGCAGCGTGTGAATTTTGAGGACGTTGGTCCCGCCTTGGGCGACGGGCATGCCGGATGTGACGGCGACCGTTTCGCCGCTCTTCGCGAGGTTTTCGCGCAGCATGCGCGCTTCGACGATGTCGATCAAGCGCTCGAAGTACTTGTAGGGCTCGACGACGAGTGCTTCGACCCCCCAAACCAGCGCTAACTGGCGGGCGACTTCGCGATAGGGCGTCATGGCCACGATGCACGCCCGCGGGCGAAAGGAAGCGATGAAGCGCGCCGTGCTACCCGTCGTCGTGCCGGTGACGATGAAATTGAGGCCTAGATCTTCGCTGATCGCGCCGGCGCCTTCGGCGATCGAGGTCTCGACGGTGCGCTCCAGACTTGCCATGCGCCGTTCGCGCAGATCCTCGTGCGGGTAGTTGCGTTCCACTTCGCGCGCGATCGTCGCCATCACGCGCACCGCTTCCACCGGGTAGGCGCCGCGTGCGGTTTCGCCCGATAGCATCACGGCATCGCTTCCGTCGAGGATCGCGTTTGCCACGTCGGTTGCCTCGGCACGCGTTGGACGCGGGCTGGAGATCATCGACTCGAGCATCTGGGTGGCGGTGATGACGGGTTTCGATGCGCGGTTCGTGCGTGCGATGAGGTCCTTCTGCACTAGCGGCACGCGCTCGAGGGGAATCTCGATGCCGAGGTCGCCGCGAGCGACCATGATGCCGTCGGCTACCGCAACGATCGCGTCGATGCATTCGAGCGCTTCATGCTTCTCGATCTTTGCAATGACGGGAACGTTCTTACCCCGCTCCGCCATGAAGTTCTTGACGCGCTCGATGTCGGCCGGCGAACGGACGAACGAGACCGCGACCCAGTCGACGTCCTTTTCGAGTCCGAACGCAAGATGGTTGAGGTCGCGGTCGGTCACGGCCTCGATCCGGAGGGTTCCATCGGGATAATTGATACCTTGCTCGGCGCGCAACTCGCCGCCAACTTCGACGAGCGTCTGGATCGAGTCGGGTGTCTTCCCGACGATTCGTAAGGCGATCGAGCCGTCGGCAAGGTAAATTCGCTTGCCTATTTCGACGTCGAGCGGCAGGCCGTCATAGTTGACTGCGACGCGCTGGGCACTGCCTTCGACAGGCTCGATGGTGAGCTCGAAGGCGGCCCCATTTTCGAGCCTGACCGAATCGCTATCGGCCGGCAACGATCCGGTGCGCACTTTGGGACCTGGTAGGTCCTGCATGATTGCGATCGGCTGATCGATTTCTGCAGCAAGCCGGCGAAGCTCGTCGATGACGGTCGCGTGCTCGGCGTGCGAGCCGTGCGAGAAGTTCAGGCGCGCCACGTTGACACCCGCGTCGACCAGCGCGCGCAAGACGCGCGGGTCGCGCGAAGCGGGTCCAATCGTGGCGACGATCTTGGTTCGCTTGCGCACGACGGAACCGTCCACGTCGCGCGCGTTCGAACGAAAGGCTGCGCCGTTCCTGCGCGAAGAGTGCGGCATGACGTCGTATCGGCGGCGCACCGATCCGCTGGAACGACGGCGGCTGTCGCTCGCATACGTCGTTTCGCTGCTGCTGCACGCCTCGCTGGCAATCTTTTTCGTCGCGCACATCGCGATCCCGCAAAGCAACTCCGGCGCGCAAGGATCGCAAGAAAGCGAAACGATCGCCGTTACAAGCGAGGCAACGGCGAACGCCGGCTTCCAGGCTGCCCGGCCGCAGGCGAGCGCCGCGCCGGTCGTCGCACCCGCCCCGTCGCCAACGCCGCGCCCCGCCGCGGCGGCACTCACGCCCCCCTTGACGCGCGTCGTTCCCCTCCCGGCCAGGCCGAGGGTCGCGCGAGCCGCGCCGGAGCGAAGGGAGCTGTCCGCAAACGCACCCAGCGCCCCGCCCCAGCCGCCACCGCGCATCGCGGCTCTGGCACCGCTCGCGGTGTCGGTGCCGACCTACGAACCAAGCGCCGCCCCGACCGCGCCGCCACCCAGCGCGGCTCCGCCCGCAAGCGCGCCTCCGCTGGCAATTCCGAGCCGTCTTCCGAGCGAACCGCCGACGCGGGCTCCGACCGTTCCGCCCTCCGCCATACCCGCGCCAGTCCAAACCGAAGCGCCGACGCACGCTCCAGCGCCGGCGCACACGGTCGCGCCAACGTCTGTTCCGACGATCGTTCCGGCCGCCGCCCGGACGGCAGCCCCGAGCGCCCGGCCCTCTCCAATCCTCACGCCTCGGCCGCCGCTGCCCACCCTCGTGCCGACGCTAGCGCCGGCTCCGCCGTCCGTCGCGCCCCTGCGAACGGCTCCGCCGACCGTCGCGCCCCTGCGAACGGCTCCGCCGACCGTCGCCCCACCGACGGTTGCTCCGCCGCGGCCCCTGCCTCCGACCGCGCCGGCGGCCCTGCGGTCGACGCCCGCGCCCGCGCCGCCGGCCGTAGCGCGGATCTTGCCAACGTCCGCACCGACGGTCGCGACCGCTTCCGTGCCCGGGCGGCAGCCCGCTCCGGTGGCCAGTTCGGTCCACCAGGGGTCGCCGGGGGCGAACGCCACACCGGCGGTAGATTCCGCCGCTCATCCGGGCCTTAACGGGACGCCCGGAGCAGGCAAGGTCGGGGCGGGCAGCACGAACGGCGGCGGCAAGAATGCGTCTGGGGAGGCGAGCGGCCCCTCGAAAACCACGAAGACGTCAAAGGGCGGCCTTTCTGACGCGGCGCTGGCCAAACTCAATAGCCGCCTCAACGGCATGCTCGGCGGCGGGACGGTCGCGTATTCGGACAAGCATTTGACCAACGACCTCGCCGCGGCGATCGCCCAGGCCGAGGCGGATTACTTCAAGGCCGCTGCACCGCCGGCCGACGTGCTTGCGAAAGCGCTCTACGTGGTCACCCGCAACGCCTCGCTGTTCGAGCCGGCGCGCATCATGTACGTTCTGAAAAAACGGCGTATCTTCGGGTTCGCGATCTGCACCGGATGGCTCGTCGAACCGCATCCCCCGGGCGGCGGCGCCCCGGCTGGATGGTACACGGTCGGCCCCTGCACGGGGGCTGACTTCGAGCCGCCGCCGGGACTTCCGACGCCGCGGCCATCGCCGTAGTGAGCTCGATCGGCGTAACGGCTCGATGCGGCCAAGCGCTTCGAAAAGCGGGACGTCAGCGTCAGCGAAACGGCGGAAAGAGCGGCGCCCCGTAGTCTTCGGAGAAGCGCGAACAGTGGCGGGCGGCAAAGTCGAGCAATCGCGCCGCCGCCGGCCGAGCTTCGGGGCCTTCGAACGGTAGCGCGCGAGCTTGCGACACGTCGAAGAGCAGCGTGCCGCGCGAGTACCGGTAGTATTGTGAGCCCACGTCGAAGTGTGTGGTCAAGCCGTCGGCGCCGAGCTTCGCGTCGCGGTTGAGGACGTCGGCCCGTAGCGTGCGGTCGCCGTACGTCAGGGCGAGCGCGTTCGAGCTATCCCACCACGTCTCGAAGATGGGCCCCGGCCCGTCATCGGGGCAGAAGCCGCCGAGCAAGACGATCGTCCCGTGGGGTGGCTCGCGCACCGCTTGCCGGAGTGCGCGCAAGATCGCTTCTTGCCGTGCCGATGCACGGGCGTAGTGCGCTAGAACGTCGCCGTCGACGACCAGGCCGGCCGCGCAATAGAGGGTGACGCCCCAGATAAAAATGCGACGCCAGTTGGGCCAGGCGCGCGCGTCCCACAACCATCGCAAGCCTCCCACGATCGAGGCGACCGCACCAACCGAAGAAGCGTTGGTGACGCGGCCGACGAGGCCCGCGACGCTGACGTCGAGCGGGTGCGTGAAGTCGACCGTATACGCCGCGAATAGGGCTCCCAGGCCGACCAACGTCATCGAGCGCGGCCAATACGCTTCCGCTGGATTCCCTTCGTCGGGCAGGCGCCGAAGGTAAGCAAGAATCGCGAGCCCGGCCACTAACGCGAGTGCCAAGATTGCGATCCGTGCCAGGTTGCCGAAGCTCCCAAGGTCGTGCGCGGCGACGGCAAAGAGGTACGGAAACGCGACGCCGTCGGCGCCAAAGTGCAAAACTGCGGCTTTGACGGCAAGCTTCGCGTAGTGCACGAGGTGAGTCACGATGCCGGAAGGTCCCACCGGCTGCATCGAGGCGGCTTTGAAAACCGTCATGGCTACGGTCGCAATCATCAAGCAGCCGGCGATGGTAACGGCGCTCGCGCTTCGCCGCCCTTTCACGACGACGATGGCAGCGACGATCGGCGACAGCGGGATCACGACCTCGTAGGCAAGGCCGGCTGCGCCCTGGAAAACCACCGCCGCGATGAGCCACAGCGCGAAGGCTGGGCCGCGGGCGCGCGGCGCGCGCAACGCGGCGTAGGTCGAAAGCAAAAAGCACAGCAGGCTGAGCTCGGCCTGTAACGCGGCGAACCAGATGCGCGCGGGGATATTGTTGGGCAGAACCGCGTAGAGCAGGGTCGCGCCGAGACGCTCGAGTCGCGGTATTCCGAGCAGCCCCAGCACTGCCAGCAATGCGACGCAGGCGCCGGCGAAGAGCGCGAGCCCGAGCAACTCGTTGCCAAGCGGCTGCATCCCGTAGACGAGGTAACAGAACGCCATCAGGGCGGTGTGCAGCGGGCGCTTCCAAAGGGGCGGCCCGTCCAGTGCCTGGTAGTACGCCGCGAACGAATGGTGCGGCGCCGATTGCAAGGTTTCGAAGAAGCGCCAGTCGTCGCCGTAGTAGCCGATCCGGCCGGCGAACGCGAGGTTGGCGAGGATGACAAAGACCGCCACGAAGAGCCCGTCGGCGCGAGGGGGAAACGTCCCGCCCCCCGGGCGTTGCGGGATCGGCATCGGTGCGCACTTGCCCGCCGCGGGTGCCCATCCTGCCGGGGACCGAACCCGGCCACTCGATCGACGGCGCGGGGCCTGGACAACGAGCCGCCGGCAGGGCGTGTCCCGTGTGCCGTTTGCACCGGGGCGGGAGCCGTGGTATACTGCGTTTCGGTAGATACAGAAAAAGCGTGGGTTGCGTCCCGCGCTTCGTTGTTGTAAGAGGGAAAACCGGACTGCGTTTAGCCGAAGCCTTCGAGCGTGCCGCGCTCGGGCTGCCACATGAGGAAGCCTTTCGCGACGTCGAAATCGTCGGGTGCCGGGCACAGCGCCGCGGTGCGACGACGGTGTTGGTGCTTACCGTCGATCGCTCGGGCGGCGTCGATCTGAAGCTGTGCGAGTCGCTGGCGACGCGCCTCGACGCGTTGCTTGCGGACCAGACCGAGAGCTTTACGCTCGAAGTCGAGTCGGCCGGTCTGAACCGGCCGCTGCTGCATCCCTCCGACTACGAGCGCTTTCGCGATCGGAACGTGCGCGTTTTGACCACGCTGCCGATCGGCGGCCAGAAGACCCACCGCGGCAAGCTGGGCGGCGTGCGCGGCGCTGCGCTGCTGATCCACACCGACCACGGCGAGCTGCCGATTCCCTTCGAGATGGTGAAATCCGTCAACGTAGAGTACGATCCCCGCGCCGATCTGGCGCGCGACAAGCGAGAAAGACGTCATGCCGACAAAGTCCGTTAAAGCCGCTCCCGACGAACCCAGCCTGCGCGAATCGCTGCGAGTGCTGCAGGGCGAGCGTTCGATCCCCTTCGAGATGCTGCTCGAAGCGCTCGAGGCTGCGCTCATCTCTGCCTACAAGCGCAACTTCGGCGGCGAGGCAAATGCGATCGTCTCGATCGATCGCGATACGGGCGAGTACAAAGTCTATCATCGCCGCAACGTCGTCGACGAGGTGACGGATCCGAAGCTCGAGGTGTCGCGCAAAGAGGCCGGCCAAAAGTACGAGCCCGGTGACTTTTACGACGAAGAGGTGACGCCGCGCAACTTCGGGCGCATCGCGGCGCAGACGGCCAAGCAGGTGATCGTTCAACGCATTCGTGAGGCCGAGCGCGACACGATCTTCAACGAGTACAGCCAAAAGCTGCACGATGTCGTTCAGGGAACGGTACAGCGCTACGAACAGCGCAACATGTTCGTCGACCTCGGCAAGACCGAGGCGCTGCTTCCTCTCTCCGAACAAGTGCCGCGCGAGAACTGGCGGATCAACGATCGCATCAAAGCCTACGTCCTGGACGTCCGCAAGACCAACAAGGGCCCGCAGATCATCCTCTCGCGAGCGGCCGAGGGGCTCGTGCAGCGCTTCCTCGAGATGAACGTTCCGGAGATCAACGACAACATCGTCGAGATCATGGCGATCGCGCGCGAGCCCGGCAGCCGCTCGAAGGTTGCCGTGCACTCGCACCGGGCCGACGTGGACCCGGTCGGAGCATGCCTGGGTCCAAAATCCAGCCGTATCGCCAACGTCTCCGACGAACTGCGCGGCGAGAAGATCGACATCATTCGCTGGTCGCCCGACCCGGTCGCGTTCATCAACAACGCGCTCGCGCCGGCGAAGGTGATCGCGGTCGAGCTCTTCGAGGACGAAGGCGTGGGCCTGGTCATCGTGCCGGACTATCAGCTTTCGCTTGCGATCGGTCGCGAAGGTCAAAACGTCAAGCTGGCCGCGCGCCTCACCGGCTGGCGGCTGGACATCGCAAGCGAAGCGGCTGCGGACGAGACACGGGCCCGTTACCTTGCCGAACGCGAAGCGCGCCAGCAGCCGATCGTTGAGGAGGCCCTCGAGGACGTTTCGGGTGCGGAGGGTGAGCCCGAGGCGCCGCAGATCGACCCCGAGATCATTCGCAAGCTCGAGGAGTTCAAGCGCACGATGTTCGATACGGCGCAGCGGCGCGAGGACAGCTGAACGCCTCGGGAGGTGAGGCGCGCAAGCCGGTTCGCACCTGCGTCGGGTGCCGCTCGCGGTTTGCGCAAAGCGCCCTGCGGCGCTTCGTGCGCCGCTCGACGGGCTGGTCGGCCGACTCCGGACCGACGCGCAGCGAGGGACGGGGCGCGTACCTATGCTCGGAGCGGTGCGCGCGCCAGGTGGCAAAAAACAAGCGATTTTCCGGACTTGCCGCCGCCGCAACGGCGCTCGAGTGGGCCGACCCCGCTGTTCGAGGGCCGGGCGGGAGTGTATGATGGAGGTGTGTGCCCGCAGTGGCGGGGCGATACGGTCGCCTCGCACGGAGAATCGGCGCAGGCACCCCCGGAGCACATCGATGAAGTAAGAGGATTACCTGCGTCGCAGCCCCGACGGGCTCGGCCGGGTCTTGATGAAGGACGTAATGGCAACCGGTAAAGTCAGGATTTTCGAGCTGGCGAAAGAGTTGGGCCTCTCCTCGAAGGAGCTGCTCGACCTTTTCCAACGCCTTGGCTTGGAAGCGAAGAACCAATTAAGCGTCGTCGAGGCGCCAATCGCCGAAATCGTGCGCGGCGTGCTGCTAGGTGGCGCCTCGAAGGCGCCCCCCAAGGCGGCGGTCGCCGCGGCGGCCCCGCCCGTTGTGGAGCCGAAGCCGGCTGTCGTCCCGCGAGCGCCGGTTAAGGCGACTCCGCCCCCCGAAGAGCCCGTCCCAACCCTGCGGCCCGTGGTCTCGCCGGCGTCGCGCCGCGCGGCGCCCAGCCGGCCCGCGACCCCCGCCCCGCCGTCATTGCCGCCGCTCGCCGTCGAGGCCGCGCCGCCCGCCCCGTCTGCGGTCGAAACGCCGGCCGAGCCGCCGGCCACGCGGCGCCCAGCTGCGCCGGTCACTCCGGCAGCCGAGGCGGCCAAACCGGTCGCCGAGCCGAGCGCTCCCGAGCCCACCGGCGAAATTGCGCCCAAACCGCGTGCGCCGCGGCCTGGAGGGGATGCCCCGCCGCCGAGGCCGCGTCCGGCCGCTGCCCCGCCCGTGGAGGAGGCTCCCATCCCTCAACTGCGCCCCGTACCGGCCGGGCGTTCGTCGGTGCAGGCGCCGCGTGCGCCGCAGCCGCAAGCAGCGCCGCCCAACGGCGTGGCCGCTTCCGCCGCTCCCGGGCCGCACAGCGGCATGCCGGGCCGTCCCGGAGTCGCGCCGCGTCCCGGGCAGCCGGGAGTGCCCGGCCAAGGCTACCAGCCGCGCGTGGGCCAAACGGGGCAAGTTCCCGGCCGCCCGCCACAGCCCGGCACCGCAAGCCGGCGTCCCCTTAGCAACGGACCGTTTCGTCCGCTTGCCCCTCCGGCTGGAGGGGCGGCGCGGCCGTTTACCCCGCGTCCGCTCCAACCTGGGGCGCCGTCGACCCAAGGCCCCTCGCCGAGTTCAGGAACGCGCGGCGGAGCGCCGCGTGGTCGCGACCGCGAGGACGCCGCAGCCAAGAAGGATCGCGAGAAGGAGCTGCTGCTCGACAAGGAGCGGCAGCGCAAGAAGCGCGGCTCGCTCGACGCCGCTCCGGCCGTCCCGCCGACGGTTCTCGAAACGATCGAGATCCCCGACGTGCTCACCGTCCAAGAACTGGCAACGTCGATGATCGTGCCGGCTAAAGACGTGATCAAAGAGTTGATCAAGATGGGCACGATGGCGACGATCAACCAGAACATTCCGGCTGAGGTCGCCCAAAGCGTCGCGCGCAAGTTCGGTTTCAACGCCGTCATCAAGGAGGCCGGCGAAGAAGTCGTCGTCGAGCAGGAAGAAGACAAGCCGGAACTGATGACCACGCGTCCCCCGGTCGTCACCGTGTTAGGACACGTCGACCACGGCAAGACGTCGTTGCTCGATCGGATCCGTAGCGCCGACGTCGCGGGCGGCGAGGCCGGGGGGATCACGCAGCGCATCGGCGCCTATACCGTCGACAAGGGCGATCGCAAGATCACCTTCATCGACACGCCGGGCCATGAAGCGTTCACCGCCATGCGCGCCCGCGGCGCCAAGGTGACCGACGTCGCGATTCTCGTGGTCGCCGCCGACGACGGGGTCATGCCGCAAACGATCGAGGCGATCAGTCACATCAAAGCGGCGAACGTTCCGATCGTCGTCGCCATCAACAAGATGGACAAGGAAAACGCTCAGCCCGAGCGCGTCAAGTCGCAGCTTGCCGAACACGGCCTTCAGCCCGTTGAGTGGAGCGGAAAAACCGAAATGGTGCCCGTTTCCGCCCGCACCGGTGACGGGATCGACGCGCTTCTCGAGACCGTGCTGCTCGAAGCCGACATCCGCGATCTGAGGGCCAACAAGAACCGCCGCGCGCAAGGCGTCGTCATCGAGTCGGCGCTGGACAAGGGGCGTGGCGCCGTGGCGACGGTGCTCGTGCAAAACGGTACGCTGCGCGTCGGCGACGTGGTCGTGGTCGGCAGCGCTTACGGTAAGATTCGCGCTCTCGCCGACGACAAGGGCAAGCAAGTGAAGAAGGCCGGCCCCTCGATTCCGGTCGAGATCATGGGCCTTTCCGAGGTGCCGAGCGCCGGAGACACGTTGATGGTCGTCTCCGACGAACGGGTCGCGCGCGAGGCAGCTGCCAAGCGCAGCACGCGTCGCCAGGAAGTGCGCATCGCCGCGGCGTCGGGTCCGCGCGTCTCGCTGGAAAGCTTCATGCTGATGCCGACCGACGGCGGCAAGAAGACCCTCAACCTCATCCTCAAAGCCGACGGCCAAGGCGCCGTCGAGGCGCTGCGCGCGCGCGTCGAGTCCCTCTCGACGCTCGAAGTCGACATCCGCGTGATCTACGCCGGCGTCGGCGCGATCACGCCCAACGACGTCAACCTGGCCAGCGCCTCGAACGCAGTCTTGATCGGCTTCAACATCCGCTCCGACGAGACGGTCAAGCGGTTGTCCGAGAACGAGCAAGTCGACATTCGCTTCTACAACGTCATCTACGACGTCGAGAACGATCTCAAGAAGGCGATGCTGGGCATGCTCGCGCCCAAGTTCCGCGAGATCATCGTCGGGCGCGCCGAGGTCCGCGAGCTGTTCAAGGTCTCCAAGGTCGGCACGATCGCGGGCTGCTACGTGCAAAGCGGCAAGCTGCAGCGCAACGCCAAGGTACGCATTCTGCGCGATTCAGCGGTCGTCTACGAGTCCGAGCTCGAGTCGCTGCGGCGCTTCAAGGACGACGTCAAGGAAGTGGCCGACGGCTACGAATGCGGCGTTCAGATCGCCAAGTACAGCGATCTCAAGCAGGGCGACGTGATCGAAGCGTTCACCTCGGAGTTGGTCGCGCCCGAAGCGGTTCCGGCTTAACCGCGTGGGCACGCGAGCCTACCGGTGAAGCGCGAGCGACTGGCGCGGATCGATCACGAGGTTCAGCGCGAGCTGGCTCGCCTAATCGGGCGCGAACTCAAAGATCCGCGCCTCGGCTTCGTAACCGTGGTGCGGGCCGAACTGACGCAAGATCTGCGGACGGCCAAGATCTTCGTTTCGGTCATCGGCGACCGCCATGCGGCCAAGCAAAGCATGGAGGCCTTGGAATCCGCCAAAGGCTTCCTGCGCGGGGAACTCGGTCACGCCATCGAGTTGCGGCACACCCCGGAGCTGGTGTTCGTGGAAGATCGCACGACCGAGAAGGCCATTGCGCTCAGCCAAGTCTTGGCGCGAACCGCCAAGCAACGCTCGGGAGGACCGGATGATCGAGAGTAAGCAGCGATTGGCTACCACCGCGGAAGTCGTCGCGGAGCTGCGCGCGCGCCGCGCGTTCGTCATGGTCAGCCACGTGAAGCCGGATGGCGATACGCTCGGCGCCGGGCTTGCGCTCGGCCTTGCGCTGCGGCCGCTCGGCAAACGCGTGTATTACTTCCAGCAAGATCCGATCCCGCGCAACTTGCGCTTCTTGCCCGACGCCGACAAGGTCTCGCGCACGGTGCCGGACGACCTGCCGCCGGACACGCTGTGGGTGTTCTGCGACATGAGCGACAGCTCGCGTGCCGGCGAATTCTTGCCGCCGATCGCGCGCAGCAACATGCTCAACGTCGACCATCACCTCAAGAACTCGCACTTCGCCGCGCTCAACTACATCTTGGAGCGCGAGAGCTCGACCGGAACGTGCGTCCTGCGCTTGCTCAAGGAGTTGGGCGCGCCGATCACGCCGCCGATCGCGACGGCCCTCTTGACGACGATCATGACCGATACGGGCGGGTTCATGCACTCCAACACCAATGCGGAGGTGCTGCGCATCTCGGCCGAGATGATGGAGCGCGGCGCCGACAAGGATCTGATCACGAACGAGATCTTTGCCAATAAGCGATTCGCTGCGATCACGCTGGTCGGCGAAGCCCTCGCGACGGCACACATCGAGCAGAACGGGCGTTTTTGCTGGTCGGTCGTCGACGACGCGATGCTGGTTCGGCACGGTGCCGACGGCGAGGACACCGAGGAGATCGTTCAGCATCTGCGTTCGGTCGAGGGGGTCGAGGTCGCCGCACTTTTCAAATCATTCGAGGGCGACGTGCGCGTCAGCCTGCGCAGCAACGGGCGCGTCAACGTTCAATCGATCGCGGCCGCCCTTGGCGGCGGCGGACATTTCCGAGCGTCGGGTCTGACGTACCCGGGCTCGCTTCCGGCCGCGATCGAAGCCGTTCGCGCCGCGCTGCGCGCCGAAGGATTGTAAGCTGCCGCTGCGCGAGCGTCGCCGGACGCTGGCGCATCTTAAAACGGCGTGAGCGGATCGATGCTCGGCTTCGTCAACGTCTTCAAACCATCGGGTCCGACGTCGACGCAAGTCGGCGCGCGCGTGCGCCGCATCTTCGGCGACCGGCGCCTTGCGGTGGGCCATCTAGGAACGCTCGACCCGATGGCCTCAGGCGTGTTGCCGCTCGCGATCGGCAAGGCTACGCGCCTGATCCCGCTCATCGAGGACCGGCGCAAAGCCTATGCCTTCACGCTCGAGCTGGGGCGCGCTACGGACACGGGCGACGCCACCGGCACGACCGTTGGCGAGGCTGCGATTCCAATCGATGCGGCGCGCCTTCTCGCGCAAATCATCCCGCGTTTCATCGGACGAATCGATCAGGTGCCGCCGATGTACAGCGCCCTTCATCACGAAGGACGGCGCCTGCACGATCTGGCGCGCAAAGGGATCACGGTCGAGCGCATTCCGCGCAAGGTGACGATTTACGGGCTTTCCGTTCTCGGGGTCGAGGGGACGACCGTGCGCTTCACGGTTGCATGTTCGGAGGGGACCTACGTGCGGACGCTGTGCGAGGACCTTGGCCTCGCGATCGGCAGCCTGGCGCACATGGGAGCGCTGTTGCGCGAGGCTTCCGGGCCCTTCGTGCTCTATGAGAGCCGCACGCTCGAGCAGATCGCAGCCGCGCCGGAGGATGCGCTGATCTCGCCCGAGCGCGTCATCCCACTTCCCACGATCGTGCTCGACGGCCGCGAAACTGCCGAATTCTGCGCGGGGCGGCTCGTACCGCTGCCGCAAGGAGCGGTCGCCAAGCACGTGTTCGTACGCGATTCGGCGCGCGCGCTGGTCGGCGTCGGCGAAGCCGTGGGAGCGCTTCTGGCCCCGCGCAAAGTCTTCGTGTGAAGGTTCATCACGGGTTCGATCGCGCTTGGGACGGGCAGCGGCCGCTCGTGCTGTCAATCGGCTTCTTCGATGGCTTGCACCGCGGGCATCGCGAGATCCTTCGGGCGCTGATGCGATTGCGCCGTCCCGGCTTCCGCGCAGCGGCCTTCACGTTTTCCAATCATCCGGCAACGTTTTTGCGGCCGGATCGCGTGCCGCCCTTGATTGCGACCCTTGAAGAGCGCATCAACCTGCTGGCGGCGAGCGGAATCGACGAACTGTTCGTCGTCCCCTTCGACGAGCGCATTGCCCGGGTCGAAGCCCGGCGCTTTCTTTCGGAGTTTCTGGTCGAGCGCTTGCGCATCGGGGCGCTCGTCGTCGGTGAGAATTTTCGGTTTGGAGCGGATCGCCAGGGCGACGTCCGGCTCGCCCGTGACGTGCTGGCGCAGCTCGGCGTCGGCGTGATGACTGTGGCACCGCTGCTCGACGAAGGCGAGCGCATCTCGAGCACGCGCGTTCGCAGCGCCATCGCCGCCGGCGACCTCCCCAACGCCGACCGCCTGCTCGGGCATTCGTACGAAGTGCGCGGAGCCGTCGTGCTCGGCGACGGTCGCGGCCACGATTTGGGATTTCCCACGGCCAATCTGCGCGTCGCGCCGGAAAAGCTCTTGCCCAAAGACGGCGTCTATCGCGCCGTCGCCCGCCACGACGGGCGCGACTACGTCGGACTCGTCTCGATCGGAACCAACCCCACCTTCGATGGACGCGAGCGCCGGGTCGAGGCGTGGCTTCTGGATTTCAAACGCACGGTCTACGGCGAGGACATGGTCTTGCGCGACTTTTCATTCATCCGCGAGCAGCGAACGTTCGACAGCGTCGACGAGCTCGTGGCCCAGATGCGCGACGACGCAACGCACGTCCATTTCCCGTCGTTTATCCCGACGTAGACGTAAAGGAGAGCCTTTGAAAGCCCGCTTCCCGTTCGCGGCAACACTCGCCGCCCTTGTCGTAGCGATCCCGCTTGTGGCCGCCGCCGTCCCGCACGCTGGCGATGTCGCCCCGCCCTTCACGCTTCCGCGCACGGACGGCGGAACGGTGTCGCTGGCCAAGCTCAAGGGGAAACCGGTCTATCTGAACTTCTTTGCCTCGTGGTGCGCACCGTGCAACGACGAGGCTCCGGCCGTTGCGCGTCTGACCTTGAAATACCGGCCTAGGGGACTCGTGACGATCGGGGTCGACGAGCAGGAAGACAAGTCGAAAGCCATCGGCTTCGCGCGCCAATACCGGCTGCCGTACGCGATCGTTCTCGACGGGGGACCGATGGGTCAAAGCTACGGTGCGATCGCTCTGCCCGTCCACGTGTTCATCGATCGCCAAGGAACGGTATCGACCTACCGCCTCGGCCAGATGGACCCAAGCGAAATCGAAGACGCGATCAAAAAGATCTTATAAAGCAATCTCCGGATCGCGAGAACGGTCTTTCGCATGTCGAAGTTTATCTACATCACCAATACGTCGCTCGACGGTTACGTAGAGGACGAAAGCGGTGCCTTCGATTGGATCAATCCCGATCAAGTACACGACCTTGTCACCGAGTTGCTGCAGCCGATCGGAACCTTTCTCTATGGGCGGCGACTCTATGAGACGATGGCGTACTTCGGCGCGGCGCTCGAAGGCTATCCACCCGAACACGTCGACTTCGCACGGATGTGGCAGAAGGCCGAGAAAATCGTCTTTTCACGAACGCTGACAGGCGTTACGACACCCAATACGCGTGTCGAGCGGTCCTTCGACCTCGAGGCTATTCGGCGGCTCAAGGGGGAATCGGAGCACGATATCAGCATTGGCGGCGCCGAGCTTGCGGGGCTCGCGCTCGAAGCCGATCTCCTCGACGAATGTCACCTGTTTATCAACCCGGTGATCGTCGGCGGCGGAAAGCCGGCCTTCCGAGCCGCCTTACGACGGAGTCTCGAACTCCTCGAAACGTGCGGCTTGCGCACCGGCGTCGTCCGCGTGCACTATCGCATACGAGGCGGTACGCCTCATGAAGGACTAAATTCCTAGCATCGCGGAGGCAAAGATGCATCTGTCGCGTCCGTTCGCGGCTTCGTTCCGGCTGCTTGCAGTTCTCGCGCTCGTGGGGGCGGGCGGCCTGACGTATCCCGCGACGCCTCGCGTTGCCGTCGTCGATACGTACTTCGGTACGCCGGTACCGGATCCGTATCGATGGCTTGAAAGCGTGCACGCGCCCGCGACGCGGCGTTGGGTCGCCGCGCAAACGTCTTTGACGGAGCGCGAACTCGGGCATCTCCCACGACGAGCTGCCATCAGGGCGCTCGTCCTGCGGTTGATGAGCGCGCCAAGCGACGGGCTGCCTCAGTGGGGAGGCACGACCACCGCCTTCTCGCGCAGCGATGGTTCGTTGAAGCATCCCTGGATCGTCGTTTCGCGCGCAGGGCGCGAGAGCGTGTTGCTCGATCCCAACCTCCGTTGGCGCGATGGCACGACGAGCCTGGCGGATTGGCAGCTTGCGCCGGATGGGCGCAGCCTGGCGTACGCTACCAAGCGGGGCGGCGGTGGTTTCGTGACGTGGCATGTCCTCGACGTCTCAAGCCGAACCGACCGTCGCGACGTCGTGGCGGGCGTGCCTGATTGGGCGCCGATCGCTTGGGCTCACGACGGGAGCGGGTTTTATTACGGCGGTTACGCTTCCAAGCTGCCGCCGCCGTCCGGAGCTCCGATTGGAACCGGATATCGCGCTTGTTTCCACCGAGTGGGAACAGTGCAAAGCGCGGATCGGGTCGTGTACGCGCGGGCGGACCATCCCACCTGGTTGACCTACGCGGGGGAAAGCGCCGACGGCCATTTCCTAATCGACGGGGCGGTCGACGGTGACGGCAGCGGCGGAACATTGGTCGCGGTGCGCGATCTGCGCGTAGCGCACGCGCCAGTGCGGTTGCTGCGCCCGCTCGGTGCCGCTCGCTACGACTACGTCGACGATGCGGGGAATTCGCTCTACTTCTTTACGAACGCCGACGCGCCGCATGGCAAGCTCGTAGCGATCGATCTGCGGGATCCGCGGTCCGAACGCGACGTCATCCCCGAGGCTCGAGCCACGCTCGTCGACGTGACGGCGGTGGGCGGACGGTTCGTGGCGCGATATCTGCGCGACGTGCGTTCGGAACTGATCGCGTTCACGCGTAGCGGGACCCCTTTGAGGGCCATTGCCTTGCCGGGGCCGGGAAGCGTCGAGGGAATCGACGGCGACACTCGACGGCCAGTCGCCTACTATCGCTTCTCAAGCCCGACCACGCCTCCGACGACCTTTGCATTCGACGCACGGACCGACGTGTCGCGCCGCGTGGCGCGCTCGGCCGCACCCTTCGATGTGTCTGCGTACGTCACTGCGGAGTTGTTCGCGCGCTCGGCAGACGGGGCGCGAATCCCGGTCTTTGTGGCGTACCGGCGCGATCGGGCGAGGGATGCCTCGACGCCCGCGCTTCTGACGGGTTACGGTGGTTTCGGCGATCCCTATCTTCCAACGTGGAGCACGCTCGGCGCCGCGTGGCTGGGCACCGGCGGGACGTTTGCGATTGCGAACATTCGTGGTGGTGGCGAGTACGGCGAAGCCTGGCACCGTGCGGGCATGCTGGGGAACAAGCAACATGTCTTCGACGACTTCGCTGCGGCCGCGAAAATGCTCGAGTCACGTGGTTTCGCGTCGCGTTCCACACTCGGAATCTACGGCTACTCCGGAGGCGGCTTGCTGACCGGCGTCTGCGAAGTCGAGCACCCGGAGCTGTATGGCGCGGTCGTTGAGGCCGCCGGCCCGGTCGACGTGCTGCGCGGACATACCTATGGGAGCGAATCTGCGTGGGTCAGCGAGGTCGGATCACCGCTTGCGAATGCGGCCCAGTTTCAGTGGCTGTACCGGTACGCGCCGCTCGTGCACGCGCGGCGCGGGGTTCGTTACCCGGCGACGCTGGTGATGACCTCGGCGGATGACGAGCGCGTCTCGCCGGCGCACGCGTATAAGTTTGCCGCGACATTGCAGTACGCGCAGCGTGACGACACGCCGATCTTGCTTTATGTGGCCCGCGGGACGGGACACATCGGCGGGGGAACGCTGGCAGAACAGGCCGCTCCGCTCGCCGCGGCGGAGACGTTCCTTTGGTCGAAGCTTTCGCTTCATTGAGCAAACCGAAGCGTCCGGCTTGCCAAAAGATGGTCATCCTGTTAGACTAGTTCGCATGAAGGACCAAGTGTTCAACATCGCGGAGGCAAAAATGCATCTATCGCGCTTGATCGAGCGAGTCGAACGCGGAGAACGCATCGTTATAGCCCGTAACAATCGGCCGGTCGCAATCGTATCGCCGGCAAAACGCTCTGCCGAAGAATTGCTTGCACAGATCGACGCCGTCAGAGAGCGCATACGAGATCTGCGGAAAGGGCAAAACGTTCGGAAACGCGGCGAAACGTGGCGCGATCTTATCGACGAGGGGCGCCGAATCTAGGTGCGTATTGTCCTCGACGCGTCAACGACGCTCGCCGCCGTATTGCCGGACGAGGACTCAGAATTCGCACGTGCTGCCATCAGTGCAGCGGTGTATGGCGATCTCGTCGTACCCGCGCTCTGGCCTTACGAAATTCAAAACGGTCTGGCGACCGCGGTACGCCGGAAGCGAATCAAAGCTGGCTCGCTCGACGAAATTCTCGAAACACTGCGCGCCTTAGAAGCCGAGCTCGAAGCACCGCACGGGCTTGGCCAAGAGCTTCGTCTCGCGCAAGACCACGGTTTGAGCGCCTACGACGCTGCCTATTTGGCGGTCGCGCTTAACTCAGGCGCGGCCTTAGCGACAAACGATCTGCATCTCAGGCGCGCGGGCCGGGCGGCCGGCGTCGCGTTGTTCGCGGATCCGCGGGCAGTCTAGCGATCTTAGGCGGCGATCACGTCGATCATTTCGCCGCGTAACTCGACCCGCGCGTTCGAGCCTTCTTTGATGTCGCCCCGCAGGATGGCGCTCGATAACGGGTTGGTGACGTAGCGGGCGATCGTGCGGCCGACGTAGCGTGCGCCGCTCCCGGCGGCCATGCTTTCCTGCGCGAGGAACGTTCGGGCCTCGGGGCTGACGATCAGGCTCACGTGCAGCTCGCCCAGGCGCGCCGCGACGCCGTGCATCTGCAAATCGACGACCGCCTCGAGTTCCGGCAGTCCCAGCAGACTGAAACGCACGATATCGTCGATGCGGTTGAGCAGCTCGGGCCGCGCCACCAGATCCAAGTCGGCGGGATCGGCGTTGGTCGTCAGGATCACGATGGCATGCCGGAAGTCGATCGTTCGCCCCTTGGCATCGGTGACGCGTCCTTCGTCGAGGATCTGCAGCAGGACGGCCGCTACGTCGCTATGCGCTTTTTCGAACTCGTCGAAGAGCACGACGCAGTACGGACGGCGGCGTACGGGCTCGGTCAACTGGCCGGGCTCGTCGTGGCCGGCGTAGCCCGGCGGCGCGCCAAGCAAACGCGACACGGTATGGGCCTCGGTGTACTCGGTGAGGTCGAGCCGTACAAGCGCGGTCTCGGTTCCGAAGAGCTGCGCCGCAAGCGCACGCGCAAGCTCCGTCTTGCCCACGCCGCTCGGTCCGACGAACAGGAAGCCGCCGACCGGCTTGCGCGGATCTTTGAGGCCGGCGCGGCCGCGCCGTACCGCCTGCGCCACGTTGCGAACTGCGGACTCTTGCCCGACGACCCGTGCCGAAAGGGATTCTTCGAGTGCGAGCAAGGCGCGCGATTGTTCTTCCGACAGGGCCCCCTGAGGAATGCCCGTCCACTTCGAAACGATCGCTGCGACGTCGGCCGTGTTAACGACTGCGGCACCCCGTAACGCAACCGAAGCTGCAGCTTCGTCCATGAGATCGATCGCCTTGTCGGGGAGAAAACGATCGACGATATAGCGCGCGGAGAGGGCCGCCGCTGCGTCGATCGCGCTCTCGCTTATCGCGACGCCGTGATGTTCGGCGTATTTGGCGCGAAGCCCGCGCAGAATGGCGCCCGTCTGCTCGATGGTCGGCTCGGCGATCATGACCGGCTGGAAACGACGCTCCAGCGCCGAGTCGGCCTCGATGTGCTTGCGATACTCATCGAACGTGGTCGCCCCGATGCATTGTAATTCGCCGCGCGCGAGTTCGGGTTTGATCATCGACGATAGATCGAGCGAACCTTCAGCGGCGCCCGCCCCAACCAGCGTGTGAAGCTCATCGATGAAAAGGATCACTTCTCGCGCTGCGCGCCGGACCTCGTCGAGGATGCGCTTGACGCGACCCTCGAATTCGCCGCGATACTTGGTTCCGGCAACCAAGGGGCCTAGTGCAAGCGACAGAATGCGCTTCTCGCGCAGAGCCGCGGGCACGTCCCCGCGCGCGATGCGCTGCGCGAGTCCCTCCACGACGGCGGTCTTGCCGACGCCAGGCTCTCCGACCAGCACGGGGTTGTTCTTACTGCGGCGGGAGAGGATCGCAATGACGCGTTCGACTTCATCTTGCCGGCCGACGACCGGGTCGAGCTCCCCGGCGCGCGCCGCCGCCGTTAGGTCGCGCGAGTATGCTGAGAGCGTCGGCGTTCCGCCGCGTAGCCGTTTGGCCCACTCTCGTGGGTCGGCGGCCGGCATCTCGCGCTCGCCGCGCTGGAGACGATCGATGGCGACCGTCGCTCCGACGGCAAGCGCGACCGCTGCAAGGGCGGAGCCCAGCAACGGGAAAACCGCGGTGCGGCGCCGCCCGGCGCACTCCGGACATAAATCGACCTGCACCCACCTGCCGCCGCGGAAGACGGCATCGCGCGTCGTGGCCGGCCGCACGCCGCACGTCTCGCAGACTAAATTCATCGCACCCCCGGTTACCGCGCCCTCCTGGCGGCGGTTTCACCCATCTAAGCGATATTTCGCGATGTGCGGCACGCCGGCATTCCTCAGTCGGGGAAAAGTCGCAAGGACCGGGCGCCGGGCTTCCCCAATACCGAGGGCCTGTCCGAAACGGAAGGGCTCCTCGAGGAAATTTATGGCCTACATCATCACCGAACCCTGCATCGGCACCAAGGACAAGTCGTGCGTCGACGTCTGTCCGGTCGATTGCATCCACGGTAAGGACGAGGACGAGCAGCTCTTTATCGATCCCGAAGTGTGCATCGACTGCGGAGCCTGCGTTTCGGCATGCCCGGTCGAGGCGATTTACGCCGATTCCGATATCCCGGAAAAGTGGAAGAACTACATCGATATCAACGCCGCGTATTTCAAGACCAACTGATCGCGCCGCGGCCGTCGCTTTTTTGACGTAATGCGGCGTGCCGTCGCACTGGAGCTTACCGACGACCGGGGCGTCGACCCGGTCGAGTTGGCTCGCACGCTGAGCGACATCGAGGTCGGCAACCGCTGGTTCGGCGGGATGCGGCCGGTGTTGGCGGAGGTGTCGGCACGCCGGCCGGCTCGCTTGCTGGACGTCGGCTGCGGCAGCGCCGACATCGCGCGCGCCCTGCTTGCAGCGGCACGACGCAAGGGCCTCCGGCTCGAGATCGTCGCTCTCGATCGCAGCCCGACTGCGCTGGCAGTCGCAGCCGAGCGCACGCCGAACGAGCCGGCGATTCACTTTCTGCGCGCCGACGCACCGTCGCTTCCCTTCGTGGATGGTGCCTTCGACGTCGTCACGTGCAATCTGGCGCTTCACCACTTCGAGCCGCCCGAAGCAGTCGAGCTGCTCAAAGAGATGCGGCGCGTCGCGCGCGATACACCCCTGGTTTGCGACCTGCGCCGCTCCTACGCGGGTTACGCCGCCGCACTCGTCTTCGCAGCGATCTTCGGCAGCAACCGGCTCACCAGGCACGACGCGCCGCTTTCGGTGCGCCGCGCTTACACCGAGAAGGAAGCGCTGCAGCTTGCGACTCGCGCGGGCTGGCGCGCTCCACGCACGAAACGCTATCCATTCTTCCGCATGGTGCTCGGCGACGGTTCGGCGAGGCAGGGATGATCGATCGAGGCTCTTCGCCGGCCGTCGGGTCGATCGCCCTTGGCCCGCTGGGAATCGCGCCCGTCCGCACGGTCGACGTCGGCAAACGTTATCGGGTGGGCGAAGAAGCGCCCGTCGTCGCGCTATTGGGCGTGAACCTGATCGTTGCGGCCGGCGAGATGGTGGCGCTCGTCGGACCGAGCGGCTGCGGGAAAAGCACCCTCCTTAACCTGATCGGCTGCATCGATTTGCCCTCGTCGGGCGCCGTGTTGGTCGAGGGCCATGCAACCTCATCGCTCGGCGACGACGCATTGACGCGGTTGCGCCGCGAGCGTGTCGGCACCGTTTTCCAATTCTTCAACCTGCTGCCGTCGATGACGGTCGCCGAGAACGTCGCGCTGCCGCTCGTCCTGCAACGCCGGCCGCGGGCCGAGATAGCCGATCGGGTCGCGGCGGCCTTGCTTTCCGTCGGCATGAGCGATAAGGCGCAGGCGCTTCCTTCGCAGCTCTCAGGCGGCCAACTGCAACGTACTGCCGTAGCGCGCGCGACCGTTCATGCGCCCGCGATCGTGCTTGCCGACGAGCCGACGGGGAATCTCGATTCACGCGCCGGGCGCGCGGTTTTGCATCTCTTGCGCGATTTTGCTGCGAACGGCCAAGCAATTTTGATGGCAACCCACTCGACCGAGGCGGCGGCTTCGTGCGATCGGGTCGTGCGCATGCAAGACGGCCGCATCGTCGATTAACGGTGGCGCCGCACAACCTCAATCCGACACCTTTCAAGGCGCTCGTCCTCGGGAATCTGCGCCAAGAACGGGCGCGTTCGCTGCTCGCGCTGTTCGCGGTTGGTCTTGGCGTGGCGATCTCGCTTGCGGTCGACCTGGCAAACGCGACGGCCGTTTCGTCTTTTGCGTCGAGCGTCAACGTCGTGGCGCGCCGCGTCAACTTGCAGGTTCTCGGTCAGGATCGCGGGTTCGACGAGCGCACCTTCCTACGCGTTCGCTCCCTGGCCGGCATTGCGAGCGCCTCGCCCGCGATCGAAGATTCGCTCGTCGCCGGTGCGCGCGCAGGCGATCCGGAATCCGGTGAGGTCCTGCACGTTCTCGGGATCGACCTTTTGCAGCCGCTGGCCGCAAACGCTGGCGAGGGCACTGCGAGTGGTGGGGATGCCTTTGCCCTCTCCTCCCGCCCCAATGTCGACCCCTACGCGCTGATCGCCGAGCGCGGAGCGATCGTCTCGCGTCGCGTGGCGAAGCGCTATCATCTTCGCGCCGGTGGCCCGTTCGATGCGATTGCGCAGGGCGTGCCGGTAAGGCTGCGCGTCAGCGCGATTCTTCCCGACACGGTCGCCGGTATCGATTCCAGCGTCGTCTTCGTCGACGTCGTCACCGCTCAGGAGATCTTCGGAAAAATCGGGCTCCTCGACCGCATCGACTGCGTCGTCGATCCCGCGCATCTGGGCGTGGTGCAGAGGCGCGTCGCTTCCGTGCTGCCACCTGGAGCCCGCGCCATCGAACCGAAGGTACGAACGGGCGAGATCCGCCGCATGTTACGCAGCTTTGCGCTGAACCTCGCGGCCCTGTCATACATCGCGATGCTGGTCGGCGCGTATCTGATCTACAACACGGTAGCGATTGCGGTCGTCGAGCGGCGTCCCCAGATCGGCATTCTGCGCGCGCTCGGGGCAACGCGGCGCCAGATCTTCTTCGCGTTCCTCGGGGAGGGCGCTCTGTTCGGCGTCGCCGGCTCGATTCTCGGCTTGGTTCTCGGCAGCGCGTTCGCGCAATTCTCCGTGCGTGCGGTCACCAGCACCGTCGACACGCTGTACGTCGGCCTGCATGCCGATCGCGTCGTTTACGATCCGCTCGTCATGAGCAAGGCCTTCGTCGCGGGCGTGCTGCTCGCGATGCTGTCGTCGCTGGCCCCGGCACTCGAGGCCGCCGCGAACCCCCCGGCGCTTTCCATGCGCTCGCGCGGTTTCGAACGCCCCATCGGCAAGCTGGGCGGCCGGCTTGCGCTGACGGGCCTCGGCCTCTTGGCTTTGGCGTACGGCGCGAGCCGCTTGCCCGCGCTCGACGGCATCCCCGTGTGGGGCTACGTGTCGGGCCTGCTCGTCATCTTCGGCGCATCGTTGTGCATGCCGCTCGCGGTGGGCGCCGTCGTATCCGCGGTGCGCCTCTTGGGGCAGGGGCTTGCCCCTGCTGCGCGCATCGGCATCGCAAACTTGGGCTCGTCGGTGCGGCGCGCGAGCGTTGCGGTCGCTTCGCTTATGCTGGCGGTCGCCATGATGGTGAGCGTTGCGATCCTTATCGGCTCGTTTCGCTCGACCGTCTTGGCCTGGGCCGATGACACGCTGCGCGCCGACTTGTTCGTGCAGGCCGTGGGCAACGCGTCCGAAGACGAGCGTCTTCCGGCCCAGCTTGCAAGTGAAATCCGCAGCGTCGCGGGCGTCGCGGACGTCGATACGTTTCGCGCGATCTCGATTCCATTCCGTGGGTCGCTGACGACCCTTGGCGCGTCCGACTTTCGCACCCTCGCGGTTCGACGCAAGCTTCGATTTCTCGGCGGGGCCGATCCGGCCGTGCTCGCCCGAACGCTACCGCAAACGAAGCAGATGCTCGTGAGCGAGCCCTTCGCAACGCGCTACGGCGTAAGCGTGGGCGACTCGGTGCCGCTCGAGACGCCCTCCGGACGCGTCGCCTTTCGCGTCGCTGCCGTTTTCAACGACTACTCGAGCGATGCGGGCGTCGCGATCGTCGACGCTCCAGTTTTCCGCAGGCTTTATCACGACGACTCGATCAGCTCGGTTGCGGTGTACGCCCGGCGTGGGGTCGACCTCGCCGATTTACGGACGCGCATCCTGCGGCGCGTCCAGCCGGAGCGCATCGACGTGCAGACCACCCGCGAACTGCGCGCGCTCGTGATCGCGGTCTTCAACCGCACGTTTGCGATCACGTATGCGTTGTACGTGATCTCGCTCGCGATTGCAGCACTCAGCGTGGTGGGCACACTCTTTGCGCTCGTGCTCGAGCGCCGAACCGAAATCGGGCTGCTGCGCTACGTCGGCCTGCGCAGTGCCGAGGTTCGCGACATGGTGCTGTGCCAGGCTTTATGCATCGGCGGACTCGGGGGTGTCGCGGGTGTCGCACTGGGCGTCGTGTTATCCCTGCTGCTGATCTTCGTTATCAACCGGCAGGCCTTCGGCTGGCTGATCGAACTGCATATGCCCTACGGCTATCTGCTCGAGTCGGTCGTCCTCGTCACGCTCGTGGCGGCTTTGGCCGGTCTCTTTCCCGCGCGCCTAGCAGCCCGAATCAAGACGGCCGAAGCGGTTCGCAGCGAATGAGCGCCGTGCGCAATGCGCTGCTGGTCGTAGCTGCCGCGAGCGGTCTCGTGACAGGTCGCGCCGGCGGAGCGCAAGGACAAGCGTTCGCAATCGCGCGAGCGCCGTACCATTTTCGTTTCCCGCGCGACCACGCGGCACATCCGCAGTACCGCTCGGAATGGTGGTATTATACCGGGCATCTTGCGGCGCGGGACGGGCGGCGCTTCGGCTACGAGGCGACGTTCTTTCGTATCGCCCTGCGGCCGGGTGACCCCGAGCCGGCTCTTGGGCAAAGCCGGTGGCGCGGCAACCAGCTCTTCGCGGCGCACCTTGCGCTCACCGACGAAAGCAGCGGGCGCTTTCTGTATGCGGAGCGGATTGCCCGCGAAGCGCTCGGCATGGGCGCCGCGGCCGCCGATCGCCTGCGCGTGCACGTCGACGATTGGAATCTTTCGGGAGAAACCCTTTGGCCCGCGAACCGGGAGCGAATGACGGTGCGCGCCTCGGCCGGCACATTCGGCCTCGAGCTAGAGCAGCTTCCCGAAAAGGCGCCGGCCATCCACGGACAGGGCGGAGTATCGCGCAAAGGCGCGTGCGCTTCGTGCGCCTCGCACTACTATTCGTATACGCGGCTTGCGACGACGGGCACGCTCGCATATGGCGGTGAGCGCTTGCCCGTTGCCGGGCTTTCGTGGATGGACCACGAGTTTGGATCGGACGAGCTCGAGCCGGATCAGGTTGGGTGGGACTGGTTCTCGCTGCAGCTGGGCGACGGGCGCGAGATCATGCTGTACCGCTTGCGCCGCCGTGACGGCGGCACGACACCGCAGTCGAGCGGCAGCCTCATCGAGCGCAACGGGCGGGTTCGCCCGCTAGCCCTTGGCGACTTCTTTATCGACGCAACGGGCCGTTGGGTCAGCCCGCACAGCGGCGGGACCTATCCGAGCGGATGGCGAGTCCGGGTTCCGCTTGCGAATCTCGACCTCGTCGTGACGCCGGCGGTGCTCGATCAAGAACTGGTTTTCCCGGCGCAGAAGCTCGCTTACTGGGAGGGAGCGGTCGACATCCGCGGCAGCGCCGGGACCCGCGCCGTCGCGGGCGAGGGCTACGTCGAGCTGACCGGATACGCCGGAGCAATGACGCTATGACCTGGATGAGCGGCATTTCGGCGCCGAGCGAGTGGCAGCAGCGGGCGGAGTACGCCGAGATCGGCGCGATGCTCGGGGATGGCGCGCCGCTCGGCGTTTGGCGCGACGCGCTGAGGCGCTGGGAAATCGCGCGCCGCGGCTGGCGGGACTGGGCCAACCTCACGCGCTTACGCTTCTCGCAAGACACGCGACGCGACGATTACCGCACGGCGCAGACGGAACTCGACCGGCGCTCGCCGACGACGACCTCGCTCGACGCGTCGCTGAAGCGCCGTTTCTTGGCTTCTCCCGTTCGCGCGCAGATCGAAGCGCATCTGGGGCGACAAGCCTTCGCGCTATGGGAGGCGGACGTGAGCGCGTTCTCGGAAGCGATCGCCGGCGACTTGGTGCGCGAGTCGGAGCTGGTGCGTGAATACACCGAGCTTGTGGCAAGCGTCAGGGTTACGTTCGCAGGTCAAGAGCGCACGCTCGCATCGCTCGGACCCTTCTTGACCGATGCGAGCCGCGAAACCCGCCACGCAGCCGAGTGCGCCCGCTGGGGCGCCTTCGACGCGTGTCGCGAGCGTCTCGATTCGCTCTTCGACGAACTGGTAAGGCTGCGCGACGGAATGGCGCGGGCGCTCGGATACCGATCGTTTGTTGAGTTAGGCTACCGGCGCATGCGGCGCATCGGTTACGGTCCAAACGAAGTGGGCCGCTATCGCGACGCGGTCCACGAGGTCGTCGTTCCGCTCGCGCACGAGCTTGTGCGGCGCTATGGAGCCGGCCTGAATGTGGAGCGCGTATTCTTCTGGGACGAAGCCGGTCTCGGCGTGGGCACGGATGCGACGCCGCGCAGCGACGTCGCGTCGATTGCAAGGAAGGCCGGCGATGCCTTGGGCGCCCTCGACCCCTCGCTCGATGAGTTCGTGCGGGTCGTGCTCGAGCTCGATTTGCTCGACGTCGAAGCGCGTCCCGGGAAAGCGCTAGGTGCGTACTGCACGAATTTCCCAACGCGCGGTCTGCCCTTCGTGTTCGCCAACTTCAGCGGCACCCGGTTCGACGTCAAGACGCTCATGCACGAGTTGGGTCACGCGTTTCAGTCGTGGCGCAGCCGCGACAAAGCGTTCGACTACCTCGTGCCGACGCTCGAAACGGCCGAGATACACTCGATGTCGCTGGAGTATCTCGCCTGGCCCGAGATGGAGCGCTTCTTTGGAAACGGCGCCGATGCGTACCGGCGCGAGCACCTGATCGACGCCATTCTTTTCCTGCCGTACGGGGTCGCGATCGACCATTTTCAGCATTTGGTGTACGCGAATTCTGGAGCGAGCCCGCTCGAGCGTCACGCTATGTGGCAGGAGGTGGAGCGGCGCTATCTGCCCTGGCGCGACTACGGGGATTTGGCTCATCCCGCGGCCGGCGGTCTGTGGCAAGAGAAGCGGCACGTTTACGTGCAGCCCTTCTACTACATCGACTACACGCTGGCGCTTTGCTGTGCTTTGCAGTTCTGGAATCGCGCCCGATCCGACCGCACTCAGGCCATGGCCGACTACGTTGCGCTGTGCGGGCGAGGGGGCCAGGCATCTTTCGGCGAGCTCGTGCGGTCGGCCAACTTGCGTTCGCCCTTCGAGCCCGGCACGCTCCAGGCGGCCGTCGCCGCCGCGCACGCCGTCCTGTAGCGAAGCCGATCGTAGCAGACCTTCTTCGAAAGGTTCTAGGCGGCGCGATTGTAGCTCGGAATCAGGCGCTCGGAGCGCCATTCGAGCTCGAGCGTGCACGCCTCGCAGCGGACGGCCAAGACGTACTCGGCCGAAAACGGTTCGTCGTGAACCTCGAAGCAATCTGGGCACTGGAAGCTGACCTGCATAACGAAGATCCTCCGACATCAGTCTGCCGGCATGGTGTGCCAGCTGTGTGGCACAGTGCCCGGCAGGTGAGTGGCTCGATTCGCGAAAAGAAATTTCGCCAAGCAAAAATGACCAACGAACCGCAGCGGGCCCCCGCCAAGGAGCTCCGGAAGACCGGCCGCGGCCGGCCCAAGGTGCAGTCGGTCGACCGGACGCTCGACGTGCTCGAGTCGCTGGCGACCCGGCGCGGCGCGACCGGGATCAGCGAGCTCTCGCAGCTCGTCGGACTGCACGTGAGCACGGTGCACCGTCTGCTGGCCACGCTGGTCGACCGAGGCTACGTGCGGCAGGACCCCGAGAGCTCGCGTTACCATCTCGGCTCGCGCATCTTTACGCTCGCCAGCGCCGCCGACGTGCATCTGGATCTGCGCCTGGTCTCGCGACCGTACCTTGAACGCATGATGCGAACCTCCGGCGAGACGGCGAACCTCGTTACCGCAACCGAGGACGAAGTCGTCTACCTCGACCAAGTTGCGAGCCTGCACCTCGTCAAGATGTTCACGGCGCCCGGTCTGCGGGCTCCGCTGCATTGCACGGGCGCCGGGAAAGCGATCTTGGCCTTCAAACCGGATGAGTACCTCGAAGGCCTGCTCGCTCGGGCGCTCAAGCGATATACGGCGAAGACGCTGGTCACGCGGGCGAGTCTCGAGGAAGAGCTGGCCGGCATTCGCAAGCTCGGCTACGCGGTCGATAACGAAGAGATGGAGGAGGGCGTGCGCTGTCTTGCCGTCCCGATTTTCGACCGCCGCAAAGCCATTGTCGGGGCCTTGTCGGTCTCGGGGCCGACGACGCGCATGACCGCTGAGCGCGTCACGCGCTTAGCGCCCGTCGCGCGCTCGCTTGCCCACGAATTGTCGCGACAACTCGGTTTCGAATCCGAAGTCGTCTGACCGAGGGCAGGGTCTCGCGCTAAGAGAAGGCCTCTGCTCGTGCTGCTTGGTGCTATCGACGTCGGAACGAACTCGATCCATCTCATCGTTGTCGAGCTGGATCCGTTTTATGGAACGTCGCGCACGCTCATCAAGGCGCGCGAGATGTTGCGCCTCGGCGGCGGAGCGGCGCTGGCCCGCGGGCATCTGAGCAAAAAAGCGGTTCAGCGCGGAGTCGCGGCCATTGCAAAGTTCGTGGAAATCTCACGCGCCGCCGGCGCACACGAGGTACGCGCGGTGGCGACTTCGGCGGTGCGGGAAGCTTCGAACCGCGACGAATTCTTGGCGGCCGTGCGAGCCACGAGCGGCATCGGCGTCGAGGTTCTTTCTGAAACCGAAGAGGCGCGCCTGATTCATCTCGGCGTCAGCCGCGGCTACCCGCTCGGCGAGCGCGTGGCCTGCATCGTCGACGTCGGCGGGGGTTCGACCGAGTTCATCGTGGCCGACGGGGAACGGCCTTTCTTTCTGCACAGCGTGCGGCTGGGAAGCCTGCGCCTTTACGACGAGTACCTCAACGACGAGAGCGCGAGCGCCCTGGGTTATCGAGCGCTCGAGCATCACATCGCGCAGACGCTCGCGCCGATCGCGCGGCGCGTCTCCGACTACAACTTCGAGATGCTGATCGGCACCTCCGGAACGGTCATGGGTCTGGCGGCGCTCGACGCCGCGGCATCGGGGCTCACGTCGCAGAGAGCGCATGGATACGTCCTGCGGCTCGAGGCATTACGCGCGCTGCAGCGCACGATGCTCGCCATGACGCCGGCCGAGCGGCGCAAGATGCCGGGAATGAACCCACGGCGCAGCGACATCATCGTTGCCGGCAATGCGCTCATCATGTCCATCATGGAAGCGCTCGGGCGCGACGAACTCGTCGTTTGCGAACGGGCCCTGCGCGAAGGGGTCGTGGTCGACTATATCGAGCGCAACTTGGCCCTCGCACGCAAGCTCGGCGACGAGCGCACGCGGCGCTTCGACGCCATGCGCGCCCTCTCGCGCCGGTTTGGGCGCGAAGGAGCGCACGAAAGCCACGTGGCGGCCCTTGCCCTTCAACTATTTGACGGGCTATTGGAAAGGCACCGCTTCGAGCCCGCCGACCGTGACTTGCTCTTCGCCGCCGCGCTGGTGCACGACGCCGGCCGGGCCATCGCCACGAGCGCCCACCACAAGCACGGCGCCTATATCGTTCGCAACGCCGATCTGCCGGGGTGGCGCGCCGAGGAGATCGATTTGATCGCAACGCTCGTGCGTTACCACCGCAAGGCGCTGCCCAAGCCCGCGCATCCCGAGTGGGCCAACCGGTCGCCCGCCGAGCGCACTCGCATCCTCGGTCTGGGTGGGATGCTGCGGCTTGCCGACGCCCTGGACCGGCGCCATCTCGGCGTCGTCGCTGCGGTCAAGGTCGAGGCCGGCCCCGGTACCGTACACTTGCAGCTCGAAGCGCAGCAAGACGTGCAGCCCGAGCTCGAGTCGATGCGCTTCAAGGCCGAGCTCTTCGAGCGCGCGTTCGACGTCGTCGTTACGGGCGAAGCGTCGGGGGGCGAAGCCTATTCGGGCTTCGGCGAAAGCGAACCGACCGCCGCCGAAATCGACGCGGCTAGCCTTTCACGGTAGCGTTGCTCGGGATCTTTCCAGAGCGAACGGAGAGCCTCGAGCGCGCGCTCCCGCTCGGTGCGCGTCGCCTGGCGTCGCGACTCGAGACCGAACGCTCGCGGATCGTCGCCGTCAAGGCAGTCGAGAAGCTCCTCGTAGACGAGCTCGAAGGCGTCCGCGTCGGCGATCGTTCCCAAGTGTTCTTGCAAGCGGCTAAGAATGTCGGTGGCGCTTTCCCCTTGGGCGCCGAGCAGGGCGCGGAAGAACTCGGTATTGTAACGCAGCCGCTTCACCGCAATGCGCATCGCATGCAGCTTGGCGCGATCGCCGCACTCGATGGCCTCGTCCGCGCCGGCGAGCACGCGGCGCAGAAGCCGCTGGAGAGCACGACCGGCCGCCTCGCGGACCGTTCGCTTAGGCATCGGCCGCCGGCGCGATCAGCTGAACGAATCCGCTGCGATCGAACTGAGACAGCTCGACCGCGAAGCGCGCGAGGGCGCGCCGGCGGCGCGACGTCAGCGTACCGAGCGCGTAGGCGATACCGGGACTCTCCGCCGCCGTCGCGCCGCCGAGCGCCGCGCGCAGCACCGCCAGGTGCACGTCTACGTCGCGGACGGCGCCCAGCCGCCGCCGAATGCGTCGCAGCAGCCGTGCGAAGCGTGCGAGCTTGCGTTCTCGAAAACAACCCTGGAAGGTCGTCATCGCGGTGCGCAAGCGGCGCAACGCGACCCGCATGTCGTGAGTCGCTCGGACGTCCTCGCCGCCGAGAACGGCCGGAGCTTCGTCGAACGCGGCTGTGAATAACGAGTATAAAATCGTCCGCGCGGCCGCCTCGAGCGGGCCGTCGGGGTCGATATCGAAGCGCGGAGCCTTAGCCAAGATGACTTCCCCTATGCGAGCCCGTACCTGTTTGCCCGAGTCGCTCGGGTGAGGTATCTTGTCGGCGTGCCCGGCGCGTTCATTCCGCCGGAGGAGAGTTCGTGTTAGCCGTAGCGTCAGCCGCGAAAAAGATCTTGATCGTCGACGACGAGTCGGCGATTCTATCGACCTTGCGCTTCAATCTGGAGCGCAACGGCTACGTGGTCGCCACGGCCGGCGATGGCCGTACGGCGATCGCCCTGGCGGCTAGCGAGCGGCCGGACCTCGTGATTATGGACATCATGCTGCCCGTGCTCGACGGGATCGAAGCCTGCAAGGAGATCCGCAGGAGCAGCGGCGTGCCGATCATCATGCTGACCGCCAAGGACCAGGAAATCGACAAGGTGCTGGCACTCGAACTCGGCGCCGACGATTACGTGACCAAGCCGTTCTCGCTGCACGAGTTCTTGGCGCGGGTCAAAGCGCGCCTGCGCCGCCAAGGGGGACTCGGCGAGGCGTTACGAAGCGAGGCCATCGAGATCGGCGAGATCGTGCTCGACCCCTCGCGGCAATCCCTCGTCGTGCGCGGCCTTGAAGTAGCGCTTGCGCCCAAAGAGTTCAGCCTGCTTCAAGTGCTGATGGAAAATCGCGGGCGCGTCGTTACGCGGCAGGCCTTGCTCGACAAAGTGTGGGGCTACGATTTCGAAGGCGAGCACCAAACGATCAGCGTGCACGTGCGCTGGCTGCGCGAGAAAATTGAAATCGATCCGAACAATCCGCGACACATCGTGACCGTGCGCAGCCGCGGCTACATGTTCAAGGAGTAAGCGATCGCCGAGGTCGTTGCAATCGCGGCCGTCGCGCTTTTCGCCGGACTCGTCGGCGGCTCGTGGCTGCGATCGCAGCGCCGGCCACCGGCGCCGGTGGCGAGCAGCCAGCCCCCTCCAGCCCCGTTGGATGCCCGGTTCGATCAGCTTCTAAGCGCGTTGACGGTGGGCATCATCACCCTCGACAAGCGCGGTCACGTCAGCTCTGCCAATGCTGCCGCTGCCGATATGTTCGAGTTGGGCGCGCGCGAACCGATCGGCCGAGCGCTCATCGAACTCGTGCCGTCGTTCGTGCTCGACCAGCGCGCGCGCGAAGCCGTGGGGGGGCGCTCGTGGCGCGGTCAGGTGCCGTTGACTGCAACGCATACGACCCGCATGCTGACGGTCACCGCCCTGCCGGTCGAAGGCGGCGGTGGCGCCATTTTGATTGCGAGCGACGAGACGCGCCTTCACGAGTTGGAACGCAACCGCCACGACTTCGTGTCGAGCGTCTCGCACGAGCTGCGGACGCCGCTCTCGTCGATCAACCTGATGATCGAGACGATCCTATCGACCGGCTTCGATCCCGATGCGCTCGAGATGTTCCTGCCGCGCGTCAAGCACGAGGTCGACCGTATGGTGCATCTCGTGGAAGACCTGCTCGACCTCGCGCGAGCGGAAGCGGGGCGCCTGCGCCTGCGCCGCGAGGTCGTCAACCTTGCGAGCGTGGCGGCGAACATTCTGAAAACCTTCGAGCCGAAAGCGCAGCAGCTCGGCGTCAGCCTCGTGCAGCAGGGCGGCGACGCCCAGATCGACGGCGATCCCGACCGGTTAGCGCAAGTCGTCGTCAACCTGGTCGACAACGCGCTGCGGCACACGCCGGCGGGAGGGACGGTTACGCTCGAAGTCGCGCCAAGCGAGGGCGCCTCAACGCTCGTCGTGCGCGATACCGGGGCGGGAATTCCCTACAACGACCTGCCCCGTATTTTCGAGCGCTTCTACGTCGTCGACCGTTCGCGTTCGCGTGAGTCGGCCGGCACGGGCCTGGGTTTGTCGATCGTCAAGCAGATCGTTGAAGCGCACGGCGGAACGGTGACGGCCGATAGCGAGTTCGGCCTCGGCGCAACCTTTAGGTGCGTCTTTCCTTCCGCGCGATCGGCGCTGCGCGAACCCCGCTAAGCCTTGGGATGAAGCGCTGCCAGTCGAAGGCGAAGGGTTGCCGGCGGACGGTACCGAGCAGCGGCCGCTCGATGAAGTACGTGAGCAGCGCCGCCACGACGAGGCTGGCGGCGATGCCGAGGGCCGCGAAGACCGGCCGCCATACGGGATCGTTATGCGGATCGGAGGTCGCCGAGTGCACGACGTCGTGGTTGCGCAGCCAGATCTCAACGAGCGTGTGCCACAGGTAGAGATTGTACGAAAGCACCGAGAGAAAGACGAGCACGGGGTTTCCCACGAGCCGGCGTAACCAGCACTGCGATAGCGGAAGCGTTAGCGCCATCGCTCCGAAGGCCATCGCCAGCGCCGTGCGGCCGGCCAAATCCCAGAGCTGACGGCCGGCGTGGTGGTACTGGACGGCGTTGGCCGACTGGAAGAGCAAGAACGCCGCCACGCTTGCGCCGAGCGCACAAAGCGTAAAGCCCAATCGCCCGGGCGCGGAGGCGGAAGTGCGCCGGCGCAACCAGACGAAGCCGTAAGCGGCCAACATGCCGCAGGCAAAGAGGTCGAGATACGCAGGAAGTTGCCGGGAAACGGGCTCGTAGAGCAGGCAACAGCCCGCCGTCGCAAAGCGAAACGTCAAGGCCGCCCCCACCATCGCCACGCTGACCAGGAGCGGATGCCTGCGGAAAACCAGGGCCAGCAGCGGAAAGATCAGATAGAATTGCACTTCGACTGCCAAGCTCCAAAGCACGGAGTTGTGCTGGCCGAACGCATCCTCGTACGAGTTATTGAAGAAGAACAGGTGATTGGCTAGCGGTCCGATCAGGTTTTGCGCGCCGTGAAGGCTCGGCAACACGACGAGCGCCGTGACGGCGAGCGCGACGACGTACGATGGTACGATTTTGATGAAGCGCCGATAGGCGAATTGTCGCCAGCTAAGGGCGGGCGCCCCTTCCAATAGGTTGCGCGCCTCGGGATAGAACATGCAGAAGCCGCTGATGACGAAGAACAGGTCGACCCCGAGGTAGCCGCAGCGGTAAAACGCGTCGACCGGAACGGTTTGTCCGGCGAACTGCAAAACCGGCGAGAACCATGAGAGCAGCCAGGTATGGTAGGCCAGTACGAGCACGATTGCCAGGCCTCGCAGTCCGTCGATGGCCTCGGTCCCAAGCATTCGGTGGGAGACCGTCGGCAGCGAGGCGCCTCCGGGAGCCGGCGCGGGCTCTTGGCTAGCAGGGCGTCGCTTTCCACGAGCCATCAAGGGGCTTTAACCTTCTGTCTAACCAGGGTTTATCGCCGGTTTGCGACCATTGGTCCGCGCAGCAACAATGCGATCCCTCGAACGCGGTAGGAGGTCCTGATGTTCAGGTCCGCTCGGATGGCGGCCTTTTTGGTTGGCGCATGGCTTCTGGGTTTCGGGGCGGCGGCAGCCGACACGTCGATTTCGGCGGCCGGCTCGGCGACGCTTCAACCGCTGGTAACCGAGGCCGCTGACGCCTACCACGCAGAGCATCCCGACGTTACGATCGCGGTTAAGGGCGGTGGTTCGCTCGATGGCATTGCGCAAGTCGCTGCCGGATCGGTCGACATGGGCGACTCCGACGTGGTGGCCAAGGGCCGGCAGGAACTCGTCGACCACAAGGTTTGTGTCGTCGGGTTTGCGCTCATTGCGAACCCGGACGCGCGGGTGGCGGATCTGAGCAAACGGCAAGTGCAAGATATTTTTTCGGGTAAGATCGTCAACTGGAAGCAGGTTGGCGGCGCGGACCAGCGGGTCGTCTTGATCAATCGGCCACGGTATTCGGGAACGCGCGTGGTGTTCGTCGACACGGTGATGGACGGCCGCCCCGTAGCTGAGTCGGGGCTGCAGGAAGAAGCGAGCGGCGGCGCGGCCGGCGCGGTCGCGGCGACGCCTGGGGCGATTTCCTACGTGGTGCTTTCAGGCGCGCGCGACCAAGCGGGCATCGTTGCGCTCTCCATCGACGGCGTCGCGCCCGGCGAAGCGGGCATCAGCGCCGGTACCTATCCGTTTTGGTCGTACGAACACATCTACACCAATGGCGCTCCCGCTAAGGACGTGTCGCGCTTCATTGCCTTCATTCAAAGTAATGGCGAGCTCGTCCACCGGCACGGTTACATTCTCGTGCGCGACATGCAGGTGAGCGAGAATGACCGCTGAAGGCGGCGCCATGTCGGCGCGTCGTCGAAAAGCATGATCGCCCCGAGCAGCGTCGCCCGGGTCGACAAGCTGAAGATCCATGACATGAACGTCTACTACGGCGCCTTTCGAGCAATCAAGGATGCCGATCTCGACGTTCCCGATCGTCGCGTCATGGCGCTCATCGGTCCCTCCGGCTGCGGCAAGACGACGTTCTTGCGCGCGCTCAACCGCATGCACGACTTGACGCCGGGTGCCCGCGTCACCGGCAGCGTCACGCTCGAAGGGATGGACATCTACGCGCCGGGCGTCGATCCGGTTACCGTGCGGCATCGCATCGGGATGGTTTTTCAGCGTCCCAACCCATTTCCCAAATCGGTCTTCGAGAACGTCGTGTACGGCCCGAAGATCGGCGGCGAGAACGATCACGCCAAGCTGTTGGAATGCGCCGAGCGCAGCCTGCGGGCTGCGGCGCTTTGGGACGAGGTCAAGGATCGCCTTTACAAACCCGCGCTCGACCTTTCGGGCGGCCAGCAGCAACGCCTGTGCATCGCGCGCGTCCTCGCGGTCGAGCCCGAGGTGATCCTGATGGACGAGCCCGCGTCCGCCCTCGACCCGATCGCGACCTCGAAGATCGAAGACCTCATTAGCGAGCTCAAACGCGATTACACCGTCGTGATCGTCACGCACTCCATGCAGCAGGCGGCGCGCATCTCCGACTTCACGACCTTTTTCCTGCTCGGCGAGCTGATCGAGATCGGCACGACATCAGATATCTTCACCCGCCCTCGCGACAAACGTACCGAGGATTACATCACCGGCCGCTACGGTTAGCCGGCACTAGGTGGGCGACCGGCCGTCGCCGTTATCTCCACGATCACCTAGCTGCGACGGAGGCTCGCAAAGAGCTCGCCGACCTCGCCTAGCCTAGCTGGGCTAAGATCAGTTCGCATTATACAGCGGTTCCAGGTATCGCCGAGGCTGGCGATTCAGTCGCGCGGTGTTAATGTCGGTCTCATAGGTCGTGGATATGACTTTCACGAAATCATACCGATGGCAATTCTTGACGAACGCGAGATTGAACTAAAGAAGATCGCCGCCCAATTGACGGCGTCGATGTTGGACAACCATAACGGCGAATGGGATGACGTTGCCACGGCCAAAGCGTTTCGGACGCTCTACGACGCGGTTCGCCAAACGTAGTCGCAGCGACGCGGCAGCGCGTCACGACTTACCGCCGCGATGCGGATTTCAGTTTCATCTCGAGTCGATTGCGCACGGAGCTCCATTCGGGGGCGATGACGCTGTAGACGGCGCTATCGCGGGCGAAGCCGTTGCTCAGGCGGGCGCGATGCAGGCGCAACGTTCCCTCGTAGGTGGCGCCGATGCGAACCAGGGCGGCGCGGGCTCGGCCATTTTGCGCATCGGTAAAGAAGCCGACGCGAAGAAAGCCGCGGTCCTCGAAGGCGTGCTTGAGCATTAGGTACTTCGCTTCGGTGTTGGCGCCGGTGCGCTGATGCGCTTTGGCAAGCCATGTCCAACCGATCTCGACGGCTTTTTCTTCGGGGCGGATGTCCAGGTAGCGGGTCGAGCCGATGGCCCGTTCCTCGCTCTTGGAAACGATGGCGAACGGCAGCTCGCGGCCTTGCGCGGCTAACTGCTGGGCCTGTTCGATCCAGCGTTCGACATCCGCGACGTCGGCAAAGGGACGGCCCGGAAGGTGGCGCCAGATGTCCGCGTCGGCTCCGGCAGCGTAAAGGTCGGCCGCGTGGGAGCGGTCGAGCGGCACGAGCTCGATCAACCTGCCGGAAAGCACGCGCCAGCGTTTCGCCGGTTCGTCCCTCCGAAACTCCCGAGCGGGCGGCATTTCGCCCGAACCGCACGCAAACGGACTTCGTTTGGTCGGCTCGAAGGCGCCTGGTATGCAATCAGGGCAGCCGGGCCTGTAAACCGCGCGAGATGGCGGCGTGATAACCGAGCCGATTGCCGCGGGGCAACGATCGATACCCGCCACGATGGCGGCCCTATGCAAGCGGGCGCCCGGCCCGGGAATGACGTTGGAGCGGGTCGGCGTTCCGGTGCTCGGACCGTCGGATGTGCTCGTTCGCGTGCGCAAGGCCGGCATCTGCGGCACGGACCAGCATATCTTCACGTGGGACACGTGGGCGCAGCGGCGCATCAAGCCGCCGCTGATCGTGGGCCATGAGTTCATGGGCTTGGTCGCCGCGACTGGTTCGGCCGTACGCGGCTTTGAGGTGGGCGACCGCGTGTCGGCCGAAGGGCACATCTCCTGCGGCCTGTGCCTGCTTTGCCGCACTGGCGAAGCGCACATCTGCGAGCACGTGCACATTATCGGCGTCGATAGCGACGGCGCGTTCGCGGAATACATCCGGATGCCGGCCGTCAACGTGTGGAAGCTCGACCCGCAGATCCCCGACGAAATCGCGGCGATCTTCGATCCGCTCGGCAACGCGGTGCATACGGTGATGGCTGCGGGCGTCAGCACCAAGAGCGTCGTCATTACCGGGGTGGGGTCGATCGGCCTGATGGCGATTCTGGTGGCACGCGCCGCCGGCGCCGCCTCAGTGTTCGCGATCGACGTCAACCCGAGCAAACTCGCGCTCGCGGAGCGCGTCGGTGCCGATGCGGTCTTCCATGCGAACGATCCGAACCTCATCGATGAGATCCTGCGCCGTACGAGCGGCGACGGAGCGGACGTGCTGCTCGAGATGTCGGGCAGCGCATCGGCGATCGACGCCGGCTTGCACATGCTTCGCAACGGCGGCCGCGCGGCGCTGCTCGGTATTCCGCCCGACGACGTGAAGATCAACCTGGCAGAACGCATCATCTTCAAAGGGCTGACGGTGCTCGGGATCAACGGCCGCAAGATGTTCGAAACGTGGTATCAAACCGAGGCACTGGTCAAAAGCGGGCGCGTCGACCTGCGTCCGATCATCACGCACGTCGTTCCCTTTACCGCTTTCGAGGATGCCTTCGAACTGATGCGTTCCGGGGTCGCTGCCAAAATCGTGCTCGATGTAGAAGGGACAGCATGAACGCCGCTTTCGAACGCAAGCTCAACGCCGATCTCGACGCGTTGCGCGCGGCGGGAACCTATAAGCGCCTGCGCCACCTGACGGCGCCGATGGCGGCGCATACCCACATGGAAGAGGCCGGCGACGTTACGGTTCTCTCCAGCAACAACTACCTCGGGTTGGCCGACGATCCCGAAGTCGTTCGGGCCGGAGTCGCGGCCCTCGAGAAGTATGGCGCCGGGACCGCTTCGGTCCGCTTCATCTGCGGCACGTTCGACATCCATCGCGTGCTCGAGGAGAAGATCGCTTCTTTTTTTGGTTTCGAGTCGGCGCTTTCGTACGGATCGTGCTGGACGGCCAACGAAGGCCTCCTGCCGACGGTGGGCACCGCCGGTAACACGCTCATCTCCGACGAGCTCAACCACGCCTCCATCATCGACGGCTGCCGCCTAGCCGGCGCCAAGCGAATGCGCTACCGGCACGCCGACATGGCCGATCTCGAGGCCAAACTCAACGAGGCTGAGGGGACGGCCTTCATCGTTACGGACGGGGTCTTCTCGATGGAAGGCAGCGTAGCGAGGCTGCCAGAGATCGTCGCGCTCGCGCAGCGGTACGGTGCCGTTACGATCGTTGACGACAGCCACGGGACCGGCGTTATGGGCAAGACGGGCCGTGGCGTCATCGAGCATTTCGAATTGGAAGGCAAAGTCGACATCCTTACCGGCACGCTCGGAAAGGCGCTCGGCGGTGCAGCCGGCGGCTTTGTTGCGGGCAGCGTTGCGCTCGTCGACACGTTAATCCAGCGCTCCCGCACCCAGCTCTTCTCGAACGCCTTGCCCGCGACGGTGGCCGGCAGCGCGCACAAGGCGATCGAGCTGCTGGAATCACGGCCCGAGCTCGTCGATCGCCTGCGCTGGAACACGCAGTACTTCCGCGCGGGGCTTACGCGGCTCGGCCTCGATCCGCTTCCTGGGCCGAGCGCGATCGTCCCGATCATCGTGCGCGAGACGGCCTTTGCGATCGCAATGAGCGACCGGCTGCTGCGGGAAGGCGTCTTCGTTACCGGCTTCGGCTTTCCGGTCGTCCCTGAAGGCACGGCGCGCATCAGGGTGCAGATGAGCGCGGCGCTCTCCCGCGATGACCTGGACCGCGCCCTCGATGCCTTCGAGAAAGTCGGCCGCGAGGTTGGGTTGATCGGCAGCACGGTCCGGAGATAGCCTGTTCGGTAGCCCTATATCCGAATGGATGATCCGATCGGCGGATGGCAGGGAATTGCGGGGCGAAGTTAATATCGGGTCTCGCAGGTTTTGGTCCGGCCCCATAAGTTGACGTGGGGTTTTTTCATATCCACCAGCTGCGCAAGCGCCAAGAGGACGGTACACCCGATGTTTACATACAACCGAAGTGTAGCGATTGCCGCGATCGCGGCCGGATGCGCGTTCACGGCCGCCCTTTCGGCGAGCCTCGCCCGGGCCGACCAAACGGCGTTCATCGGCCCAGCAGGTTGGAGTCACTCCGACCCGTCGACGGGCGACTCAACGGTCAAGATCGAGAGGTGGCACCTCCCCGGCGACGACCTTCAATCCCTGACCTTTATCGTGGACCCCAACACGCCGTACACCGACGCGATGGCGGCGATTCAAAAGAACTTCACCACGAACCACCTCAAGGCCAGCGTCGACAAAGACCTCGCCTGTAAAGGCGTTCAGGGTCACGTGATCGAGTTCGCGACGGGGCCGGACGGTCACAAGATCATCATCAACCGGATTCTTTTGCCGAACGGCACGGGCGTTGAATCGATCACCTACTCGCGCGGCGAGGGGAACCCATTCGACGATGACGTCAAGAAGTCGATCGCAATTTTCTGCGGGGCAACCTCGTAGCGAACGGCAGTTAGCGGGGTTCCCTCACCCGGCGGGGACCCCCGTGCCGACGGGTTCGAGCGGCTCGACGACCCGGGCCGGACGCTCGTCGGGCGGCTTCAGGCCGGCTTTCGAGCGCGGCAACTCGCGCGGCGCAACCCAGGTGTAGACGATCGGCACGAGCAGAAGCGTCAGGATGAGCGAGCTGAGCACGCCGCCGATGACGACGATGCCTAAGCTTGCGCGCTGCGATTGGCCAGGCTCGAGCGCCAGTGCCAAGGGAATGTTGGCGGCGACGATCGAGCAACTGGTCATGACGATCGGCCGGAACCGCGTGAAAGCGCTTTCCTTGATGGCCGCGAGCTTGTCGCGACCTCTCTGGCGCAGCGTGTTCGCATAGTCGACAAGCAGAATGCCGTTCTTGGTGGCGATGCCGATCAGCAAGATCGAACCGATCAACGAGAACAGGTTCAGGGTATTGCCGGTGATCCAAAGCGCTCCGATCGCGCCGACCGCGGCGACCGGCACCGAGAAGATGATGATGAACGGCGACGTATAGCTGTTGTACAGCGCGATCATGAGCAGAAACACGAGGATGACCGAAAGGATCATCGACGCGCCGAGCCCCTCGAGCGTTTGGCGCATGAAATCCTGCTGGCCCAGCGGCGCGGGGCGCACGTAAACGGCCGCCCCGAGGTTGGCCGCTTTGAGCCGCTTGACGAAATCGCGCTGAACGTTCGAAAGCGAGAAGCCTGGCGCAACGTTTGCATCGACGTGGATCACCGTGTTGCGATCGGTGCGCGTGATCAACGGCGGCGTCGGGCTCAAGGTAAAGTTCGTGAAATCGCCGAGGTGAACGATCGAGCCATTGTTCGCACGGATCGGAATCGTGCGTAGCGCATCGAGATCGGTTTGGTCGTTGGTCGGATAGATTACCTGGACTTCCTCCAGGCCTTGCGGCGTCTCGAATTGCGTCGCAACGTCGCCGCCAAAGGCCGCCCCAGCCGCCGTCGCGGCCTGTCCGATATCGACGTCGAGTGCCTGAGCTTTCGCCCGGTCGAACTCAACGGAAATCTGCGGCGCGAGCGCCGTGCCCGTGCTGTTGACGCTGATGGCTCCCGGCGTACGCTTGAGGATGTCGAGAACGCGATTCGCCGGGCCGAGCGGATCCCGGCCCGTCAAATCGCTGACCAGGTAGTCGATCGGTTGCGCGTTGCCGCCGCCCGTCCCGGTCACTGGAACGACCACGACTTGCGCGTCAGGCGCCGACGTTGCGGCTATGCGACGAAACCGGCCGACCCACCAGTCGGTCGAGTGCTTGCGATTGTCCTTGAGAAAGATGTGGATCTGTCCGACGTTGCCCTGCGTGACGAAACCACCGAACGATGCAGCGTAGGCGCCCGCCACCGTGAACTCTTGATCCAAGTCAGGTTGATCGACGATGTGGCGCTCGACCGCGATGGCTTTGTCGCGCACGTGTGAGAGCGGTGTGCCGAGCGGAAAAACCAACTGTAGGAAGAGTTCGCCCCGGTCCGTGTTGGGAATGAACTCCTCGCCGACGACGCCGAGCGGCACGAGCGCAATCGAGCCCACAAACGACACCAGGCACAAGCCGGCGACGAGTGCCCCGTTGCGCAAGCCCCACGGCAGCGCGCGGTTGGCGTACCAGTCGCGAATCGCGTCGAAGCCTCGCGTGAAGGCATCGACGATCCACGGTGGTTTCCACTTGGAACGCAGCGACCACAGTCCGGCCAGTGCCGGCGTCACCGTGAACGAGATGAATAGCGAGGTGAGCGTCGCGATGACCACGACGATCCCGAACTCCACGAGATTTTTTCCGACTTGGCTCTGAATGAATGCAATCGGCAGGAAGACGACGACGTCGACGAGCGTGATGACGACGGCCGCCGCACCGATCTCCTCGCGGCCTTGCACGGCAGCTTCCTCGGGCGGCTGACCGAGTTCGGTGAAGTGCCGCTCGATGTTCTCGAGCACGACCGTCGAGTCGTCGACCAGGATGCCGATCACAAGGGACATCCCCAGCATCGAAATCGTGTCGAGCGTCATGCCCATGAGCTTCATGACGGAAAGCGCGATGGCGAGCGAGGTCGGGATCGCGACGCACACGACCGCCGCATTGCGCCAGGAGCGCAGGAAGAACACCATCGCCAAGGCCGTGAGGAAGATGCCCTCGAGCAGCGTGTGCATGACGCTGTCGATCTGCTGCGCGGTGAATTTCGACTGCGTCTTCACGATCTGAAACTCGACGTCCGGGAAGCGCCTGCGCAGTGCCGGCAAAGCGGCCGTAACGTTATCCGAAGCCGTCACTTCGCTCGCATCGGAGGTCTTCTGTATCGAAAGGAAAATGCCGGGTCTTCCATCGATTTGAGCGTAGAAGCGGCGCGGCTCGTAGCCGGCCGTCACTTGCGCCACGTCCTGGATGCGCGGAACGGAATTGACGGCGGTCCAAGGGTCGACGCTGCCGGCCAAACCTGAAATCCCCGTCGCGCCGGAACTTGTCGGGCCCGCTTGGTTGAGCGCCTGCGAGCCGACCGTCGTAATTACGGCGAGCCGGGCGATCGATGCCGGCGTTTGAATGTCGCCGCGCACGTCGATCGTCGTTTCCCGGTTGGGCTCGTAGGCGATGCCGCCCGGAACGCGCTGGTTGTCGTTGGTGACCGTGTTGATGACGTCATTGAGGGTGAGGTTTTCGGAGATCAACCGATTGGGATCGACCTCCACCTCGAATGCCGGCGTGACCGCTCCGCCGACGTTGACGTAGGAGACACCGGGGATCTGCTGGATTTGCGGTGCAATGACGTTGTTGGCGTAGAGCGAAAGCCGGCCGAGCGAAAGCTTTTGCGAGAAGAGCCCGAGCGTTACGACGGTCGCTTCGCTGGGATCGCGCACCGCGACGCTGGGCGGCGTGATGTTGAGCGGAAGCTCCTTCTGCGAGGCTTGGACGGCCTTCTGAACGTTGACGAGGTCGGCTGCGGTGTCCGAGTTGAGAACGAAGATGGCCGAAACCGTCGCCTGGCCTTGCTGCACGACGGAGCTGATCGTCTGCAAATCCGTCGTGCCCGCCAGGTTTTGTTCGATCGGCTGCACGATGCTGTCGCGCATTTCCGTGGTCGATGCACCCGGGTACTGCACCAGGATCGAAATCGTCGGCTGCGAGACATTGGGGAAGAGTTGCCGGACGATCGTCGCGAGCGAAAGGATACCGAAAAACGACATCAAGGCGAGCAACACGAAGACCAGCGTCGGCCGCGTGATGAAGAGGCGGGTTAAGCTCACCGGATCGCGACCTTCTGACCGTTTCCGACGCTTATCTGTCCGTCGCTGATCACGCGGCTGTCGGGCGCCAAGCCCGACACGACGGCCATCTTGCCGTCGCTTGCGACTTCGGCGACCTGCACTGTTTTCACGGTCCGGTCGGGCTGCACGATCATCAGCGAATCGTGGTTGTCGTCGATGAAGGCCGTCTCGGGGACGAGAACGCCGCGCGCGCCGGGAAGCGCCACGCTGCCGCCGATCGCCATTCCCGGCCGCAAGACTCCCGAGTGGTTCGGAAGCACGATTTTGACCTCGAAATCGGTCGACCCCGGGTTGATTTGATTGAGCACGCCGACGACGGTGCCGGTGAAGCGGCTGCGGTGCAAGTCGGAGGCGATGATGGTTGCCTTCGCTCCGGAGCGGATCTGCGCGACTTGAGCCCCCGAACCTTGCAAGACGGCATACACCGGGTCGACTTGCTGGAGCGTGAAGATCTGTCGCGAGCCCGGATACTCGCCGGGATTGAGATTGCGATTCACCACGACGCCGTCGATCGGCGAAACGATGGTCGCTTTTTGGATCTGGACGCGTTGCTGCTGCGCCTGCGCGAGCGCCACTTGTTCGGTTGCGCGCGCCTGGTTGATTGCCGAAGACTGGAGGCCGCCCGAACCGAGCGTGCCATTGGCTGTGACGTTCGAGCGGGCGGCAGCCAGCGACGCTTGCGCCGAGCGTAACGAGTCCTCATCGTTGCGCACGGTCGTCAGCTGCTGGTCGACTTGCTGTTGCGAGATGTAGCCGTGGGCGACGAGCGAGCGGTAGCGACCGAGATCGAGGTTGTCGCGCAGGTAGTTTTGCCGGGCCTGGCGCACAGCCGCCTCGGCGCTACGCAGCGAATCGACCCCTTGGTCGATCGTGAGAGAGCCTTGGTAAACATTGTGCGTCGTGCTCGCCGCGTCGCTCTGGGCGGTCGCAATGTCGGCCTGAAGGTTCGCTTCGAGATCGGCCGTGTCGAGCTGGGCCAGCACCTCGCCCTTGTAGACGCGGTCGCCTTCCTGCACGTTCACTTGGTCGGCGGGTTCGGTCAAGCTCGACTGAATCGCGACGTTTTGAAAGGGCGCGATGATGCCGGCCAGGTTCTCGCCCGGGTGGATCGTTCCGAATGAAGCCACGGTCGTGACGACTTTAGGAGGCGGCGGCGGGGCGGCGGCCGGCTTCGACGCGCAGCCGGCCGCCGCATCGAGCAAGAGCACCAAGCCGGTCAAAACGTGGGCCGCACGACCCCGGCGGTGAGGAGGCAACCGATGCATGTTCCGTCATCCTACCCGTGAGGCCAAGCCGAAATCCTTGAACCACCCTGGGAAGCCGCAACTAGGCTTGGAACAGGCTGGGAAGAACGGGAGGTCCTTCCCAGAGTCGAACGTTAGGATGCCGATGGTGGAAGCGATGGGCGCGCGGGTCCTGGTCGTCGACGACGAGGCGGCGATTCGAGATCTGCTCGAGTACGGTCTGGGACAAGCCGGCTTTGCGGTGCGCGGGGCAAACGACGGGCGCAGCGCCCTCGAGACCGTGCGCGAGTGGTCGCCCGAGGTGATCCTGCTCGACGTCATGCTGCCCGAAGTCGACGGCTTCACCTTGTTGCCGTCGCTTCGCCGAGCAACCGAAGCGCCCATCATCATGCTCACCGCGAAGCGCGAAACGGCGGCGAAGGTGGCCGGCCTGTCGCGCGGCGCGGACGATTACGTGTGCAAGCCCTTCGAGCTGGAGGAGTTGATCGCGCGCCTGAACTCAGCGCTGCGCCGCCCGCGCATCGAGGCGCGTCAGACCTTCGCCTATGCGGACCTAATCGTCGACGCTTCGCGCCGCACCGTCTTTCGCGGCTCTCGCTCGGTTTCGCTCTCGGCGCGCGAGTTCGATCTGCTGCTCGCGCTCGTTCGGCAGCCCGAATACGTCTTCACGCGCTCGCAGCTGCTCGACATTGCGTGGGGCATCGACCGCGACGTGGTGCCCAATACCGTCGAGACGTACATCTGTTACCTGCGGGCCAAGATCGACAGCGGCGAGCGGGTCAAGTTGATTCAGACGTTGCGCGGCGTCGGTTATTCGTTGCGCGCGGCCCCCGCATGACCACCGGCTTCGGCCGGCGCCTTTTGCTGCTCACAACGGTCGAGATCGCCGGCGTTCTGTGTGCGGTCGTGCTCGCAATCGCGCTGTTCGCTTTCGGAGCGTACGTCAAGGAGCTCAAGAGCGAGCTCGCGGTTACCAACGATCAGCTCGCGCTCGCCATTCAAGAGGGCGGAGCTTCGCACGATGCGTCGGCCGCCGCCAAGCTCGCCGCGCTGCGCTTCCTGCGCTCGGATCTGGTCGTGCTGCTGACCGACCCGCGCATTCGCGTCAACGTCTTTCGCCTGCATCGCGGCGACCAATTGCCGCTCGTGCGGATTCGGGCGCACGGCGACCTTTCAGGCGACCCCCGCACCACCTCGCCGCTCGCGCTGCCGATCGTCGGCCTCGCTACCGCCTTCGGCTTACAAGTCGCGCGATCGCACGTCGGCGGGGTCGACCTTTTTGTGAAGGAGAGCGATAGTGCGCTCGTGGCGGCGATCGCCGCATACCTGCCGGCCGTGCTCGTCGCGTTTCTCATAGCAATCGCCGCGGGCTATGCGTTCGCGCGCATCTTGACGCGTCAGGCGTTGCGTCCGCTCGTCGACGTTACCGGAGCCCTGGAGCGCTTTGCCGCCGGCGAGATCGCACCGCAACCGATCGAAGCCGATCGCCGTCACGAGCTTGGCAGGCTTGCGGTTGCCTACAACGACGCAATCGCGCAGATGCAGCGCGCCTTCGCCGAGCGCGAGCGGGCCAACGCCGCGATGCGCCAGTTCATCGCCGACGCCGGCCATCAGCTGCGCACGCCTCTCACCGTCATCCGTGGATTCATCGCGATCCTGCGTAAAGGCGAGCTACGCCGGCCCGAGGATCGCGAGCGCATCCTCGAGACGATGAACCAGCAGAGCCAGATCATGGGCGAGATGATCGAGAAGTTGATGCTGCTCGACCAGTGGGAGCGCGAAGATGGCGCCCCGGTGCCGCACCCGATCGACGTCGCTCAACTGGTGGCCGACGTGGTCGCGCCGATTGCCGAGGCGAATCCAGCGCGCACGGTACGCGTCGAAGCCGATCCCGGCCCGCTCGCGTCGATCGATCCGAGCGACCTGACCTACGCCGTCACCAACGTCGTCGACAACGCGCTCAAGTACACGAGCGGAGCGGTCGCGGTTCGCGTTACCGGTAACGCCGAAGCCGTTTGCATCGATATCTCCGACGAAGGTCCGGGCATGACGCGCGACGAGATTCCGCGCGTGTTCGACCGCTTTTTCCGTGGCGACCGCAGGCACGTGGAGGGCTCGGGCCTCGGCCTTACGATCGCGCGCCGCGCGGTCGAGCGCGCCGGCGGTTCGCTCGTCGTCGAGAGCGGAGCCGATCGCGGCTCCCGCTTCGTCTTAACGTTGCCGGCTGCGCGGCGATCGAGCGGAGCACAAAACGATCCCCCGGCGCGTGCGCCAGAAACGCCGGTATCCGGGTTCCCTAGCGTCGCGCAGAGCGCACGGAGCGCGTGACGATCGGTCCGAGCCCGATGAGAATCACGACCGCGGCGGCGAGCGGCACGAAGGCTGAGGCGAGCACGTGCGTTGCGTCCCAAGCGGCGCCCGCGCCTACCGTCGCGGCGAATGCAAGCAGGTAGCTCACGGTAAATACGCCGGCCGACATGCGCGCGACGTCCGGCCCTTCAACGACCATCGCGGGCAGCGCGAAGCTGAGCGCGAGAATGTACGCGGCGCAGAAACCGAAGATTGCCGCCGCGCAGACGGCCGGCCAGCCGCCGACGAGCAGAAATCCGGCCAGCGCCAGCGCAACGAGCGCGGCGATCGCCACGCACGCGCCGGCGCGCCCGATGATTCGCCACGGAAGCAATCCGATGACGAGCGAGGCGGGCAGCTGACCGACGTTGAGCGCCGTCAGGGCCGGTTCGATCAGCGTTGCCTGCTGCGTGGCCTGCAGGTAGTCGGGGATAAATGCGTTTGCCCCAAAGTAGATCAGGCTTGCGGAGCATTGGAACACGCCGATCTGCCAAAGGCGTTTATCGCCCCAGTTCGGCACCCAAGCGCGAGGCGCGTCGCCGATGTCATGGTGGTCGGGTGGCGTCAGCCGAGCGACGAGAACGCCAGAAATGGCAACCGGAATCGCCCAAATGACGAAGCTCCACGCCCAGCTTCCGCGTGCGAGCGGAAGAACGAGCGGAATCGTCAACGACGCTGCGAGCGCCTCGCCGGCCAGCAGTCCGTTGGTCCACACTCCGGTAGCCGCCGTGATGCGCGACGGATACCACTCGTGCACCAGGGCCGGGAAGGCGGGCTGCATTCCGGCAATGCCCGCCCCCATGAGCAGCGTCATCGCGAAAAGCGTCGGGGCATTCGTTCCCGCACCGCGCAGCGCCGAAGAAACGGCGACGATCGCGATTCCCAGCACGAGTGCTCGCTTCGCTCCGAGCCGCGCGATGACGAGCGCTCCCGGTGTCGCCGCTAGCCCGAGCAACAGGACCGGGGCGCCGGCGAGCGCCCCGACGGCCGTTTCGCTCAAGTGCAAGTCTCGGTGAAGTAACGGGATCACTGGCGGCACGCACAGCAACGTCACGCGCAAATCGATACCCGCTAGCCACAACGCCCCAAATTGCACCCAAAGCGGCAGCTTCGTAGCATGGTCGCGCACCGTAGGCTTCATCTTTTCTTGCGATGAAGCGCTCGCCCTGAAAACCCCTTGCGAGCCCGGCAGGAGCTAGGGGCATCGCCCGAATAGGGCGTGTCATTCAAAGTGACTAAGGGCGTAAAGCGAGACCCGGAGGCACGGTGCGGATCGTTAATTCGAATCAAGTAGAGTGGGAGTCTGAATCCTCCCCGAACGGGAAGTTTTCACGGGCCGGCAAGCCGCTCTCCGAGGCGCTGGGACGCGACCGTCGTTCGCTCGATTTGAACCAACGACATCCGTTCGATGTCGCGATAACGCGCATTCCTGCGGGCAAATCATCTTGCCCGTACCACTCCCATAGCGCGCAGTGGGAGTTCTTCCACGTCATTTCCGGCACAGGGATCGTGCGGCATACCGGGGGGATGCTTACGATCGAGGCCGGGGACGCGTTCATCTTCAAGCCAAACGAACCGCACCAGCTTATCAACGATAGCGCCGGCGACCTGATCGTCTATGTGGTTGCCGACAATCCGATCGGGGAAACCTGCTACTATCCCGACAGCAAGAAATGGGCCATAAAAGCGCCGGAGTATCGGCTGATCCGCAGCGAGCCATTGGATTACTTCGATGGCGAGGAGTAAACGCGCAGCCTGAGGCAACTGGTCGCGAGCGGGTTATTCGTAGCGGTGCTTCGCCACGAGCCGGCTACTTTTCGACCATCTTGCGCGAAACGCGCAGCAGCGATGCGCGCGGCATGAACGGCACCGAACTTGCGAGCAGCTTATTGGAGACCCCAGGAATTTCGATACGTTTGCCGGCCATCATCGCGCGGTAGCCGGCCCTCGCAACGGACCCAGGCTCCGCGAGGGAACCTTTGAAAAGCGGCACGTTTTGCACCTCAGCGCGTGCAACGAAGCCGGTCGCGGTCGCGCCTGGACAAAGACACGTGACCGTCACCCCGGTGCCGCGTGTCTCTTCCCAGAGCGCTTCGGAAAACGAGATAACGTACGCTTTCGCCGCGTAGTAGACGGCCATGAACGGCCCGGGAAGAAAGCCAGCCGTTGAGGCCACGTTCAGTATCCGGCCGCTCTTGCGTTGGAGCATCACGGGCAGATACTTGCGCGTAAGCTGAGTCAGCGTGACCACGTCGAGCAAGAGTTCTTCTGAAATGCGCGTTTCCGGGAGCGACGCAAACGCTCCGTTCGAGGCAAAGCCCGCATTGTTCACCAGCACGTCGCAACGCGAGACGCGTGCGAACACCGCGTCTGCCGCACCGAGGACCGACAAATCCTGCGCTAAGATTTCGGCCTCGATGCCGAAGCTGTCGCGCAGCTCACGTGCGAGCGTTTCGAGCTTGTCGCGCGAGCGCGCGATCAGCACGAGGTTCCAACCGTCGGCAGCGAGGAGCCGTGCAAACTCGAGTCCCAAGCCGCCGGATGCTCCGGTCACGACCGCGAGGCCCTTAGCCGATACTCCCCGATTTTCCATATGGCCGACCTCTTCGTCCGGTCCCATCGGATTCCAGCCTGCATACCTCCGGGCGCAGCAAAGACGACGGCCGTAACGCCTCGATTTTCAAGGCCTCACGGCCGCCGCCGTTATGCGACAAACTGCGGGTGCGGGCCATGGCTTTGCCCGTGGGCGCTGCCTTGATCGAACCATAGATATTGCGGCGCCAAGTTCATTGAATTGGTGGCCGTCGATCACTCTGCGGGCGCCAAGGCCTCCGCTAGGAACGCGCGGCAGTCGGCGAGGAAACCTGCCCTCTCCGGCTGCTTCATGCCGCGGGTGAGGATGATTCCGCCGACCATGCACGCGAGCGCACCTGCGGCCTCCCGCCGCCTCCGCTGGGCAGAGATGCGATGTGGTATGAGATCGGCAAGTTGGTCGAGGCGCTTGCGAATCTCTCGACTAAGCGATTGGCGCACGGACGGCGCGCCGCGCGTGAGTTCCGGCCCGAGCGCTGCGATCGGGCAACCCATCTCCGGATGACTTGCATGCTCGGAGCTGAGGTAGGCGTTCGCTGCTTCGAGGAGCCCTTTCGCCGCGCCGACCTGCAACCGGTCGAGATTCGTACGCGAATCCTCCATCGCGTAGGCGAGAGCCTCGGCGATAAGCTCGTCTTTGGAATTGAAATGGGCGTAAAATCCGCCGTGCGTTAGGCCTGCCCGTCTCATCAACTCGCCGACGCCGACCTGGGTGACGCCGGCTTCACGAAAAGCCGACGCGGCCGCGTCAAGAACGCGGTCGCGTGTCTGGGTCTTGTGCTCCTTTGGCCATGGCATCGTTATCGGCTCCTCCGGCAAGGGATGAGGGCTTGACAAAAAATGATACTCATCATATTCTGGACGAGTTCAAGAAAACCTCGTCTCAGGAGGCACACCCATGTTACTGGACTTTGCTGGAACGCTCGGTATCGGCGCTACGGTCGCATTGCTGCTTGTGGGCGTCGCCAGCACCGCGCTCACGCGCCTCGAGCACAGGCTGGCTCTCGCCGGAATCGCCGGCGCGTGGGTAGCACTGGTGGCCGCCATCGTCGCGAAGGGCGGCCTTTCGCTCATCGCGGTTCTCGTCGGCCTCTTCGTTTTGCCCTTTCTGACGGTCGTCATTCTGAGCGCCTCGCTGCCGGCGTTTCGGTCGGCGATTCTCCGGATACCGGTACCACTGATAATCGGGCTCAATACATCGCGCGTGCTCGGCGTCATGTTTCTATTCTTGGTGGTCGCCGGCCGGCTTGGTGGTCCGTTTCCGTTCTCCGCCGGAATCGGCGATATCATTACCGGTCTATTCGCACTGCAAGTTGCCCGCCTCGCCGCGAGCAAATCGGCGAACCATCCGCGCGTTCTTTTGTGGAACGCCTTTGGCGCGCTCGACTTGATCGTTGCGGTCTCCCTCGCCGTGACGTCGCAGCCCGGCTCGCCGCTGCAGCTGATCCATGCGGGCGTGGGCTCCGCCGCAATCACGACGGCTCCGTGGGCGATGATCCCGGCGTTTCTCGTGCCGTTCTACTTGATCGGCCACGGCATTGTCTTCGTGCAGGCTCGCAAACAGGCGCTTAGCGCGTCGCACGGGGTCGAGCCGGCGCCGCGTCTGGCGACCGTCGTGTCGACAGCCTAGGCTTCGCGCGCGCTCTCGAACGCGTCCCGTTTCAAAGGAAATCCCCTCGGCTAGAGGCCGAGGGGATCCGATGGTTGCGGGGGCGAGATTTGAACTCGCGACCTTCGGGTTATGAGCCCGACGAGCTACCGGACTGCTCCACCCCGCGCTGGGCGACCCTCAATATAACCCCCGCTCTAGTGGCTGTCAAATACGATGTGCGGAGCGTTCGGCGTAATCGCGATAGGTGGAAGCGCTGAAGAACCCGCCCCGTTTGATTGTCTAGCTAGTCGAGATAAGCAGGCGCCAGAAAATAGGCGGAAACGGCTCGAAGGCGAACCGAGCGCGGTCGTGCTCCTAATTTCCTCGTTCGTGCGTGCGCTGCCCAAGGTCCAACTTCACTGCCACTTGGAAGGGACGGTTCGCGCGGAGACCTTTCGCGAGCTGGCGCAGTTGCGCGGCGTTGAAAGCTCGCGCGCGCGGGGCCCGCTCGACGCGACCTATGCGTTTGCGACGTTCGGCGAGTTCCTGCTGACCTTTGCCGAGGTTTGCAGGACGCTGCAGGAGCCCGAAGACTACGCGCGCATCGCACGCGACTATGCTGACGACGCGGCGGCGCAGAACGTCCGTTACGCGGAGATCTTCATCTCGCCCTCGGTCTGGACGTTCTTTCGTGCGGATCTCGACGTCCTCGAAACCGTGGCCGCGATCCGCCAAGCGCTCGACGAGTGCCGCGCGCGCACCGGCCTCGAAGTCGCCCTGATTTGCGATCTGACGCGCAACTTCGGCGTCGAACGCGCGCTCGAGACGGCGCGCCTCGCGGTTCGGCTCGCCGAAGCGGGGCTCGGGGTCGTGGGCGTTGGCCTCGGCGGTGACGAAGCGCGCTTTCCGGCGGCGCTGTACCGCGAGCCGTTCGCGTACGCTCGCGCCCACGGCATCCACCGTGTGGCGCACGCGGGCGAGGCCGCCGGCGCCCAGAGCGTGCGCGACGCGGTCGACATTCTCGGGGCCGAACGAATCGGACACGGCGTTCGTGCGCTGGAAGACGCTGCGCTGGTGTCCGATCTCGCGCGCCGGAAAATCACGCTCGAGATCTGTCCGACGTCGAACCACCTGACCGGCGCGGCGCCACGCGCAACGCCGCATCCGCTGCTTGCGCTCGATGCGGCCGGCGTTCGCTGCGTCATCGATGCCGACGATCCGGCACTTTTTTCGACGACACTCAACGCCGAATACGCTCTGGTGAGCTCGTGGCTATCCGAGGCCGCGCTGCTGCGTTTCGCGCGCAATGCGGTCGAAGCAACCTTCCTGCCGCCGGAACGGAAAGCGATCCTGTTCGAGGAGCTGGCAGGCTACGTCCCGGAAACGTACGGCGCGCTGAGAAGGACGAACTGAGATGTTAGACGTGCGCACGTCGTTGAGTCGAGCGAGGAGTATTTGAACGCGATCGAACCTGGCGAGGCCGCTCGTGATGCGATCTCGCTAGAACGAGCGCCCATGCTTCGCGCCGTCCGCTAGCGATCGCTGTGCTTCCATCGTTCCTCGAGTGTTCGCTCGATGCGACGCACCGTTTCGCGCCCGAGCGGCTGCAGACCACGTGTGCGCACGATGCTGCGCCGCTGCTCGTGCGGTATGTGCCGCTGCGTATGGCGCGCGATGCGGTTGCTACCCGTCCCAGCTCGATGTGGCGCTATCGCGAGGTGCTGCCGATCGATGACGGTGAAGAACCCGTGACGCTCGACGAGGGTGGGACGCCGCTGCTGCGGGCGCGCCGCTTGGAGAGCCGGCTCGGACTCAGCGTTCCACTTTACGTGAAGGACGAATCGCGCAATCCAACCGGTTCCTTCAAAGCACGCGGGATGTCGGTTGCGGTGACGTGCGCCAAGCGTCTCGGCGCCGCTCACTTGGTTGCGCCCAGCGCAGGCAATGCGGGCGTTGCGCTTGCCGCTTACGGTGCCCGCGCCGGACTGCCGGTCACCGTCTTTCTACCACGCGATACGCCGCCCAACGTGCTCGAGCAGTGCCGCACGTACGGCGCGCATTGTCACCCGGTCGATGGGCTGATCGACGAGGCCGGGAAGAAGGCCGAAGCGTTTGCACGCGAGCATGAAGCGTTCAACGTGGCCACGCTGCGCGAACCCTATCGCATCGAAGGCAAGAAGACGATGGCTTACGAGCTGATCGAGCAGCTCGGCGCCCTTCCGGCGGCGATCTTCTATCCGACCGGCGGCGGCACCGGGCTCATCGGCATGTGGAAGGCCTTCGACGAGCTGCAAGCGCTGGGCTGGATCGACGCAGGACGTCCGCACATGTTCGCCGTTCAGGCTGAAGGCTGCGCGCCGATCGTGCATGCCTTTCAGGCGGGGGCAGAACGCGCCGAGCGCGTCAGCGACGCGCGTACGGCGGCGTGGGGTTTGCGCGTTCCGGCGGCGCTCGGCGATCGTTTGATGCTGAGCGCGATCCGCGCCTCAAAAGGTGCGGCGCTGGCCGTTTCGGAGCAGGCCATGGGCGAAGGGATGATGGAGCTGCGCGCCCTGGAAGGCATCGACGCGGCCGAGGAAGGGGGCGCCGCGCTCGCCGGGCTGCGCCTTGAGCGCGACCGTAACTTTAACGGCCCGGTCGTGCTCTTCAACACCGGCAGCGCGCTGCCGTATGGGCCGCGCACGTGAAGATCACGATGACCAACGTGCTGATCGCGATCAACGTGATCGTCTACATTTGGGAAGTGCTCAGCGGCACGCAAATGGAGTCGTTCAACAGCTTGGTCTCACACGGTGCGCTTTACGGGCAGCTCGTGCTGCAAGGCCAGTGGTGGCGAATCTTTACCGGCTCCTTCATGCACGCCGGCATCTGGCACATCGCGCTCAACATGTTCGCACTCTACCAGCTCGGGACGTTCGTCGAGTATGCGCTCGGCCGGTGGCGAATGCTTGCCGTCTACCTGATTTCGCTCGTCGGCGGCGGTATCGCGGTCGTCGTCTTTGCGCCCAACGACCCGACCGTCGGCGCGAGCGGCGCGATTTTCGGTTTGTTCGGCGCGCTATTTGCGATTGGGGTTCGCCTCGGGCGGCGCGGCCGCGCGCTCATCATGCAAACGCTCCCGATCCTCTTGCTCAACTTGGCCTTTACCTTCGCGATCCCGTTCATCTCTAAGGCCGGCCATTTAGGTGGCCTTTTCAGCGGGTTCGTCGCAGGGCTCGTGCTCTTCATGACGCGTCGCCCGGCGTTCGCCGACGCGGGAGTGGAGGCGGCGGAAGAGGCGGCCGGCGAGCCGCCCGAAAGCGAGCAGTCCGAAAGCGAGCGGCCCGAAATCGACCAATGGGCTGATGTCGCCGCGCCGGGCGAGGCGCACGAGCGACCGTGAGCCAAACCCCGCTCGCCTCGATTGAGGACGTCTTCGCTGCAGGTGGACCGATTGCGCGGGCGCATCCGGCCTACGAGTCGCGCCCAGGACAAATCCAAATGGCTCAGTTGATCGAGCGCGGCTTTCTCGAGGGCGCGCACACGATCGTTGAAGCTGGCACCGGCGTCGGAAAGTCGCTTGCCTACCTCGTGCCGGCGCTGCGAAGCGGTAAGAAAGTCGTCGTTTCGACGGCCACGATCGCGCTTCAGGAGCAACTCGTCCGCAAGGATATTCCGCTCGTGCAGAAGGCCCTCGGCGTCAACGCTCGGGTCGAGCTGCTCAAGGGCCGCAACCATTACTTGTGCCGCGCCAAGCTCGACCGAATGCGCGCCGACCGGCTCATCGCCCAAAGCGCGTCGATGGAAGCCATTTGGGCTTGGAGCGAGCGCACGCAGAGCGGCGACCGAGGCGAACTCGCGTTCAGTCCGCCTGGGGCCGAATGGGAGCTGCTCGATGCCGACGGGGACGACTGCGTCGGCGAATTGTGCGATCGCTTCCGTGACTGTTACTTTTTCGCGCGGCGCGACGCGGCGCGCTATGCCGACTTGATCGTAGTCAATCACGCGCTCTTTTTTCTGGACCTCGTGACGGGCGGGGCCCTTCTGCCGACCTACGATTTTGCAATCCTCGACGAGGCGCACCAATGCGAGCGTTGGGCCGCCGCCGCGTTGACGGCGACCCTTTCGCCGGCAACCCTGGGACGGCTGACGCGGCGTTTGCATCGCCTCTACCACGTGCCTGCGGGTCACGACGCGGAGCTCCAAGAGGCCATGCGCAGCCTGCTCGCGGCGCTAGCGCGCGTTCCGGGCGAGCGCTATCCGCTGGCGGCAAACGACCGGGCCTTCGATGCGCTGCAGGGGCTTCAGCAAGCGCTTTTCGGATTGGAGAACTGGCTCTTCGCGAACTGGCAGGCTGCGCTGCGGCGGCCGCCGGCCAATCCGGCCGAAGCCGAGCCCCGCCGCGACCTCGCGATGCGCGGCATTCTCGCGCACGTCGCGACTATCGAGCGAACGTCGCTGCCCGAGGATGAGGCGATCACGTGGGTCGAGCGCGGCGAAGGCGAGGGCCTTTACGAGGTGAACTCGGCCCCCTTCGACGTGGCGGGTTACCTGCGGCAGAACCTTTTTGGCCGAACGACGAGCGTCGTCTTGACGAGCGCGACGATCGCTGCCGGCAAGTCCTTTCAATTCCTCAAGGAGTCTCTGGGCGTCGACGAAGCGCAGGAGCACATCGCGCCTTCGCCCTTCGATTATCGCGCGCAGGCGCGCTTGTACGTCGCGCCGCCCGACTGCAACCCCAAGGATGCGCGCTTTCCCGCACGGGTCGCGCCCATCGTCGAAGAATGCTTGGAAATCACTAAGGGCCGGGCGTTCGTGCTGTTCACGTCCTACGCGCGTTTGCGCGAAGTTTACGCAGAGGTGCGCGAGCGCGTCGCGTTCCCGGTAAAGCTGCAAGGCGAGCTCTCGCGGGCGCAGTTGCTGGACTGGTTTCGTCGAACTCCAAACGCCGTCTTATTCGCGACAGCCACCTTCTGGGAAGGGATCGACGTCGCCGGCGACCAGCTCTCGTGCGTCATCATCGACCGTCTCCCGTTTCCATCGCCCGGGGATCCGCTCGTCGCAGCGCGGCTCGCCGCGCTCGAGGGCGCGGGACGCCCCGCCTTCGAAGAGTTCATGATCCCCTCCGCAATCGTGCGCTTGAAACAGGGGTTCGGCCGGTTGATTCGGACCAAGAGCGATCGGGGCTCGGTCGTGATTCTCGATGGCCGGGCGACCTCGATGCGCTACGGTGCGACCATCCTCGCGGCGCTGCCGCCGGCGCGCCGAGCTCGTGACCTCGACGAGTTACGCGCCTTTTTCGAGCGAGCATAAACCGAACTTCGCCGGCGCGAGAAAGAGCCGAGCGTGTGAGAGCGGTCACGTTTGGAAGCCGAGCGTGCGGTGATATACATTAGGTCATGGACGAGGAGCCCGGGGAGCGCGTCATGTTTGCAGTGGATCGGAGCGACGGCAATCCTCATTGCCCGGCTTGCGGTGGATCGCTAAGCGCCCGGGCTGAGGCGCATTCGGTATTGCGCCGTGGTCGCGTTGCCGTGCTGGTTGAGTGGCGTATCTGTCGCTGCGGCGCCATGACACGGTCCGATCGGCTGGGAAAGATTGATCCGGTTCGCGTGCGGAGGGTAGCGGGCGATCACCAGGTCGTCGTTTAGCTACAGCTTCATGCGGCCCGGCGGCGGGTATGGCGGAATGTACGCGCCGCCGGTGAAAAAGCAGGGTAATGCCTTCGGGAATCTTCGCGCGGTTCGCGGCTTTGGCGGCGCTTGCCGCGATGCTTGCGTTGCCGGCCGCCGTTCCGGCGGGCGCGCGAACCAACGGGCCGTCGACGGGTCTGCGAACGGTCGCGTTTTCAAAGCCACCTCCGGACTTCACCTTCGACGCCGGCGATGGACCCGAGCGCCTATCCGGACTGAGCGGCAAACCGGTTGTGCTCAGCTTTTGGGCGACGTGGTGTCATCCGTGCCGCGACGAGTTGGACGTGTTCGCGAAACTGCACCAGCTCTACGGCGACCAAACCGGCCTGATCACCCTTTCCGATGAAGCTCCCGGAACGGCGCGGGCGTATCTGGACGAGCACGGCCTGGCCCTTCCGCTCGTTGAGGACCCGCAGCGGAAAATCTTCGGCGCCTACTCGGTTGCGCGGATTCCCGTCACGATCGTCTTACGGCGCGATGGAACGGTTGCCAACGTGACGATCGGCGAGATCTCCTGGCCTGAGTTGCAGACTCAGGTCGAGGCGGTTCTACAGATCAAGCTTCCGGCGCCGGCGCAGGGCCCGCCGGAAGGACGCGACCCCGAAAACTAACCCGGAGCTATCTGCCCGATTTTGAGGCGCGCCCGCCCACAATGAGCCATGGATGGATTTCCGCCTGGAGGACCCCGTCTCTAATTGCAGGATCGCCCTCAACGAACGCAAGCGCGGACTCGCGCGAGTCTGCCTCGAGCGCGATGAAGCCGCCCGTGTCGTCTGAATATGGACCCCCGAGGACAATGCCGGCCGTATCGCGCAACGAGCGCATGTAGGCGAGATGCGCCTGCAGCGGCTGTTCGAATACCGTTTTACCGGTGAGCCAGGCCGGGCCTGGGCGATAGCAAAGCGCGAAGATCGTTTGCTTTGGCATGCACTCTCCAAAGCGCAAGCGGCGCCGAGCCGCAGGCGGTGCGGGCTATTCCATACCCATCGGTACGGAATGCGGTAATAATAGCAAGGCCGGTTGTCGTTGTCCATACTGTGCGGTATTGTTTAACCATGAGCGAGCGATTGGATCGGGAAAGCTGGCTCGATGCCGGCCTCGCGTGTCTAGCAGACGCGGGGCCGGCCGGCATTAAAATTCCGGCGATCGCGAAACGCCTGGGCGTCACGAAGGGCAGCTTCTACTGGCATTTTCGCGACCTTGAAGAGTACGAGGACGCACTGCTGGCGGCATGGGAGCAGCAGTATACGAAAGATGTCGTGAGTCGCGTCGAGGAGTCGGGGGGTAGCCCGACGCAGCGCTTACACCACCTCTTAGACGTAGCATTTCAAACGGACACGAGGCTCGCACGCGCCATACGCCATTGGTCCGCAAACGACGCGCGCGTTCGCCGTGCCCAGAACCGAGTGGATCGCCAACGCCTCGACTACGTCGCGGCTCTCTTGCGCGATCTGGGATGGAACGCGAAGGAAGCGACCGCGCTAGCCCGCTGGACCTATTGGGCGGTAATCGGCCTTCACGCGACAAAAACACCAAGACTCGAAACAGGCGAAGCCGAAGTCGTGCTCCGCACGCTGCTCCCGCCCAATGCAACAAAATAGCAGCGAAAAGTCGGAGCCCGCCTGCCGGTCTGGCGGCAACCCATCACAGAAAACTTGACCCGGTTGGCCGCTTTTGTTACGGTAGAGGAAATGCTGGCACTCCTAGTCTGTGACTGCTAAGTACTCTCGAACGGAACCGGTGCCCGGGACGGCCCGCGTGCTCGACCAGCGCAAGGCCTTTATCCTTGCGACCGTCGTCTACGAATATGTCGCGACGGCGGAGCCGGTCGGCTCGGTGGCCCTCACCCAGAAATATAATCTCGGGGTCAGTTCGGCGACCGTTCGCAACGAGATGGCCGAGCTGGAAGCCGCCGGTTACCTCGTGCAGCCGCATACGTCGGCCGGAAGGGTGCCGTCGGATGCGGGGTACCGCACGTACGTCGACCAGTTGATGCGGCCCGAGACGCTGCCGATCGACGAGCAGCGGCACATTCGCGACGAATTCCGGGAGGCTAGCCGCAAGCTCGAAGAGGTTATCGAGGACACCACTCGTTTACTCGGTCAGCTTGCCAAGAATGTCGCCTTTACGGTTGCTCCGGCGCGCGACTCGCAGACCTTCCGCCACGCTCAACTCATTTGGCTCAGCGAGCGAACCGGCTTGGCCATCATCGTGACCTCGCTCGGCGTTGCGGCGCAACGTCAGTTCGAGCACGGAGCGCAGATTGAGGCCGACGACCTGACGCGCCTGTCTAACGTGCTCAACGCGCGCTTGGGCGGAAAGACGCTCCGGGCCATCGTTGCGCTCGATCTGGCCGATATCGTACGCGAACAGGGGTTGCCTGAAGAGCTCGGGCATGCAGTCGAAGCGGCCTTCCAATCCGCTTTGCGCAGCGATGGAGCGCCGCTGGTCAGCTCGAGCGGGGCGCAACACCTTCTCGACCAACCCGAGTTTCAAGACCTGCGCAAGCTGCGTTCCATCTTGCGTATCATCGAAGAGCAGAAGAGCCTTTACGAGCTGGTAGCCGATTCGATGGCGAGCGAAGGCCCGGCCGTCAAGATCGGGCACGAGCTAGGCTCGGATGAGATCACGGAGTGCAGCATCGTGACGGTGCCCTATGGATTCGGCGGCGAGATGGTTGGCGTGCTGGCTATCCTTGGGCCGCGGCGCATGCCCTACGCCCGCCTGATGGCTCTGGCCGCCGGAACCGCCGAATCGCTCAACCGCCACCTAGCCGACGCCGAGATCCGATAGCCGGTGCCGACCGACTACTACACCGTTCTCGGCGTTGAGCGCGGCTCAAACGAGAGCGAGATCAAGCGCGCGTATCGAGCGCTGGCCCGGAAATTCCATCCGGACGTCGCGCAAGACAAGGCTGCCGCGGAGATTCACTTCAAGGAGATCAATGAGGCGTACGAAGTCCTTTCGGATCCGCAAAAAAGATCCATGTACGATCGTTTCGGCCACACCGGAAATGGAGCGAGCGCGGGAATGGGCGGCTTTGGCCCCTTCGGAGCGAGCGAGGGCTTCGGCGACATCTTCGACATGTTCTTCGGGTCGCGCGCGTCCGCCACTCGCCCGACCGGCCCCGCGCGCGGTGCCGACCTTCGCTACGACCTCCAGATAACGCTCGAGGAATCGTTTCGCGGCGCGGAGCGCGAGGTCTCCTTTCATCATTTAGGTACCTGCGAGACGTGCCGCGGCAGCGGCGCGAGAGCGGGGACGCTGATCGTCCACTGCGACCGCTGCGGCGGTTCCGGCGTCGTGCGCGCCGCGCGGCAAACGCCGCTCGGGCAATTCGTAACGCAGACCGCATGCACCAAATGCGGGGGCGCCGGGCAGATCATTCCGAGCCCCTGCGAGACCTGTCGCGGCAGCGGGCGCCAAGAACGCTCGCGTACGCTGAAGGTGAAGATACCGCCCGGCGTCGACGACGGCAGCCGCATCCGGATCGCCGGCAGCGGCGAAGCGGGCGAACGCGGCGGATCTGCCGGCGACCTCTACGTCTACCTCGCGATTGCGCCGCATCCGCGCTTTCGGCGCGACGGGAACGACCTTTACCTCGACGTACCGATCGCTTTCACGCAAGCCGCGCTCGGCGGCAGCACGCAGGTGAACGCGCTTGACGGGGCGCTCGACCTGCAGATTGCAACCGGCACGCAGAGCGGCGCAACCTATCGGTTGCGTGGGCGAGGCATGCCGACGGTGCGCGGTTCGGGGCGCGGTGACTTGCTCGTCACCGTTCACGTCGTCGTTCCCTCGAAGCTCTCGCGGCGCGAACGCGAGGTGCTCGAGGAATTCGCGCGACTGGGGGGCGATCGCGTCGACGATCGCTCGTTCTTCGATCGCGTCAAGGACGCGTTCAAGGTCGATTAGCTCGCGCTTCTTCGTCGCGGGCGTCCATTGTCCGGGAGACGACGTGGAACTGGCGGGGGCCGATGCGCGCAAGCTTCTCGTCGTGCTCCGCGCGAAGGACGGCGACCGCGTCGAAATCTGCGACTCAAGCGGAAGCTCGTTTAGTGCCACCCTGGCAATCGACGGTAGCCGCGTGCGAGCTCGTCTCGGAGACGCGCACGAGCCACCTGCGCCGCGGGCGATCGAGCTCGTCCTCGCGCAAGCGCTCCCCAAGGGCCAGAAGATGGACTTTGCGATCGAGAAAGCGACCGAGCTCGGCATCGCGTGCATCATCCCGTTTACGAGCGAGCGGTCGGTGGCTGGGGCCGCGCGCGCCGGCAAACTCGAACGGTGGCGCCGGCTGGCGCATACTGCTGCCCAGCAGTGCGGACGCCGCGATGTTCCCGCCGTCGAAGACCCGGTCGAATGGGACGTGTTGACCGAACGCTTTCGTTCGTACGACCTTGCGCTCGTGCCGTGGGAGCTCGCCGAGCCCATCCCGTTGCGCGAGCGCTTGCCGGCGCTTCTACGCGGAGCGCGCTCGGTGCTGATCGCGATCGGGCCGGAGGGCGGGCTCTCGCATGCGGAAGTGCAGCGTGCCGCCGACGCAGGCGGCCGACTGGTTTCGCTTGGAAGCCGTATCCTGCGGACCGAGACCGCTGGGCTCGTCGCCTGCAGCGCAGTCCTCTACGCGGCCGGCGACCTTTAAGGAATGCCTTAAGACGGCGTTATGCCGTCATACGCGTCCCTTAAGTACCCGCGGTTACACTCATCTCAGACCCAGCTCGTTTGGTGGCGTTCCGTCAGTAATAGAAGGAGACAACCACGTGCACTTGGTTCTGAAGCGATGCTTTTTCGCCGGCGTAGCGACTGCGTTGGCACTCACCTCCGCGCCGCTCGGAGGCATGGCGACTCCGGCGCGCGCTCCCCAACCCGAGCCGATGAATTCGCACTCGCAAGCTCGCCCCAACTCGGATGCTGCCCTCGTCGCCGAGCTGCAGTCGAAGGTGAAATACGTTTTTGTGCTCTATCAGGAGAACCGCTCGTTCGATTCGTACTTCGGCACGTTTCCCGGAGCGAACGGGCTCTTCTCGCAGAGCCCCAAAGAGACGCCGGGCTACTACCAGCCGATCATCAATACCGACGGCTCCGCAGGCGTCGTCACGCCCTTCCGGATCGGTCTAGCGCAGTACGCGGCGGATACCGATGACGCGCAACACGCGCACGAGCTGATGCTCGACAAAATTCACGTCAAGGGTGGGGCGCCGCGCATGGACGGCTACGCAATTACCGAGGAACGCGTCTATTCGCCGAGCGGAGACCCCTCGCTCCAGGCCAAGCAGTTCGGAGAATTGACGATGGCGCACGAGGACTGCGACACGATCCCGATCTTCTGGCAGTACGCGAGCCAGTTCACGCTCTTTGACGAAATATTTCAAGAGGTGACCGGGCCTTCAACTCCCGGGAACATCGCGATTTTCACCGCGCAGAGCGGTGCGACGCAATACCTCCGGCATCCGGGTGAAAAGGTCGCCGGCGACGGCGACAGCGGCCCGGGCGTGCCGGATCTAAACGACTCGAATCCCTTCTGGGGCTCGAGCGAGGATACGACACCGGCGTCTGAAAAGATGCCTTACAACCCCGGCGACGGCGGCACGCCCCAAGTGAATTTGACCTTCGCGAGCCTTCCTCTAACGCTTCAAGGGCAGGATATCGGGTACATTACGGCTTCGGATCGCAACCCGAAGCGTGACCTGGCTGACATCGGCGACGACTTGAGCCGCATCGCTGCCGACGGGCGCTCTACTCCGGCTGACTGGGGCTGGTTCCAGGAAGGCTTCGACAAGGAGCCGACCGACCCGCCATCAGCGCCGGCAAGCGGTACGCACGATTCGTACGTCACGCACCATAACGGTCCGCAGTATTTCGGATATCTCTCGAACAATCCGATCGAGCAGTCGCACTTTCACGGCATCGCAGACTTTCTGGCGGCGGTGGACTCGCAACAGCTCAGTCCGGGCGGCGGCGTGTACTACGTGAAAGGCGGCTACCAAAACATCTTCGGCCTGACGCCGGTCGATCCGGATCCGGCGGTTCAGGCGAACTTTCTCGGCGACGACGAACACCCTGGATACTCGGATGCGCAAATCAGCGAAGCGACGGTCGCCGAAGAGATCAACGCGATTGCGAGCAGTCCCTACTGGTCGCAAAGTGCAATCGTCATCACGTTCGACGATTCCGAAGGATACTACGACCACGCTCCCCCGCCGTTACGAGAGGGTCTGCCCCGCCTCGGCTACACGAGCGACGGGCCGCGCGTTCCGTTGATCGTGATTTCTCCTTATGCGAAAACGCACGCGGTTCTTCACGACGTCGGCGATCAGGCTTCGGTCGTCAAGCTGGTCGACGAGGTGTTCGGGCTCGGGCCGCTAGCGGATCTCCCTGACGAAGCGGCGGCCAGAAGGCTTGGATTTACGGAATTCGGTGAGACTTCGCTCGGGCCGCACGACGGCGGCGGAGTGGCGGACATCGCGACGCTACTCGATGCGTTCGACCCGCAGCGTCTTGCCGGCAAAAAGGCACCCGTACGCGCCGCGAGCGCCATCATCCCAACTCGCTACGTGACGACGCTGCCCTACGCGAGCGGTTACGACTGTCAGTCGATCGGCGTCACGCCGACCGACGTGGCGCTTGGTCTGAACGACGTCCCTCCCTCGGACTTCAATCCACGCCCGAGCACCGACCCGCCAGACCAGCGCCGGGGCGCGCGACGCCGCAATGACGGCCGGGGAGCGACGCACGACCTCGACGACTAGGAAGCGGTTTAACGAAACGGGCGCCGAGCAGAGCCTGCTCGACGCCCGTTTGTTTCCGGTATGAATTGCGGATTCGCAGGCGGTCGTCTCAGGAGGGCTGCGGCGACGAATCGCACGGAAAGAATGGTCCTTTCGGGCCCCTGCCGTATAAAGGTGAGCTTATGGACCATGGCTTCCCCAAGCCTGTGACCCTCAAATTCAGCATCGTCATCCCCACCTACAACGAAGCCGGGGGGATCGAGAGGCTCATTGCGACGCTCAGCGACGTGTTTCGTAAGAACGAGTTGGACGGCGAATTAATCGTCGTCGATGACAACTCGCCCGATGGGACGGGCCGAATCGTCGACCTTCTGTCGTCGAAGTATCCGGTTCGCTGTCTGCACCGGCCGCAGAAAATGGGTCTTTCGAGCGGCGTCATCGACGGCTGGCGCTTTGCGCGCAGCACGTCGCAGGCGTTGGGGGCCATCGATGCGGACTTTAGTCACGATCCGCAAATCGTCCCAAAGATGGTCGCGGCGCTTGAGAGTGGGCGATACGGGCTCGCGGTCGGGAGCCGCTACGTCCAGGGGGGCGGCATCAAGAACTGGCCGCTGCGGCGCAAGGTTACGTCGCTGATCGCCTGCGCCATGGCGTGGCCCCTCGTCGGCATACGGGACATTACGAGCGGTTACTTCCTAGTGCGCCGAGAAGCGCTGGATGGCGTCGTGCTCGATCCGATCGGCTTCAAGATCGGCCTAGAGGTGGCAGCCAAAGCCCGCTACGGCCGCGCGACCGAAGTGCCCTACGTGTTCGTTGACCGAGTCGCCGGCGAGTCGAAGCTCAATGGAAAAGAGATTACGAACTACCTGCGGCAGTTGCGGCGGATCTATGCGCTGCGCTTGAGCGGGGCGCTGCGCAAACCCTCGACGCGACGCGGCACGAGCCTGGCCGAGGCGAACCCGGTACCGGTAAAAGAGAAAACCGCCTAATGCCGATGCCCGACTGGCTGAGCATCCGGCGCGACAAGCAGATTCCCGCGGAAGAGGCCGGCCTCTGGGAGAAGTGTCCCTCGTGCGGCGAGGTGCTCTATAGCAAGGATGTCGAGGCGAACCTTTCGGTCTGCAGCAAGTGCGGCTATCACTTTCGGATGCATGCTTACGACCGGATCAACTCGCTCGTCGACGACGATTTCGTCGAGATCGGTGCCGACATCTTGCCGGGGGACCCCCTCGGATGGGTCGACAAGCGTCCCTATCCGCAGAAACTGGAAGCCGATCGCGAGAAATCAAAGCTGTCCGAGGGCATCGTTACGGGCTTAGCGGCCATCGAAGGTTTTCCGGTTGCGCTCGGCGTGATGGATTTTAGTTTCCGCGGCGGAACGATGGGCACCGTCGTTGGCGAACGGGTCACCAACCTCTTCGAGGAGGCGCGCCGGCGTCGCTTGCCGTGCATCGTCTTTACCGCAAGCGGCGGCGCCCGAATGGAAGAAGGGATGCTCGCGCTCGCGCAGATGGCCAAGACCACGCAGGCCGTCGAGCGCTTCATGAATGACGGCAATTTCTACATGAGCGTGCTGACCGACCCGACCACCGGCGGCGTCTCCGCATCGTTTGCTTTCCAAGCCGATATCATTATCGCTGAGGCGCGTGCCGCCATCGGTTTCGCCGGGCGGCGCGTGATCGAACAAACGATCCGGCAGAAGCTGCCGGACAACTTTCAAACCGCCGAGTTTCTCCTCGAAAAGGGGCACGTCGACGTCGTCGCCCCGCGGCCGCGCATCCGCGAAACGTTGGTGCGCATGCTCGACTATGCGGTCGATCGCAGGCGCATTCTGTCAGTACTCAAAGCGGTTCCGGAGTTTGCGCTGGGATGAACCTCATCGTCGAACGCGAGAAGAGTTTCGAGGGGCTCGAACAGCGCATCCAAGAGTTGCGTTCGCGCGGCGGAGCCGATGCGGGCGCTCAGATTCAAAGGCTAGAGAGCAGCTATGAGGAACTGCGCCGCGAGATATTCGGGAACCTGACGCCCTGGGAACGCGTCAACATGGCGCGACATCCGCGACGGCCGCTGGCCAACGATTACATTGCGCTGTTCGATCAATTTGACGAGCTCCATGGCGACCGGCATTTCCGCGACGATCCGGCACTCGTCGCCGGCTTTAGCAAGCTGCGCGGCCGGCGTTTGATGCTGATCGCGCAACAGAAGGGTCGCGACGTCAAGGAGAACATCCGGCGCAACTTCGGCATGGTTTCGCCCGAAGGCTACCGCAAAGCGAGCCGTCTCATGACGCTTGCCTCGCGGCTGCGGCTACCGATCGTGACGCTCGTCGATACCCCCGGCGCGGATCCGGGAATCGGATCCGAAGAGCGCGCCCAGTCGGAAGCGATCGCCGGATGCTTGACGGCATTGAGCAAGGCCGGCGTTCCGGTCGTTGCGACCATCATCGGCGAAGGCGGAAGCGGAGGTGCGCTCGCCTTGGCTCTAGCCGACTGGGTAATCATGCCGCAGCACTCGATTTATTCCGTAGCCTCGCCCGAGGGCTGCGCGTCGATCCTGTGGGGCGATGCGAGCCGCGCCGCCGAAGCGGCAGAACGCCTTTGCCTGACGAGCAACGATCTGGAGCGCTTCGGCATCGTGGACGAGGTGATCGCCGAGCCCTTGGGCGGCGCGCACCGCGATACGCCGGCATTTACGGCCACGGTGATCGAAGAGATCGATGCAGCGCTACGCCGGCTCGAAGTGCAAAGTCCCGAACAACTGCGCGAGCGACGCTACGAGAAGTACCGGCGCATTGGATCGTGGCAAGAGGATGCTCGGCGTGGCATCGCCTCCGCCGCTACATGAACGCTCTTAAGCCGGCCGGCCGTCTGCTCGTCCTCGCTGTCGCTGTCGCTGGAGCGGCGTTCGTCGCGCCGCAGTTCGAGCGCATCGTCGCACGGAACCTTGACGTCTCGCGCGAGCTGAGCGCCGCGCGCGGCCAGGTGGCGGACCTGCATGCGAAGGAGCAACAGCAGCAACGCACCATCGAGCGCCTGTCCGACCCCGAAGGTGCGGTTCCCGCCATCCACGAGCGGCTGCGCCTCGTCGGCCCGGGCGAGGAGCTGATCTATCTCCAGCAGCCCCGGCCGCGGCCTGCCGCCACGAGCGAGGGCGAGCGCTGAGGGCCGCGCGCGGGACCGTCATCAACGTGCACAATCTCGGCGCGACCGTGCGCCTCGAGGATGGCTCTCTCGCCGCAATTCCAGCCCCAGAGTTGGCGGCGCACCGCCCAACCTTCATCCAGAGCTTGCAGCAGCGCCAGGCGCTGTTGTTGAGCGTCGAGGACCATGGGCGCCATCCGATCGCGATGCTCGCTAAGAGCGCGCGCCCGGACCAGGCCCCGAGCGCGCCCGAGCTGCGCCTGATCGACCCCGCCTTCGAAGAACGAATGGCGGCATATCTCAAGGCGACCGAGGAATGGGCGCCCCCGGACCGGCCACCCCCGGCCGAGCGGCACTTCATTCGCAAGAAGAGGCGCGCGGCGTACTTCGAGGGACGCAGCAAGAGCTAGCGGCGTACGGCGCTTGGCCAGCCGTTCGCAAGCGCCGTAGGCCGGATAATCGCGCGGCCCATCGAACCACGCCAACGTGAAGACCACGCCCGATCGCATCGAGCCGGTTAGCGTACCCGGATGCTTCGTTCGCATCGAAGGTACGTATGCGTCGCTGCGCACGGCCGAGCAGCGGGTAGCCGACTTCATTCTGGGTCACGCCGAGGAACTGATTTACCTCACGGTCACCGAGCTCGCCGAGCGCACCCAGACGAGCGAGTCTACCGTCGTCCGTCTTTGCCAGAAAATCGGATACAAAGGCTACCAAGAGTTCAAAATCATGCTCGCGCGAGATCTCGTCGGGCCCACCGAAACCGTGTACGAGCAGATCGCCCCGACCGATTCGCTCGAAGTGCTCAAGGCGAAGGTGTTCCAAGCCAATGCCCAGGCGCTCAAAGATACGATCGAAGTGCTCTCCGACGCAGAGCTGCGGCGGGCCGTCGACGCGCTCTCTGCGGCCCGTAAAATCGAGATTTACGGAATCGGGGGCAGTGGTCCGCTGGCTTTCGACGCGTATCACAAGTTCATGAAGCTCGGCATCCCTTCGGTGTGGCTCAACGACAGCGACCTGATGGCCATGTCGTCGATGCTGATGGAGACCGGCGACGTGGCGCTCGGCATCTCTCATACCGGAGCCTCGCGTGACGTGTGCGACGCGATGGAGCACGCTCAAGCGGCCGGTGCCACTACGATCTGCATCACCCATCAAGCGACCTCGCCGATCACGAAGGTTTCGCACATCAAGCTGTTCACCGCCGCCAAGGAAACGGCGTTTGGTTCCGACGCGACCTCGAGCCGCATCGCGCAGCTTTCGATCGTAGACACTCTGTACGCGGGAATCGCCAATCAGGATTACGACAAGGCCTTAATCAGAATCCAGAAGACGCGCCAAGCCTCGGCTGGGAAGCGCTATTAATGTAACCGCCCGGCGGCGCTCGGGTCCGCTGCGGGCGGTCATTTCGCTCGGCACGAACACGACGCGCCTGCTTTTCGCCGCCGAGGCGGGGGGCGAACTCGTTCCGTTAGAGCACGATGCCATCGGGACGCGTCTTGGCGAGGGGCTGCGCGAAAGCGGCGAGTTGAGCGAGGCGGCCGCGCTCCGCACGCTCGAAGCCGTTGCCGCCTTCACGCAGCGCATCCGGCTCGCCGGCGCCGATTCAGCCGGCATCGCAACGAGCGCTATGCGCCGCGCTCGGAACGCGGTGGAGTTTGGGGAGCAGTTTCGCGCCGTCGCAGGGACTCCATTGCGCGTTCTCAGCGGAGCCGAGGAAGCGGCGGCGACCTTTCGCGGAGCAATGTTCGGCGCACCGCGCGACGGGGCGATTCGCGCCGTGCTCGACGTAGGCGGCGGTAGTACGGAATGCGCGACGGGGCGCGACGGCCGTCTCGAGCGAGAGCGCTCGGTCGAGATCGGTTCGGTCCGCCTTACCGAGCAGTATCCCGAGCTCACCGGCTCAGCACCCGGTGCGGCGGCGCGCGCTGCGGCCTCGCGCGCACGCACAGCGATCGCCGCAGAGCTGGGCTGGCTTGCGTCGTTTCGCCCGGTCGCCGAAGTACGGGCAGTGGCCGGTACGCCGCTGACGCTCGGTGCAATCGCGCGGCGCTCTTCGCCCGAGGACGTCGCGGGCGAACTGCTGGAGCGTTCGACGATCGAGTCGATCGTCGAACGACTGCTGGAGATGAACCTCGAGGAGCGTCGAGCCGTCGAGGGGATGATCGCGCAACGGGCCGACATCCTGGTCGCGGGCGGCCTGATCGTTTCGGAGGCGTTACGCCTGCTCGAGCGCAGCGCTGCTCGCCTCGAGGTCAACGATCTCCTACTTGGCTATTTGCTCGGCGAATTCGCGCTCGAGCGTTCACCGCAATGATCGAGCCGCCGCTGCGCAGCGGCGATATCTCAGTGTATGGCTAGACGCTTGGCCGCACCTTGGAACAGCTTTTGGTCGTCGCCTGCAAACTGGAACGCCGTAAGAAAATCGGCCAGACGGTAGTCCGGGCGGCTCTTGTGAATCGAGGCGACGTAGGGGCGGGCGTCGTCGAGCCGGCCGTTCAACGCTAGAGAAAATGCCGCGACGGCGACGATGTGTGCGTGGGCGTTGGGACGCGCGGCGGCTTTGACGCCCCAGTCAGCCGCTTCTTCGAACCGGCCCAGACGAATGAGCGCCATGGCACGCGCGGCAAGCATGCCGAAGAGGAGCGGATCGCATGGGCTGAGCTGGCGCGAGTGGTCCGAAAACGAGATGGCGGCATCGGGGTCGCCTGTCTGGGAGTGGACGAACGCGAGGGTATAGTGCCCGAGGGCGAAGTTCGGGCTTAGGTCGATCGCCTGCTGGAGTTCGATCACGGAGTTCTCGAACTGGCCGCGCAGCCAAAGCGCTCGGCCCACGGCCCAGTGCGCGGCCGGGTCGCGATCGTCGACCATAACGCTCTGCCCGGCGGCTGCGAAAGCGCGGTCGATTTCGGGTTCGCGTTCCGCCCAGCCCTGAAAAGCATTCTGGAAATGCGTGAACGACAGGCCGGCATAGGCGCGCGCGAAGGTCGGATCGAGGCGCACCGCCATCTCGAAGAAGTGCTGGGCACGGTCGTTGTCGGGCTTGTTGAATCGGTACATGTGCCACAGGCCGCGATGGTGAGCTTCCCACGCATCGAGCGAATTCGGCGGCCGCAGGACGGCGCGATTGCGTTCGCTCATCTCGATTTCGCTCGCGATGGAGGCGACGATGCTGTTGCCGATCTCTTCCAAGACGTGGAACGCGTCGTCGAGTTCGCGGCTGAAAACCTCTGCCCAAACGATCCGCGCCGTACGCGTTTCGACCAATTCGATCGTCACCGTCAGGCTGTTGTCGCGGCGTTGCACGGATCCGCTGGCGACGTAGTCGACGTTTAGCATCCGGGCCGCCTCTTCGGGACCCACTCCCCGCTCGTGCAGGGCGAACACCGTCCCCTGCGCGATGACGAACAGGCTTCGCAGTTTGGCCAGCCTCGTGATCACGTCGTGTGCGAGCGCGTCCGCGGTTCCGCCGCGGCAACTCGCCACCCCCGAACAGTCGACGAACGGCATTACCGCCACGGATGCGCGACGCCCAACGGTCAGGATACCGTCTCCGTTGCCGCCGGGAACCAACAGCATGGGCTCGGCGCCGTGACCGCCTGCAGAAGAAGGGCGCTGCGCTCTCGCGCGGTGCCATGCGTCGCGCGCCGGGGTGAAATCGAGACCCTCGGTTTCGAAGAGCCGGGCGGTTACCGCCACGTGCTCCTCTCCTTCCGCAATGCGATCGCACCGCGCGAGCGCGTTCAAGAGCAACTCGTGAGCGCGCGGGTCGAACGGGGCGAGCTCCAACCACTGCTCGATACATCGAACCCGTTCGTCCTCGGGTGCGGCTTTGGCCAGATGTTCCAGCACTGCCGCCTGACGGCCGCGGAATCGGCGCCGCTGCGCGCCCAGCCACGCCGTGAACGCCGGGCAGTTGTCGAGCTCCAGGCCCTCCAGAAAATCTCCGGCGAACAACGCAGAGAGCGTTTTCAAGGGCCCGTAGGCAAGCGTTTCAACGGCCTGTGTCGCAGCGGCGACCTCGATCGCGTCGACGAAGCAATCCGAGAGGTCCAGCTTGATCGCGTCGCCTTGGGCAGAGATGCGGGGCCGGTCGGGTTCGTCGACCAGGGCCCGGATCTTACTGAGGCACCAACGCAGTTCTCCACGCGGATCGTTCGGGACGTCCCACAGCAGTTCGCAAAGCTGGCTTCGCGGAACGGCGCGCCGTGCAAGCGCCAGATACGTCAGGAGTGCGCGCACCTTGCGCGACGCCGGCAACGCTAGCGCGTCGTCGTGCCGGCGGATCGTCAAGGGCCCAAGCATTCGGATATCCAGCGTGGGAGCGTCCCCGGGGGCTAGCGTGACCGATTCCACGGTATTCCCACGCGGGCTACCACGCTCGTCTCACGTCTGCCCGCTACGCTCGAATCCGGCGGTCACCGAGCGTGCAACGCCGGTCCGATCGCCGCCATCACAAAACCGCAAACGGAGAACGATCATGGATACGGCTTCAACAATCACTCAAAATCCCCCACCCGTTCCTATCGACCTCGGGGCGCTCAAAACGCGGCAGCAGGGGGCGTGGTCCTCCGGCGACTACGCCGTCGTCGGCACGACCCTGCAAATCGTCGGCGAGGAACTGTGTGAAGCACTCGACCTCCGTGCGGGTGCGAGGGTGCTCGACGTCGCGGCCGGAAACGGGAACGCTTCGCTTGCCGCCGCGCGGCGCTGGTGCGACGTGGTCGCAAGCGACTACGTGCCGGCACTGCTCGAGCGCGCCCGCGAACGTGCCGATGCCGACCGGCTGCAGATCGAGTTCCGCGTCGCCGACGCTGAAGCTCTGCCGTTTGAGGATCAGAGCTTCGACGTCGTCGTCTCGACGTTCGGCGTGATGTTCACTCCCGATCAGGACCGCGCCGCCGCAGAGCTGGTTCGCGTCTGCAGGCACGGTGGCAAGATCGGCCTTGCTAATTGGACGCCCGACGGTTTCATCGGTCAGCTCTTCAAGACCATCGGAAAACACCTGCCGCCGCCGGCCGGTGCGAAATCGCCGGCGCTGTGGGGAACGCGCGCCCGCTTGTCCGAGCTGTTCGAATCGCACGCGTTGTCGATCGCGTCGGCGCAACGCCACTTCGTTCTTCGATACCGCTCGCCCGCCCATTGGTTGGATATCTTCAAGACCTACTACGGGCCGGTGCTCAAAGCGTTCGGCGCGCTCGAGCCGCCGGCGCAAGCCGCGCTCGAACGCGACATCCTGGATCTCGTCGCACAATTCAATCGCGCTACCGACGGCTCGATGGCCGTGCCGAGCGACTACCTCGAGGTTATCATCACCCGGCGTTGATGCCGGTTCCGTTTGAAAGGCATTATCATGCGAAGTGTTTCTTTAGCCGGCGCCGGCATTGCCGGACTGAGCCTCATCCTCGCGGGCGCGTTGTCGAGCGCTACGAACGCGAACCCGCCCGCTCCCGCACCGATCGTCGTCGTTCCCGGCGCCGAAAACTACACCGCTGCTCCAAGCCCATTTCCCAACGGCGTGATGATCGCCGTCCTCTCAGGAAACCCGAGCGAAGCAGGCCGACCGTATACGATACGGATCAAGCTGCCGGACGGAGCGCGCGTTCCGGTCCACACCCACGGCGACACCGAAAACGTTACGGTCATCCAAGGGACGTTCTTGGTCGCGATCGGCGACACGTTCGACGCTTCGAAGTTGAAAGCGCTTCCCCCCGGAGCCTACGTCTCGATCCCGCCCAACCTCGCGCACTATGCGATGGCGAAGGGTCCGACGATCGTCGATGTAAGCGGCCTCGGTCCGGAGTCGACGAACTTCCTCAAGTAACGCGAAGCGCAGCGCGCTTCGTACCGCCAAGAAAAGGAAAGTGCCCTCCTCGCGCAGCCAAAAACCGAAGGCGACGTTGGCGGCTGACGCGAGGGGTCACAGGCTAGTTCGTTACGTCCTCCGGATGCTTTGGCGCCTTCTCGAGGTCCATATCGAGGCCGCCGGGCACATAGTAAAAGATAACGATCAACAGAAAAAGTGCGATGCCGAGTTTCGGCACGAAAAAGCCCACCGGGGTGGCGATCGCGTAAGCAACGATTCCGAGAGCAAGGCGAAGCGAGGTTTGCCGCACGGCGCGCGGCGTCGCTGCGTTGCGGTCGAGGTGATCGCCGCGCAGCACGAGCTGCCAGAGGACGTTTGCAAAGACGACGAGGATAGTCAGCGTCACGCCGTAGAGGAGAATTGATGGCGGAAGCTGCGGGTAGCGCGCGATGACCGCCGTGGGAAACGGAAGAAACGAGACCGCCATCAAAACGAAAAGGTTGACGATCACGATCGGGCGGTCGACCCTCATGGTCCGCGTCGACAGCGCGTGGTGGTTGACCCAGATGATCCCGATCAAGAGAAAACTCGTGACGTAGGCCAGGTACGCCGGCCACTGCGCGACGAGCTTCATGGCCAGCGCCGCCGCCGTCGGCGCGGTCAGCTCGGGAACCCTGATCTCGAGCACCAAGAGCGTAATCGCGATGGCGAACACGCCGTCGCTGAAGACCTCCAAGCGCCACTTGCTCATCGTGCCTCCCCGTCCGAGCGACAACACGACACCTCGGATATGCGACGAGGTGAGCGTACCGCCGCCCCGGTGGCTTGGACGCGATGCACTATGCGCAACCCTCGTCGAACTCCTTGCGAGGCACGACGATGCTGAGGCAAAAGCGCCTCAAAGCGCCTCCGTAAACCGGCCGGCTCTTGGCTCCAGGAGTTCGGCGACTTCGTGTTTATTCAATAGCCACGCGAGTGTCGCTCCGCCGAGCGGCGGCGTTGTCAATGCTACCGAAGTGGGGATTCTACGATACCAACATGAAGGAGCGGACGTGACGAGCAAGTGGTCGGGAAACCTGACGGTGTAAGGCTTCTAAATTTGGGATGGCCGGGAGTCGAACCCAAGCTCGGGGATTCCAGCCGATGCCGTCCGTTACCGAAAAGTGTTGCCTTGTCAGGTTTTTCCGCCGCACCGTTCCCGAACCATGCCTCCCGATTCCGACCGTTTCCGACCCGTCTGTGACAAAATGTGACACAGAGTTCGGGGCTCGTTTGTACCAACGGAACTCGAACTCTCTGCGACGGGTTCGCAGGTCCCGCGCTACCGGTCAGGTCCTTTCCATGCGATTTTGGCTAATGCGGTCACCTCTAGGACCGAAGAACACCTACCCATTCCGACCGCTCCATCAGAACCTGTTCGAGACATACCGGACCGTGTCAGAAGGTCTGAAAAATACGCGTCGAAGCCTAGCGCACTCACGCAATTAGTGCGCATGATTCAGCGTTGGCGTCCGAGCTGACAAAACGCTCGAGGGGCAGCCGCAGGCCTAGCGCCAATAGTGAGGGATCGGGGGAGAGGTGCCACGTCGCGTAATTGTACTAGATACGGAAACCACCGGGTTTTCGCCTGACAATGATCGCATAATCGAGATCGCCGCCATGGAAGTCTCCGTTCGAACCGGCGCCAGCGACACGATCTTTCACCGAATGCTAAACCCCGAACGGCACATACCGCATGAAACTACGAGAGTTCATGGGATCGCCGATGCGGACGTTGCCGGTGCTCCGACCTTCAGCGAGATTGCCGCTTCTTTGGCGTCCTTCCTTTCAGGAAGCGACTTGGTAATCCATAATAGCGCGTTCGATAGCGCGATGCTAAATGCGTCCTTTGCTCGCGCCGGTGGAGGTCCACTCGAATCCCTGAACACAGTAGTTGTCGACTCCGTAACGTTAGCCAAAGATATTCTGCCACTATTAGGAAACTACAGCTTAGACACAATATTAGACTATGCAGCCATCGATAGAAGCGAGAGAGTCACACATGGTGCCCTTCTCGATGTAACGCTCTTGGCCAAGGCACTTCCTTTTCTTGCTAACGAATACGATCGTTGGGTTAGTCTAATCGAGCCGGACTGCGCCGAACGTCTGGATAGATTTGCCGCAACGCTGACGGACTTAGCGACTCCGTTACTAGACAACACCATAGTGGAGGATACGCTTGCCCATGATTTAGGTGCTGTAGTTACAATGGCGCGTTGGCTGCCGAAGTTTGAAGAGTACCTAAAGCCGATTTGTGAGGGGTTAGTCGGGCCAGCAGGCTGGTTCTGCAAACACTATTTTGCCCGATATGGGGTTGCAGAGAGAGTCAGCTACAAGGGCGCTTCCGACGAACTACTGCCTGGAGTTGACCTGTCAGCGTACCAGATGGTCTCGTTTGTCTATCGAGTTGCTCCAAGTATCGACAAAGAGGTCCAAACTCGGATTGAAGAGGTGGTTTCGGCATTCACTACCGCAAGCGCTCAACCCTCGATCGGTTGCATGATTCGCGCGTTCGCTCTTACAAAACAGATTAAGAGTCGCATCGAAGCGCGCCGGGAGCTCTTAAGGCAACAATTCCTCTCAGCGGTGCGCGAAGGGTTCAAGACGGAACTCGTATCGGTTACTGAATCTGAACGCCGAACCACAGACTATCGTCGAGCTCTGGCCGACCTTTCGCCGAGCCGAGATATGGGTCCATACACCAAAGAGCACGTGCGACTCGGGGTTGGGGAACGGTCGCCAGAAAGGTGCAGCAAGCTGTTCAACTGATGAAGGCGCGCAAGAGGTGGTTGCAGGGAGGCCGACCTTCAAGGCGCGTACAAATCGCCTGATCGCTGTGCGATCAACTTTTGCGTCTGCGACCAGCCGCATCCAAATGATCCACGACTACCAAATGGCAAGCACATGTCAGCGTCGACTCGTGACCCTTGCAGATCAAGTGTAGCGGAAAACGCACTCAGCGCAGGAGCGTCGGCGCAAGTCAGGCTCTCCGGCTCGACCCCGTGCGCCCGAGGATCCGTCTTGCTTTTATCTTCACTCTCCAAACCGCATTATCAATAGATTTTGGATTGACTCCTAGCTCTGCCGCCATTTCCTCAAATGAATATCCCTCCCCATAGAGAGTTAACGTTGCACGCTCCAACGGGGTGCAACGCGATCTAAGGCGTGTAAGCAAGACATCAGATTCGACAAACTCGACCGGGTCGACGTCGATAGCAGCAACGCGGTCGATCAACGTTTCCGTGCCGTATTCGAAGACGGGAGCGTCTAGGGAAATTGACTGGTTCAGTGGTTCGTGCTTAACCCGCGTAGCGGACTTAATTAATGTCACAAGCTGTCGACGGACGCAGAGCGCAACGAACGATGCAAAGGGGCTACGGCCTATTTTAAAATCGCGAACGGCTTTAAAAAATCCAATCGTCGCCTCCTGCAAAAGGTCGTCCCGGTCCATCCCGGGTGCGAAATATCTCCGCGCAAGCCAAAACACTAGTTGGCGGTGCGTTCGAAAAAGGTTGTAAAAAGCGTCAGCATCCCCGCCCTGAGCTGCGATGATTGATGACTCATCTTCAATTTCTCTGGCCAGCCCTACGTGCGTCAGGGCGGATTGCCCATCCGTGCTTGCGATCGGTTCCTACTTTCTCGCAGGTCCTTTGTGATGGAACTCAGGCGAGATAACTTACTCGCCGCTATGCTAAGTACGAGCCAGCCGTCGCGTTGCCGTTTTTGTCGAAGTGAACGATCCCATCCTCATCACTCATCCAAACATAGGTGTCCCAAGCGATGTCACGAACAAACCTCCTAAATATTACTCTGTCCGGGAAGGCTGTGAGGAAGAGCGGCGGTTTCGCTAATTTATTATCCCTTTCAAGGATTTCGATCACTTCGACGCGACGAGCATCCGACACGGGTCCCACGCTCGTAACAGACTCTGCGACAATGAATCGATTTCCCGATAGATCATAAAAAATGACGTCCGGCAGTTTGTCGTGGATATTCAGCTCCACTCCGAGGTCTCTAAGGCGAGCTTCCTTGTGGTAGGCCATCTTATTCGCAGCATCACCAATGTAGAGCACCTCGAAGTTGCCGATCCATTTCGGCGCGAAAGTTTCAACGATGAGTTTAATAAGCTCGTTGTGGGCACCGGGACTTAGAACCAATTCCTCGCCTGCGATCGCAACGTCAACGCCTTCACTACTTACTTGAGCTTGCACGCTTGCCAAGCGCGCGGCGTGATTGGTCATCCAATCTTGGATAAGCGATCTTTTTCGAGTCGAGTCGGTCTCGTCGATGATTGTCGCAAATTCACCATTTATCACGTAGTGTGTATTGGGATCGTTTACGCTTGTCTTGTAGCAACCTACGATCCCGGCGGTTTGAAGTGGCTTTAGCGATTGCTTTCGATAAGACTCACGGGTGTTTTCCGCGACTGGCTTATCCAGATCTTCCCGTGCAAAATCTAAGATGTTTCGGATGCGCGCACCGTCACGGAGCGTGGTCTTGCCTGGCAGGAGGTCCCCCCGACCGGCGCCCTCGTCGGCAAGCGCCATCAGGCAGATGGCCGTCTGATCGGTTATGAACCTAGATTCGAATCCTACATCAGTGAGGACGTCTTTGATCGCGTCAAGTCTTGCCCTTTGCTCGCCGGTCATGCGGCCGTGTTTTCTGCTATGGCTTCTTTTCCTGTCGGCCCGTTAACTTGCCTTGAAGGGCTTGAGCAGCCGTAGGCGGCTCGAAGCGGTTGCGGCCGGATCAATGTACCCACTCTGCGCCAGCTCTCGGGTCCCTATAAAATGAATCGCTTCAAAAGCCTTTTCCGGGAGATCCAAATCGAACTCTTGGGAAAATCTTTGGAGAGCTTCCCTCGACGAAATGTCCTGCCGCCAATTCGTAAGCATAAAAAGAAGAATTGCTGCGTAGTCAGTTGCCGGCATCTTAGAAGAGCGCGATAAATGCCGCCTATATGGCTGTAAGGCTTCTTCTGCTTCGGCATGCAAAGTCGTACTACGCTTCAAGAACTTCGAAAAATCCTGTTTTCTCTTACGCTCCTCGATCGTCTTTGAAATTGCCTCTGCAACGCGGCCCGGCTCTGTTGCGGGCGGTAATTCGGCAAATGCATCTGCCACGGTCCTATACGGCTTAAAAAGCCCAGGGACTGAGGTTGATGAAATAGCCATGTGAGTGGCCCGCGGCGGCCCAATATTTCTGCTGCTTTTATGCGCGACTACAAAGAGGCGTTTCCGAATTTGAGGAACACCGTAGTCTGCGGCGTTTAGGAAGAACATTTCCACGGCTAGTCCAAGATCGGACAGCCCATGCGACAGATATTTCAGTGCCGCGCCATCATCTGCGGATCGCAAGCCTGGAACATTTTCAAATACAACGCAATTCGGTTTCAAGTCGCAAACTATACGAAGGAATTCGTCAAGCAACAATCCTCGGTGGTCAGAGCGACCCTCACGTGTACCAGCGTGACTAAACGGCTGGCATGGAGGTCCGCCGATGACAACATCTATACGGCGACCAGACAAGCGCGCTGCCCGAAGTATATCCTTCGCGCGGATCTCAAAGATGTCTTCACTGAGAATCGCGGCATTGCGAAGGTAGTCGTGTCGCTGACCGTGCTTGCCTTCCTGTTGATTTACTCGGAGCGTGCCCGCGGCAAAGTTGTCTTTTTCTATGCAAACTCGAACGTCAAATCCAGCGGCCTCGAACCCCAAGTCCATGCCTCCGGCTCCCGTAAATAGACTAACGGTCGACAAGGGCGCATCGGTTGAGAACACTTGTGCTTTAATATGGTCCGCCAAACGAAATGCTAGCATCGGCGGAACAGCGTTTCCGATCTGGGCAAATATATGAGCTACTAACCGCTTGCCAACGCCCCCCCGCCTTGGGCCGAAAAAGCGCCAACCATCTGGGAACGTTTGCAGCCTGGCCATCTCACGTGCCGTTAAGATGCGATCTTCCACTGGATGGATCAGGTCGGTATAGCAGGTCGCAGTTACCGTCCAAGACGGCTTCTCCGCAACCAACCGTCTGTAGTTGGAACCATAACCGGGCATAACTTGCGAAAGTTTACAGCCGGCGGGGACGAGTTTGATTGCTTCCACCGTAGCTGGCGCGTGGAATGTACGTTCGTGATTAGAAAGCAGGTCACCCTCTGACGGAATTAACTTGTTACACCAAGTGGCCACGGACGCGGCCGCTAATGTGTTCGACGTTTCAGTTTTTGAGGCACGTTCAATCACAATTGGAACCTCCAAATTCTTTGCGAGCTGACCTCTATTCTTGCCGACGAGGTGCCGAGGATGCCGTCGGCCGTCATCGATGTGAGACTCGCATGTAGACTGCTGCCCTTGTTTTCACTGTAATCGCTTCGCAGCGCGTTCGGCGTTGTGAACACGTCTATCGGCTCACTCTTCGTCAAATGCTCTTCGACGCGTACTCGCTGAAACCAATCGATGACGCTCACGATAACCGAGCGAAACGCTTCAATAGTGGCGCCCGTCCTATAAGCAGATAGCGTTCCAAGAATGAACGCGCGTAAATTCCTTTCAATGACCTGGCGGCATGACGATGGTGCTTCGCCCCGTTGTGATCTCGTAAAGCCTCTTGATTTCATCCGGCAATGCAGGGTGGCTTGATGCTCCATCAGGCTATTCCCACAAGCGACTCACGAAACAAGCTCTTCCAGACCAAGCAACTGCATCTGTCGCGGCGCCGCCGCTGCAAGTACAGACAGCTTTTGGGATTGCCTCCGCGCAGAAATACCAAGCCGGGCCAGCTCAATGCAAAGGGCGACATCCTGCTCCGTGTACGTTCGCCGGTCGCGATCGTCGCGCTGAGGTGCCAACAGCCCTTGGTCTTCCCAGCGTTTTACTGTATCGACGCTCCGCCCAATGCGCCGAGCCAACTCGGCTACCAGCATGGTCACCGGCGACGCGCTACGCGACGCCCGATGCTCTTACGTCTCTGTCTTCTGGGAAGCTCTCGAAAGATCTCGCCGGCTTCAGACTTCTCCCGTCTCGAGCTCGGCAGGTCACCGAGCGCCTGCCCGGCCTCGCTCGTCACGCGTTTTGAAATATGTGGCACCGCACTCCTCCTCCCGAAGATGTCGAGATGTCCATTTCGAGTATGCTCCTTTACCCCCTTTGCCTGGGGTGAAGGGGTCTCGGCTCGCTTGATGTTGAACCAAAAACGATACCTGGCTCCAAGGCGATCGGCTACGCTACGGTGGTTCATGGTTATCTCGTCGCTCTGCTAAGATGGGGTTTGATTAAGCGGAGGTCTCTCTCGACGACGACCTCCTGTGCGCGGGGTCGCGGCCGCGCGACGGCAAGCGTATCTCGCAGGTCGTCGAGGAGGCGCTACGCGCATACTTTGGCGTTGATCTGCTTGAGCGCGTCGGTGTGCGCGCGCATTTGCATGGAGCCGAAGCGCTGGTCCTGTCCAAGGAGCAACGGCATCGCTAAGGGCCGCTGATCCAGACACCCGAACCGCTGGTTCCGTCACCGAGGCCTGCGTAGCTCACGCGGGCTGACCGGGCCGGCGAGCACGCCGTTTCTGGTTGTGCGTTTGTACGCACAACCACCGGCTTGCGTCATGAAAAACCCTCGATGCCCGTCACGCGAGCGACGTGAGGATGCTGCCGCGTTCAACGTCGGATGCGGTCGTGTAGTTTTGCGGCAACGCAACTGCAACGTAATAGCACGCAAAATACACGCCGGCTGCTACGGACCTGATACTGGGAGAGCTTCGTAACAGTACTGCCGCGCGCATCCAGCTGCACCACCCGATTATCAGAAGCGTCACTAACGAAGCGCTACGGCGTAGCTCGCCCTGCAACGGCCGCTGCACGGAACAGGATCGAGCGGAGCAAAGGGAAAGCACGGAGCCGGATTCATTGCAGAACGCGGCCGAGTCCAGGGTCTGCCCTGAAGGGGCCGAGCGAAGCGAGCCCTCGACGCGGACGCTAGAATCAAATCGAGTCCGGCTCCGTGCACATTAGCGAGACGCATGGTATAATTGGCGTGACGAATAGCGTTTGACTTTCACACGCATTATAATGCGGATAAATCGCTCCGGAATTCCTCCGGAGCTTTTTTTATCAAGGGGTTGCACGATGGATGGGAAAGGCCGCCGGCGAGGTGCACGCGCCGCGATGACTGGGCGCGAGCTGCAACAGACTCTCCCCGGCCTCGATCGTTTTGTAGCCGACGTCAGGAACCCAGAACATGATCGGGTCGTCCGCAAGGCCAAAGTCATTTGCTACGACCGGCTGCCCGATGTCCTGACGCCCAAGGAAGTTCAGGCGTTTCTACGCCTTGGCCGCAACGCGACGTACGCGGCGTTACAGTCCGGAAGAATCCGAAACGTGCGCCACGGGCAGAAGTTCCTAATTCCCAAGGCCGCCGTGCGGGAGTTCCTGGACCGCGACGCCGAACACCCGCGCGCTGGAATCCCCGTGAAAGGAACGATCTGACATGGGGTCAGGTGCGCGCGGTAATCGGAACGGGACCGGGTTCGGTAACTGAAACGCCCCCACCCGAGTGCGTAAGTTTTGGATGGGTTGGCGGATGACCTGGAGGTCATCCGCCGGCGTGAAGTCGCGTTGTAGGGCCTGATTTCGCTCCGGTTTTCTGGCGGGGCGGGGATTTTTCCGGGGTCGGAGGTGCGACGGTCGGTGGCCGCCGATCGCGGGTGCGGTAGCTTTCACCGGCGATCGGGATGATGTGGGCGTGGTGAACGAGGCGATCGAGTACGGCGGTCGCCAAGATCGGCTCGAACATTTCGCCCCAGAGCTCGAACGGCTTGTTGCTAGTAATGATGATCGCGCCGCGTTCGTAGCGTTCGGAGACGATGCGGAAGATGTGGTCGGCGACGACCTTATTGAGCGGCGTAAATCCTAGCTCGTCGAAAATGATCAGATCGGTTGAGACGTATTGATCGATGAGTATCTCGATTGACAAGTCGGCCATGGCGGCGCTGAGCTGTGAGGCGAGGCGTTGAATCGTGGCGAAGAGAACGCTGTAGCCACGCATGCGCGCCTTGACGCCCAGAGCCGTCGATAGATGCGACTTCCCGACGTCGGCCGGCCCGACGAACAAAATCGTTTCGTGCTTGTCGACGAACTCACAACTTGCCAGCGCCTTGACGCGCATCGCATCGAGTGACGGCTGGAAGCCGAAATCGAACTCCTCAAGCGTCTTGACCACGGGAAAGCGCGCGGCGCGTAGGCGCTTGTCGAGGCCCTTGTTCTCGCGCGTGGTGAGCTCATCGTCGACGAGACGTTCGAGGAACTCCAGATACCCGAGCTTTTCATTCATGGCGCCCTGGTGGTGCGCTTCGAGGACCGAAGCGGAGTGACCCAGCCGGAGCTTCCTGAGTTTCGCGCTCAGCATGACGCACCGCTCAAGAGTTCGGCGTACGCCGAGAGCGGTCGCACGATCGCAATCTGCGGCGCCGCCGGCGCCGGCGTTATCGAGAGGTCGTCGAGGGGCAGTTCGAAGAGCCGACGTTCGAGGATCGACCGAAGTGCGTCAAGGGTGTAGTTACCGAAATGGGCGGCCCGGGCGCACGCGCGATCGAGATCATTCACGTCGGTGTGCTCGATGAGTCGCACCAGAGCCCGATGAGCATCGCTATGCACGTGATCTCGCGAGCGGAGCAAACCGCTGTAGAAGGCGGCAGCACCGGGGCCCACCGAGCGGATGCGGGCGATACGCTCGAAGTGGATTTCCTGGGTGCTCTTGCGCTTGTGCGCCGGGTAGTGCTCGCGATCCGTCACCGTCCGGCCGCGGCTCAAGCAGCGTTCGTGCCGGGCCACGACGAACAAGTCGTTGAAGGCCGTCACCGACGTCGCGTCCAGTCGAACAACGACCCTCTTGCCGACGAGGTGGTAGGGCACCGAGTAGAAGTTCGAGCGAACCTGCACATGGCAATCGGTGCGCACCCGATGCTCGCTCCAGAACGCAATCGGATACCGCTCCGGTAGCGGCCCGCGGCGCTCGAGGGCGATTAGATCATCGGGCCGTTTTCCGGTCCTTGAGTTGGGGCGGCCATTCATTTCGCGCATTCAGGCGGCCACCGCGGCACGCAGCTCCGAGAGCGTTTCGAAGGTGCGGCCACGCAGCGCCCTCTTGAGCGCCCCGATGCCGCTCTCGATCGCTCCCTTATCGGTGGGCCGGCGCACGTGTACGGCGTTGGGCATCGTATCGTAGTGCGCGCAGAGCGAGGCAAACTCGCGCTGATACGCACGCTCCTGGAAGCGCGCCCAGAAAACCCCTGAGCGCAGGTTGTCGATCGAGAGCCGCTCGGGTACCGCTTCGGCGGCGATGAACCCGTTCTGCACGCAGCTCAGGAACGTTGGGACTTGCTGCTCGAGCACGACTTCAGCGTAGCGCCAGTTCGAATGCGGCCAGATGGTCAGGTACACTCACGTCCGGACCAATTCGCCTTGATGGCGCACGCGCGTCAGCTCGCCGAAATCTGACTGCGCCTCAGATCCCGGCGGATGCTCAAGCCGCTCAAAAACTTGCGGTTCACGGTACCGCACCACCGCGACGTGCTTCTTGACGAGTTCGTACGAACCGGTGAACTCCGGATCCGATCGCAACTCGACGTAGATCGACCAGGCCGTACGGCCCTGCTCAATTCGTTCCTTGATTCGGTCCCGGTAGGGATCGAGCTTGGAACCCGGAGAGATCCGAATCGGAGCCGTTGCTCCGTTCTCGATTTTGCGCAAGTTACGCCGCACGGTCTTGATATCGACGTGCAGGCGTCGGGCGATCTCTCGGCGGGAGAGCCCGCCGGATCGCCAGTGACGGATGGTCTCGAAGATGGCCACGGGAATCACTCTCTGCCCTCCGAGCCGCCGGCTGATGACGGCTCGGGGGGTCTGCTTTCGACGGAGAGGGTGGGAACGGCTTAGTCAAGCTAGGCCGCAAATTTTTCGATGGAGCGCGTGCGCAGGGTGGTCGCCAGGCGATAGAACACGACCGTGGCGAGTTGCCGCTTGAGTGAGCGGAGCGCCTGACGATGGGTCTTCCCTTCCGCCCTCTTGCGGTCGTAGTAGATGCGGCCAGCATGAGACGGCGCGCGAACTTGCACGATTGCGATCGTGTGCAAGCAGCGGTTGAGCTGCCGATCTCCGCCGGTGTTCACACGAACAGCTTGATTGCGACCACTCGAGCAAGGGACGGGTGCGGCGCCGGCACGCATAGCAAAGGCTGCGGCATTGCGGCAGTTGTTGAGCAGGCCGGCATGACCGATTAGCCCGGCGGCGACGACGCTCGATACGCCCCTGAGCGCGAGCAGCGAGGGAGCCAGGCGCTCAACGAAAGGGACGAGCTGCTTCTCGATGGCGGCAATTCGCACGCCGAGTCGCTCAACGTCCGCAGCGGCCTCTTCGATCTCATCCACGAGAGCATCAGCGGTGTAGCTAGCGCCGCGAAACGACGCGCTTGTCCGGCGCACGGTTTGCAATGCGGCTCGGCCCGTCAGTTTTGTCGGCAGGTCGTGTAAATCGAGGCGCAAAGCCGCGCCACGCAAGCGATTGATAGCTTCAGTGCGCGTTCGCACTAGCCGGTCCCGCCGGTCGTAAAGGAGACGCAGTGCCTCTTGCTCGTCCATCTGCTGGCACCGAGGTAGTCGCTCTCGTTCGCGCAGGACCACCTCTGCAATCGCGCGGGCATCCTGAGCATCGGACTTGCCGCGTCGGCTCGCGTGTTTGCGATGGCGCTTGGTCAGAGCCCCTGGAACCTCGTAAACGACCGCCCCTCTCCGCAAGAGCGCGTCGACCAAGCCACGCCCATAGGAGCCGGCACCTTCGATGCCCCACGCAACATCCTCGTATTCGACTACCGCTGCAATCGCTCGCGCGTAACCCTCCTCGGTCGCTGGGACCGTGGTATCATGGAGAACCGCGCCCACCGAGTCGAGCACCACGATCGCGCGCGACTCCTTGTGGGTATCAACACCAACGACAACCTTCATGCCCTCATCCTCGGGTTGCGAGTTGCGCCGACGCTCCTCTATCGAACGAATTGCGCTCGGCTTACCAGTCAGGGCGCTCCCCGCCTAAAGCATCCGCCGGCTGTTCCCACCAAGGCCATGACGGCTGGGCGTTTTGGAGCCAGAACGGATGCCAATCCCAGTATAAGGCATAGAGGGCGGTTTCTTTACCGTAAGCCGGGGGCGTTTACATTACCGCTGGCAGTCAGTCAAGCGACTACGCGATAAAATCTATCGGATCGTCTACGACGTTCCGAGCACGAATCGAAAACGCAAGCAGAAACGGGAGACCCTCTACAACGTCACCAAATCCGGAGCCGAAGAAGTCCTCGCCAAACGAAAAGAAGCGGCGAAGCATCGCCAAGGCCTTCGTAATCCCTATATCACTGTTGGCGAGCTCTTCGGTGAGCTCTTCAAAATCAAACGTAGGACACTTTCCGCATCGGGTCTCGAACGGTATGAGGGGCTGTTTCGCAACTACATCGCGCCGGCGATCGGTAAGGCCAAAGTGAGCGACCTGCGGCAGGAACACCTAATCGACGCGTACGCGAAATGGTCTGCCAAAGGCGTCAGCGGAAGGCCGCTATCGGGCCGCACCGTCCATCATCTGCACGATCTCATCCGCTGCGCTCTAAACTTCGGCATCCGCAGGGAATGGCTAACACGAAACGTCGCGGCCTGTTTGGAGACCGAGGACCTACCGAAGCCAGCAAAGCCCGAGCCGATTGCTTTGAATGAGACGGAGATGGCCGCGCTTCTCAACGCGGCGCGGCATCCGCCTGAGCGTGATAAACGATCGGGTGGCCCAAGCGCGGAGCAGTGGTTCTATCCGGCTGTCGCGTTTGCGATCTATACGGGAGCGCGGCGCGGAGAGGTCTTGGGTCTTCGCTGGGCCGACGTCGACTTCGAATCCAACACGGTCAGCATTCGACGGTCACTGACGCGAACGCATAGCCGAGGCCTCTTCTTCAAGGAGCCTAAGAACGGTAAGGCACGCACGATCGCTATGCCGTCTACGCTGGCCGCAATCTTGAAGCAACACCGAGCGGCTCAGGACAAAGAGCGAAGCATCCTCGGGGCCGGATACAAGGACGATGATCTCGTCTTTGCCAGACCCGATGGCTCCCTCGTCAATCCTCGGTGTTTCGGGAACCGCGTGATCGAGTTGGCGGCTCGGGCGAAGGTCACGCCGATCACCGCTCACTGCCTGCGAGACACGCATGCATCGCTCTTGGCAAAAAAGGGCGTGCCGCTCGAAGTGGTGAGCAAACGTCTCGGCCACGCGGATATCCGTATCACGGCTGAGCGCTACTTACACGTCTACAGAGAAAGCGACGCCGCAGCAGCCAAGGTGCTCGATACCGTCCGAGTTTAGGTGGCACCTCGGAGTCTTGTGACAAATCCGTGGCAAAATGGGAGCTAGTGTGGCGGAAACGCCTGTAAAATAAGGACAATACTTTTGGGATGGCCGGGACTCGAACCCGGATGCCCTTGCGGGCCGCAGATTTTCGCACCACCTTGGCTTTCGCCACCGCTTTCGCGTTCGTGGTCCGGACTGTGCCTTGACCCTATGCGAACCCGCACGTAGGCCGCGCCCGTCCAGTCTCTACACCTTCCGGTCGCGGCGACCGGCTTGGCTCGGCGTTGTCACGCAAGCGCGCTTGCAGAGAGTTCACCGACTTTGAGCGCATCCCGGCCGCCGTTTCCGTGCGGCCGGCTCCAATTGGAAGTCTGCTGTGTCTGCCGATTCCACCACCATCCCACGCGCCGAATCTTCGACGGCTATCGGAGGCGCACCGTCAGGCGGCGGGGGGCGGCCCGCCGGCGCCGGCCATTCGGCAGGCGCTCGCGATTTGGGCTAAGGCTGCGTTGACGTCTTCGACTTCGATTACGAGCTTGTCGTACTTCTCGTCGCGCAGGTGGATGGCCAGGGCTCGCTCCGGATCGTGGACGTCCCAGAACGCGCGCCGGCCGCTTTCGTAGTAGGTCCCGGCCGTAATGAGGCCTGGAATGTGGGTTCCGGGGAAGCGGATGCCGTGCCAAAACGTGCGTGCCTCGTCTGCTGCGCGCTCCGCTCCGGCTACGTGCGTCAGCGGTATCCGAAGCTCGCTCTTGAAAGCAAAAATGCGGTCCATGCCCTTCACGCTGACAATGAGTTCAGAATCGGATGTCTCGATGGTCGTCATTGGGGACCTCCAAAGCGGATCGCACAGTCACGCGCGACGGCGAATACCTCGGCGAATGCGCCTTCGGCGAGCGCGTCGATCGGCGCTCGAAACCCGAGGCTGGGGTTATCGACCGTGAGCCAACGCGCCGCTCCGCTCGGGTCGTCGAATGACTCCTCGAGTACGAGCAAGAGCGTCGCGACCAATTGCATCCGGTTGAGGGCGTATCGATTGGGCTTGCCCCCGCGCGCCCAGCGCGTCACCGTATTTGCGAAGCGCACGTTCGTGACGCGCGCGACCAGCGGTCCGCCGATCTCAGCTTTGAGGTAGGCGGCGAGCATTGGGCCGGTCATTTCCAGCGCTCGGCGCTGAGCATTGGCAAAAAGCGAGTCGAGCGCGAGTCCGGTCACGGCCGCACGCCGGCATCGAGCGGAGGCGGCTGCAAGCGCGTCGTTCCGGCGGTGGGCGAAGCGTCGTCGTCGTGAGCCCGAACTGGTCTCGACGCCATCGCAACGTAGACGACGGGGACGAGCATGAGCGTCAGCAGCAGGGAGCTCGCGAGCCCGCCGATGACCACGGTTCCCAGCGACGACTCCGCTTGGGCGCCGGGATCGAGGACCAGAGCCAGCGGTGTCATTCCGGCGATCATCGCGCACGTCGTCATGATGATCGGCCGGAACCGTTCGCGCGCAGCCCGGCGCATCGCTTCGCGAGGCCCAAGCCCTTCCCGCTGACGCGCGTCCGCGAAGTCGACGAGCAGGATTCCATTCTTGGTCACCAGGCCGATCAAGAGGACGGACCCGATCAGCGAAAAGAGGTTGAGGGTCTGGTGCGTGAGTGCGAGCGAACCGAGCGCCCCGACCACGGCGACCGGCACGGCGAACATGATAATGAACGGGGTTCGATAGCTGTTGTACAAGGCGACCATCAACAGGTAGACCAGGATGACTGAAAGCGTCAGCGCGATCGACATGCCCGTAACCGTCGAGCCGACTTCCTGTTCGTTGCCTCCCGCGGCCGGCGCAACGGTCACCGTCGAGGGAAGGTGCAGATTTGCCAAGCGCCGCGAGAAATCGCTCTGCACGTTCGAGAGCACGGCTCCGGGAGCGAGATTCGCGCCCACGCTGACGACGTTGGCGCGGTTGATGCGCTCGATGATGGGCGGCGCGGGCGTCTTGACGAGGCGTGCGATATCGCCGACATGGACGATCGACCCGTTGGAGGCGCGAATCAGGATGCTTCCGATCGCCGAAAGCGATTGCTGATCCTGGAGAGGATACGTTACGACGACGTCTTTGAGGCCGTCCTCACCCGTGAATTGGGTCGCGAGGTCGCCTCCGAACGACGCCTCGATGGCGGTCGCGGCGGTTCCGATGCTCGTGCTGAGTGTACGCGCTCGGTCGCGGTTGAACTCGATGTCGAACTGCGGTGCGTCCGCCACAGCCGAGGTCGTAACGTCGATGGCGCCGGGCGTGGCGGCGAGTGCCGCGCTGACCTTGGCCGCATAGGCTTCCGGCTCGCCGTTGACGCTCGAGATGACCTCGTCGATCGGCTGGCCGTTGCCTCCCGAGATATCGGTAGCCGGCACGGCGACGACAGTCATTCCCGGCAGCAACTTTTGAGCCCGCCCCTGCAACTGGTTTGCCCAGTACGCGGTGTTGTGGCCGCGCTTGTCGTTCAGATAGACGTCGATTTGCCCGACGGCGGCATTTTGAATGTAGCCTGAGATTTGTCCGACGTACTCGCCTGCCGTCGACGATTCCGCACGCAGGTCCGCAATGCCGTCGACGATGCGCTCCACGGCGAGCGTGTTACGGCGCGTCGTTTCCAGCGGTGTGCCGCTTGGCCCGGTCAGGGTGATGTAGAGCTCGCCGCGGTCGACCGGTGGAATGTACTCGAAGCCGACCAAGCCGAGAGGAATGAGCGCAAACGCGAACACCACCGAAAGGACCGAGATAAGGGCGACGAGCCGCCCGTTGCGCAACGCCCAGCTGAGCGCGTGCGATGCGTACCAAAGGCGCAGCCGCTCGAAACCGCGCGTGAAGGATTCGATGACGCCCCACGGCTGCCAGGTGGAGGTCAGCGCCCAACGGCCGGCCAGCGTCGGCGTGACCGTAAACGAAACGAAGAGCGAGGTCAGGGTAGCGACGGTGACCACGAGGCCGAACTCACGCAAGAACAGACCGACGGAACCCGGCAAGAACGAGATCGGCAAGAACACAACGACGTCGACCAGCGTGATGACGATGGCGGCGACCCCGATTTCGCTACGGCCCGTGATTGCGGCTTGCGTCGGGGCCTCGCCCGCGTGGTAATGGCGCTCCACGTTCTCCAGCACGACGATGGAGTCGTCGACCAGGATTCCGATGATCAGCGTCATGGCCAGCAGCGAGACCATGTCCAGCGTGAAGTGCGCAAGCTGCATTGCCGCGAGCGTCACCAGCAACGACGAGGGAATCGCGATCATCACGACGATCGCGTTGCGCCAGGAGCGCAGGAAGAACAACATCACGAGGCCGGTGAAAAGGATGGCTTCGATGAGGGTGCGGATGACGCCGGACAGCTGCTGCTGGGTGTACGTCGACTGGACGTTGAGAACGTCGAAGGTGACGTCCGGATACGTTCGGCGTAATTCCGGCAGGATCGCGAGCACGCGGTTCGAGGTGTCGACTTCACTCACGTCAGCCGACTTCTGGATGTCGAGCACCACGCACGGGATACCGTTCGAGTACGAGAAGACCCGCTGCGTCTCGTAGGTGTCCTGCACGCTGGCAACGTCGCCGATGTGGAAGAGTCGAGTCGAGGTCGACCAGGGATCGGTCGTTCCGGCCGAAGAGTTGGTGACGGAGGCCGAGATCAACAGGTTCGCGACCGTCGAGGCGTCCTGGATGTCGCCCCGGACGTCCAAGTTCGTCTCGCGGTTCTTGGAGTACAGGATGCCGCCGGGGGCGCGCACATTGTTGTTGGTCACGCTGCTCACGATATCGGTCAGCGTGAAGCCTGAGGACGTCAGCGCTTTCGGGTTGACGTTGATCTGGATGGAGGGCGTGACGACGCCGTTGGCCTGGACGAAGGAAACGCCTGGAACTTGCTCGATTGCAGGCACGATCTTATTGATGGCCAGCGACGAGAGATCACCCGTCGCAAGCGAGGGCGAGCGAATGACGAGCGAGGTCACGACGGCTTCGCTCGGATTGTAGAGCGAGATCTGCGGCGTTTGCACGTCGTTGGGGATCGAGCGCTGCGCGTTCTGAACCCGACCCTGGACCTGAACGAGGTCGTTGTTCTGGTCCGACGACAAGTTGAAGACGGCCACGATCGAAGCTTGGCCGGGCTGGATCGAACTTTCGAGATAATCGAGGTCCGGCGTACCGGCAATCTGGTCTTCCAGCGGCCGTACGATGGCGTCCCGCATTTCGGTCGTCGAAGCACCCGGATAGCTGACCAGCACCTGAATCGAAGGCGTGTCGGTACTCGGGAACTGCTGCTTCACGAGCGTAGAGCTGGCAACCGACCCCGCCAGGATCACGAGTGCGAGAAATACGGTAACCAGCGTCGGCCGCGCGACGAAGAGGCGCGTCAGCCACATGTCAGCGGAACTCCGTGGCGAGCGCCGCAGGGCGTCGCGCCGGACGCTCTTCGCTCTCTTCCGGGCTGGTTTCTTTAGGCGGCCCGGGAGCGATCCAGACGAACATGATGGGCACGACGACCAGCGTCAAGATCAGCGAGCTGGTCAGGCCGCCGATCACGACGGTGCCTAGCGAGCGCTTTGCCTCCGAACCAGGATCGAGTGCCAGCGCAAGCGGCAGCATGCCGCAGATCATTGAGGCGGTCGTCATCACGATCGGGCGGAAACGTTCGCGCGCGGCGCTTTTCATCGCGTCGAACTTCTCCATTCCGGCGGCGACCTTCAGCTCCGCGAAATCGACCAGCAGGATCCCGTTCTTGCTGACCAGACCGACGAGCATGACGACGCCGATCAACGAAAACAAATTGAGCGTTTGGTGCGTGATCGCAAGCGCACCCAAGGCGCCGACGGCGGCGACCGGCACGGCGAACATGATCACTAGCGGCGCGCGGTACGCGTTGTACAGCGCGACCATCAAGAGGTAGACGAGCGCGAAGGAGAGGATGAGCGAGACGCCCAGGCCGTTGACGGTCTGAACGAGGTTTGCCTGGTTGCCGCCCGCCCCCGTGCTGACGATGACCGTGTGCGGAAGGTGCAGCGCCTTGACGCGATTGTCGAAGTCCTTCTGCACGTTCGAAATGGCCACGCCCGGGGCGACGTTCGCGCCGATGTGGATCACGGTCTGCCGATTGTTTCGGGTGATCAAGACTTGGGTTGGGGTGCTTACCAGTTTCGCGATGTCCGAGAGGTGAATCAGGTCGCCGCTGCTGCTGCGGATCGCAATGTTGCGCAGGTTCGCCTCACTCGAGGCGTAGCTCTGCGGGTAGAGCACTTGAACGTATTTGGTTCCGTTGACCGTATCGAACTGCGTGGCCAGCGTGCCGCCGAAAGCCGCGCGGACCGCTTGCGCGGCTAGCCCGATGTTCACGTTGAGGACGCGCGCGCGATCGCGGTTGAAAACGATGTCGTATTGCGGTGCGAGCGTTTCCGCCGAACTATTGACGTTCGTCGCTCCCGGCGTGTCGGAGAGAACCTGGAAAATCTGCTGCGCGTACGCATCCGGCTCGCCCCGCGTCGTTGCCACCGTGACGTCGATCGGCTGGGCGTTGCCGCCGCGGGTTCCGGTCGCCGGCACGGCGACGATCTTCGCATCGGGCACGAGCCGGTGGGCGATTCCGGTCATCATTTGAGCCACTTGGTTGGTCGAACGTTTGCGGTCGGGCTTGAGGATGATGCGCAGTTGCCCCGTGGATCCGATGTTGATGCCGCCGCCGAAGCCGGCCTGCGCGGTGCCCGTAGTCGAAATGATCTGCTGCACGTCGTCGATCTGCGTGAAGGCGTCGGTGACCTTGCGCACCGCGGCGTCCGTCGTCGTTAGCGGCGTACCGGTCGGAAACTGAACGGTTGCGAAGATCTGGCCGCGGTCGACCGCCGGAATAAAATCGAAGCCCACGAACCCGAGTGGAATCAGCGAGACCGCGGCCACCGTCAGGAGCGCGGCGACGACCACGATCGGAATGGCCAAACGCATGGCAGCCGGCAGAATGCGCTCGCTGTAGGAGTCCCGCAAGCGCGCGAAGCCGCGCGAAAACGCTTGAATGGGTCGCGGCGCCTTCCAGTTGGAAAGCAAGGACCAGTTACCGGCGAGAGCCGGCGTGATCGTAAACGAGACCGCGAGTGAGGTCAGCGTCGCCATCGTTACCACGACGCCGAACTCCGCCAGGAAGCGCCCCGTCTGCCCCGGCAAGAACGCGATCGGCAAAAAGACGACGACGTCCACGAGTGTGATCACGATGGCGGCCGCGCCGATTTCCGCGCGGCCGAGAATCGCCGCGGTGCGGGGTGCTTCGCCGTCCTGGTAGTGCCGCTCGATGTTCTCCAGAACGACGATCGAGTCGTCGACGAGAATCCCGATGATGAGCGTCATCGCCAGCAGCGAGACCGTATCGATCGTAAAGCCGACCAGCTTCATAATGAAAAAGGTCACGAAGAGCGACATCGGAATGGCGATCATGACGACGATGGCGTTGCGCCACGACTTGAGGAATATCAGCATCGCGATGCCGGTAAAGAAGACGCCCTCGACGAGTGTCTGCAGCACGCTAAAGAGCTGCGCCTTGGTATCGTCGGCTTGGACGTTGAGCACGTTGAACGCGATGTCGGGATACTTCGCTTCGATGCCGGGAAGCGCAGCGATAACGGCCTCGCCGGCCCTCACCTCGCTCGCGCCCGTCGCCTTCTGCACGTTGATCGAGATCGCAGGCCGTCCGTTGACGTAACCGATCACGCGCTTGGGCTCGTACCAGTCCGTCACGCTCGCGACGTCGCCGATGCGCGGCAGGAGCGCGGAGGTCGAGAACGGTTCCGTCGTCTCGGAGGCCGCGCCCGAAGAAGCAGCGCCGGAACCGGTGGCAGAGCTGACGATCGCGGCGGAGCCGAGGTTGCTCGTCGTCACCGTGGTCGTGGTTCCGGTTACGGCCGAATTGGCCGGCGTCGCGGCGGGGATCGGGGCGGCGGCGGACCCCGACGAACCGGAAGTCGTTGCCAAGGCTGCATTCGTAAAGGACGGCTGCGGCGTGACGGTGGTTGCAGTCGGGAGAACGTACGGTGTGGCCGACGCGGAGGGCGACGCTGCCGAGGCGGTCGTCGCCGAGGACGGAGTCGCCTGCGCGCTCGGCTTCGACGCAGCCGAACCCGACGAGCCCGAACCCAAATCCGAACTCGAGACGCCCGTGCTCGTGGAAGAACCGGTCGTGCCGGCCGAAGCGGCTGCGGCTGCGGAGCCTGCCGAGCTGCCCGTTGCGAGCGCCAGAGCCTGATTGGTCGAACCCGTCGTGTTGCTGTACTTGACGGTCAACGCGCCGGAAGGCGAGGTCGCGCCTTGCAAGACGGCCGTATTGGTGCCGAGCAGCGTCTCGGCGATCGACTGCGGCGTCTGAACGTCGCCGCGCACGTCGAGCGAGGTCTCGCGATTTTGTGAGTAGGCGATGCCGCCGGGAGCCCGCTCGTTGTTGGCCTGAATGGCACTGACGACGTCGGTGGGCACGTAACCGCGGCTCGAAAGTTTCGCAGGATCGAGCAACACTTCGAGGGCCGGCGTGACCGAACCGTTCGCGGTCGCACTCGATACACCGTCGACTTGCTCGAGATCCGGGACGATGTTGTTCGTAACGATCGCCGAAAGCGTCGCGACGCTCAGCGACCGCGAGGTGACCGATAACGTGACGATCGTCGACTGGGCCGGGTCGAACGAACGCGTCGCCGGCGCGGGGAGATCCTGCGGAAGGGCCGCCTTGACCGATTGGAGGCGGTCTTGTACTTCGGTCAGATCGGTCGTTTGATTGGAATCAAGCGTGAACGTCGCGGAGATCGACGCCTGGTTTTGCTGGATCGAGGTCGTGATGTGATCGAGGTCGGGCGCGCCCGCGATCGCGTCCTCGACCGGCCGCACCACGGAATCGCGCAGTTCGGAAGGCGAAGCGCCAGGATACGAGACGCTGACGTTGATTGTCGGAAAGTCGATGTTTGGAAACTGCTGCTGAACGATCGTCGCGAGTGCGAAGCAGCCCGCCAGCGTGATCAGCGTGATCAGCACGAACACGAGCGGCGGCCGATTGACGAAGAGCTGGGTGATCCGCTGCATCAGTTTTGGGCGATCGACTGTCCGTTGGCAAGGCCGAGCTGCCCGTTCGAGATGACCGCTTGCCCGGGCTTAAGCCCGCTTACGATCGATGTCGTTCCGTCGCTGCCGAGCTCTCGCACCTTGACGGTCTTGGCCACCACGTCGACTAACTGGTCGTCGGCGATCATCACCGAGGTATGCGTGTCGTCGAGAAAGGCGGTCGTAGGGATTCCGACGCCGCGGACCGGCGGAAGATCGATGGAAGCGGAGACGGGAAGCCCGGCTTGGAGCTTGCGGCCCGGATTTTGGAGCAGCACTTGAACCGTGAAGTCCGTCGCGCCTGGCGTCACTTGACCCAGCACCGCAACCACTTTGCCGTTGAACTGCTGCGCCCCGGCGCCTGAGACCGACAGCGTGACGTTCGCGCCGACCGGGATGGCGAAGGTGTCTTCGCTCGACGCGTTGAGGTCCGCGTAGACCTTATCGAGTTCCTGGATCGTGAAGATCGTGCGCGAGCCCGGGTATTCGCCGGCGTTGAGGTTTCTATTGGTGATGACGCCGTCGACCGGGGAAACGATCGTTGCCTTTTCGATCTGCGTCTGATATTGCTGGATCTGTCCGCGCGCTTGTTCGATCGCCGCGCGGGCGGCTGCCGCGTTTGCGGTCGCCGTCGAGACGATGGAGGCCTGGAGCCCGTTCGACGGCGTTCCGTTGACCTGCTGGTTCGTCAAAGCCGTCTGGAGGTTCGCTTGGGCGATGCGAACGTTGCCCTGATCGGTGACGACCGTCGTGACTTGCTGATCGACCGTTTGCTGCGCCACGTAACCGTTCGTCACGAGTTGACGGTCGCGCACCAGATTCAACTGATCGTTGGCGAGGTTCTGCTTCGCTTGCGCCAGGGCCGCCTGAGCGGACTTCACCTGATCGTTTCCGGTCCCGATGTTCAGCGTTGCGGTGTACTTGGTCTGTCGTATCGTTGCTTCGTCGGACTGGACCGTGCGGATATCCGTGTCTAGCACGCCCTGCGCCTGTGCCATTTCGGCGCGCAGGTCGGCCGTGTCGAGAACGGCCAGCACCTGCCCGGCGCGGACGTAGTCGCCTTGCAGGACGTTGACCTGATCGGTCGGCTCGGTCAAGGAGCTCGTGATCGCGACGTTCTCGAAGGGTGCGATCACGCCGGAGATGACCGAGGTGCCGCGGACGGTCGTTTCGCGAGCAGCGCTCGTCGGCACGGGATTCGGCGAAGCGCCGGCGCGGATGCGCCCACCCCCGCCTCGTCCGCCGCAGCCGGTTGCCAGCAGGACCGCCGCGAGGAGCAGCGGGCCGAGCCGCATGATGATCTTGAACCTCTTCAGGACTGCGTCTGCGCGCCTTGCTGGCGCGCGTTCCGCATCTGGCCCAGCTTCGCGTGCAGCTTCGTACGCTGATCCGGCGTTAGTACGGCGTCGATCTTGGCGAATGCCGCCTTGAAGTTTGCGCGGCGCGTGGCTGGATCCGCGTTCGCGCTCTCCTTGCGGGCCGTGCCCATGATCTCGCGGATCTGGCTTTTCTGCGCGTCGCTCAGTCCCAGGCTCATCAGCGCTTCGGCCATCCGGTGCCGGCCGTTCGCTGCCGTGCCGCGTCCGGAACCCCCGAAGGAGCCACTCTGCGAAGAGTCCGCCCCCGACCCCGAACTAGAGGCCGACCCGTTGCCCGAGCATCCGCCGAGGGCGAGGGTGAGCGCAAAGCCGATGGCCGCGAGCGAAATCTGGGCCTTGGCGAGTGTCTGCGAGCGATCTTTCACGTATTGCTCCGAGAAGGAAGGGGGCGGGGCCGATCGTTTTTCGACGCGGCAGTTAAAAGTATCGCGGAAGATGCTTACACCCTCCAGGGAATGCTCTGCGATTGCTCCCAGGAAGCGCGACTGCGTCCCTCCGGGCCTTGCAGGGTACCAGAGGCTCCGAGCCCAATCGGGGTGAGTTTGCCCAAAAAGGCGGCTCGTCGCGAGCCCCGCCCGGCAAGTTCGCTGCGACCGGAGGCCCGCTCCATTTGAAGATCCTCGTCACCGTCAAGCTCGTTCCGGATACGAACGCCGAAAAGCGAATCGATCCGTCGACCAAGCGCCTCGTCCGCACCGGCGTTGAAACGGTGCTTAACCCGTTCGATGAGTACGCGATCGAAGCAGCGCTGCAGCTCAAAGAGAAGCTGGGCCCGGACACGACGGTCACGGTGTTCAGCATGACCCCGGACTCGAGCCGTGAGGTCCTGCGCAAGGCCCTCGCAATGGGCGTCGACGACGCGCTGGTCCTGAGCGACCCCGCCCTCGAAGGGAGCGACGTCGCGGTAACGGGGCGCGCGATGGCGGCGGCCTTGAAGAAGCACGGCTTCGACCTCGTCATCTGCGGCGGGCTGGCGGAAGACGGAAACACGGGCGCCGTCCCCGGCGCGCTCGCCGAGCACCTTGGCGTTCCCGGCCTCACCAACGCCGCCAAGATTGAAATAGCCGACGGCAAGCTGCGCGTCGAGCGCGAGACCGATTCCGGCCACCAGGTCGTCACCGCACCTCTGCCGGCGGTCCTGACGGTAACGATGGCGGTGGGCGAACCGCGTTATCCGTCGCTCAAAGGCATCATGGGCGCGAAGAAAAAGAGCGTTGCGCTTCTCGCGGCCGCGGACCTCGGGCTCGACGGCCCGGTCGGTGCCGCCGGCGCGAAGACCGAGCTGCTAGACATCGCCGCTCCCCCGGTTCGTGGTAAGGGCCAGGTCGTCGTCGCCGAGGACGGCCCGGCGGGCGCCAAGCTCATTTTCGACTTCCTGAAAGCGAAGAAGCTGATCTAATGCGAAACGTCATCACCTTCGTCGAGCATAAAGCGGGCAAGACCCGCAAGGTCACCTTCGAGCTAGCGACTGAGGCGCGACGGCTAGCCGACGCCCTGGGTGGGAAAGCGCAGGCCGTCGTGCTCGGTGAGGGCGCCTCCGCGCTCGCCGAACAGCTCAAGGGCTACCCGCTGGACCTCATTGGGGTCAGCGACGACCCGGAGGTCGACCGCTTCCTGCTCGACCCCGCGATCGACTATTTGGAAGCGGTCGCAAAGGGCGCCGGGCCGTCGGTCGTGCTGGTCCCGAATACGCTGCAAGGGCGTGACGTCGCGGGCCGGCTGGCCGCGCGTCTGGGGGCCGGGCTCACCTCGGACGTGACCGATATCAAGGTCGAGGGCGGCCGGGTCGGCTGCGTGTCGCCGAAGCTCGGCGGCTCGACGATCACGACCTGCGCCTTCAAGGACGCCGAGTACGGGGTCGTCACCGTGCGCCCGAATTCGTTTACCGCACAAGCAGGCGGCGGCGGCGCGGAAGTCGTGAGCCTCGAGAAGCCTGGCGGCAAAGCCTACCTTATGGTTGTCGAGAGCGACGTCGAGGAAAGCTCGGGGGAACTCGGGTTAGAAGAAGCGCCGGTCGTGATCAGCGGCGGGCGGGGCCTCGGCGGTCCCGAGCCGTTCAGCACGCTGCTGGGTCCCCTCGCGCAAGCGCTCGGGGGCACGGTCGGCGCGTCGCGTGCGGCGGCGGACGCGGGTTGGGTTCCTTACAGCCTGCAAATCGGGCAAACCGGCAAGACGGTCAGCCCCCCGCTGTACATCGCCGTCGGGATCTCCGGAGCAATTCAGCACAAAGTTGGAATGAGAAGCGCCGGTACAATCGTTGCTGTCAATAAGGATGGCGCCGCCCCCATCGCAGACTTTGCCGATCTGCTCGTCGTCGGCGACGCCTTCCAAATCATCCCCGAGCTGACCAAGCTCATTCGCGAGGCCCAAGCGGTCCACGCCTGATCGGAAGTCTATCCACTTGAGAGAAACACTAGCCCGCTCGATTGGCGTCGCCTTCATGGCGCTACTGATCAGCGCCGTCGTCGCCCAAGGAGCGTTCGGCCGCCCAACGGCCCCATCTCCGCTTCCGTCATTCCTTGGCCCGCCGTCCCCGAGGCCTACCGGATCGGCGTCGGCCGCACCCTTGCCGACCGCTACACCGGAGCCGCCGGGCGTCGCGATTCCGCGCCTCGAGGCGATCTTGAAGGCGAATCCCAACGACAAAACGGCGTTGCAAGAGCTGGCCGGCTACTATCTTGGGGTTAACCGCCCCGATCAAGCGCTCGCCATGACGCAACGCCTGATTGCGCTTGGGGTGCGGAACGCGCAGGTCTTGTACCTCGACGGCGTCGCCAGTCAATCGGTCGGGCGCCTCAAAGAGGCGACCGAAGACCTTGAGAATGCGTCGAATCAGGAACCGACCAACGCGCAGATCCTCTTGACCTTGACGCGGCTCTATCTCCAGACGAACCGGGGCGGCGATGCAGAGCGCGTCGCAAAGCGGGCCACGACCTTCAATCCGAACGATCCGACGGTGTTCGAGAACTACGGCTTCGTCCTGGCGACCGAAAAGAAGTACGACGAAGCGCGTCAACAGTTCGAAACCGCCGCGAAGGTGAGCCCAAAGGATCCCGAACCGTTCATCCTCGAAGCCAAGACCTACGAGGAGCAGAACGCGCTAGCGCTGGCCGGGCAACTCTACGACCGCGCGCTGACCGTCGATCCGAAATACGGCGAGGCGCTTTTGGGCAAAGCGCGGCTCTTAGCCGTCGAGCACAACATCAAAGACTCGATTGCGACCTACGAGCTGTTGCTGGCCACGTTGACGACGGACCAGGCGAAAGCGGCGCTGCTGATCGAAGAATTTCAGGTCTACCGTTCTGAAAAGATGACGGCCGAGGCCGATGCGGCAATCAAACGGGTCGTTGCGGCCTATCCGAACGTTGCTGCGGTGCACGTTGCCTACGGCGACTACTATGCGTCGAACAAAGATCTTACAAACGCCACGAATGAGTGGAAGACCGCCCTCGGCCCCAACCGCGACAATCCGGATGCGCTAGAGCGGCTGGGCCAGCTTGCCGCCTCGCAAAACAAGCCGAACGAGGCCATCGACGACTTCAAACGGGTCACTGAGGTCACGCCGAACGATCCGACCGCCTTCCTGCAACTCGGCCAGATGTATGGTTTGCTTCGGCAGTACGACAAGGCTCGCGAAAACTATCGCCATTCGTTCGAGCTCAGCAAAACGCCTCAGGCGCTAGCCGGTTATGGAACCTCCGATTTCGAGGAAAACAACTTCAAGGAGTGCGCCGCGGTGTTCGACGCCGTCGACCGAGGGGCCGGCGATTACCTCAAGCAGAACCCTCAACTGTATTACGTCATGGGCAAGTGCTACCAGCAAACGGGGCAGCGGGACAAGGCACGCCTCGCGTACACCCGTTTTCAGGCGTTCGTGAAGCCGGGCTCGCAGCTCGCGCAGCAGGTGAAGAAGGCAATCGACAGCCTCAACCACACAGATCCGCCCAGACCTGCGCCGAAGCCCGCCTTGAAAGCGACGCCGAAGCCGAGCGTCAAAGTGACGCCGAAGCCCTCCGCTTCGCCGCACTAGCACGTCCGTGATCGTCGTCTATGACGAGCTGTACCGCGACCATCTCAGCCGGGTAGCGCATCCCGAGTCGCCCGACCGGGTAGCAAGCGTGGCCGCGCACTTGCAGGCGCAGGGCCTCTTCAACCGGCGCGAGCCGGCGCGCGACGCCACCCTGCAAGAGCTTGAACTCGTCCACCCGCGCTCGTACCTGGACCGAGTTGCGCGCGATGTCGAGACGGTGGGCGAGCGCGCCGGATACCTTTCGACGGGCGATACGGTCATCGATGGGTCCTCGCTTGCAGTTGCACGCCGCGCCGCCGGAGGTGCGATCGTTGCGATGGAGCTCGCCATCAAAGGTGGGTGCGGCACGTTCGCGCTCGTGCGCCCGCCCGGCCACCACGCCGAGCCCGCGCGCGGCATGGGTTTTTGCATTTTCTCGAATGCCGCGATCGCGGCGCACGCCTTCGTCGAGCAGCACGGCGGCCGCGCGCTGATCGTCGATTTCGACTACCACCACGGCAACGGGAGCCAAGCGGCCGCAGGCGGCGGCGTATCCTTTACGTCCACGCACGCCTATCCGCAATATCCCGGAACTGGCAGCGCGGCTGAAAACGCGCTCCGGGCAGACGCGGCGATCGTCAACGTTCCGCTGCCGCCGGATCGCTATGGCACGGAGCCGTTCGTCGCAACGTGGCAACGCTTGCTTCCCGAGGTTGCCGCGCGCGTTCGGCCCGATCTGATCGTCGTGAGCGCGGGCTACGATTATGCAGCCGGCGATCCGGTCGGTGACCTCGACGTCGACGGACCTCTTGCAGCCCGGCTGCTCGCGCAACTCATTCGCGAGGTCGCCGAAACGTACGCGGCCGGGCGCGTGGTGTACTGCCTCGAGGGCGGCTACGATATCGCAACCCTCGCCCGCTCCGTCGAGGAGACGGTTCGCGTGCACGACGGGCCGTCGCAGAGCTCCGAATCGGCCGATCCCGCGTCGATCGGAGCGCCCCAGCGCGCGATCTTGGAACGAGTCGCCGCTTGGAGCTCCTAGCGCTCGTTGCGCGCGTGCTGATCGGGGCGCTCCTGGTCGTCGCCGGCACGCTGAAAGCGCACGATGGTCCAGCCCTTACCGCGTCGACCATCGCTGCCTATCGCTTGCTGCCGCCGGTGATCGTCGCGCCGCTCGGGGTTGCCTTACCATACCTCGAAATCTTCCTCGGAGCGTATCTCGTGCTCGGCTTGTTTACGCGCGTCGCCGCGAGCATTGCGGCGCTGCAGTTTGCGGTGTTCGGCGCTGCGGTCGCCTCGCTCGTCGTGCGGCATATCCCAGCCGACTGCGGCTGCTTTGGCTCGAGCGTTGCGACGCCGCCCTCGTGGTGGCACGTCGCCGGAGATGTCGTTCTCGCCGCCGTCGCTTTGGGGATCGCGCGGGCCGGACCGGGACGAGTGTCGGTCGACGAGCGCCTGTGGGGCGGTCCTTACGCGGCGCAGGGCGAAGGTTCGCGGTAAGATGAACCGCGCAGAACGCCGCCAAGGAACTGCACCGACCCGCGCCGAGCTCAAGGCCCGAGCAGGGCGCCGCCGGGTCATCATTTACACCTCGCTCGCGCTCGTCGTCATCGCGGCGGTCGTGGCGATCGGCTACGCTTCACGCATTCCTAAAACGGCCTCCGACGCCCCCGCAGTGGCGCAGATCAAAATCGGTCAGCAAGCGCCCGAGTTCGACGTGTCCACGACCGCCGGTCCGTTCGATCTGGCCAAGAACGGCAGCAAGCCGACGTTGCTCGAGGTCTTCGCGTCGTGGTGCCCGCACTGCCAGCGCGAGGTGAAGGTCATCAACCCGCTTTACACCGCCTTTGGCGATAAGGTGAACTTCGTGGCCGTTTCGGGCAGCCAGTACGGCATCGATGGGCAGTCGGCCGAGACGCAGGCCGACGTGGTCAACTGGGTCACGCGCTTCGGCGCGCGCTATCCGGTCGCGTTCGACGGCCAGCTCGACGTCGCGAACAAGTACCTGCAAGGCGGATTTCCGACGCTCGTACTGATCGGCCGCGACAACGCGATTCTCGCGATCGGCACCTCTGAGATTCCCGGCGCCAAGTTAAAAGCCGCACTCCAAGCCGTGATTGCGGGAAAACCGGTCAATCCAAGTTTCGGCTGAGCCAGTTGGCGCGGATGTTTTTTAGCAGGGCCGGATAGACCATCCATCGTCGGAACGGGTCGATGAGGGCCATGTAGGTCGCCGTGATCCAGCCCCCTTTGGCGACATACACTGCGAGATAGAAACGGTAGCCGTTGGCCGTTTCCGCGAGCGCGCTGAGCGCTGCGGCGTGGACCGTGCGATTGTGCAGCTCGAGCAACGCCTCGTTCTCGAAACGATAGACGGCGCGAAACGGACCTTCGGGCGTTCCGGCCTCGACCGAGGACCGGGCGCGATCCTCCGGCGTCAGCCGGGCGGCGAACGACGCCGCGCCGGCACCCTCTGGTTGGGCCTCAAGGCCGAAGATGCGACCCAGAAAAAACCGCAGACGGAAGAGCGCGCGCTCTCGTGCCGGGAGCCGTCCGATCGTTCGCTCTTGACTCGCTAGGGGATTAAATTCGGCGAGGGTCACGCGTTTACGCAGACGCGTCAGGTCCACCGCCCAGGCGTCGTGCAACGGAACGTCCGCAAGAAACGAATGGACCCGCAGCGGCAACGCATAAAACTCCGCTGCTGAAATCTGAGGCACGCAAGCTCTCCTAGCCGCGGTTTCCCATACGATCTTACGGGACGACGCTTTTGGCGATGTCGACGAGTTCGTTGCGCAGGAGGTCGCCGACGAGCGCAAAGTAGACTCCGTGTTCGCGCCACGTCAGCAGCGTGGTGGGACCGTCTTCGACGTATTCGGCGTCGTGGTTCTCAAAGCGCAGCGTCTTCGGACGCAGGGCGCCGAAGTCGGCGGCCGCGCCGGTCGCGTTTTCAAAAAGCGAGATGGTCCGTAATCCATCGGAGTACACGAGGTGTATCGTCTTGACGCCGTTCGTGGTCGCAACGCTGCCGCCGACGAGCGAGAAGCCTTGCGGCAAGTCCTTGGGGCTGGCCGGCGCAAAGCCCGCTTCCTGAATGACCCGGC